>OFMJ01000333.1_pt1 | contig 54063 bp, 50 predicted proteins | sample 1541801 | NCBI WGS metagenome assembly OFMJ01 (sample SAMN04209234, study PRJEB22552) | human gut metagenome | biome: gut; material: feces | host: Homo sapiens | place: USA: Oklahoma
ATCAAGGTTTTTAATAGATTTAAACAATAAAAAATGGGTAGTTTTTGACACTACCAGCGGAAGATTGGGAGGCAATCTATGAAAAGATGATTCGGGAAATGAAGGAAGCGGGATCCGATACAGTCATAGATGAGATGCAGAAGCAAATCGACACGTTTATGCAAGAAAAGATACGAAATGAATAGAAAGATACTATATGAAAGAACAATTAGCTGTCATAGCAACCGTTTTGTCATGATAACGTACTTTGGAAGAATTATGGAAAGGTGTACAATAAAATTATCAAGAAATCTTTCAAAATAATTTTTAGCAAAGGAGAGTGTATTATGAAAAAACGTTTATTGGCAGCTTTTTTGGTTGCAACTTTGACAGCTACGGCTCTTGTTGGATGTGGATCCGATAGTGGGAAATCCAATGATGGGAAAAAGTCGAAGGGAGGTAAAGAAGTAGCGATTATGGTGCCGAGTGCTGACCATGGATGGACGGGTGCAGTTTTGACTTATGCCCAGGAAGAGGCAAAAAAACTGAGTAAAGATGGTAAGTACGAAGTAAATGTATACGCTGCTACAGATGTGGAGAACCAGATCCAGCAGGTGGATGATTTGCTTTCTAATACGGATAATCTGGCAGGTATCGTTATTCTTCCGTATGATAACGGTCTTCAGTCAACAATAGAGAAGATCGCAACAGCGGATGTGCCGTTTGTACAGTTTGACCGTGTAATTGAAAGTGATATCATCAATGAAAAAGTTGTAGCAAACGTAAAAGGTGATAATGAAGGAATCGGTTATGAGACAGCAAAAAGATTTATCGCAGACGGTTTGACAAAAGACGATTATGTATATGAAATGATCGGTGATAACTCTTCAGTTCCGGAATTAAGATCAAAAGGATTCCGTAAATATCTCACAGAGCAGGGATGGACGGATGAAGAAATCGATAAAGTTGTTGTAAAATCTGCCGCAACAGGTTGGAGCCGTGATACAGGAAAAGAATTATTCGAATCCTGGTTCTCAAGTTCACAGTGTGACACATCCAAGAAAAACTGGATTTTTACACATGATGATGAGATAGCGATGGGTATCCTGGAATCTCTGAACGGTTCTGCTCTGGATGAAGGTAAGAAAGCAGAGTTTTTGAATTCTCTTCAGGGTCTTGCATCATCTTCCGGTCTTGCAGAAATCTATGCAGTCCTGGATGGAACACATAAGACGATCGCTACTCCGGAATTATATGATATATTCTCTGTAACATATGATCCGGCTATGATTCAGGAAGCGACAGAAGTTATGATTGACTATCTGGACGGAAAGACAGATATCGAACAGGATTATATCATTCCGGTTAACGTTGTTGATTCTAAAAACGTAGGTGAATTTACACCGTTTGGAACATATGAAGGTAAGTAAATAGAAAAATTACGAACTGAGGCTGTATCGATGTTGAATGAGAGGATACGGTCTCAGTTTGGATAAACGACGCAGAGGTAGGTGATTCTATGGAATTACTAAAAATGGAAAATATTTCTAAATCATTTTCGGGTGTTGAAGTTTTGCATAATGTGTCATTACACATTGAAACGGGAGAAGTCCATGCGTTGCTTGGTGAGAACGGAGCCGGGAAATCAACATTAATGAATATTTTGGCGGGAATCTACACGAAAGACGGAGGAACAATCTGGTTTAACGGGAAGGAAATGGATCATTCCACGATCAAAGAAATCGAGAATACAGGAATTTCTTTCGTTCATCAGGAATTGAATATTTTTAATGATTTGCAAGTATACGAAAATTTATTTTTAGGAAAAGAAATAAAAAATAAGTTTGGCAAACTAAACAAAAAGCAGATGATCAAGGAGACCAGAGACCTGATGCAAAGTCTGGGAGTGGATATCGATCCGACCGAGTTGGCAGGGAATCTGAATACAAGTAAAAAACAGCTTTTGGAAATTGCAAAAACAATTTATGCAGATGCAAAACTGTTTATCATGGACGAGCCGACAACGGCTTTGAATAATGAAGAAATTGACAGATTGTTCGGTATCATTCGAAAATTGAAAACAGAAAGAAAAACATTTATTTTTATCTCACATAAGATGCCGGAAATCTTTGAGATAGCTGACACATATACGGTGCTTAGGAACGGTGAATTTATTTCTAGCGGTTTTATTCAAGATGTAACGCCGGAAGAAGTGACAAAGTATATGGTGGGAGAAAACTACTCTTCCTCAGGAATATATGAGGAAAGAAAGCTTGGAGAAACCGTACTGGAAGTGAAAGATTACTGTGGGAAAGGATTCCAGAATGTAAATTTTAAGATCCGGGAAGGAGAAATCATCGGCTTGACTGGATTACAGGGGGCCGGGACCTCGGAATTGATGCAGACGATCTTCGGGGCTCTTAAAGCAGAGTCCGGACAGTTGTTTGTCCATGGACGGGAGATGACCGGCAATTCTATTCGAAAAGCGATGAAAAACGGAATTGCGATGGTAGCGGCAAACAGAAAAGAAAACTCTATTCTGCCGGATATGACGATCCTTGAAAATATGTATGTGTCCGAAAATGTCATACATAACAAAAGACAGCACATTTCCAGAAAAGAAGAAGTCAAAAAGTATGACAAATTAAAAGGAATGCTAAACATTAAAGCAAATAGCTGTGATGATAACATTACCAATTTGTCCGGCGGCAATCAGCAAAAGATTATTCTGGCAAGATGGATGAACACCAAAGCGGATATCATTCTGTTTGATAACCCGACGCAGGGAATTGACGTGGGAGCAAAAAGCGAGATTTATAAACTGATCATGAAGCTCTCCAAGGAAGGAAAAACAATTTTTGTCAATACTCTGGAAATCCCGGAAATTCAAAAAATCGCAGACAGATGTATTGTCTTTTATCACGGAAACGTTCAGGCAGAACTGGAACATGAAAAGATTAACGAAGAGACGGTAATGCTGTATGCAACAAACGCAGTATATTCCAAAGAAAGGCAGGTGTAGATATAGCATGGAAAAGCAAAAGAAAAGTAATTTTTTAAAAGTTTTATGGCATGATTATAACTTTATAGTAATCTTCCTTATTATCTTCATTGCCTTCCTTGTTGTAAACGGAAGCGCAACGTCATGGACGAGTATCACAAATATTCTTCTCCATAGTTCTATCTTGGGAACGGTTGCTTTAGGTATGGGACTTGTAATCCTGACGGGGGATTTCGATTTGTCAGTCGGTTCATCCTTTGTATTTGTAGGAGGACTTTCTATTTTGGCCTATAACAAAACAGGAAGTATCCTGCTCTGTCTCTTATGTGCGATCGTATTAGGATCGTTGTGCGGTCTGTTCAATGGTGTGCTGGTAGGAAAATGTAAGATGCCGTCATTCATTGTTACGCTGGCAACGATGCTGATCTTTCGTTCGCTCTCCCAGTATATGATGAATGAGATGGGAGAGACGAGATACCGGATCGATGCCGCGAAAGGAAGCTATAAGACGTTGTTCATGTTTGGAAACGGAGATGTCCTGACAATTCCGAATTTGGCGATTGTTTTCCTTGCTCTGGCAGTTTTGCTGATTTACATGACGACGAGTACGAAGTTCGGTAAGAATATTTATGCTCTCGGAAGTAATGTAAAAGCGGCGAGACTTTCCGGTATCAATGTTGTGGCTACGAAAATCAAAATGTTTGTAATGTGCGGTGCGCTGGTCGGAGTGGCAGCTTTTCTAAAGATTGCAAAAGATACATCCTTTGATCCGGCCACATCCGGAAAGAGTTATGAATTGTACGCGATTTCAGCCGTAGTCATCGGCGGGTTGTCTTTGTCCGGCGGAAAAGGGAAAATGATAGGAATTATTTTCGGAACAATGGCATTCTCTTTAATTGATAAGATTATTACGGCGCTTGGAATGAATGCGTTACTGAACGATACAGTAAAAGGATTGATTCTTTTGATTGCAATTGGAATCCAAATGGTACGTAAACGTTCACAATAAAGGAGGAGGTATCAGTATGAGCAAAGTATTAAACTATGGAATGGTTGGAGGCGGACCGGGAGCATTTATCGGAGATGCACATAGAAAAGCAATTAATATCGATGGGAAAGCCCGTCTTGTCGCAGGTTGTTTTTCAAGAAATTATGAAAAAACGCTTTTAGAGGGAGAAGAACTTCATATAGAGCGGGATCGCTTGTACCACGATTTTGCAGAAATGGCTCAAAAAGAATCGGAAAGAGAAGACGGGATTGATTTTGTTGTGATTGTCACACCAAACTATGCACACTATGAGGTGTGTAAAGCATTCCTGGAGGCGGGGATTGCGGTTTCCTGTGACAAACCGCTCTGTGTAGAACCGAGTCAGGCAAAAGAATTGGAAACGCTTGCGAAGAGTAAAAATCTCCAGTTTATGGTAACTTATATATATTCCGGACATGTAACATCGAAAAATATCCGCGCGCTTATCGATGAGGGAGAGATTGGTGATATTCGGACAATTATGGGCGAGTATCCACAAGGTTGGCTGGCAGAAGAGGATATCAGCGGAAACAAGCAGGGAGAGTGGAGAATCGATCCTGCGCTTTCCGGAAATACAAACTGTCTTGGAGATATCGGAACGCATATTGAAAATACGGTTTACCGAATGACCGGATTGAAAATTAAAAAAGTGCTTGCAAAAATGGAAAAAATTGTTCAGAACCGGAAACTGGATGATAATACAACCGTTTTGGTAGAATATGAAAATGGTGCATCGGGATGTTACTGGTCTTCTCAGGTTGCAATAGGACATGACAATGGACTGCGAGTGCGGATTTACGGAAGTAAGGGAAGTATCCTTTGGTTTCAGGAGAATCCTGAAAAGTTTCAGTTATTCAAAGATGATGGCAGCGTGTTGGAAATCCATCGAGGACACGGAGCGATCCGTCCGCAGGCGGCGAAATATCAAAGACTGCCATCTGGACATACGGAAGGATGGCTGGAGGCGATGGGTAACCTCTATTCCAGTTTTATCGATTGTCTTATGGCACAGAAGGAAGGAAAGTTTGACGAGAGCATGATTGATTATCCGACAATAGAAGATGGTGTGGATGGAGTACTTTATATTTCATCTTGTTTAAAGAGTCAGGAAAATGGAAATATTTGGGTAAATTTTGAAGAATAAAAAGGAGGAAACAGATTATGGCAAGACCGGTTACACTTTACACAGGACAATGGGGAGACTTATCTTTGGAGGAAGTCTGCAAATTGGCTAGTGAGATGGGATATGAAGGATTGGAGATTGCGACAAACGGGCATATCAACTGTCATGAAGTTGTTACAAATCAGGAGTATGAAAAACAAGTAAAAGATACGTTGAAAAAATATAACCTAAAGTGTACAGCTCTTGGAGCGCATCTGTCAGGACAATGCGTCGGCGATTTATATGATCCGCGTCTGGATGGATTCGCACCTTCCGAGTATGCAGGAAAACCGGAAGAGATTCGTGCATGGGGCATCCGTGAGATGAAAGATACGGCTCGTGCGGCAAAAGTTATGGGCTGTGACGTCGTAACAGGATTCATGGGATCTGCAGTATGGAAATACTTTTATTCTTTCCCGCAGACAAGTGAGGAAATGATCGAGGCGGCATATCAGGAGCAGGTAGAATTCTGGACACCGATTTTTGATGTATTTGACGAGTGTGGAGTAAGATTTGCCCTGGAAGTACATCCAACGGAAATTGCGTTTGATTATTGGACGACCAAGAGATTGCTTGAGACATTCCATTACAGACCAACGCTTGGATTGAATTTCGACCCGAGCCATTTGCTTTGGCAGGGTGTAGATCCTGTTGTATTCTTACAAGATTTTATTGATCGTGTCTATCATGTACATGTAAAAGACGCGTTTGTAAATCTGGACGGACGAAACGGAATCCTTGGTTCTCATCTGACATTTGGCGACATGAGACGTGGATGGAATTTCGCATCTCCGGGACATGGTGACGTAGACTTTGATAAAATCATCCGTGTACTCAATGCTGCCGACTATCAGGGACCACTTTCCGTTGAATGGGAGGACAGCGGAATGGATCGTGTGTATGGAGCGACAGAAGCTTGTAACTTTGTGAAGAGTATTAACTTCGAGCCATCAAAAATCGCATTCGATGCAGCGTTGAAGAATGATTAAAAAAGAATAAAAACAATTCTGAAGAGTGAGTATTCTGTAACAGGAACGCTCACTCTTTTGTTACAAAATTTATCCGGAAATACAGATTGCGGGAAACTTAAAAATAAGGTATACTATACAGAATAGCAAAAATATTGTGAGTATAAAGGAGTTTTGAGGTATGGAATTAGTAACAGTAAGAGAATTGTACAAAGGCCGTGAACAGTACCTCGACAAAGAAATAACTGTCGGCGGTTGGGTGAGAAGTATCAGAGATTCAAAAACATTCGGATTTATCGTTCTGAATGATGGTTCATATTTTGAGAATTTACAGATTGTTTATCACGATTCTATGAATAATTTTGCAGATATCAGTAAGTTAAATGTAGGTTCAGCTATTATTGTAAAAGGTACTCTTGTCGCGACACCACAGGCAAAGCAGCCATTTGAGATCCAGGCGACAGAAGTTACAGTGGAAGGTGCATCCGCACCGGATTATCCGCTTCAGAAGAAGAGACATACTTTCGAGTATTTAAGAACAATTTCACACTTGCGTCCGAGAACCAATACTTTCCAGGCGGTATTTCGTGTACGCTCGTTGATTGCTTATGCGATTCATCAGTTCTTCCAGGAGAGAGGATTCGTGTATGTACACACTCCGATCATTACAGGAAGTGACTGTGAGGGTGCGGGAGAGATGTTCCGTGTTACAACAATGGATATGGAAAATGTTCCGAAAAACAAAGATGGTTCTGTAGACTACAGTCAGGACTTCTTTGGAAGAGAGACAAGCCTTACAGTAAGCGGTCAGTTGAATGCGGAGACATATGCGCAGGCATTCCGTAACATTTATACATTCGGGCCGACATTCAGAGCTGAGAATTCTAACACAACACGCCATGCGGCAGAGTTCTGGATGGTAGAGCCTGAGATTGCATTTGCGGATCTTGAAGATGATATGAATCTTGCAGAAGCAATGTTAAAGTACATCATCAACTATGTACTTGAGAATGCACCGGAAGAGATGAACTTTTTCAACTCATTTGTAGACAAGGGACTTCTTGACCGCCTGCATAACGTTGCGACATCTGAGTTTGCACGCGTCACATATACAGAGGCAATTGAGATCCTTGAGAAGAACAATGATAAGTTTGACTATAAGGTATCATGGGGATGCGACCTGCAGACAGAACATGAACGTTATTTGACAGAGCAGGTGTACAAACGTCCTGTATTTGTTACAGATTATCCGAAGGATATCAAAGCATTCTATATGAAGATGAATGAAGATAACAAGACAGTAGCAGCAGTAGATTGTCTTGTGCCGGGAATTGGTGAGATCATCGGCGGAAGCCAGAGAGAAGATGATTACGACAAGCTCCTTGCACGTATGAAGGAAATGGGAATGAAAGAAGAAGAGTACCAGTTCTATCTGGATCTTAGAAAATATGGTTCTACAAGACATGCAGGTTTCGGTCTTGGATTTGAAAGATGTGTAATGTACCTGACGGGAATGTCCAATATCAGAGACGTAATACCATTCCCAAGAACTGTAAATAACTGCGATTTATAAGAGAAAGAGTGGGGCGTGGGAATTTTATTTCCACGCCTTGTTAAATCATGGAGAACCAGATTTTGTTTATGACATAGAGGAAATTGATTATGAACATATTAGTAGTAGATGATGAGAGAGAAATTGCGGATGTGGTGGAACTCTATTTAAAGAATGACCAATATAATATTTTCACATTTTATACAGGCAAGGAAGCATGGGAATGTATTGAAAATATGAAGATCGATCTGGCGATTCTGGATGTGATGCTGCCGGATATTGATGGGTTTGAGATACTGAAGCGGATTCGGGAGAAATATACATTTCCGGTCATTATGCTGACAGCCAAAGTAGAATATATGGATAAAATTACGGGACTTACCTTAGGGGCGGATGATTATATTCCGAAGCCTTTTAACCCTTTGGAACTTGTGGCAAGGGTGAAAGCACAGCTTCGCCGTTACACACAATATAATGAGGTAGGGAAAAATGATGGTGAGATCATTGACTTTGGCGCATTGTTTTTGAATCGTACATCCCATGAGTGTGTGTATTACGAGAAAGAACTTACCTTGACACCGATTGAGTTTGATATCCTGTGGCTTCTGTGTGAAAATCGGGGGAAGGTGATAAGTTCGGAAGAACTGTTTAAGTCTGTGTGGAAAGAACAATATTATAAGAACAGCAACAATACTGTAATGGTACATATCCGGCACTTGCGTGAAAAAATGAGCGAGCCTACCGGAAAATCGGATTTTATTAAGACCGTATGGGGAGTTGGATATAAAGTTGAAGAATAAATACCGCAAATTAAAATTAAGTGTTCTTTTGCAGACTGTTTTCGTAACAGCGCTGACGGTTCTGGTCGGAACATTTCTTCTGCGCTACGTCATTGATGGCGTATATAATGATAAGTTTGCGACAATATTTGTAGATACACTGACAAAGTGTAATATGAGTCAGAAGAAGGCAATTGCTTTATATTGGAAAGTGATCGGAAATAACAAGGATTTGTTTACCATATTAGGATTCCTGCTATTGTTTGCTTTGTTTTTCTATATCGCACTGTCTCAGATGACAAAGTATCTGCATCAGATTGAGAAAGGAATTGAAAATATTATTGCAGAATCTCAGGAGCCGGTACATCTGATCACGGAGCTTAAACCTATAGAGAATCGGTTAAATGAGATTAAGGAGACGCTGGAACGACGGGAGCTGGAGGCGGAAGAGGCAGAGAACAGAAAGAATGATCTCGTAGTGTTTCTGGCGCATGACCTGAAGACTCCCCTTACTTCTATTGTTGCATACTTGAGCATGCTGGATACACATCCGGATATGCCGGTGGAAGAAAGAGCCCGATATACACATATTTCTCTGGAGAAAGCAATCCGGCTTGGGGAATTGATCAGTGAGTTTTTCGAGATTACAAAATTCAATCTGCAGAATATTGAACTTGAGAAAGTAGAGCTTAATTTGAGCATGATGTTGGAACAGTTGGCGGACGAACTCTATGCGGTTCTCCGTGAGAAAAATCTGATCTGTAAGGTATATGCAGAGGAAAATCTTGTAGTAGAGGGAGATCCGGACAAGCTTGCAAGAGTTTTTGACAACCTGTTAAGAAATGCGATTTCTTATTGCTATTCAGATACATTGATAGAAATTTTAGCAAAAGAGAGAAATGGAAGTGTAGAGATTACTTTTGCTAACAGAGGAGATCAGATCCCGGCAGATAAGCTGGAACGGTTGTTTGAAAAATTTTACAGGGTGGATGATGCGAGATCCAGCGCAACCGGTGGGGCAGGTCTTGGACTTGCCATAGCAAAAGAAATTGTAGAATTGCACGGAGGCACTATTTGGGCCGAGAGCGACAGAGAGCAGACAAGATTTATCGTGAGTCTGCCAAAGGGGGAAAAAGATGAGGTTTATACATACGGCAGATCTCCACTTAGGGGCAAGGCCGGACGCAGGAAAAAATAATAGTGGAAACCGAGAGAGAGAAATATGGGAAACTTTTGAGAGATTGATTGGAGTGTGCGAAAAGAAACAGGTTGATTTATTGTTGATCGCCGGAGATATGTTTCACAGGCAACCGTTACTTCGTGAACTGAAAGAGGTGAATTACCTTTTTTCCAAGCTTACAAGGACAAAGGTGGTAATGATAGCAGGCAATCATGATTATATGAAGTGGGACTCTTACTACCGTACTTTTCAGTGGAATCAGAACGTGTATCCTTTGTTTGGAGATAGGCTGCAGTGTGCGGAATTTCCGGAACTTGGAACCGCAGTTTATGGGCTCAGCTATCATAGGAGAGAGATTAAGGATAATGTATACGAGAAGGCGAAACCGTGGAAGAAACAGAAATTTGAGATTCTTCTTGCGCATGGTGGAGATGAAAAGCATATCCCGGTCAATAAGGCGAGTCTCTTATCTCTTGGATATGATTATATTGCCATGGGACATATTCACAAGCCGGGAGTTGTAGAAGAGAACCGTATCCTATATGCAGGAGCACTGGAACCGATCGATAAGAATGATACAGGGGTCCATGGTTATGTCTATGGAAAAGTGTCGGAAGGAAGAGTGAAGACGGAGTTTGTACCCTTTGCGTCCAGAGAATATATTCATATGAAATTGCAGGTAAACAAAGAGATGACAAACCTGGAGGCGAAAGAACTTCTCAAGAAAAAAATTCAGGAAATGGGAGTTCAGAATATTTACAAAGTCGTATTGACAGGTTTTCGCAATGAATATACGACATTTGATGTAGATACTATGGACGATTATGGGAATGTGCTGGAAATTGTGGATGAATCCAGACCTGCTTATCGGTTTGATAAACTGAAGGAAGAGAATAAAGACAATTTGCTTGGCAATTATATTGAAGCGTTTTCGGGGTTTCCGAAAGACAGTGTGGAATATATGGCGCTGTATGAAGGTGTAGAGGCGCTTTTGGAAACGAAAAGGGGATAAACAATGCGGTTACTTGAAGTGAATGTGAAGAACTTCGGAAAAATTTCAGGAAAGAATGTGAAATTTGGCGAAGGGATGAATATAATATACGGGGAAAATGAATCGGGTAAGACAACGCTATACACATTTATCAAGAGTATGTTTTTTGGAATGGAAAGAGGAAGAGGAAGGGCTGCGGCAAACGATGAATTCAGCCGATATGAACCTTGGGAGAATCCTAATTTTTATTCCGGAATACTACGGTTTGAATGTGGAGGAAAGAACTTCCGTCTGGAAAGACATTTTGATAAATACGCCAAGGAAGCTTCTTTGGTCTGCGAAGATGATGGAGAAGAATTTTCGCTGGAGCAGGGAGATTTGGAAATGCTTTTGGACGGACTTACAGTAGAAGGTTTTGAAAATACGGTGGCGATTGGCCAACTAAAAGTAGAAACAAATCAAAGTCTGGCAACGAAACTTCAAGATTATGCCACGAACTATTATTCTACAGGGAATGTGGAAATTCATTTGGAGGAGGCTCTGAAGCATCTGAAAGAGAAACGGAAAGATGTGGAGAAGCTTTTCAGGGAAGAACTGATTAAGGCAGATAGAAAAAGAGAACGAGTAACCTTAGAGTCTTCTTATATATGGCGGGAAATTCATAAACTGGAGCAGAAGATAGAAATCATTGAAGATGAGATAGAAGAGAAACTTGTGAAAGCGGAGACAGCAAAAGAGGCGCCAAGATGGCGCGTTCATCCGGTGGAAGTAATTGGAATTCTTGTTTGTCTTATTGCTATCCTTTTCCTCATACCAAGACCCTGGAACTATCTTATTATGATTGTAGGAGCTTTAGCGGAAGGTATTTATATCTGGAACCGGACAAAGGATGGCAAGAAAAAGAAGAATGAGACAAGAGAAATCAATCATCAGATTGAACAACTTCAGTGGGAAAAGGACCACTTGATGGCGGCATTAAAAGAAAAACAGGTGGAGCACAATAATCTGGAAGAATATTTGGAAGAACTTCAAAATATGAATGAGAAGAATAAGGATTGGGAGAAGAAGCAACAGGCTTTGGATCTTGCTGCCAGAAAACTTGCGGAGTTGTCTCTTGAAATGCAAAGATCTCTTGGGCATAACCTAAATGAAAAAGCATCTGAAATTATGGGACAGATTACAGACGGAAAGTATGAGAAGATATTAATTGATGAGAATCTGCATATGGAGTTGTGGACCGGAGAAAGAAAAATTCCAATCACACGGGTGAGCAGGGGAACCATTGAACAGGTTTATTTCTCGCTGCGTATGGCAGCCGCAAGTGTGCTTCATGTGGAGGAGATGCCCCTTATCCTGGATGATACGTTTGTGTTTTACGATGACCGAAGACTGGAGCATATGTTGCAGTGGCTTGTGAAAACGGGGAAACAAGTACTACTCTTTACTTGCCAGAAACGTGAGCAGGAGATCTTGGAGACGCTAGGCGCTTCTTACCATAAAATTGAATGGAAATAAAATCGGACAGAGTGGGGAAATTCCCTTTACTCTGTCCGATTTTATTTATGATAAAGATGGTTGAGATTACTGAATCTTTTCTCCTCTTTTATATCGTTCCACAATATTTTGGATTCTCTCATTTGGATCAAGAAGGCTGCTGATAGAACCATCGTGATTCAAAGTGTTGATGATAAGAGCCAGATATTTGCTCATATCACAGTTGATGTAGTATGGTTTACTCAAAAGTTCCGGTGTCTGGTAAATCAGGTTTGTTGTTAAAATACCATGAATAATACCTTCTTCGTAAGCTTGATCAAACTTTTCAAGGCCATTTGTGAACAGACCAAATGTTGCAGCAGCGAAGATACGTTTTGCTTTTCTTGCCTTCAACTGTTTGGCTACATCAATAATACTGTCTCCTGAAGAAATCATGTCATCGATAATGATAACGTCTTTTCCTTCTACGTCTGAACCTAAGAACTCATGAGCTACGATCGGATTACGTCCATCCACGATCTTTGTATAATCACGACGTTTGTAGAACATACCCATATCAAGACCAAGTACATTGGCAAGATAAATGGCACGGCTTGTAGCTCCTTCATCCGGGCTGATAGCCATCATATGTTTGCTGTCAATCTGAAGATCCGGAACAGTGCGAAGCAGACCTTTGATAAACTGATATGTCGGACGTACTGTCTCAAATCCGCTAAGAGGGATTGCATTCTGGACCCTTGGGTCATGTGCATCAAAAGTAATAATGTTATCTACACCCATGCTTACAAGTTCCTGAAGTGCCAAGGCACAATCAAGAGATTCACGTCCGCTTCTTTTGTGCTGACGACTCTCGTATAAAAATGGCATGATAACGTTGATACGTCTTCCTTTTCCACCGATAGCAGCGATTACTCGTTTTAAGTTCTGGTAGTGATCATCCGGTGACATACGGTTCTCATGACCGGAAAGCGAATATGTGATGTTGTAGTTACATACATCAACCATCAGGTATAAATCTTTTCCACGAACGGATTCGTTGATGATTCCTTTGGCTTCTCCGGAACCGAATCTCGGAACATTGGCATCAATGATATATGAGTCTTTCAAATATCCATTGAATACTTCCGAATTGGAAATTTCGTCGGCTTTTTCATTTCTCCATTTTACGAGATAATCATTTACTTTAGCACAACGATCCTTACAACCGATTAACGGAATGATTCCCAGTGCTCCTACCGGGATATTTTCATAGTTGAGATCTTTACGATGTAACATTAGTGTTCCTCCCTATTCATTAGTTTCTTTTTAATACGAATGTCATCGCCAATTAATTTGAGCATTTTGTAGTTGCTTGTAATGCGTGAAAACGTACGCTCTGAATAGTATTCCACAAAAGTATCCAATGAAAGATTGGTAGAAATAATTGTGGATTTTTTCCTGAGCATCCGTTCATTCAGGCATAAGAACAACCGGGAAATTGTAAAGGAGTTTGGAAGCTCCGTTCCCAGGTCGTCAATGATGAGTAAATCACAGTCGAAGATATGAGCATTCATAGCTTCCGCTGCGTTATCTTTCCCGAATTTACTTTTCTCAAAAATATCAAAAAGTTCAAAAGCGGTAAAGTAAATTACGGAATAAGTTCTATCAATCAATTCCTTCGCAATGCAGTTGGAGAGAAAAGTTTTTCCAACGCCGGTATCGCCATATAGGAATAAATTGCGTGGTTCCTCGCCAAAATTATCTGCAAATTGTCGGCAAACGGCAAAAGCCTCTTTCATTGTAGCAAGAGATGTTCGTCCTGTGCGCGGATCTGTATAATTATCAGAATAATAATCCAAACGGAATGTACTGAAGTTTTCCCGTTGAAGAATCTCTTTCAAATTAGATTGTGCATATAAAAGCTCAATGGCAGCTTTCTTAAAACAAGCACACTTCTTGCTGCCAATGTATCCGGTATCTTTGCATAAAGGACACTCGTAAACTTCCTCGAGATAATCAGCAGGATATCCGCCATTTCTAAGAAGAAGCGACTTCTTGGTCCGCAATTCATAAATCTGAGTCCTCAATTGATCTAAAGCGCCTTCATCACCGTCCAGCAGTTTTTTTGCCTGTTGCACACTAAGAAAAGAAATGGAATTCTCCAGTTCTTTAATCTCAGGTATTTTTTCATATATTTCTTTGTAGTGTTGAAGTAAAATGGTCTGATTGCGCAGTTGCTTTTCTTCATAACTGCGCATGATCAGATCGTGTTGAGCATTCGTTAGTGCCACGATATTCTCCTTTTACTGACTTAAGAGTTGTTTTTCTAAAGAATCATAGTCGTAAGTACGACCTTCAAAGTTGTTAAATTTGTTCTTTCCTACGGAGCGGGAATCGGACTTACGGGCAGTAACCGTCTGTTTGTGTGCCAGATCAAGACGCTCCAGATCGGAAAGGTGATGTACGTTTGCAGCAAGCCATTTCTTCAAGATAGAATCCGTATATTCGAAGTTTGGCTGGTGAATCTTGGCCATGGTGCGGTTGCATGCTTCTATAACAATATCCAACGTAAAGCCATATTCATTCGTCCATCTGTTGATGTATGTAAGTTCAGGAGTTGCTGGAGCCCTGCCTTTGATTCCGAATGCATTCAAGACAGAGTAGCAGTTCTTATTGTAGAAAGAAGAACTTTGTTTTGCCTGATCAACGGTTGTAATATTGGCCTCAGACCATGCAAGAGCAACTTTGTGAATATAGTGCATATTCTTATGTCCGTTCTCCACGCAGTACTCAATGAGATACTCTACCAAATCCGCAGAAAAATGGAGTCCGTCATAGAAATAATGGATGGATTCAATATCTTTGGCAGACAGTGTCTTCCCAAGATATTGCTCTGTAATAAAAAGCAGAGATTTCAGTTCTTTGCGGTTACGGAACGGTTCAATGTTTGTCGGTTCTGAAGCTACAGAAGAAGATTCGGCTGCCGTCTGTACCGGCTGCGGCGGTATAGGATTTTCCTTAGGTTCATCTAAAGGTTCATCTGTAGATCCTTCAGGAATCGTCCCCATAGTGATACCACTCACATTGCCGGAATTGTCATATTCAAGAGTAAGAAGACCTTCCTTCTGCCAGTAGTTTAAAGCTCTTAAAATGTCTTTCTCTGTATTCTGCAGGCAGTCCGCAATCGTAGAGATTGTAAGAGGCATACATGGATTGTGCAGATGGCGGAGTAAAAACAAATAAACCTTTACAAATTCTCCGTTGGCATCAGCCATGTAATGATCTATAAATCCGTTCTCAACCAAAGTTGAGTCTGTTTGAAAATGATTGCGTAATTTTAAAGTCTTCATCGTATCTCATATCCCTTCCATTCATTAAGTATACTCTTCTTGTGATGCGTATTATGATATATCTGTAAGCAGATATATCCCCTCCGAGAGATGCACAACAGCTTTCTGCGGGGCAGAAACTGCCTGATGCGCAATGCTATCATATGCTTGTTGTGTGCATATTATAGCATTATAATTGTCAGGGACAAAGAACTTTTGGGTGGAAAACCCGGCTTTTTTGTGGATAAAAAAATTGTGGATAATGTGGATAACTATTGGGAAAGAATGGATTCTCCAATGTTTACAACGTCTCCGGCCCCCATAGTTATCAACAAATCACCGTGGATACATTGTTTTGTGACAAATTTTTCCACTTCGGAAAAGCTTGGGAAGTAGTAAACATCTGCTCCGGACTTCTTAAGTTCTTCGGCAAGAAGAGCAGAGGACATTCCAAGTGTATCCGTTTCTCTTGCAGCATAAATATCCACGAGAACGATATGATCCGCAAGAGAAAGTGCTTCTGCAAACTCATGAAAGAATGCTTTCGTTCTTGTGTAAGTATGAGGCTGGAAAATACACCACGTTTCTCTGTGAGGATAATGTTTCACAGAAGTAAGTGTTGCCTTGATCTCCGTTGGATGATGGGCATAATCATCAATGATCGTAACACCGTTTTTTTCGCCTTTATATTCAAAGCGGCGGTTTGTTCCTCTAAAAGAAAGGAGTCCTTTCTTGATTGCATCAAGCGGAACAGCCGTAAGATCTCCGGCTGCGATTGCAGCAAGAGCATTGGAGACATTATGATCTCCGGTTACGGAAAGTCTGATACGCTCCACAAACTCACCAAATCTGTAAAAATCAAAAGAAGTACATCCCATTTCATCATATGCAAGGTTTCTTGCAGAGTAATCTGCAAAGTCATTGAGACCGTACGTAATAACGCGGCAGGAAAGCCCTTCTGTAATCGTTTCCATTTTCTCGATTTCATTATTGATGATCAGTGTTCCATCGGAAGGAAGAAGTTTGGCAAATTCATGGAAAGAATTACGGATATCGTCAATATCTTTGAAGAAATCCATGTGATCTTCTTCTATGTTCAGGATTATACTGATTTTTGGAAAGAAATGTAAGAAACTGTTCGTATATTCGCAAGCCTCTGTCACAAATACATCGGAGCTTCCAACACGGATATTGCCTCCGATTGCTTTTAAAATTCCACCGACAGAGATGGTTGGATCTTTCTCCCCTTCTAAAAGAATATGGGAAAGCATAGAAGTTGTTGTTGTTTTCCCGTGAGTTCCGGATACTGCAATCGGTGTCTTATAGTTGGTCATAAGCTGTCCGAGGAGCTCGGCTCTTGTGAGCATCGGAATATTCCGGCGTTTTACTTCCATAAATTCTTCGTTATCTTCATGAATAGCGGCAGTGTAAACGACAACGTCAATTCCTTCAATGATATTAGAGGCTTTCTGTCCGTAAAAAACAGTCGCTCCTTTTTCTGCTAAATGATCTGTAAGTGGTGTTTCTTTGTTATCTGAACCGGAAACGGTGAAGCCCTCTTTCAGAAGGATTTCGGCAAGTCCACTCATACTGATGCCACCGATTCCGATAAAATGCACGTGAATTGGTGTCTGAAAATTAATTTTATACATAAATACACTTCCTAATCTAATTTTTTTTCATTTTTAATCATATTTTGGCATTTACTCTTATATTATAACTATTGTATGGTAAAAAGCCAACCATTTCTTTTTGTTATATTTAGATAAAAAAATAGGAAAATTTCAAAAAAAATTGTAAAAATGTTCGCAAAATGGAATGGGCATGTTATAATAATATCATTATTACTGGGAGAGGGGCGATGACATGATAAAAAAAGAGATGATTGCGATGCTGTTAGCAGGTGGACAAGGCAGCCGTCTTGGTGTCCTCACTGCGAAAGTGGCAAAGCCCGCGGTCGCTTTTGGCGGTAAATACAGGATCATTGATTTTCCGCTAAGCAACTGTATTAATTCGGGTATTGATACGGTGGGAGTACTGACACAGTATCAACCGCTAAGACTGAACACGCATATCGGCATCGGGATTCCGTGGGATCTTGACCGTAACGTGGGAGGCGTAACAGTATTGCCGCCGTACGAGAAAAGCACAAGCAGCGAGTGGTATACAGGTACGGCAAATGCGATCTACCAGAATCTGGATTATATGGAAACTTACAATCCAGACTATGTATTAATCTTATCTGGTGATCACATTTACAAAATGGATTATGAGGTGATGCTTGATTTTCACAAGGAGAATCATGCGGATGTTACCATTGCTGCAATGCCTGTACCAATAGAAGAAGCCAGTCGTTTTGGAATTGTCATTACAGACAATGACAGGAAGATTGAAGAGTTTGAAGAGAAACCGAAGAAACCGAGAAGCAACCTTGCTTCCATGGGCATTTACATATTCAGTTGGCCGGTACTAAGGGATGCATTGAAGGATTTGTCGAGTCAGCCGAACTGTGATTTTGGAAAGCATATTATTCCATATTGTCATAGCAAGAACAAGAGATTGTTTGCCTATGAGTATAACGGATATTGGAAAGATGTGGGAACATTGAGCTCTTATTGGGAAGCGAATATGGAATTGATCGATATCATCCCGGAATTTAATTTGTATGAAGAATTCTGGAAGATTTATACCAATTCCGGTTCTCTCCCGCCACAGTATGTTTCGGCACAATCAGTTGTGGAGAAGAGTATCATCTGTAATGGAGCGGATATTTACGGAGAGGTTTACAATTCTATTATTGGATCTGGTGTAACTGTCGGAAAGGGGACGGTGATCCGGAACTCGATTGTCATGAGCGATACGAAGTTTGGTGAGAATTGTGTGATAGAGAAGGCTATCATAGCAGAAGATGTGGTGATCGGAGATCGAGTTACAATTGGTATCGGAAGCGATACACCAAACAAGATGCGGCCGGACATCTATAATGCAGAGATTGTGACAATCGGTGAAAAAACAGTAATTCCGCCGGATATTCAAATTGGAAAGAATACCGCCCTTAGTGGTGTTACATCCAGGGAAGATTACGAGGATGGAGTACTTGAAAGTGGTGAAACATTAATAAAGGCAGGTGACATGTAGTATGAAAGCAGTAGGAGTTGTTTTGGCAGGCGGAAATAGTCATAAGATGCGGGAACTGACACACAGACGTGCAGTTGCAGCTATGCCCGTTTCGGGAAGTTACAGATGTATCGATTTCGTACTTAGCAATATGACAAATTCCCATATACAGAAGGTTGCGGTGCTGACCCAATACAATTCAAGGTCGTTGAACGAACATTTGAATTCTTCCAAATGGTGGAATTTTGGAAGAAAGCAAGGTGGGTTGTTTGTATTTACGCCGACGATCACAAATGATAACGGATATTGGTACAGAGGAACTGCGGATGCGATTCACCAAAATCTCGATTTTTTAAAAAAATGCCATGAGCCATATGTGATCATCGCCTCGGCAGATGCGGTGTATAAGTTGGATTATAATGAAGTGTTGGACTATCATATCAGGAAAAATGCAGATATTACGGTTGTATGTAAGGATCTGGAGCCTGGGGAAGATGCCAGCAGATTTGGAACAATTAAGATGAACGAGGAATGCCGGATTGAAGAGTTTGAAGAGAAACCGATGATCGCCCATTCCCATACAATTTCCACCGGCATTTATATCTTAAGGAGAAGACAACTTATTGATTTGATTGAGAGATGTGCGGAAGAAGACAGGCATGATTTTGTAACTGATATTTTGATTCGTTACAAAAACCTGAAGAAAATTTACGGATATAAGATGAAGACCTATTGGAGCAATATTGCAACGGTAGATTCTTATTATAAGACGAACATGGATTTCTTAAAGCCGGAAATCAGAGAATACTTTTTCAAGCAGTTACCAGGAGTTTACTCTAAGGTATCAGATTTGCCGCCGGCAAAATATAATCCGGGGGCGGTAGTAAAGAATAGTCTGGTGGCGAGCGGAACGATCGTCAACGGAACGGTAGAGAATTCTATATTATTTAAAAAGGTATTTGTTGGAAACAATTGTGTGATCAGAAACTCAATTATTTTGAATGATGTGTACCTGGGGGATAATACATATATTGAAAACTGTATTGTAGAAAGTCGGGATACAATCCGGGCCAATACGCGTCATATCGGAGAAAATGGAGTGAAAGTAGTAGTAGAAGAGAATGAAAGATACGCATTGTAATAAATAAAGGGAGGCAAAAGATATGCAGATTACAGATGTACGAGTTAGAAAAGTAGCAAAAGAGGGAAAATTAAAAGCAGTGGTGTCTATTACAATGGATGAGGAATTTGTAGTTCATGACATCAAAGTAATTGAGGGTGAGAAAGGACTATTTATTGCAATGCCAAGCAAGAAGGCAACCGATGGGGAATATAGAGATATTGCTCACCCGATCAATTCGGATACAAGAGAAAGAATCCAGAGAACAATTCTCAAGACATATGAGGAAAGTTTACTTAACGCGAAAGAAGAAGTATAAGAACGCGGGTTTACAAATAGGAGGAAGAGAAAAATCCGGCAGGTTTCCTGTCGGATTTTTATAGGAAAAGCCTTGACTTTTTGACACAATGTGTTATTCTAAGATTGTTTCGTGTGGAGATCTGTCCACAGAATATTTCAAGCCGTAAGGTATCTTTTGTTTCGGGCTTATTTTCAAAGCATTTATCCGATTGAAAGAAAAACTTATGATATTAAAGGCATCAAAGAAAAATAAAGCAAAGAGGAAGCTGCAATGGCTAAAGGATATAAATATGAGAGAAAAAATTGAAATTTTGTATGAAGATGAGGATATAATCGTTGTTTATAAGCCGGCAAAGATTGCAACTCAGACTGGTAAGATCGGCGAGAAGGATGTAGAAAGTTTTCTGAAAAACCATATATATAAACAAAGAAAAGTAAGACAGGCACCATATCTTGCTGTCATCCATCGTTTGGACCAGCCTGTGGAAGGGGTGCTTGTATTTGCGAAGAATAAGTCGGCAGCAAAAGAGCTGAACCGCCAGCTTCAGACAAAAGGATTCGGAAAAGAGTACAAAGCAGTGGTGTGCGGAGAACTTCCGAAGGAAAAAGGAAGACTTAGAGATTATATAGTGAAAGATCCACAGGCAAACAGAGCATTCATTTGCGAAAAGAACAGGGATAAAGCAAAGGAAGCTGTTCTTTATTATGATCTTTTAGAAAAAAGAAAAGATGGGACCAATCTTGTGCATATCTGTCTGGAAACAGGAAGATTTCATCAGATTAGGATTCAGATGGCCAATATAGGGTGTCCGCTTCTTGGAGATGCAAAATATAATCCTATGACGGAAAGCTCCGGACGATGGGAACAGATTGCTCTTTGCGCATATAAATTGAAGTTTGAACATCCGGGTACGGGGAAATGGATGGAGTTTGAAATCAGACCAAGAGGTGAAGGATTTAAAGTTCTGGAATCCAGACTTGACAAAGAATCAAAAATCCCTTAAAATTACGGGTAATCATAGATGAGTGACTGTGAAGAGGGATAGTATATGCAGGACGCGCCACAGAGAGGAGCCGGTTGGTGAAAGGCTTTGCAAGAAATGTATAGAACCTGCCTCGGAGTCTCTGCATGAAAATGCAGCGCACATCAGCGTTATGGGTGACAGAGTGAATTGCAGGATACAGGTATATGGACTGCAGTTAATTAGGGTGGTACCGCCGATTTTTCGGTCCCTTTTTGGGAACGAAGAGCCGGCGGTTTTTCGTTTCTGTAAGCTATCAAATAAAATAGTAAAGAGGAGAGAGTGCTATGGCAAAGGAAAAGAAATTTGTAGAAGCGATTACATCGAGAGATGAAGATTTCGCACAGTGGTATACAGATGTCGTAAGCAAAGCGGCGTTGTGTGATTACACAGATGTAAAAGGTTGTATGGTTTATCTTCCGAATGGTTATGCAATCTGGGAGAAAATTCAGGCAGACCTTGATAAGAGATTCAAAGAGACAGGCGTTGAGAATGTATATCTTCCAATGCTGATTCCGGAGAACCTTCTTCAGAAAGAAAAAGATCACATCGAAGGATTTGCACCGGAAGTGGCATGGGTAACTCACGGAGGAAATGAAAAACTTCAGGAAAGAATGTGTATCAGACCAACATCCGAGACATTATTCTGCGACCATTGGAGCAAGACGATACAGTCATATAGAGACCTTCCGAAAGTGTGGAATCAGTGGTGTTCTGTACTTCGATGGGAGAAAACAACAAGACCTTTCTTACGTTCCAGAGAGTTTTTATGGCAGGAAGGTCATACGATCCATGCAACATACGAAGAGGCAGAGGAAAGAACAATCCTGATGCAGAAAGTATATAAAGAATTTATTGAGGAGAGTCTTGCCATTCCGCTTGTTGTAGGTAAAAAGACAGATAGCGAGAAATTTGCAGGTGCGGAAGATACGTATACGGTAGAAGCGCTGATGCATGATGGAAAAGCACTTCAGGCAGCAACAAGCCACTTCTTCGGAAGCGGATTTGCAGATGCATTTGATATTAAGTATCTGGATAAAAACAATGAACTTCACAGTGTATATGAAACATCCTGGGGATTAACAACAAGAATGATTGGTGCGATCATCATGGTTCACGGTGATGATAGTGGTCTTATACTTCCACCAAGAATTGCGCCAATTCAGACACGTGTCATTCCGGTTGCGCAGCACAAAGAAGGTGTTCTTGAGAAAGCAACAGAACTTATGAACACATTAAAGGCAGCAGGATATTCTGTGAATATGGATGATTCCGATAAGAGTCCGGGATGGAAATTCAGCGAACAGGAGATGCTAGGAATTCCAACTCGTATTGAAATCGGACCAAAGGATATTGAAAAGAATCAGGTTGTTGTTGTTCGTCGTGATACAAGAGAGAAGATGGTAGTATCTTTAGATGAAATCACTACAAAATTAGGTGAGATTTTGGAAACAATCCAGAAAGATATGTTTGATAAGGCAAAGGCATTTTTGGATTCACATATTGATACAGCGGTTACTATGGATGAAATGATTGAAAAATTCCAGGAAAACCGTGGGTTTATTAAAGCAATGTGGTGTGGATGTGAGGAATGCGAAGAAGAGATTAAGGCCGCAACAGGCGGAGCTTCTTCCCGTTGTATTCCACCAGAGCAGGAACACCTGTCAGATACATGTATTTTCTGTGGAAAACCTGCAAAACACATGGTTTACTGGGGAAAATCATACTAAAAAATACTGGATGCCGGGATTATTTAAAATAGTCCCGGCATTGATTTGTAATGGAAATGAAATCGTAATATATTAGGAAGAAACAATAAGTATGATCAGGAAAGGCGTAATAAAATGGAGATCAGATTGCCGCAAAAAGTAAAGACAATTATAGATACCTTATGTGCAAACGGTTATGAAGCATATGCGGTAGGTGGATGTGTGCGTGATTCTATTCTTGGCCGAGTACCGGGAGACTGGGATATTACAACGTCAGCACAGCCGGAAGAAACGAAGAAGTTGTTTAAAAGGACATTTGATACGGGAATCGAGCACGGAACGGTAACCGTGCTCATAGACGGCGAAGGATTTGAAGTCACCACATATCGGATCGACGGGAAATATGAAGATAGCCGACATCCTTCGGAAGTACAGTTTACAAGAAATCTAGAAGAAGATTTGAAGAGAAGAGATTTTACAATCAATGCTATGGCATATAATGATGCAGTGGGTATTGTGGATATCTTTGGCGGAATGGAGGACTTGTGTGGAAAAGTCATCCGATGTGTGGGAGAAGCCAAGGAACGTTTTGGAGAAGATGCACTTCGCATATTAAGAGCGGTAAGATTTGCGGCTCAGTTGGGATTTGAAATTGAAGAAAAGACGAAAGAAGGAATCCGGGAACTTTCACCGACCCTTGCCAATATCAGTGCAGAGCGTATCCAGGTGGAACTTGTGAAAATGCTCACCTCAGAGAATCCGGGGATGATCCAAACGGCATATGAACTTGGAATTACGAAAGTGATTCTTCCAGAATTTGATCAGATGATGAAGACAGAACAGGAGACGCCGCACCATATGTATAACGTGGGAGAGCATACTGTAAAGTCCATCGAAAAAGTACGGGCGGATAAAGTGCTTCGGTTTACCATGCTTCTTCATGATGTGGCGAAACCTTTGACAAAGACGCTGGATTATGAAGGACGGGCACATTTTAAAGGTCATGAGCTGGAAGGCGAGAAAATGGCAAAAGCGATTCTCAGAAGATTGAAATTCGACAATGATACATTGCGGAAAGTGACGAAACTGGTATATTTCCATGATGATAGAATGCCTGCAGAAATGAAGTATGTGCGGCGCGCTATGTGCAAGATGGGGGAGGAGCTGTTTCCGCTTTATCTAGAAGTCCATCTTGCAGATACTCTTGCCCAAAGTGATTATAAGAGAGAAGAAAAACTTGCTAATATTCAAGAAATTCAAAAGTGTTATGAAGAAATAGTGAAGCAAAACCAATGTGTTTCTTTGAGAAATCTGGCAGTAACCGGAAGTGATTTGCTTGCGATTGGAATGAAGCCGGGAAAAGAAATTGGGATCATGTTAAACCATCTTCTTGAAATGGTAATTGAGGACCCGGAATTAAATAAAAAAGAAGTGTTAGAAGAGAGAGTAAAAGAAATTTTATATTCATAGAAAAAACCTATAAATAATTTGTTTTATTGAATATATCAATTGGACGGAAAAGGATGTTCTGATTATAATAAGCGGTGTAAAAGTAATCAGGAGGAATCATATTATGAAAAAAAGAGTATTGGCCGCATTGTTATGTGTGGCAATGACTGCAACGATGTTGGTTGGCTGCGGTTCTACTCCAAAAGAAGATAAAACAGCAGACAAGACGACAAATGAATCATCGAAAGATGAAGGCAAAGATGTAGAGGCTGTAGACCAGAAGACGGTTTATGTAACTCCGGAGTGGCTAAACAGTGCCATGAATGGGAACCAGAAGGGTTACGAAGACGTTGTGGTGGCAGAGGTCGGTTACGGAGATGTGAAAGATTGTGTATCTTACAACGAAGGACATGTTCCGGGTGCAATTTATGTAGACAACTGTGAAGTAGAAGATTCTACCGGAAGTAAAGAAGGAAAATACAATCTTTTGGCAGCAGAAGAAGTGGAGAAATTCATGCTTGCACATGGAATTACAAAAGATACAAAAGTTGTGCTTTATGGTGCGGATGTAGCCGGCACCGGACGTCAGGCATACGCATATCTTTGGGCTGGTGTGGAAGACGTGAAGATCTTGAATGGCGGTATAGAAGCATGGAAATCTGCTGGTTATGACGTTGAAAAAGACGCAAATGAAGGAAAAGAGGCAACTGATTTTGGTACAACAGTTCCGGCACATCCGGAATACTGGACTTCTATTGAAGAGGCAAAAGACAGATTGGAGAACGATGACAATTTTAAACTTGTAAGCATTCGAAGCGAGGATGAGTGGCTTGGAAAAACAAGTGGCTATAATTATATGGACAAGGCCGGGGAACCGGAGGGCGCCGTATGGGGAAAAGGAGCCGAAACAGCTTTTGATGTAGCTATGTTCTTAAATGAAGACGGAACAGTAAAAGATTTGGAAGGATTCAAGGAAGTATGGAAAGACTGTGATTTCACGTTAGATAACCACCTTGCATTTTATTGTGGTACTGGCTGGAGAGCAACCGTTCCGTTCCTTGTATTATATGAGAACGGATATACAGACATTTCCGTATATGATGGTGGATGGTATGAATGGCTGATGCACGACGATTATCCGGTACAAGTAGGAGATCCTGCAAGTGCAGATTGTAAGCATGTAACAGTTGCAGAACTTGAAACGGGAAAAGCTGCAAAATAAGAGCAAAATCAGACGGACGCTGTCACATGGTGGCAGCGTCTTTCGTGACAGAGAATAACTATGAAATTACCGCGGAGGAATTATGAAAAGAATACTATGTGTGTTGTTTGATATACTGACACTGGCATTTCTTATAGGAAGCTATGCCTTCCACTATTTTGCGAAGAGAAAACTTGGAATGGTACGCTGGCTGAATTACACGAATATGAACTTACAGGAACAAATGCCTTTAGATATCCTGAAATATGTGGCGGTAGTTGGCATTGGTGTACTTGCAGTAATTGTGATGATCGGATATTTAAAGAAGCGGACCCGGCTTGGAAAAGTGGACGGGATCATGATGATTTTTATGCTGATACTTGTTTGTGTATATGCAGGATTTACGGTGTTTCAAAGTGCAGAGAAACTAAGAGCATATTATTTCATGATGCCTCTTCTCGGTATGGCTGTATTTATGCAAGTGTTGAGAAATGGAATGGCACTGATTTGGTGCAGAAAGAAGTAAGAGAATGAAAAATAAAAAACTATGGATATTTGTGGGACTCATCGTTTTGATTCTTATTTTGAATCACATATTCGGCTGGTCTTCTTATATCAGTGATATGGACAATCTTATGTTCTTGAACCGGATCGTGAAGAAGAATCTGGCGGCGGCTCTTCTCATTTATACAGCAATTACAATTGTAGCTTGTGTAGTACTGGCTCTTCCGGGAGTGACATTTGCCATATTGGCGGGATTGTTGTTTGGTCCATGGATTGGAACGATTGCATGTTCTGTGGCAACGACCTTTGGCGCAGCAATTGCGTTTGTAGTGGGTCGTTTTTTCCTACAGGACAGCATCCGTCCTATGGTAGTTAAGAATAAATATTTGAAAAAGTGGCTTTTTGATCATTCCGGGAAAAATCAGCTTTTTATCCTGATGATTACAAGACTTGTGCCGATTTTTCCGTATAATCTTCAGAATTTTGCTTATGGAATTACAGACATCAAATTCAGCACATATACAATGGGCTCCCTGATTTTCATGCTGCCAGGGACAGCCATGTATACAGTAGGGACGGCGGGGATTGCGGATAAAGAAAACAGAATCCTTTATATAGGAATTGCAATTGTCCTTGCAGCTATCGTGACAGGTGCCGGTATTTTTCTGAAGAAAAAGTATATGGGGGAAGATAAGGATGAAGAGTAAGGAATGTGTCCATTGTGGAAAATGTACTAGATACTGTAAATTTCTTGAAAAGTACAAAATAGATATCGGGAATATGAAAGATCATGAAGATCTGATTTATCATTGTTTTTTATGTGGAAAATGCACGGCGGTTTGCCCGATGGGAATTGACGGAAGAGAAATAATTCTTCATATGCGGCAAAAGCAGGTCCAAAAAAACGGGGGGAAAATGAGGGAAAAAGGATATGATATGCTGATTCAGGAGAAGCAGGATTATATTTTTGCAAATTATAAAAATCAGACAAAAAACAGTGTCCTTTTTCCTGGATGCAATTTCCCGTCTTTTTTTCCAAAAGCTACAAAACAAATAATAGAACTTTTGCGAAAAGAAGCAGGAATCGGTGTTGTGTTCGATTGTTGTGGCAAACCGATAGCAGAATTAGGACTTTTGGATAAGGAAAATGAGATTATAAAAAGAATAGAGGAGCGGTTGGAAAAAGCGGGAATTGAGGAAATCATTCTGCTTTGTCCAAACTGCTATCATTTTCTAAAACCGCGATTGAAGGTGAAAGTAGTCAGTATTTATGAAAAGCTGCATGAATTGGGACTTGGCAGGAAGCTTTTGGGGAAACTACATATTTTTCCACCGTGTCCTGATAGGGAAAGCTTGGAAATTTTACAAGATATCCGTGTATTTCTTGAAGAAAAACCCGAAATTATAGATAGTGCACAATGTTGTGGGCTTGGAGGATGTGCAGGAGGAAAAGAGCCGGAACTGGCAGGCGACATGGTGCGGGTCATGGCAGAAGAAGCAGAGAATACGAAAAACAGAATTTACACATATTGTGCATCCTGTTCCGGAAATTTTGTAAGAAAAGGGTATTTGGAGGCAGAACATATTCTACTTTCTGTTTTGGGACTGACGGAAAAACCGGATACAAAGAAATCTATCATTAACAGAGCAAAAACAAAGTATTGGAGAGGGTAAAGAAATGGAACAGAAGAAAAAGAGTTGGATGAAGAAAATCATTGTAATTGTGGTGATTATAGCTGCTGTGGCAAGCTACTATTTGATTCCATCCGTAAAAACAATGATGAATAAAGTATTTCAAATGTTTGCCAGTGGGGACTTTACGGTTGTAAAAGAGTTTGTCGCATCCTATGGAGCATATGCGGCCTTGATTTCATTTTTACTTATGATATTCCAGTCCCTTGCGGCACCCCTTCCGGCATTTTTGATTACATTTGCAAATGCCAATCTTTTTGGATGGTGGCAAGGTGCAATTCTTTCGTGGACAAGTGCCATGGCGGGAGCGGCAGTCTGCTTCTTCGTAGCAAGAATTCTAGGGCGTGATGCAGCGGAGAAATTGACAAGCAAAGCAGGGCTGGCACAGATTGATACATTTTTTGAGAAGTATGGGAAGAATACCATTCTGATCTGTCGTCTTCTGCCATTCGTATCTTTTGATATTGTAAGCTATGCTGCAGGACTTACTTCCATGTCTTTTGGATCTTTCTTTATCGCGACAGGGATCGGACAGCTTCCGGCGACAATCGTGTACTCTTATGTAGGAGGAATGCTTACAGGAGGTGCGAAATTATTTGTGACGGGTCTGATGATTCTGTTTGCTCTATCTGCGTTTGTTGTAATGGCCAGAAAAATTTATGTGGAGAGTCAGAAGAAAAAAGGGAAAAACTAAAATGGAACAGGCAATTGTTATATTTACACGGGTACCGGAGGCGGGAAAAACAAAAACAAGAATGATGCCCCATTTAACCGCGGGACAATGTAAAAAACTTCATACATATTTTTTGAAGGACATCAGAAAAGAATGCGAGAAAACAGGAGCAGATATTTTTGTCTGTTATACGCCAAACGGAGAGGAGAATGAGACAGAAATAAAAGCAATTCTTGGAAAAGAGAAGGGATATTTTCCGCAAAAGGGTGAAACGCTCGGAGAAAGAATGTATTGTGCAATGGAAACTGTTTTTTCAAAAGGATATCGGAAATGTATACTGATCGGAACAGATGTGCCGGAACTTCAGGTGGATTATCTTTGGCGGGCATTTCAAGTATTAGAGAAGAAGGACGTAGTCTTTGGGAAAACCATGGATGGAGGGTATTATCTTGTAGGAATGAAAAAACCTTATAAAGAAGTGTTTGGACTTTCTGAATATGGACATGGCAGTGTGCTGGAAGAGACCGTACATGTTCTTCACAAAGCAAACATTACGGTGGGATATACGAATATACTGGAAGATATGGATACACCGGAGGATCTCCAAAGATACCGTGGAAGAATGCGGAATATTTCGCCTTTGCAGGAATCAGAGACGAAAAAATATGTGGCAAAGATTGCAAAAATTTCTATAATCATTCCAATCTATAATGAAGAAAATATCATTGAAAAGATGCAGGAGCAGTTGGAAACACTGAAAGAGAAATGCGAGATCATTTTTGTGGATGGAGGAAGCAAAGACCGGACGCTGGAACTTATAAAGCCGGAATATAAAGTGATAAAAGGATATAAAGGCAGGGCAAAGCAGATGAATGCGGGAGCAAAAGAAAGTCATGGAGACATTCTTTTCTTTCTGCATTGCGATAGCGAGCTGCCGGAAAATCCTCTTGCAACCATCCGGAGAGTCATGCGGGATCATGCGGCAGGATGCTTTGGAATTGCGTTTCATTCATGGAATTTCTTCATGTGGACATGCAGGGTGATTTCAAATCATAGGGTGAAAGACCGGAAAGTCATGTTCGGAGATCAGGGGATTTTTGTGGATCGAAACTTGTTTTTTGAAGTGGGAATGTTTCCGGAAATTCCAATTATGGAAGATTATCAGTTTTCTCTTATATTAAAAGAAATGGGTGTAAAACTTGGAATGGCGAGAAGCCGTATTTATACGTCAGACAGAAGATTTCCAAAAGGAACGATTCCGAAACTGAAGGTAATGTGGAAAATGAACCGTTTGCGGAAGATGTACCGTGACGGAGTGGATATCGAAACCATTTCGAAGATGTATAAAGATATAAGATAGAGGTGAAAGATTGTGGAGCAGGTATGTGGATTGAAGGAATATATCAGACTTCAAAGTTATAGGAAGGCTTTGGGGCTTCCGAAAGAAGTGGAAGAAAGTTATAAGATGCTTGCACAGGGAGAATATAATAGGAACTATGTTTTTACACATCCTGTCAGCCGGAAAAAACTTGTTTTAAGAGTGAATTTCGGAAGTCAGATGCATTTGGAAGATCAGATTACATATGAATATCAGGCTTTGAAGCTTCTGGAAGATTCGGGACGAACACCGAGAGTCCTTTATGTGGATGGAAGCCTGAAACACATTTCACAAGGAATTATGGTTATGGAATATCTTCCGGGACACGCCATGGACTATGAGAAGGAACTTTTCTATGGAGTAGGCTGTCTGGCAGATATCCATAGTGTAAAGGTGGAGGGGAAAACACTTTTGGCACCAAAGAATCCGCTGCGGGCGATTTTAGAAGAGTGTGAAGAGATGTTTCAAGTATATAGAGAGTCCTCCCTCGGGGATGAGAGTAAGAAAAAGAAGATACGAGACATGTTGGATATGGGATGGAAAAAGGCGGATAGTCTTCCCGAACCGTCATATAGATGCTGCATCAATACGGAACTTAATTCCGGTAATTTTCTCATCAATGGAGAAGAGGGAGGGAATTATCTGGTGGACTGGGAGAAACCTCTTTATGGAGACCCGGCTCAGGATTTGGGACATTTTCTTGCACCTACAACTACATTTTGGAAAACAGATGTGATTCTCAGTCGTGAAAAAGTGGATGAATTTGTGAAAGCATATGTAAGAGAAGTTGCAGGAAGGTTTGACACAATGGGGCTAAAAGAGCGCGTCAAGGTGTATATTCCCATTACATGTCTTCGGGGAATTACGTGGTGTGCCATGGCATGGGTACAATATCAGGATCCGAATAAGGCTATTTTTAATGAATCTACATTCCGTAAACTGGAAGCTTATTTGAGCGAGGAGTTCTTACAGAGAATGGAGAAAGATTACTTAAATATCCTGTGAAAATATAGAAAATATCTATGAATATATGAGAAAATCAATAAGCGATTCAGGTCAATTTGCTTGAACAGCAGAGGTTGTATGTATATAATATAATCGATTTGATGCGTGAAAATGCATTTGATTTGTAAGGAGGAAAAAGAATGAAGAAGAAAATCGTAGCAATGATGCTCGTATCTGTTATGGCATTATCCATGCTTGCAGGTTGTGGAGAGAAACAGAGTGCAGATACAGGAAAAACAAAAACAGAAGACAGTGCAGACGAAGTGAAAGTAGTGGACGGATATCAGATGGTATCACCGGAAGATGCAGTGGAAAAAGCGGGTGAATTACATGTGCTGGATGTAAGAGAATGGGACAAATATGTAGAAGGAAGAGTTGTAAACTCAGAATGGTGTCCGATCTTCCCATTAGAGGATGAATCTTTAGTAGAAAAAATGACAACATATGCAGAAGAGAACTTAAAAGATGGAAAAGAAATTTATATCATCTGTAACAGTGGAGCAAGAGGAGCTCAGAAGGCAACGAAAGTTCTCAAAGATGCAGGTATTGATGAGAAATTGATCTTCACAGTAGAAGGCGGAGCAAAAGCACTTGCAAAAGTAGATAAAGCGCTTACAACAAACCGTGTGGATGAAGCCATTGACTGGCAGTATGTAAAAGGTGCAGATGTGTTAAAAGAGACAGATGCGCAGATCGTTGACGTGCGTGATGATGACACATATGCAAAAGGACATCTGAAAGGTTCTAAGCAGGTTGCATTGAAAGAGATTGAGAGTGCAGACGCTCAGACAGCGGCATTTGAACTTGCAGAAACACTTGATAACACAAAACCTGTATATTTCTTATGCTACAGCGGTAATAAATGTGCAAAGACAGCAATTTCTGTATTTAAAGATGCAGGATTCCCGGTAGAGAAGTTATTTATCATTGAAAATGGTGCAAAAGATGCAGATATTTCCGCCGCATTTGTAAAATAACAGACTAGATGATGGAAAGGCTCTTGTGGTAAAACATAGGAGCCTTTATTTGCGAAATGGAGGAAAGAAGAAATGAAAATGAAAAAACTGGCAGCACTTTTTTTGGCTGGTTTGATGACGGTGTCTCTTGTAGCATGCAAAGAGAGCGGATCAAAAGACAGCACGAAAAAAGAAACAAATAAAACAGAAAAAAGTGTAGATGATATGTCTTTTGATGAGATGAAAGAGGCGGCTAAGGGGACGACCGTAACATTCTATGGGTGGGGTGGAGACGAGAAGTTAAATGAATGGCTGGATCAGACATTTGCTCCGAAGATGAAAGAAAAATATGACATTACAATGGAGCGTGTTCCGATGGATATCGATCAGGTGCTAAGTCAGCTTTCCGGAGAAATCCAGGGAGGAGAAAAAGATGGAAGCATCGATATGATCTGGATCAATGGAGAGAATTTCCAATCTGCAAAAGAAAATGACATGCTATATGGACCTTTTACAGACAAACTTCCAAATTTCAAGGATTATGTAAATGCGGAAAGAGAAGATGTAACACTTGATTTTGGTTATCCGATTGAAGGGTATGAGGCGCCGTATGGTAAAGCGCAGTTTGTTATGATGGCAGATACGGCCAAGACACCGGATCTTCCGACAAGTGCAGAAGCGCTAAAAGAGTTTGTAAAGAAATATCCGGGGAAAGTTACATATCCAGCACTTCCGGATTTCACAGGAAGTGTATTTGTAAGAAATATCATCTATGAGATCTGCGGTTACGAGCAGTTCCTCGATATGAAAGCAGATAAAGAGACTGTAAGAGAAGCAGTTGCTCCGGCAATGGAGTATTTAAGAAGCCTGAATCCATACCTTTGGAATGAAGGGAAAACATTCCCGGATTCCTCTACAACACTTGACAATATGTTTGCGGATGGAGAAGTTGCTCTTTATATGACATATGGCGCATATGATGCGGCTGTAAAAATTGAAGATGGAGCGTACCCGGAGACGGTGCAATCTTTCCAGTTTGATAAAGGAACAATCGGAAATACAAACTTTATGGCAATTGCGAAGAACTCAGGAAACAAAGCAGGAGCTATGGTGGCAATCAATGAAATACTCTCGCCGGAGATTCAGGCAAGCCGTTACGATACAATGAAAGTCATTCCTGTACTTGACAACGAAAAACTTACGGATGAGCAGAAAGCAGCATTTGATAAGGTTGATCTTGGCAAGGGAACGATTCCGCAGGATGAACTTTTATCCAAACGTCTTCCGGAGATGCCGGCAGAACTTGTTCCGATTATTGAGGAAATTTGGACAGAGGAAGTTGTAGGAAAATAACATGAAAAAGATGGTACCATATTTATTATTGGTTCCTCAAATCTTGCTTGCAATTCTATTTGTGACAGGTCTGATTACCGGAATCACCCAAAGTTTGGGGGTGGTTCCGGCTTTTGGGTTAAAGGAGCCAACGCTTTCATACTATAAGGAAGTATTAAAAAGACCGGATATGATGGCCTCCGTGATATATAGCCTCAAGATTGCCTTTTTGTCAGCGACTATTGCCACCGTTTTGGGAGTCATTTTCTGCGGGATACTGGTGATGGGAAAGAAGACCGGAGGGGCAGCCATGCGTGTCATTCAGCTTCCCATCATTGTGCCGCATGTAGTGACGGCGCTGTTTATCATCAATATTTTTTCACAAAACGGGATTCTTGCAAGAATTGCTAACTGGATGGGGTTGATAAACGATCAGCAGCAATTCCCCATGTTTCTATATGATGCAAATGGAATCGGGATTATTATGGCGTATTTGTGGAAGGAGATTCCATTTATCATTTATTTTGTTATTGCGTTGATGGCAAACATCAATGGAAAACTGGGAGAAGCAGCAGTGAATTTGGGGGCCGGGAAGTGGACTGCATTTCGAAAAGTTACATTGCCTTTATGTAAGGACACAATCATCAGTGGATTTTTGATCATATTCGTGTTTGCTCTTGGCGCTTATGAACTTCCATTGATTCTTGGAGCAACCGTACCGAAAGCATTGCCGATACTTGCTTATCAGCAGTACATTCATCCCGACTTAAGGAACCGGCCTTATGCTATGGCATTAAACGGAATCATTATGATTATTTCATTGATAGGCGCATTGATTTATTTCGTGATGATGCAGAAAAATATAAAGGAATTGACGGAAAGAAAATAGATGAAGAAGAAAAATAACAAGTTTGTTACCAATTTTATAATCAGTATTCTGGTGCTTTCTATTCTGGTCCCTATGATTACCATTTTGATATGGGTATTTACAGAAAGATGGGCGTGGCCGGATCTTGTGCCGCAGGTGTTTTCTACCCGTGCACTTAGGGAAGTACTAATGAGAAAGGAAGAACTTGCGAAGGTTTTTGTATCCAGTATTGCGATTTCCACGGTGGTGGCGTTTTGTTCGGCAGCGATTGGCATTATGACAGCAAGGGCACTTGTGTTTTATGAATTTGCAGGGAAAAAGATCATTTCCTTTCTTACGATTCTCCCATTTATGGTGCCGGGAACCGTATTTGCAATGGGGGTACAGATTACATTTATTAAGTTGGGGCTTAATAACACGGTTGTAGGTGTGATCATTGCCCATTTAATCTGTTCTCTCCCTTATGCGGTGCGTCTTTTGATGGACGGAACCCGGGCTGTAGGAAACCGTTTGGAAGAGCAGGCGAGAGTTCTGGGAGCTTCTCCTTTTACCGCATTTTTCCGGACTTCCTTGCCAATGCTTGTGCCGGTGATTTTATCTGCGGTCAGTATGTCTTATATTGTGTCTTTCAGTCAGTATTTCCTGACACTGATGATTGGAGGAGGAAATGTGAAGACGTTTACGATCGTTATGGTTCCGTACCTGCAAAGCGGAAACCGGAACATAGCATGCATTTACAGCGTGATTTTCCTGGCAATTACCTTGGTAGTATTTGGAATATTTGATTGGATTGCAAAGCGTTTTATGAGAAACAGTAGCGGAGATTATTATGGCGGATAAAAGAGGTGAGTTATGAGCTTAACGATAGAGAATTTAAAAGTGATTTTGCAGAATAAAGAAATTCTTCATGGAGTGAGTCTTGACATCAAAGAAGGAGAATTCATTTCTCTTTTGGGAGCTTCCGGATGTGGAAAGACGACACTTCTGAAAAGCATTGCAGGACTTCTTGAGGTGAAGGAGGGAAATATATCCATCCGGAATAAGTCAGTACTGGAACTTCCGCCGGAGAAACGAGGAACCGTGATTGTGTTTCAGGACCTTCGGTTGTTTCCACATATGACGGTGGAGAAGAATATTGCATTTCCAATGGCACTTGCGAAGGTGCCGAAGAACGAACAGAAAGAAACGGTAAAACGTCTTTTGAAAGCGGTACAGCTTCCGGGATTTGAGAAGCGGAAGATCAGAGAAATGTCTGGGGGACAGATGCAGAGAGTGGCGCTTGCCCGGGCATTGGCGGCGAACCCGAAAGTACTGCTTCTTGATGAACCTTTTTCCGGTCTGGATGAAAAGCTGAGAGGAGAAATGGGGCGGCTTGTAAAGAAACTTCATGATGAATGGAAGATTACGACCATACTTGTAACTCATGATATCCGGGAGGCTTTACAGATGTCAGATAAGATCGCGATGATGAGCGAGGGCAGTATCCTTCAATATGATACGCCCAAGGGAATGATGGAGCATCCGGCAGATGAGAAAGTGCGAGCATATTTTGGGAAAATCAATTACGTGGAAGGAATTGTGAAAGGCGGAAAGTTCACGAGCGGATTATTTGAAGCGGAAGTAGATTTACCTGACGGAGAATATAAGGCGGGAATTACATGGTTCCGGAAAGGGGAGGAAAATGAATAAGAAATATATTGTGTTTGATTGTGACTGCACATTTGGAGTGGAAAACTGTGATGTGGATGATGGTCTGGCTCTGATGTACCTTTTAGGATGCGAAGAGGCAAAAGTGCTTGGAGTAACGGCAACTTACGGGAATAACAGTCTCCCGGTAGTATGGAAAGCCCTTCATACACTTCTCTGTGACCTTGAAAGGGAGGATATTCCGGTAAAAAGAGGGGGAGAGACGAAGGGAGAGTATGAAAGCGAAGCATCCGATTTCCTTGTAGATATGGCAAATCGCTATCCGGGTAAACTTTCTGTTCTCGCTACAGGGTCTCTTACCAATCTTTGCGGGGCTTACGAGAAAGACAATCTGTTTTTCCATAAGGTGAAGGAAATCGTGCTGATGGGAGGAATCACAAGTCCTCTTGTATTTGAAAAAAAGGTGATGGATGAACTGAATTTCTCTTGTGATCCATATGCTTCCTGGTGTGTACTTACAAAAGGGGAAAATGTATCAATCGTTACAGGAAATAATTGTCTGAAAGTTCTTTTTACAAGGGCGGAATATCGAGAACGGCTCTTCAAAACAGAGAATCCTGCCGCGGTATATATACGGGAGAAAACAGATTACTGGTTTGGCTACAATGAGGAGGATTATGGGATTGAAGGGTTCTATAACTGGGATGTGACTGCGGCAGTGTATCTGATGCATCCGGAGTTATTTGCGGATCAGAAAGACCGATATCGAGTTACGGAAGAAGCGTTGCATAGTGGATTCCTTTACAGAATAGAAGATGGAAATTGCGTGTTGAATTTACCGGAGATTCGAGAAGAGCATTTGTTTAAAAACAACATATATAAGGCATGGATGAATGTGTCGTTTGAATAAGAGAGAGTGAGAAGATATCTTTATAGAGAATTCAAATGAATCAAGTTTTTATATAAATAAAAACAATTTCTCAACAAAAAGGAATCATGATAATCTATAAGACAAGAGAAATATACAGGAGATGAGAGAAATGTCTGAAAAAGTTCAAGTTACGATTGAGAGTGATTCTGATATGGCTCAGCTTAAGAATCTGACTCGGCGAGAATTAAAAGAGCTCGAAGAGAGGGAAAAAACTCCAATACAGAAAGTACTAGAAGTCATTATAATGATACTTCCGATTGCATGTGGAGTAATTGCATTGTTGGAATATGTTCTGCTTCCGGATTTGAGTAGAAATAAAAATCCAATGTATTATGTGTATGTATTGGTATTTTTTGTAGCAGTGTATGTTTGTTGTGGTGCATTTGCTGGATATAGAAAAAGGAAAGGCGATAAGGTGTTCTATGAGAAACTGCGTTATATGGCCCCTTTGTGTTCTGTACTGTTTTTGCTTTTGGCAGTGTATGATTATCTGACGTTGAAAACAGGTACGTTGACACAGCCTTTTGTACCCTGCATGAATTTTATTATTAATGCATTTGTATCGGATTATCCGATGTTGATAGAGTGTACATTCCATACGCTGAAATTATTGATGATCGGATATTTTATTGGTGTCAGTCTTGGCCTTGTGACGGGGATTACTTGTGGTTATTCTAAAAAAGTGCGTTATTGGGTAGATCCGGTCATCAAATTCCTCGGACCTATTCCGACTTCGACATGGATTCCGGTGATTATGGTAGTTGCCTCTTCTTTGTTTGCAGGTGCTGTCTTTATCATTGCTCTTGGTTCATGGTTTGCAGTTACAGTTGCTTCACTTACCGGTATTTCAAACGTAGATAAGGATTTCTTTGAGGCAGCAAGAACTCTTGGCGCGAATAAGAGACAGCTTGTTTTTCGTGTAGCAATCCCACATGCAATGCCGTCTATTCTCCAGGGATGTACACAAGCGATGAGCTCTTCATGTGTTGCACTTATGATTGCTGAAATGCTTGGTGTAAAAGCCGGATTGGGATGGTATATGACATGGCAGACAGGATGGGCAAGCTACGATAAAGTTTTTGCAGCGTTATTCGTAATCTGCTTGATCTTTACTTTGGTTACCAAAGTACTTGAACGGATTAAACGTTACGTATTGCGTTGGCAGAATGGAGTTGAAAAATAATGGGAGATAAGAAAGTTACACTAAAACTTGATAATGTGAGTAAAGTTTTTGCGAAAGTAGAAAGTGATGAAGTAACACATGCTTTATATAATGTGAACGCTACTATGGAAAGCGGAGAATTTATTTCTCTTGTTGGACCGTCAGGATGCGGGAAGTCAACGATTCTTCGTCTTGTTGCGGGATTGATCATGCCTACTTTGGGAAAAGTTACTGTAGATGGAAAAGAAATAGAAGGACCGGAACCAAATCGTGGAATGGTTTTCCAGAAGCCAACATTATTTCCATGGCTGACAGTTGAGAGGAATATAGCATTCAGTCTGGAAATGCAAGGAAAACTTAAAGGGAATGAAGATAAAGTAGAAAGAATGCTTAAAGTCATAGGATTAGAGCGGTTTAAGGATGATTATCCTGCACAACTTTCAGGAGGTATGGCACAGAGGGTAGCTCTTGTTCGTTCTTTGATCAATGAACCGGAAATTCTTCTTTTAGATGAACCATTGGGGGCTCTTGATGCATTTACCCGTATGAACATGCAGGATGAGATTTTAAGCATGTGGGCGGATACAAAACAGTTGGCGCTTATGGTAACACATGATGTAGATGAAGCTATTTACATGGGAACCAGAGTTCTTGTCATGGATGCAAATCCGGGACGTATTGTTGCGAATATCAAGATTGATGAAGCATTTCCGCGTGACCGTTCTTCTGCACAATTCGTAGAATACAGGAATGAGATATTGAATAAATTGCATTTTGGCGGAAAGCACAATGCGTGATCAGGTTTCTAAAATCGTGTTGAGACGCGGTTTTGAGAATAAAAAGAATAAAGGAGAGAGAATTATGAAAAAAAAGAAAATTTTAGCGTTGTTTCTGGTTTTAGCTATGTCATGCAGTATGATGGCATGCTCGAAGAAAGATGACAAGCAGTCTATTGCCGGAGACACAAACAATGATGGTCAGATCGACATGGGAACAGAGGACGATGTCGAGGTAGACGAAGAAAACAAAGGGGAGCATTTAGATTCTTTTGAAGCTTCTACTTCAGGAAAATGGGAGGCAATGTTTACTCCGGTCGAAATGGAAGGTCGTGCTATTGATATGGCAAACTTTGATTTGACACCTACAAAGGAAGAACTTGAAGCAATGAAGAAAGAACCAGCGTATGGTCAGAAAGTACTTTATTATATGGCAGATGGATGTACGGCAGGACCTACTGTTGCAGCACATCTTGGCTACTACGAAGAAGCAGGACTTGAGTCGGAAGGTGTAAAAGGCAATTCGTATACAGAGGCTCTTGGTAATAATCAGGCAACAGTTGCCGTAGGACACATTGCAACAATGCTTGTTCCGATTACAAATAATGTGGATATTACCTTCACAGGTGGTGCACATATAGGATGTAAGTCCTTATATGTTCTTGCTGACAGCGAGTATGAGACAACAGAAGATTTAAAAGGAACGTCAATTTCAGTGCCAAATGGTATCGGTAAATCTGATTACAATATTACATGTTTGCTGCTTGATGCGGATGGAATCAACCCACAGAAAGATGTAAATCTTACGGCTGTTTCTGCAGATGCGTGCCTGACAGCTATGACAAATGGAGAAATTTCCGCAGCTCTTCTTTCTGATACTTTTGCTTATGGTTTAGTAAAAGACGGAACATTGAAATGTGTTCGTTCTCTTTTGGACGAAGACTTTGCAGATGAAAACTGCTGTATGATTGCTATGAATCGTACATTTACAAAAGAAAATCCGGTTATTTCAAAGAAGATCACACAGGCTGTTCAGAAGGCGCATGCTTATATGCGTGATAATCCGGAAGAAGCTACAAAGATGTTGATCGACCAGGGATGGAATGGTGGAGACTATGAGATGAATGTTATGCTGAATAATTCACTTCAGTTTGGTTTGGATCAGGATTTCACAGAAGTTTCGCTGAAAGATGTTGTTGAAAAATATGTAAAACTTGGATTGATTCAGAATATGGATGATGTTGATGAAATCATGTCCCTTGCTTGGACTCCGGTTTTAGATTAATTTCTATCTATATCACGAAATTCTTAAAAATTCCCGTCGAAGTATTCGATGGGAATTTTTGTTACGGATATAAAAATGAAAGAAGAGGGAAGAAAATGAAGAATAAAAAAAGTTTGATATTTGCAGGAATAGAAGCTGCGCTTGCAATTATGCTCATTTTGATCGTAAAAGTAATTGCACCGGTATGTAATGGAATGGTAGAAACAGCAGCAGGAAAACAAGTGCCGATGAGGTGTCATTACGCAAGTGTAGTATTCGTATTTCTCGGAATAGTTTTACTTGTAAATGCCGTTTTATGTGCGGTGCGAAAAGAAATGGTAGTATGTGGAACAATGACCATTGCAATTTCTGTATTCATGTTTGTGGCATTGAGTTCGAAAATAGGAACGGGAATTTGCATGAACCCGGAGATGCCATGTAATTTTACAGCATCGTTTGTAAAAGTTCTTGGTGGAATTGGTATTGTGGTCGGTGGTCTTTCTGTTTATTCAGCGTTAAAGGATACAAAATAAAAGTAAAGAGGTTCAGTAATGAAAAAGGATAAAAAGTTAAGTGCCTTGAATATGGCGGTTCAGAATTTAAAATCAAAGAAATTTCGCACGATTTTTATGATGTTTTTTGTAATGCTGATGTCGGCTACTGTGTTTTTTAGCACGATATTAATGAAAAATTTAAAACAAGGAATTAAGAGTACAACTGAAAGAGCAGGAGCGGATATCATCGTAGTACCAAATGAAGGGACAGAAGACATTAGGGATTCTTTGTTTGCAGGGACACCGTGTTCGGTATTTTTTGATAAATCATGGAAAGAAGCAGTGGGGAAAGTAGAAGGAGTAGAGAGAGTATCTTCACAATTATATGTTGGAACACTTTCTACTTCTTGTTGTGATTTGCCTGTACAAATGATTGCGTTTGATCCTAAAACAGACTTCGTGGTTCAACCGTGGCTGAAAGATCAAAATGTGGTGAAGTTGAAGAAAGGGCAGGTGTTAGTAGGCGATAGAGTAGAGGCAGAGCCGGGAGAAAAAATACAATTTTACTCAACAGAGTTTGAAGTAGCGGGGAAACTGGAAAAAACAGGCATGGGATATGATGGGTCTGTTTTTATGACATTTGACACACTCTATGAATTGAAAAATTCGAAAACTGCAAGGTCAACACTGCCAATGGAGGATATAGAAAATAAAGTTTCTATGTTAATGGTCGATATTGATGATGACATAGAAGATGTAGATTTGATTCATTTAAGACTAGACATAGCCCAATGTGGTCCGAAAGGCGAAAAAATGTATGCGGGTACGACGGATGAACTGTTAAGCGGCATTTCAGATCAGGTGAAGCAATTGTCCGGTTATGGAAATGTTTTGATTTATATTTCCTTGATTTCTACTGCACTTGCACTGATCAGCATTTTTGTCCTTACGATCAATGAGAGAAAATATGAGTTTGGAGTATTATATGCACTTGGAGCAAAGAAGAGTCAGATGAGGAATATCATTCTTTCAGAGGCTTTGATCATCAGTGGAATTGGTGGAGTGACAGGAACGTTTTTGACATATGGAATTGTTGCTGCTTTTAAAGATGTCATCAGCATAAAATTGGATGTGCCTTATTTGGATGTGAGTATGATGCAGACTATGCCAATCGCAGGAATTTGTATTGCGATCGCTCTGGGAACAGGTATTGTTGCCGCAGTATGTTCAGTTTATCAGATTGGAAAAGGTGAAGTATATCGTTTGCTTAGGGAGAATGAATAAATGATTAAGGTTGAAAGTTTGACAAAGAAATTTATAAGAAATGAAAAAGATTTTGATGCAGTCCATAATGTATCGCTGGAAGTGAAAAAAGGTGAGTTTGCAGCGATTATTGGGCACTCAGGAAGCGGGAAAACAACGCTTTTTAATATGATTGCAGGATTAATCACACCGGATTTTGGAAAAATCTATATAGATGATTCAGAAATTACCGAAATGACAGAAAATGAAAAAGCGGTATTTCGTAACCATAATATGGGATATGTGCTGCAGGGACAGAGTCTGCTGAACAATTTTACAATTCTAGATAACATATGTATGCCGGCATATTTATCTTCGGGCATGAGTGAGTTTAGGGAGCGAGCAAAAGAACTTTTAAGAGAAATTGGACTAGAAGAATTTGCAAATGAATATCCGGCTAATCTATCAGGTGGAGAAATTCGCAGAGTTTCGATCGTGCGTGCTATGATAAACAATCCGAAAGTGATATTGGCAGATGAACCGACAAGCAATCTGGATCCGGAAAATTCGCATAAAGTAATGCAGATGCTTCGTGACATTAGTAAATCAGGGACAACAGTCATACTCAGTACCCATGAATTGGAATATCTGAGTTATGTGAATCGAGTATTTAAGATGGATTGTGGAACATTAAAATAATAAGGAATACTTGCTTCCCCCAAATCATACATTAGAGAGAATAATAAGATGTAGGGGGAAGTTATGAAGGATTACAGTTTGAATGTGCTGGAACAGTATGAAATAGAAGTAAGCGGTACCCGAAAAGTCAGGGGTGCTATTTTATGCGACACGAATGCGGGAGTGCTGCTTCTTCGCGAGGCGGCAGTGTCGGATAAGAAAGTACCGGTTCTTGAAGCGCTTACAACACATTTAACGCACCATGGATATCCGCGTGTTGACAGCATATTTCTTAACAAAGAAGGGGAATTTATTACAAAAGCAGAAGATGGAACCCGTTATGTATTAAAACGTTGGTTTTCGGGTCGGGAATGTGATGTGAAAAAAGAACAGGAAGTGTTGGAGTCGGTAAAAAATCTTGCAAGACTTCACAAAATTATGAAAATGCCGGGAGAGGAAGTGCGGGAATTCGCAGGAAATGATCTGCGGGAAGAATTTCTAAGGCACAACCGGGAACTTCGAAAAGTACGTGCATTCATCCGTGGACGGACGGCAAAGGGAGATTTTGAGAATGCGGTACTGAAGCATTTTGATGCTATGTATGAGTGGGCAGGAACTGCCGGTGAGAGGCTGGCAGAATCTGGATATGAAAGGCTTTTACAGAAAAGCCGGGAAGAAGGCGCTGTGACTCACGGAGACTACAATTATCATAATGTACTCATGACACCAAAAGGAATGGCTACAACTAATTTTGAACATTTTACGAACGATATCCAAATCGAAGACTTTTATTATTTTATGCGGAAGGTTATGGAGAAATATGAGTGGAATGTAGAACTTGCAAGAGCAATGCTGCGGACCTATCAGGATATTAGACCTCTTTCGGAAGAAGAACAGGAGTATATGGCGATTCGGCTTTCTTATCCGGAGAAGTTCTGGAAACTTGTGAATTCTTATTATCACTCAAACAAGGCGTGGATTCCGGGGAAAAATGTGGAGAAACTTCAGACGGCGATCGATCAGACAGAGAAGAAGAAGAGGCTTCTGAAAAGTATATTTTCTTTTCATTTGTAAAAGAGTAGTGTATAATGGTGGATAGAAAATGACAGGAGGTACGAAAGTATGGATTATCAAAAGGCGTATCAGCAATGGATGACTGATTCTTACTTTGATGAGAGTATAAAAGAAGAATTAAAGACAATCGCAAATGATGAGAGTGAGATAAAAGAGCGTTTCTATAAGAATCTTGAATTTGGAACAGCAGGTTTACGGGGGATTATCGGAGCAGGGACAAACCGTCTGAATATTTACACTGTAAGAAAAGCGACACAGGGACTTGCAAACTATATTGTGAAAAGTGGGGCAAAAGACCGCGGAGTTGCAATTGCTTATGATTCACGCCGTATGTCACCGGAGTTTGCGGATGAGGCTGCATTGTGTCTGGCTGCAAACGGAATCAAAGCTTACGTATTTGATGCACTTCGCCCGACACCGGAACTTTCTTTTGCAGTAAGAGAACTGCATTGTATTGCCGGAATCAATATTACGGCAAGCCACAACCCGCCGGAATACAACGGATATAAAGTATACTGGGAAGATGGCGCACAGATCACACCGCCTCATGATCATGGAATTATGGCAGAGGTGGAAGCGGTGACAGACTATGCCAATGCGAAAACGATGGAGTTAAAAGAAGCAAAAGCAGCAGGTTTATATGAAGCCATTGGCAAAGAGATCGATGATGCATATATGGAAGCCCTGAAAAAACAGGTCATTCATCAGGATGCCATTGATGCGATGAATAAAGAACTGAAAATTGTTTACAGTCCTCTTCATGGAACAGGAAATGTACCGGTAAGAAGAGTTCTGAAAGAATTGGGATTTGAAAATATATATGTGGTGAAGGAACAGGAACTTCCGGATGGCGATTTCCCGACAGTTTCTTATCCGAACCCGGAGGCAAAAGAAGCGTTTGAATTAGGGCTTAAGCTTGCAAAAGAAGTGGATGCGGATCTTGTTCTTGCAACAGACCCGGATGCAGACAGATTGGGAGTCTATGTGAAGGACAGCAAATCAGGAGAGTATCAGGTTCTTACGGGAAATATGTCCGGCTGTCTTCTTGCAGATTATGAGATCAGCCAAAGAAAAGCAACAAAGGGTCTCCCGGATGACGGATGCCTTGTGAAATCTATCGTCACATCGAATATGGCAGATGCCATTGCAAAAGCATATGATGTGAGACTGATCGAAGTTCTGACAGGCTTTAAGTTTATCGGACAGCAGATCCTGGAGTTTGAGAAAACAGGAAAAGGAACATATCTTTTTGGATTTGAAGAAAGCTATGGCTGCCTGATCGGTACATATGCAAGAGATAAAGACGCGATTGTGGCAAGCATGGCTCTTTGTGAAGCGGCTGCATATTATAAAACATTAGGGAAAACACTTTGGGATGCCATGATTGATCTGTTTGAAAAATACGGATATTACAAAGATGACATCCAGTCGATCACATTAAAAGGCATTGAAGGACTTGCGAAGATTCAGCAGATTCTTGAGACGCTTAGAAAAGAGCCGCCGGTATCCTTCGGAGAATATAAGGTATTAAAAGCAAGAGATTATAAAGCGGATACGATTCAGGACCTCGCAACAGGGGAAGTGACTTCAACAGGTCTTCCGAAGTCGAATGTCCTTTATTATGATCTGACAGATGATGCCTGGATTTGTGTAAGGCCGTCCGGGACAGAACCGAAAGTAAAGTTCTATTACGGGGTAAAGGGAGTCTCTTTGGAGGATGCGGAGTTAAAATCCGAGAAATTAGGTAAATTCGTCCTCGAAATGATAGATAAGATGCTATAAAAGCTTGACAAAAGGGCATAAAATCGGTATAACAGTATTTAGAGCCGTCCGAGGAGATTGCTTGGAAATTATAGAATCTCACATGATTTTATAGACACAATTAGAGGAGGTATTTATCCATGAACAAAACAGAGTTAATTGCAGCAGTTGCTGACAATGCGGAATTATCAAAGAAGGATGCGGAGAAAGCTTTAAAAGCATTTGTTGATGTGGTTACAAGCGAACTGAAAAAAGGTGAGAAAGTTCAGTTAGTTGGTTTTGGTACATTTGAAGTAAGTGAAAGATCAGCAAGAGAAGGAAGAAACCCACAGACAGGTAAGACAATGAAGATCGAAGCTTGCAAGGCACCTAAGTTCAAAGCAGGAAAAGCTTTAAAAGATGCTGTAAACGAATAAAGGATTGTTTGAAATAGAGGGTGGCTTGCCCTCTATTTTTTGTGAAACCGAAGGAGAAAATATGAGATTAGATAAATTTTTGAAAGTTTCTCGATTGATTAAGAGAAGGACAGTGGCAAATGAAGCGTGTGATGCAGGAAGAGTTCTTGTAAATGGTGCAGTTGCCAAGGCGTCTGTCAAAGTGAAAGTGGGAGACATTATTGAGATTCAGTTTGGAACAAAGAGCGTAAAAGTGGAAGTGCTGGATATTCAGGACACAACCAAGAAGGACGAGGCAAAAGACTTGTTTAAATATTTGTAGTTATCATAAATGTGGACACCCTTTCATATAATAAGAGAAAGGAACAAGTGATTTGCGGATAGCGGAAAGGGTGTGTACATAATTTGGAAGAAAGACAGATGCCGAAGGCACATAAAATAGTGATCAATAATCGAAAAACCAGTGTTGTGACCGGAGTTTTGGACGTGCTTTCCTTTGATCTGAATGAAATTCTTCTCGAAACGGAACAAGGGATGCTGATGGTGAAGGGAACGGATATGCATGTCAACCGTCTCAGTCTTGAAAAGGGAGAAGTGGACCTCTCCGGAAGCATAGACAGTATCGCATATTCAGAAATCCATACGAAGGGAAAAACAAGCGAGAATCTGATCGCGAAACTGTTCCGTTGATTTCATGTTAGGACTTGAGAAGGAGATTCACATATTTGTCCACGCGGTTATTTCGGGAGTGTTTGTCTATGGGGCTTACACAGGGATCAGAATTGTAAGAAGAATCATAAGACACAATATATGGGCTATTTCGGTGGAAGATTTTCTGTTCTGGACAGCAGTAAGCTTTTACTTGTTTATACAAATCTATGAAACAAGTAACGGTAATGTACGATGGTTTTTTGTGTTGGGTGTTGCAACAGGCATGGCATTTCTATCATTGCTCATCCGGTTAGCAGCAAAAATCTGGAAGAAAATCAGGAAAAGTGTTGATAAATCAGTGAAAACAAGATAATATATCTCTATACTATGGATTGATAACAGTAATGCAGGATCAGTAGAAGAGGAAGATGAATGAAAACAATGAAACAAAAAAAAGCACATGAACGCCGCGGACAGCAGCTTCAGCGCCATAAGAGAAGTATTTTACTTGTTGTTTCTGCTCTTGCACTTCTAATCGTTGTTGTGGCAGTAGATAGTTTTTCACTCCAGGCGAAAAATGCATCATACCAAAAGCAGGAGGCAGAGCTGAAAGAGCAGATCAAAGAAGAAGAACAGAAGACAGAAGACATCGAAGAATTTGAAGAGTATGTAAAGACAGACGAGTATGTGGAAGACAAAGCCAAAGAAAAATTAGGGCTCGCATACCCGAACGAGACACTGTTTAAGGCAGAATAATATAAGACTGGATGATACAAAAGATAGGTTGCAGGTGCAATCTATCTTTTTTTGTAATGGTAAGCCATAGGAAAGTTCTACGAAATCCTATGGAGGGAACGTATATTAGAGGGGAGAGAAGATATGAAAACAGAATATAATCCGTATGTGGTGCAGATGGACAAGTTTGCTGCATCACTTCATCACTTATCGGATACATTTTTGAAACTGGAAGAAAAACGAGGGCTTTTGACGCAGGCAGAAACGGAAAACATTTTCCTTGAAATAGATGAAAAAGTCTGCAAAGATTGTGAAAAAAGACATTGGTGTATGGGAGAGAATGCCATTTGTACGTATCAAATGGTTTATGAAATTTTATCTGCGGTGGAAGAGTCTGGTTTGGATTTGGACATGGAAATTAAAAAGAAGTTACAGAAGAAGTGCATTCAGGCGCCGAGGTTTTTGCGGGAAACTCTGGAAGTGTTTCAAGGGGCGAAACGAGATCTTCTTTTTAATAATCGTCTTGCACAAAACAGGGAGGGATGCGCGGTACAATTGGATTCCTTTGCGAAAATGATTCGTCATGCTACGAGGGAGCTGGATGCGGCGATATTTTCCGACGAGGCGCTGGAGAAACGAATACAAACCCGTTTTCTGAAACTGGGAGTCCGGCTTTTGAGCAGTGTTTTCCTTGTGACGCCGGAAGGGAAATATGAAATTCATGTGACGGTCCGGTCGAAAAAGGGGCAGTGTGTGACTACGAAAGAGCTTATCAAGAATCTTTCTGCCGCAGTGGGCAGGAAAATGATACCGGAAGAAGGGGAAAGACCAATTATTGGACAAGAGTATTGTACGATTGTGACCATGGAAGGACCCGGATATCATACGTTGCAAGGAGTTGCGAAGATTGGAAAAGGGTGCGAGAAGATATCCGGGGATAACTTTTCCATGCTGGAACTTCCTGGTGGAAAAAACGGGATCATTCTTTCGGATGGTATGGGATCCGGAGAAAAGGCTTTTCAAGAAAGTGCGATGGTCGTGGAAATGTTAGAGGAACTTTTGACAGCCGGGTTTCCGAAAGAGACGGCGATTCAGATGATGAATACAGCCCTTGTAATGGGGCGTGAGGAAATTCGCTTTTCCACCATCGACATGAGTGTGTTTGATCTTTATACAGGGAAATGTGAGTTTGTAAAGGCGGGGGCATCGACAACGTACATCAAACGTGGAGAGCAGGTGGAGCGAATCAGTTCTACAAGTCTGCCCATCGGGGTGGTACAGTATCTGGAGATTGAGACAACCAGGAAACAGCTCAAAGATGGTGATTTTGTCATTATGGTGACGGACGGAGTGCTGGATTCTCTGCCGGTGGGAGAGCAAGATCTGCTGATGGAGATGATCATAGGTGGAACAAAGGCAAATAACCCAAAAGAAATGGCGCATTACATACTGGAACAGGTGTTGGAATGGACAGGGGAAGAACCGCTGGATGATATGACGGTAGCCGCAGCGGGAATCTGGAAACTGGAAAAATAAAATGGGGGACTTGCATTTTGAAAAAGAATTCTATATAGTTGAACTATCAATCAGAAGGATAAGGTACTATGGTGAAAAAAGTGGCCGATTTTATGGCAGAACATAATATGTTAAAAGAACATGATAAAGTAATCGCGGGCATATCAGGCGGGGCAGACTCGGTATGCCTTCTTTTGATGTTGCTGGAATTGCGGGAAAATCTTCCGTTCGATATTGTGGTTGTCCACATCAATCACGGACTTCGGGGGAAAGATGCTTTGCGGGATGAGCAGTTTGTGGAAAACTTATGCAGACAATACGATCTTCCGTTGGAAATATGCCGGGAGAATGTGGAATTAATTGCGAAAAAGGGGAAACAATCTTTAGAGGAAGCCGGAAGAAATGTAAGACGGGCTGCATTTCAAAGAGTTCTTCGTAAGTATGGAGGAACAAAGGTTGCCTTAGCTCATCATAAAAATGATAATGCGGAGACAATTTTGATGAATCTTGCCAGGGGAAGCGGACTTTCCGGACTTGCGGGGATCCGGCCGGTAAGTGGAAACATTATCCGTCCGCTTCTTTGTCTTACAAGGAAGGAAATTGAAGCTTTTCTCCAACAACGGGATATACGGTATTGCACAGATGAAACCAATGCTTCGGCTGCCTATACGAGAAATCGTATCCGGAATCACATTTTACCGCTTTTTGAAAACGAGGTAAACGAAAAGGCAGTTGTTCATATGGCAGATACGGCAGAACAGCTTCTTAAAGTGTGGGAATATATGGAAAGCCAGACAGAAGAGTATTATTGCAGATCCGTATTTCAAAAAGAAACCAGTCTGTTGATTTTGCAAAAAACATATTATGAGATACCGAAAGTATTCAGGAGCAATATTTTAAAAAGGGCAATGAAAGAGATATCCGGAAAAGAACAGGATATTCACCGGGTTCATGTAGAGAGTCTGGAGGCTTTGATGGAAAAGCAGACGGGAAGGCGGGTCGATCTTCCTTACGGCCTTGTGGCAGAACGATGTTATGATGGGATTTATATTTCCGGTAAGGAAAAGAAGGAAGAAAAAACAGAATGTGTGGAAGTTAATTTTCATAGGAAAGAAAAGGTGCAGGTTCAAGATTTGGTTCTTTCGTATAAAATTATGGGAAGAGATGACAGGCATGAGGAAAAAGTCTACACGAAATACTTTGACTATGATATAATAAACCGTGCGGTAACGCTTCGGACACGAAGACCCGGGGATTACATTACCATTGATGGAGACGGACGGAAACAAAAGCTGAAGTCCTATTTTGTCAATGAGAAAATTCCGCGGGAAGACAGAGACAGGATCCTTCTTTTAGCGGAAGGAAACCATGTGCTTTGGATCATCGGTTATCGGCGGGGACACGCATATTATGTAGGTCCAGATACAGAGAAAATAGTGGAAATTTTAATAAACAAAGGAGAAGATAGCAATGGAAGAAAAAATTAAAGTTATGATTTCAGAAGACGATGTGGATGCAAGAATTAAAGAACTGGGCGATCAGATCAGTAAAGATTATGCGGGGAAACAGGTGCATCTTGTATGTATCCTGAAAGGAAGCGTATTTTTTACATGTGAGCTTGCAAAGCGAATTACAGTACCGGTATCCATGGATTTTATGAGTGTCAGCAGTTATGGAGACGGAACAAAATCAAGTGGTGTCGTAAGGATTGCCAAAGATCTGGATGAGACATTGGAAGGAAAGGATGTTCTTGTGATCGAAGATATTATTGATTCGGGAAGAACACTGTCTTACCTTCTTGAGGTACTTCAAAAGAGAAATCCGGCAAGCATGAGACTTTGTACGCTTTTGGATAAGCCGGATCGCCGTACACATGAAGTACATGTAGACTATGTGGGATTTGAGATTCCGGATGAATTTGTGGTAGGCTATGGACTGGACTACGCGCAGAAATATAGAAATCTACCATACATCGGTGTTGTAGAAGGTGTGGAGTAGGAAGGAGTAACAAGAATTGAATAACAGTAAAAACAGAGGCATGAGTGGTTTTTCCCTTGTGTTGTTGGTGTTGATGTTTGTGCTGGTGTGGTGGTCTTTATCCCAGAGTACAAACGGAAAACAGAACTATACTTATAAAGAGATGAAAGAAGACATAGAAAAGGGAAAAGTTACAGAGGCTGTGATTGCACCGGATGAAGGCGGAGTCACAGGTAAAGTGGAAGTGACGATGGAAGACAATGAACAGAAGTCTCTCTATGTAGTGGATATGGCCGAGGTAAAGAACTTGCTTGACGAGGAAGGGATCGATTATGACACGCTCAGCGTTCCAAAGGAAAGCTGGTTCATGACCACTGGTTTTCCAACACTTATTACAGTAGGTGCAGTATTTTTGGTCTTTGTTCTGATGAACCGCCAAGGAGGCGGTGCTGGTGCGAAAGCTATGAGCTTTGGGAAAAGCCGCGCGAAACTAAGTACAGATAAAGATCGGAAGATTACTTTTGCTCAGGTAGCCGGATTGCAGGAAGAAAAAGAAGACTTAGAAGAGATTGTAGATTTTCTCAAGTCTCCGAAAAAATATATTCAGGTAGGAGCCCGTATCCCGAAAGGAGTATTGCTTGTAGGACCTCCGGGAACAGGAAAAACATTACTTGCAAAGGCAGTAGCGGGAGAAGCAGGCGTTCCGTTCTTTTCTATTTCCGGTTCTGACTTTGTGGAGATGTTTGTCGGCGTAGGTGCTTCCCGTGTCAGAGATTTATTTGAAGAGGCCAAGAAAAACGCACCATGTATTATTTTCATTGATGAGATCGATGCGGTTGCAAGGCGAAGAGGAACCGGTCTTGGCGGCGGACATGATGAGAGAGAGCAGACTTTAAACCAGCTCCTTGTAGAGATGGATGGATTTGGTGTAAATGAAGGAATCATCGTGATGTCTGCAACAAACCGTGTGGATATTTTGGATCCGGCAATTCTGCGTCCGGGACGATTTGACCGTAAAGTCATGGTTGGAAGACCGGATGTGAAGGGAAGGGAAGAGATTCTCCGTGTACACGCGAAGGGCAAGCCTCTTGGAGATGATGTGGATCTGAAACAGATTGCACAGACAACGGCAGGATTTACGGGAGCGGATCTTGAAAATCTTCTTAATGAGGCGGCAATCCTTGCGGCAAAAGAAAACCGGGTGTATGTACAGCATGATGATATTAAAAAAGCATTTGTAAAAGTTGGCATTGGTGCAGAGAAGAAGAGCCGTATTATTTCGGAAAAAGAGAAGAAGATCACAGCGTACCATGAAGCGGGGCATGCCATTTTGTTCCATGTACTTCCGGATGTAGGACCGGTATACAGTGTGTCCATTATTCCGACGGGAGCAGGGGCAGCAGGCTATACGATGCCGCTTCCTGAGAAAGATGAGATGTTCAATACAAAAGGCAAGATGCTGCAGGACATTACGGTGTCTCTTGGAGGACGAATTGCGGAGGAAATTATCTTTGACGATATTACAACCGGAGCCTCTCAGGATATCAAACAGGCAACAGCAATGGCAAAATCTATGGTGACGAAGTTTGGTATGTCCGAAAAACTGGGTCTGATCAATTATGACAATGATAGTGATGAAGTGTTTGTAGGACGCGATTTTGGTCACGCTTCCAGAGGCTACGGAGAGGAAGTAGCCGGAGAAATTGATAAAGAAGTAAAGCGAATTATTGATGAGTGTTATCAAAGAGCAAGAGAGATCATTGAGCAGCACAAATCTGTACTTCATGCCTGTGCAGATGAGCTCCTTGAGAAGGAGAAAATATCAAGAGAAGAGTTTGAAGCGTTATTTGAAGAGGTTGGATCTGAAGCATAAAGGGAGAAAGTATGAACAGACAGGCGTTATTCAGTGACGGGACAGCGGATTATATCTGTCCTGTTGAACCGGTGGAGGGTGATAAAGTCTCCATCCGGTTCCGCACTGCAAAAGATGATGTAGAGAAAGTGACAATTATATCTGGAAATGAAAGAATCCCTATGATAAAAAGAAAAACTATCGGGGATTTTGATTATTATTATGGGGAAAAATCTCTCGGAAGTGAGACGTTCTACTACCAGTTTGAAATTGTGAGCGGGAACACGCTTTGCTACTATAATAAATGCGGCGTATCAGATCAGAATATATATCGGTATTATTTCTCCCTTACTCCTGGATTTTCCACACCGGACTGGGCAAAAGGTGCAGTGATGTATCAGATTTTTGTAGACCGTTTTTATAACGGGGACACAAGTAATGATGTGGAGAGCGGGGAATATATTTATATTGGGGAACCGGTTGTGAAAGTGACCGATTGGAATAAATATCCGGCTTCTATGGGGGTGCGGGAATTTTACGGAGGAGATCTTCAGGGAGTTTTGGACAAGCTGGACTATTTGCAGGAATTGGGAGTGGAAGTCATCTATTTCAATCCTTTGTTTGTATCTCCGTCCAATCACAAATATGACATCCAGGATTACGATTATATTGATCCCCATTATGCAGTGATTGCAGAAGATGGTGGAGAGACAGTAGGCGAAAATGTGAAAAATAATGTGCATGCAAGCATGTATCAGAAGCGCACGACAAATAAAGAAAATCTGGAAGCGAGCAATCGCTTTTTTTGTCATTTGGTAGAAGAGATTCACAGGCGGGGGATGCGTGTCATATTGGATGGTGTGTTTAACCACTGTGGTTCCTTTAATAAATGGTTGGATCGTGAACATATTTATGAACATCAGGAAGGATATGAAAAAGGTGCATATGTATCGAAAGACAGTCCGTACCATGATTTTTTTAATTTTACGGAAAATGAAGATGCAAATTGGCCTTACAATGGACATTATGACGGATGGTGGGGACATGACACTTTGCCGAAATTAAACTATGAAGGGTCGGAGAAGTTAGAAGAGTATATTTTGAGCATTGGGAAAAAATGGGTATCTTCGCCTTATCATGCGGATGGATGGAGATTGGATGTGGCAGCCGACCTGGGTTATAGTAATGAATATAATCATCATTTCTGGAAGAAATTCAGAAAGGCAGTTAAGGAAGCGAATCCGGAGGCTATTATTTTGGCAGAACATTATGGAGATCCGGGGGAATGGCTTGGAGGCGATGAGTGGGATACAGTCATGAACTATGACGCATTTATGGAACCGGTTACTTGGTTTTTGACGGGTATGGAAAAACATAGTGACGAAGAACGAACGGAACTTTGGGGAAATGCACAGTATTTTATGGATTCCATGAAGCATCATATGGCGGCAATGAAGATGTCTTCGCTGCAGGTGGCTATGAATGAACTATCGAATCACGATCATTCCAGATTTCTCACAAGAACGAATCATATGGTAGGACGGACGGCTGCGTTGGGACCGGAGGCGGCAAATAAATATGTGAGTATTCCGGTGATGAAAGAGGCGGTTGTGATGCAGATGACATGGGTAGGCGCTCCGACCATATATTATGGAGATGAGGCGGGAGTGTGCGGTTTTACAGATCCCGACAACAGACGTACATATCCATGGGGGAAGGAAAATAAAGAATTGCTGGAGTTTCATAAAGAAATGATCCGGATCCATAAGTCCTACCGGGCATTCAGGACAGGTTCTTTACGGATGCTTTACGGGGAGCAGGATGTGATTGCATATGGAAGATTTACGGATGAAGAGCAATGTATTATTATTGTAAATAACCGAAGTGAACTTGCGACGGTCACTGTTCCTGTATGGCAGACGGGGCTTCCGAAAGAGGGGGCGCTTAGGCGGCTGATGTATACTTATGATGGAGGTTATACTATGGAGCATGAGGAGTATCTCATAAGAGATGGAGAAATCGTGTTGAACATGGGAAAACATTCGGCTATTGTATTGAAAAATTTTTTGTAGAAAGTAGAATTCTTCTGTCAAGCGTTTTTGAAAATGTCCCGAAATAATTAAAAGATTTGCACCGGATTTT
>OFMJ01000334.1_pt1 | contig 53999 bp, 44 predicted proteins | sample 1541801 | NCBI WGS metagenome assembly OFMJ01 (sample SAMN04209234, study PRJEB22552) | human gut metagenome | biome: gut; material: feces | host: Homo sapiens | place: USA: Oklahoma
AGTGCGTTTTACTTAAAACACAAGTACGTTTTGAATCAAACGCAAGTGCGTTTTACTTAAAACACAAGTACGTTTTGAATCAAACGCAAGTGCGTTTTAATTGAAACGCAAGGGCGTTTTCCGGAGGCTTCCGGAGAGGGGTGAGGGAAGAAATCTTGACGGGTTGTCGGGGTTGGCAGGCATTTTTATAAAGTGTATATACGCGGGGTGTGGAAAAATATAACGTTTATATTTTTCCACACCTGTATATAGAAAGTTTGAAAAACCGGTGCCAACCCCGACAACCCGTCAAGCGGCGGCCCGGAAGTGTCATGGTTTCGGAACCCGTTCCTGTGGGGGAGGATACGGCCATGTAGATTTGCGTTTTTCTGTCTGGCATCATTTCTATGGTGTCATTTCTTGTGTTTCCCGATGTGATTCATGAGAATTTTTGTAAGTTTGCAAGATAAACACATAAAGCTACATGGAAGATTTTTTATCTACGGCAGTCAATGTAACTGCCAACCGAGGCAACAGTTTGATTAACAGAAAGATGATTCTTCGCATCTTGGGTATCCTGCTCTTTATGGAGGCAATGATGTTTCTGGCATGTGCAGGCGTTTCCTTGTGCTATGGGGAGGAAGACTATATTTATTTTATTTACACGACATTGATTAATATGGCCGTGGGAAGCGGACTGATTCTGTTGGGAAGAGAGCCGAAAACCGGGTGACACGACGCGACGGGTATTGCATCGTGGCGTTCACGTGGCTGCTTTTCACAGGTTTCGGTATGCTGCCTTTTTACATAAGTGGGAGTATTCCGTCGGTGACTGATGCGTTTTTTGAGACCATGTCTGGGTTTACCACTACGGGAGCAACCATTCTGGATGATATTGAAGCTCTTTCGCACGGCATGCTGTTCTGGTGAAGCTTCTCGCAATGGATTGGAGGATTGGGAATTGTGTTCTTTACGATTGCCGTACTGCCTATCTTCGGAGTGGACAATCAGGTGCTTTTCTCGGCGGAGGCTACGGGGGTGACGCATGACAAGATTCATCCGAAAATCAGCGTCATGGCACAATGTCTGTGGACGGTATATCTCGTGCTGACTGTGGCAGAAATTGTACTGCTGCTGATTGGCGGCATGGATTTGTTTGATGCCGCATGCCATGCTTTTTCTACGACGGCTCCGGAGGGTATTCTACCAAGCAGGCCAGTGTGGCTTACTGGAATTCTCCTTTTATCGAATATGTGATTGCTATCTTTATGATTCTGTCGGGTATCAACTTCTCGCTGTATTTCATGTGTATGAAGGGGCGTTGCTGACAGTTGTTTAAGGATGGAGAGCTCCGGCTGTATCTCATTTCCATCGGTGCGGTCACTGATAATTACCGGGGCCTTGTATTGGTATAATAATTATGGATTGGAGGAGGCTTTCCGGAAATCGCTTTTCCAGGTGGCGTCCATTCATACGTCGTGTGGCTTTGCTACAGACGATTATAATATGTGGCCTCCTTTCACGTGGCTGCTGCTTATTTATACGATGGTGGCAGGAGGCTGTGCCGGTTCTACGGCGGGTGGTGTCAAGAATGTACGTCTGCTGCTTTTGTTGCGCAACGTGAAAAATGAGTTCCACCGGCTGATGCATCCCAGAGCGGTGTTGCCGGTAAAGATGAACCGGATGGCGGTGTCACAGCGTACGCTTGCCACGGTGATGACGTTTGTGTTCTTTTATTTTGTCTGTATCTTTTTATGCTGGCTGGCGCTGATGTGCATGGGTATCGGACTGGAAGAGGCCTTCGGATTATCCGTGTCGAGTATCGGTAACGTGGGGCCGGGACTGGGTGTCTTCGGACCAGCATTTTCATGGAGTGCGCTTACTGACCTGGCGAAGTGGCTGTTGTCGTTCATGATGCTGATAGGGCGTCTGGAGCTCTTCGGCGTACTATTGCTGCTGACTCCGAGTTTCTGGGATAGACGATGAGAAAGAGATAGATTATGATAACATGTATATGTCTCTAAAAAAGTTTTCTATATCTTTTATAGAGAAGGTATTTTTGTCTAATTCTGTTTTTCTAAGCATTAGGTATGCGCTATTGCGTTCGTCGGTGTGGTGTTCAAATGTTTTTGTACCAAAATAGGTATTGACAATTGTTCGATAGAAACGGAAACGCTTGGTGCATGCTTTGTCTTCTCCCATATTATTTGCTCCAATAAATGCAAAAGAAGAATGTGCGTCAGTTTCATAATAATGTTTCATGATGTATATACAACTTAACACTATTCTTCTGGGCTCAAAGTCATTGGTTTGAAAGCTATATTTTTCTTGTAAATGTGCTTGCGACTTCAGGTAGAATTTTATTCCATAAATATGTTTTTCGTATGCTTCTACGTCTACAAGGTAGGTTTTTCCGCTTTTCATAGATTTGAATCTCCATAAATCTATGTGTCGCATTCCTTTACAAGTTGGCGCTTTTCGCATAATAAATACGGAGCCATAATAAGGAGGTAGGATTTTCATTAGGGAACGAGGTAAGAATAGACCTGTATTCTGTATTTGGCGTGTTCTTTTTTAGTAACCTTTTTAAAGTTTACCTTTACAGAGTCAGGCTTTGTAATTTGTTTCTTTGCTTTTGTATCTGTAGACTTTCCCATATTATTTATCTTTTTTGCAAAGATAACGTTATTGCATATTCAATGCAAGGATAAAACATTTTTTATAATACAGAAAAAAGGACCACTACCCGCAGGTAATAATCCTTTTCTTTATTTGTAATTCAGCCTGTTAGTCAATAAACCGGCGCGTGAGCTGCTCAAATTCATCGATGCGACGGTCGCGCAGGAAGGGCCACCAGCGGCGGACGTTTTCACTGCGGTTCATGTCGATTTCTACCACCATGTTTTCTTCTTTCAGGTTGCTGGCCTGGGCGATGATTTCGCCTTGCGGACCGGCTACGAAGCTGTTGCCCCAGAACTGGATGCCGTTGGTCTGGCCGGAAGGGTCGGGCTCAAGACCTACACGGTTTACGGCAATGACGGGCAGACCGTTGGCTACGGCGTGACCACGCTGTACGGTTACCCATGCACCCAGCTGGCGCATCTTTTCTTCCTGTGTATCGGTGCTTTCCCAGCCGATGGCAGTAGGGTAAATTAACAGTTCAGCACCTTTCAGGGCCATGATACGGGCTCCTTCCGGATACCACTGGTCCCAGCAAACCTGCACGCCGAGCTTACCGATGGAGGTCTGAATGGGTTCGAATCCTAGGTCGCCGGGAGTGAAATAGAACTTCTCGTAGTAAGCAGGGTCATCTGGAATGTGCATCTTACGGTACTTTCCGGCGATGCTTCCGTCAGTGTCGAATACCACGGCAGTGTTGTGATACAATCCGGCCGCACGGCGTTCGAACAGCGAAGTGACCAGCACGATGTGGTAGGCGGCGGCTATCTCACTGTAGAAGCCGGTAGAAGGACCGGGAATGGGCTCAGCCAGGTCGAACAGATTGGTATCCTCTGTCTGGCAGAAATAAGGGGTGTTATGGAGTTCCTGAAGAACTACTAACTGCGCACCGGCCTGTGCCACGGAGGCGATGTTGCGGTGCAGCTTTTCAAGATTCAGTTTGAGGTCGTTCGTACAAGCCTGTTGTACGATGCCGACACGGATAGTTCGTTTCATTGTGCTATTTGGTTTTTTACAGATTCAGGATATTGCATGGTGACGCAGTGGAGAGAACCATGCTGCTTGATAAGCGCACGGCAATCTATGCCTACGATTTCACGTCCGGGGAAGGCCTCAGCCAGTACCTGTGCGGCACGGGCATCGTTTTCCGGTTGGGCGTATGTAGGATAGAGCACAGCCTCATTCATAATCAGGAAGTTGGCGTAGGTGGCCGGAAGGCGTTCGCCGTCTTCGTCATAGATGGCTTCGGGCATGGGCAGCGGAAGCAGACGGTAAGGATCTCCATCGAGGGTACGGAAGGTCTTGAGCTGGTCTTCCATGGAGCGGAGGGCACCGTAGTGCTCGTCGTTCTTGTCCAGACACTGCACGTAAGTAATGGTGTGGTCGGGACAGAGACGGGCCAGGGTGTCTACATGGCTGTCTGTGTCGTCACCGGCCAGGTAGCCGTAGTCCAGCCAGAGCACCTGACGCAGGTTGAAGCGTTCCATCAGGTAGGCTTCGATATCTTTGCGCGAGAGGGTGTCATTGCGATTAGGAGCCAACAGGCAAGGGGAGGTGGTGAGCAGAGTACCTTCTCCGTCGCTTTCAATGGAACCTCCTTCAAGCACGAAGTTGCGGCAGTTGATGTAGTCGCCGTTAAGTACGCCGGTCTTGAACAGATGACTGTTGATGAGGTTGTCCTTATGGGCGGCAAACTTCATGCCCCAGCCGTTGAAGCAGAAGTCGAGCAACTGCGGGTCGGAGTGTTTTTCCAGCAGGGTGATGAAAGCATGGTCGCGGGCCCAGGTGTCGTTTGTAGGACATTTCACAAAAGTAATCTGGTCACGATAGGGGAAGTCGGCCAGGGCTACCGGAAATTCGGGAGCCACGAGCAACAGGGGCTGGCGGCTGGCTATTTCGGCAGCAAGGCGGATAAAGCAAGTTTCCACTTTATTGAGCATATAGGCCCAGTCGGTATCGGCATGAGGCCAGGTAAGCTGTATGTAGCTTTGTTTGTGCCATTCGGCGGGCAGGTAATAGGTCTTTTCCATATTCTTGTATAATTATTTTTCGTTTGATTCTCTTTTTTCTCTTGCGGCAGGAAGGGCTTCCTGCGGAAGGTATTTCTGGTCTTCTTTTTCTTTCTGTTTGCTGCTGCGGTTTTTCTGGCGGCGGAGGAACCAGTCGACAAGTTCTTTCCAGTTCATGAAGTCTTTCTTGTACATGATACCAATGCCCTGAGTGGTAAGGGTGGACTTCGTGAAGTAGCGGTCGTTGGTCTGGTTGTATCCGCGCAGACGGAATTCTCCGTTCTTGGTGAGCAGCCAGATGGCTTCAAAGTCGCCCACAAAGTTCGTATTACGCATGGTATTTTCGCGGTAACCGAAGTTTCCGTTGATTATCAGTCGGTTGTTCAGCAAGCGTCCGGACAGGATGGCTTCGGCTTCTACGTCGCTCCAGCCTTTTTCTCCGGTGGTGAGGTTCGTACCTACGTTCCAGTTCTGGTTGTCGATGACTTGCGAAAGCATGTTGTTCAACTGGCCCGACAGGGTGCTGAAGGCCAATGAACTGGTTGCATCGGTCTGCCCGGTGTTGTTGGCATAGTCATAGGTATAGAACTTGCCGACTCCTAACAAATAGATAATCTGCGTGTTCATCTGTTCTTCAGTGCTGGTAAGACTGCGTACCAGTTCACGGTCTTCCTCGCTCACGGTGGGTAGTTCAAGCCCGAATGTCAGGTTGGGAGATGTGAGGTTACCGCTCAGGTTCAACAGACAGTTTACCCGCACGTTTCCACGGGAAGAGGAGGCGTCGGCTATCAGGTCGTTCAGTGAAGCGGAGTTCACCGTATAGACGGCCTGCACGTTCAGGTTGGCGGCTTTGGGATCGCCGTTGAAGGATACCACACCTCCGGGCTGCAGGGTGAAGTCTTTTCGGATGACGTTCTGCATGCTCATCTTATAGATTCCTTCGCTGATATTATAGTTACCGAACATCTGGAAGTTACCCTGATTGAAGAAGTTGATGCGCAGGTTGCCAGTTCCGTATGCAGAAATGTAGTCTCCGGCCGAGGGGTCCATGATAATTTTCATGTTGGCGCGTTCGGCAGGTTCTATCTGCAGATTGATGTGGATGGCAGTAGGCGTATCATCGTCATCCTGGTTGTCGGGCTGGTTGAGCGGGTGGTACACTTCGGCTTTGACCGCAGCCTGTTTGCGGCGAGGTGTGCGGTCTACGAAGGTGATGAAGCCGGAATTGGTAGCCTCGGCTGCCGTTCCTAATACGTAGACAAACTCGGTCTGGTTGTCGGCACGGACTTCTCCGTCAACGTTCAGTTGTCCGTCGCCTCCCCAGAGAAATACGTTTCCGGTGGCATAGATATGACCGTAGAAGGGGAATTCAGGAGTTTCCTTTTCAGAGTGGAATACCAGCATGCGGTCGGTATTGAAGCGGAACTGGTAGTTCAGGTTTTTTAATTTGGTATGCCGTAACTCACCGTTGGCTAGTCCGGTATGCCCTTCTGTATCCTGCAAGCGCACGTTCTGGAAACGGAACAAGCCGGAAGCGATGTGCACGGAATCGGCCGAAGCCAGGAAGGTAGCATTCAGAATGTTGACCTTCATCTGCATCTGTGCCTTGACTTTTCCTTCCAAATCAAGCTGGGAGAAGGGACCGAACAGACGCACGTCGCCATGCACGCTTCCGTTGACATTGCTGAATATATTTTCTACAAAGGGTTGCAGGAAGGAGAGAGGGGTACCTCCGGCCTGGATATGGAGGTCGAGTCCCTTCATCTTGGGCGATACGTAGCCGATGACCCGTGTGGTGCAGGCACTGTCGCGGCGGATGTCGGCATTGAGGCGAACGCCCCCCAACTCTTTATCCCATGAGCCGAGGATGTCGGCGCGTCCTAGCAGGGCATGATTGAGGGAGAAATCTTTCACATCGAGACGGGCTTCCATCACCGGGTCCTCAAGCACGTGGCGCAGGTGGACTTTCCCGCTGATGCCTCCGTCGAAACGTACGGCATGAAACTGAATCATGTCCATGATGTAGAGCAGGTTGATGTTTTTCAAGTCTACCAGACAGGAGTCAGCTTCTGTTTTTCCCAGTCGTCCGTTGATTTTCAAGTGCTGGTCGCGGTGCTCAAACAGGAAGTCGTGTATTTCGATGCTGTCTTTTGCAATGTCTACAGTAGCCGGATGGATGTTCCAGGTGGTGTCATTCAGAATGACCTGGCTGGGCTGGATGTCCACACGGGTGTGGAGTACCCTCTTCAGGCTGTCCTGACGGAAAGAAGCGATGGCGTCAATCTTTCCGCTATAGGTGAGCTGGGTGTTGTTGCCCCAGTAAATGGTGCTGTGCAGTTTGTCGTCTTTGGCGCGCGTGATGAGAGAGAAATTGAACATGGCTCCTTTTTTCATCAAGGTGCCGGCACGAACCTGACACTGCAGTTCGTCGGAACGGCTTTCACACAACAGGGTGCCCGATTCGTAGTATTTCCCTTTATACGTGAATTGAGGAATCGAGCCGTTGATGCGCATCTGCGAAAGACTGTCGTTAAGTTGTCCCGAGAACGTGGCCGGCATCTGCAACTCGAACGGAATGTTCAAAACCTTTGAAAGAAATTCGCTGTTTTCCATGCGGAACTGGAACCGGAACTGGTTGTTCAGCTCTGCGGGTTTCTTTCTTCCTTTTTTCGGCTTCTCCTCAGGGAACAGGGATGGAAGATGCTTCCGGATCACTTTCTCCATGCTCTTCAGCAGGGTGTGGTAGGCATATTGTCCTTGTATGGTTCCGGTCAGGAACGGGGAGTCAATGCGTATTTCTTTCTGCTTGTCCTGTGAGGCAAGCTGTGTCGCATCAATCTGCAGGCGGGGAAGGAAATAGTTTCCTTCTTCGTTGGGCGTGCGGACAGAAAGACTGTCGAGGCTGATTTTTCCCTGGACATCGTCAATGGAATGTCCTGAAAAGTCTGCCGTCAGGTTCAATGATACGTCGGTATCTTCGTATTTTTTTGTCAACTGAAGTTTGTGGGGACGAAAATCACGTACTTTTACCCGCAGGTTGAAGTCGGGTACGGCCTGTTGGGTCACGAAATTCCCGTCTACGCTGATTTTACCATTTTCATCGTCGAGTGACAGATGGCCGTTGAAACCGCCCGGCTTGAAATTTCCGTTCAGTGCGATGTGCTGGTATTGGTAGTCATTGTACTCTAAAGAAGAGATTTCTCCTTTGATATGCGATTCTGGCTGATGGTTTCGGTATTGCAGTCCGTTTAGTTCCAGGTCAAAAGAGGTTTTACCCAGTTCTTTTTTTGCCAGCAGTTTGCCAAGCTCAAAATTATGGGTGGAAACTTTTCCGGAGTAACTTTTTTGCTGGGTCAGGGTGTCGGTATGCATGGTCAGATTGGCATTAATCTGTCCCGGTTGGCTTTGCAGGGTACCGTGTGCAGTGATACGGGAAGGGTATCCCGATACATCACCCTGAAATTTGAGAAAGCCCAGACGCTGCAGGATGTCGGGTACAGGTGCGGCGGTACCTTTCAAATTATGTATGAGCCAGGAAATGGCTGTTTCGTCGGCATCAGCCTGTGTGATTTGACCAAAAAAATAAGGCGGTTGTGAAGGATTGCTGTGGTCGAGCATTCCTTCTGCATGTATTTCCAGTGCTTTGTGCGGGCTGGAGAGATAGAAATTGGTACATCGAGCCTGTTTCCCTCTTCCATGAAAGGCCAGATCGATATGCACGGAGTCCTGAAAATGCTGGAGTGCAGGGACAAAGCAGGCGATGTCGGCCGGAGTGACCGAGGCATTCAGGCGACCCATGTAGGTGGTTTGCGTATCTGAAATAAAGTCGGGTGCGGTGAGTTCTCCCGCTACGGTAAATGTGTCGATGTTTACCGTCGTGGCCGGAAGGCTCAGGTTCAGGTCGTGCAAATGGATGCCTTTGGGGGTAGCTGTGGCCTTTAACGCAAACTTTTTGAGTTGAAAGCCGCTTTGCTCATTGAAACTCATACGGCGGATTTGTGCGTTGAGCGAATCGGTTTGCAAGGCCTTCAAGGAGATGGTTGCCGAAAGTTCGCTGATACCGATGTGATGAGGGTTGAACCGGCGGGGCGTGTTGGATTCCGACAGCACATCGTAGTGGATTTGTCCGCGACGGATAAGTACGGAATTGATACGCAGGTCGATGGACTTTTCGCTCTTTGTCGTATCTTTTGAAGCAAAAGTATCAATCAGAAACTGGCAATTCAGGGGAGCCTTGGGATGAGCGCGGTTCAGACGGGCATCCAGTCCGAATAACTGGACACTGCTGATGCGGATTTTTCCACGAAGGAGAGAGGGAATGTCAATCTTGACGGAAAAGCGCGAAATGCCGAGCATGTCTTTCTTCTGCCGGTCTTTTATCTGCACGTTCTGGATGACGACGCGGTTCAGAAGCCCTAAGTCTACATTGCCAATGCTGACTTCGGCCTGGGTAAGACGGGTAAGTTCACGGGCAGCATACGTACTGATGCGGTGTTGGACAGCCGGAAGGTTCAGCAGAGCAATCAGACCGAAATAGAATACCAGTGTCGAGATGACCGTGATACGTATGGCTTGTTTTATGCGCGTGGCTTTACTCATTCTTTATTTATGCAAATTATAGACAAATGTACAAATAACCCTCGAAGAAAAGGGCCTTTGAGGGTGTTATTAGTAGTTTTTAAGTTTTGGGTAATGCCCTTTTACGGTTGGTATAAATGAATTGGAAATCTATTTTTATTCATTTCTGTAGCATAAAATGTAAATATATATGGATTTTGTATGGAAAATTGGAAAAATATTCGGAAATTTGCAGCCGTTATTAATTTAGTAATGAAATTAGACTTAAACGGATAAAAATGACGCAAAAAATGAAGATTCCTTCTCCGCTGGTGTCTTTGCTGCCTGTAGCGGTATTGGTGGTATTACTTTTCTTTACGATTCGTCTGTTGGGAGCTGATGCGCTGGGCGGAGGTAGCCAGATTTGTTTGTTGCTGACTACGGCTTTGTGTGCGGCTTTGGGAATGGGCCGGTATGGGGTGAGCTGGAAGGATATTGAACATGCCATTATCAACAACATTGCGGGGGTGAGTTCTGCTTTGATTATCCTGTTGATTATCGGAGCACTTTCTGCAGCCTGGATGTTAGGGGGAGTGGTACCTACGCTGATTTACTATGGGGTACAGATTATTCATCCGAAATTTTTCCTCGTGTCGTGCTGTGTGATTTGTGCAGTGGTATCGGTCATGACGGGTAGCTCGTGGACCACCATTGCGACCATCGGTATTGCCTTGATGGGTATTGGCAAGGCGCAGGGTTTTGAAGAAGGCTGGATTGCCGGAGCGATTATTTCGGGCGCATATTTCGGCGACAAGGTTTCTCCGCTTTCGGATACGACCATCTTGGCTTCCTCAGTGACAGATACGCCGCTGTTTACGCATATCCGTTACATGATGTACACCACGGTGCCTTCGGTGGTCATTTCACTGGTTATTTTTACAATAGCCGGATTTTCGCATGAGGCATCAGACAGTTCGCAGATTGCCGTGTTTACTACCGGACTGGCGGAACGTTTTCATATTACTTTCTGGGTGTTGCTGGTGCCGGTGGTGACAGGAATATTAATTGCCCGTAAGGTGTCTTCTATTATTACCTTATTCATATCGACCGCTTTGGCTGTGGTGTGTATGCTGGTTTTCCAGACAGATGTACTCCGTGAAGTGGCCGGTGACGGAGTGAGCGGAGGGGAAGCTTTATATAAAGGTGTGTTACTGGCCTTGTCGGGCAGTACGTCACTGCAGGCTTCTACTCCTGCATTGACCGAACTGATTGCCACCCGTGGCATGGGAGGCATGATGGATACGGTATGGCTGATTCTCTGTGCCATGTGCCTGGGTGGAGCTATGACGGCCTGTGGCATGTTGGGGAGCATTACGCGTATGTTTGTACGTTTTACGCATAAGCTGGCAAGTACGGTAGCGGCAACTGTAGCTTCCGGTTTGTTCCTGAATCTGGCTACTGCCGACCAGTATATTTCGATTATTCTGACCGGAAACATGTTCAAGGATATTTATAAGAAGAATGGATACGAATCGCGCCTGTTAAGCCGAACAACGGAAGATGCCGTCACGGTGACCAGTCCGCTGATTCCCTGGAACACATGCGGAATGACGCAGGCCACGATACTGAATGTGCCTACACTGGTGTATCTGCCGTATAGTTTCTTTAACTTGCTGAGTCCGTTGATTAGTATCTTTGTGGCGTGCATCGGCTTTAAGATTGTACGCTCGGTAAAAAAGAATTAAGACACAATTTTCATTAAAACCATAATAGAATGAACCAGAAACACGTAACATTGGCTGCTTGTCTGTTGGCTTTCGGACTGACGGTACAGGCTCAGGATGGAGGCATCTCTCCGGATATGTTGAAAAAAATTCAGAGTAGTTATCAGAATACGGCTGCCGACAAGGCATTGAGGAATGCCATGGGAGGTACCAGCATCAAGGAACTGGCATTGAACCAGGAAAATCAGAAGGCGCTGAATACGAATTTCTCCATTAAGGTGGAATCAAAAGGCATCACCGACCAGCAGTCGTCTGGCCGTTGCTGGCTGTTTACGGGACTGAACGTGATGCGTGCCAAGGCCATTGCACGCTATGACTTGCCAGGACTGGAGTTCTCGCAGGTATATTCTTTCTTCTGGGACCAGCTGGAAAAATCCAATCTGTTCTTGCAGGGAGTTATTGAAACGGCTGGTAAACCGATGAACGACCAGACAGTGGAATGGTTGTTCAAGCATCCACTGAGCGACGGAGGTACCTTTACGGGAGTAGCCGACATCGTGTCGAAATACGGTCTCGTGCCTAAAGAAGCTATGCCGGAAACATACAGCAGTGAACACACCTCGTACATGTCTTCTTTGATTGGCTTGAAGCTGAAGGAATTCGGACTGGAACTGAGAGAAATGGCTGCTAAAGGAGAGAAGGCTGCAACGATTGAAGGCCGTAAGGAAGAGATGCTGAGCACGGTGTATCGTATGCTGGTGCTGACTTTGGGAGTGCCACCGACTGAGTTCGACTATGTACGTAAGGACAGCAAGGGGAATGTGGTGGCTACAGAGCATCACACACCGATGTCGTTCCTGGAAAAATACGGTGATACGAACCTGCTGACTAATTATGTGATGGTGATGAACGATCCTTCACGTGAATATTACAAGTGTTACGAAATTGCATACGACCGTCACCGTTACGATGGAAAGAACTGGACGTATGTGAATCTGCCAGTAGAGGAAATCAAGGAAATGGCCATTGCGTCATTGAAGGACAGCACACGGATGTATTTCTCAAGCGACGTGACACAGCTGGACAGTAAGCGTGGGTTGCTGGATGTAAACAATTATGATTTCGGTTCGTTGATGGGTACGACTTTCGGAATGGATAAGAAAGAACGTATCCAGACGTTTGCCAGCATGTCGGCACATGCCATGACACTGATGGCAGTAGACCTGGACGCGAACGGAAAACCGAAGAAATGGATGGTGGAAAACAGTTGGGGAGCTGCATCGGGCTATCAGGGACACCTGATTATGACGGATGAATGGTTCAATGAGTATATGTTCCGTCTGGTGCTGGAAACGAAATATGTACCGAAGAAGGTGCTGGACATCTTCAAGCAGAAGCCGATACAGCTTCCGGCATGGGATCCGATGTTTGCGGAAGAAAAATGATGACCGGGCAGAAATAACATGGCTCAGGGCTTGCTTTATCGGTAGAAATATCTTTTCTTTGTGAAAAGAAGGAACTGATTATACGGGGCGTGGAGGTTTGGGTATCTTCACGCCCTTTTGACCTTAAATAAGTATGCTATGGATAAAATGCAGCCAATATCTCAGGCTTTGTACAGCTTGTTGTTCTTAGGGTGTATGGGAGCCGGATTCCCGCTTTATGTACAAGGACAGAATGTAGACGAATTGCCTCCCGATTCAATTTATAACATCGGGTATGCCCGTGGTAGTCTGAAGAATATTTCCGGTTCGGTGGAGCAGATTACGGAAAAACAGATGAACCGTGAGCTGATAACCAATCCGCTGGAAGCCATTCAGGGGCGTGTGCCGGGACTTACCATCTTGAAGAGTAACAATGGAATGGCGGCGCTGGAGTCGGTCCGCTTGCGTGGTACGACTTCGCTGACCAGTGGAAATGACCCGCTGATTATCGTGGACGGGGTATTGGGTGATTTGACGATGCTGACCTCGGTATATCCCACCGATATAGAGTCTTTTACGATTTTGAAGGATGCGTCGGAAACGGCGCAGTATGGTTCACGTGGAGCGTCGGGAGTCATTAATATTGTCACCAAGAAAGGCCGGGCAGGGAAGACACGCGTGAACTACAACGGTAGTTTTGGTGTGTCGCATGCTTATCGCCGGTTGGATATGCTTTCGGGAGCAGCGTATCGCAAGCTGGCGGCTGAACGAGGATGGAGTATCTTGGATAAGGGATATGACACGGATTTCCAGAAAGCCATTGAGCAGACAGGTTTACAGCAGAATCATAACATTGCGTTTTATGGGGGTGGTGAGGCTTCCAATTACAGGGTTTCGTTAGGCTTCCAGAATCGTGAGGGAGTGATTCAGAATGAGGGCATGAAACTGTTTACGGCTAATATGAATATGTCGCAGAAGATGCTTGACGGACTGATTGACTGTGAATTGGGGTTATTCGGTTCGATGAAGCGCGACCGTACGCTGTTTGATTTGCAGAAGACTTTTTATTCGGCAGCTGCTTTTAATCCTACTTTTCCTGATTTTCCGGATCCGGAAACCGGGAGCTGGGACCAGATTACGACGGCTAGTCAGATTACAAATCCATTGGCCTGGATGGACGTGGATAATCGCGAGGAGACTTCTTATTTCAGTTCGCACGCCCGCCTGACTTTTAATTTGCTGAAGGATTTGAAGATGGTGCTATTTGGTTCTTATACCTATAGCACAACAGAAAACGCCCAGTCCCTGCCAACAACGGTATGGGCCAACGGACAGGCTTACCGGGGAAACCGGAAGTCGGAGGCCTTATTAGGAAATCTGATGCTGACGTATCAGAAGCAGTTGGGAACTCACTTTCTGGATGTACTGGCTTTAGGGGAAGTAGAGAAAAATCGTTTTCACGGTTTTTACACGACCACAACTAATTTTTCTTCCAATGAGTTGGGGTATCATAGCTTGCAGGGTGGAGCATTGCGTCCTTGGGAAGGTACCGGTTCCTATTATGAAGAGCCGCATCTGGTGTCGTTCCTGGGACGTGTGAATTATACGTACGATGACCGTTACGTGCTGACGGTGAACTTGCGTACGGATGCGTCTTCCAAATTTGGACGGAATCATAAATGGGGTGTATTCCCTTCTGTTTCTGCTGCGTGGAATATAACCCGTGAGAAGTTTATGAGACATTTTCACCTGATTGATAACCTGAAGCTGCGATTGGGATACGGATTGGCAGGAAATCAGGGAGGGATTGATTCGTATACCACTATGGCACTGGTGCGTCCAAACGGGGTAACTCCGGTGGGAAACTCGCCTTTGGTGACGTATGAGAGCCTGAAAAACGTCAATCCGGATTTGAAATGGGAAGTCAAGTCGACTTTCAATGCGGGGGTGGACATGGGGTTTTACGGAAACCGTCTGTTGCTGTCGGTGAATTATTATCTCTCCAAAACAAGGGATATGCTGTATATGTATGATGTCAGTGTTCCTCCGTTTGCCTATAACAAACTGTTGGCTAATCTGGGCTCCATGCGGAACAGTGGAACGGAACTCTCCATCGGTATCACACCCTTGCGGACCAAGGATATGGAGCTGAATATCAACGCAAACGTAACTTTCCAGCGGAACAAGTTGCTGTCGCTGAGCGGTATGTATGAAGGAGAGTACATCAGTGCGGCGCAATATACGGCTTTGGCCGGACTGAACGGTGCGGGACTGCATGGCGGATACAATAATATCGTGTATCAGATTGTAGGACAGCCGTTGGGCGTTTTCTATCTGCCACATTGTGAAGGACTGGTTTCGGATGGGAACGGAGGATATACTTATCAGATTGCTGACTTGAATGGAGGAGGCGTGAACTTGGAGGACGGGGAGGACCGTTACGTGGCCGGACAGGCTACTCCCAAGACCTTGTTAGGTTCCAATATCAGCTTCCGTTACAAGCGTTTTGATGTGTCGTTGCAGATAAACGGAGCATTCGGGCATAAAATTTATAATGGCACGGCGCTGAGTTACATGAACATGAACAGCTTGCCGGATTACAATGTGTTGGCTGAGGCTCCGGCACGGAATATACATGACCTGACGGCAACGGATTACTGGCTGGAAAGCGGCAATTATGTGAACTTTGATTACCTGACTGTGGGCTGGAACGTACCTATCAAAAAACAGCGTTTCTTGCATGGGGCACGCCTGGCACTGACCATTAATAACCTGGGCACAATATCCGGTTATTCGGGGCTGACTCCACTGATTAATTCTACCTTGGTGGACAATACTTTCGGGGTGGACGACAAGCGTACTTATCCTCTTTCAAGAACTTATATGATTAGTTTAGGCCTTAACTTTTAATCTACTTATTATGAAAAGAATATACTCAATACTATTTGTGTCGTTTTCTCTTCTGTCATGGACTTCCTGCAGCAGTTACCTGGAAGAAAATCCGAAGGACCGTCTGGATGAAGAAACGGCTTATTCTACCTTGCCGGACGTGCAGAAAAATGGGGTGCTTTCGTTGTATAATTACGTGGGTGGATATGTCGACAGTCAGGGCCTTCAGGGGACAGGCCGAGGTATCTATGATTTGAATACGTTTACTACTGATGAGGCTATCATGCCCACACGTGGAGGAGACTGGTATGACGGTGGATTCTGGCAGGGATTGTACTTGCATCGCTGGGGAGTGAACAATGAGGCAATTTATGCCACCTGGGAATACCTGTATCGCACGGTGATTTTGTGTAATGGCTCTTTGGAAAGAATACAGGATTTTGCTGAAAAACATCCCAAGGAAAATGTAGCAGATTGTGTGGCTGAGGTCCGGGCATTGAGAGCCATGTTTTATTATTATATCATGGATTTGTTCGGGAGCGTTCCACTGATTGAAAAGAGTGATCCGGCAGTTGAAGATATTGTTCAGGAAAAGCGTTCTAAAGTGTTTAATTTCATTGTGAAAGAACTTACAGAATCTTCTTCTATTTTGAGTAAAGAGCGGAGCAATCAGCCGGGAGTGTATTACGGGCGAATGACACAGCCGGTGGTGTGGTTTTTGCTTGCTAAGTTAGCCTTGAATGCGGAAGTTTATACCGATGATGACTGGACAGACGGAAGCCGTCCGGACGGGAAATCCATCTTTTTCGAAGTGGAGGGACAACGTCTGAATGCCTGGCAAACGGTGAACTATTATTGTGAGAAGATTACAGCAGCAGGATATACCCTGGAAAAGGATTATACAGCCAACTTTGCCGTGTTCAATGAGTCCTCGGAGGAAAATATTTTTGTCATTCCCATGAGCAAGACTTTATACACCAACCAGTTTATCTACTTGTTCCGTTCGCGGCATTACAACCATGCCAAGGCGTATGGGCTGAGTGGAGAAAATGGTTCGTCGGCTACGAAAGAGGTGCTTGAGACCTTCGGCTATGATACGCCGCAGGTGGATGCCCGTTTTGATTACTGCTATTTTGCCGGGCCGGTAAAGGATTTGGAGGGAAATCAGATTCTGCTGGATGACGGGGTTACTCCACTGGTGTATGAGCCTTGGAACGTGGCGCTGGATGTGTCGGGGAAACCGTACGAGAAAACAGCCGGAGCCCGAATGAAAAAATACGAAGTCGATAAGACGGGGCTTAAGGACGGAAAATTGCTGGACAATGATATCGTGTTGTTCCGCTATGCCGACGTGCTGCTCATGCAAAGTGAGGCTAAGGTGCGGAATGGGGAAGATGGCGATGCCGAGCTGAATTTAGTGAGAAGTCGGGTAGGTATGGCTCCGAGAACTGCTACATTGGAAAATTTGCTAGATGAGCGAATGATGGAGCTGGCCTGGGAGGGCTGGAGACGGCAGGATATGATTCGTCTCGGTGTTTTTACCCGTGCGTACAGCTGTCGTCCGCAGCTTCCGGGGGAGGAAAACGGCTATACTACCGTCTTCCCGATTCCGGAAAAAGTGATTGACATGAACCCTCAGCTGCACCAGCACAAGGGATATTAAGTGTATTTTTGCTCTCTCTATATGGCAGAATAGCCATTTTGTCATAGTGATTTACTATTTGCCTTTCGATATAAAGAAATATTTCTCTAATTCGATGGGCAAATATTCTTTTTTCACCTCTTTTTTATTTAATTTTGCACGCAAAATACAAAACCATTTTTTATAACCTAACATGGCAAATTTAATTAAGTTGCGTAAAGGCTTGGACATAAACCTGAAAGGTAAGGCGGCTGCGGAAGTGGTGGCTGTGAAAGAGCCGGGATTCTATACTCTGTGTCCCGATGATTTTACAGGCGTGACTCCGAAAGTGGTCGTGAAGGAACAGGAATATGTGATGGCCGGAGGACCCTTGTTTGTAGACAAGAATCATCCAGAAGTGAAATTTGTTTCGCCGGTAAGCGGCGTAGTGACAAGCGTGGAACGTGGGGCAAGACGCAAGGTGATGAGCATCACCGTGCAGGCTGCTACGGAACAGGACTTTGAAGAATTCGGCAAGAAGAGCGTGGCTGCGCTTGACGGGGCTGCTGTAAAGGAAATGCTGCTGAATGCCGGTTTGTTCGCGTTTATCCGTCAGCGTCCGTATGACGTAGTAGCTGATCCGACTGTGGCACCTCGTGCTATCTTCGTTTCTGCATTCGACACAAACCCGCTGGCTCCAGAATTCGAACTGGCGCTTTCAGGCGAAGAAGCAAACTTCCAGACTGGATTGGATGCATTGGCTAAGATGGCCAAGACATACCTGAGTATCAGTGTAAATCAGAAATCACCGGCTTTGACGCAGGCGAAGAACGTGGAAGTAACTGTATTTGACGGACCGCATCCTGCAGGTAACGTTGGTGTACAGATTAACCACATCGCTCCTGTAAACAAGGGTGAAACAGTATGGACTATCGATCCGCAGGCTGTTATCTTCATCGGCCGTCTGTTCAATACGGGTCATGTAGACTTTACCCGCACGGTAGCAGTGACTGGTTCGGAAGTGCTCAAGCCTGCCTACGTGAAACTGAAAGTAGGTGCACTGCTGACAGGTGTGTTTGAAAACAACGTGACAAAAGACAAGGCTTTGCGTTACATCAGCGGTAACGTGCTCACTGGTAAGCAGATTTCTGCGAACGGTTATCTGGGAGCTTTTCACAGCCAGGTGACTGTGATTCCGGAAGGAAATGACGTGCACGAAATGCTGGGTTGGATTATGCCGCGTTTCAATGACTTCAGTACCAGCCGTTCTTATTTCAGCTGGATGATGTGTAAAAAGAAAGAGTATGTGTTGGATGCCCGTGTGAAGGGTGGGGAACGCCACATGATCATGTCAAATGAATACGACCATGTACTTCCGATGGACATTCTGCCGGAATACCTGATTAAAGCCATCATTGCAGGAGATATTGACCGGATGGAGGCATTGGGTATTTATGAGGTAGCTCCGGAAGACTTTGCCTTGTGTGAATTTGTCTGCTCTTCAAAGATGGAACTGCAGCGTATTGTTCGCGACGGACTCGACATGCTCCGCCGTGAAATGTGTTAATGCTAACTAAAACGATTATTAATAAATGAACGCGTTAAGAAATTATCTCGATAAGATAAAGCCTAACTTTGAAGAGGGAGGCAAATTTCATGCTTTTCGTTCTGTGTTCGACGGGTTTGAAACATTCCTGTTTGTTCCGAACACTACTTCGAAGACAGGTACGCACATCCACGATGCGATAGACAGCAAACGTATCATGTCGTTCGTGGTGATTGCGCTGATACCGGCCTTGTTGTTCGGTATGTATAATGTAGGTTACCAGCATTTCCATGCTACCAATGTAGAAGGAAGCTTCTGGGAAATGTTCGGCTATGGTTTCCTGGCTGTACTGCCGAAAATCATTGTATCCTACGTGGTAGGTCTGGGTATCGAATTTGTGGTAGCTCAGTGGAAGAAGGAAGAAATTCAGGAAGGTTTTCTGGTTTCAGGTATGCTGATTCCGATGATTGTGCCGGTTGACTGTCCGTTGTGGATGCTGGCTGTAGCTACTGCTTTCTCTGTAATTTTTGCAAAGGAAGTATTCGGTGGTACAGGTATGAACATCTTTAACCCTGCATTGATTACTCGTGCATTCTTGTTCTTTGCTTATCCGACCAAAATGTCTGGTGATACTGTATGGGTATCCAGCGACAGCATCTTTGGCTTGGGAAGCAATGTAGACGGTCTGACTGCTGCTACAGCACTTGGACAGGCTTCTACTGCAACTGATGCGATGGCATATCCTGCTTTCTCTTGGGATATGGTAACTGGTCTGATTCCGGGTTCTATCGGTGAAACCAGCGTAATCGCTATTGCTATCGGTGCGGTTATCCTGTTGTGGTCAGGTGTGGCAAGCTGGAAGACAATGTTGTCAGTATTTGTAGGTGGTGCGGTAATGGGATGGATTTTCAATACCATCGGTCCGGACACTGCAATGGCTAAGATGCCTTGGTATGAACACTTGTGCTTGGGTGGTTTCTGCTTCGGTGCTGTGTTTATGGCTACAGACCCTGTAACTTCTTCACGTACTGAAAACGGTAAGTTTGTATATGGCTTCCTGATTGGTGCCATGGCAATCATTATCCGTGTATTGAATCCGGGTTATCCTGAAGGTATGATGTTGGCTATCCTGCTGATGAACATCTTCGCTCCGCTGATTGACTACGTAGTAGTTCAGAATAACATTTCTCGCCGTGCAAAACGTGCTATGTCTAACAAATAAAAACCGAAAATACAATGAATACTAATAGTAACTCTTATACTATCATTTATGCTTCGGTAATGGTTGTTATCGTAGCATTCTTGCTGGCTTTCGTGAACTCTTCTTTGCGCGACTTGCAGGGAAAGAACGTAGAGCTGGATACAAAGAAGCAAATTCTTTCTTCACTGGGCATCAAAGGTGTGCAGGATGCAGAAGCTGAATTTGCTAAAGTAGTGAAATCGGATATGGTGGTGGCTGAAGACGGCACACTGACTCCGTATGAAGGCGCTTTCGTGACTTCTTACGAAAAAGATTTCAAGGAAAACGGTCGTGCTCACATCTTCGTATGTGAAATCGAAGGACAGACTAAATATGTAATTCCGGTATACGGTGCCGGTCTTTGGGGTGCTATCTGGGGATATGTTGCCTTGAACGAAGACAAGAACACAGTATACGGAACTTACTTCTCTCATGCGTCTGAAACTCCGGGTCTGGGAGCAGAAATTGCAGGAGATCATTTCCAGAGTGAATTTAAGGACAAGCATGTAATGGACGGTGAAGCCGTTGCACTGGGAGTTGTAAAGAACGGAAAAGTTGAAAATCCGGAATTCCAGGTAGACGGTATCTCTGGTGGTACAATCACTTCAGTTGGTGTAGATGCCATGTTGAAAGGATGTATGACACATTACGCTAAATTTTTAACATCTAAAGAATAAGGAGGAGAACGAAAATGGGAAGTTTATTTTCAGCTAAAAACAGAGAAGTATTTTCTACTCCTATAGGCATGAACAACCCGGTAACCGTACAGGTGTTGGGTATCTGTTCTGCACTGGCTGTAACCTCCAAACTGGAGCCGGCCATCGTGATGGGTCTTTCTGTAACCATTATTACTGCTTTTTCTAACGTAGTGATTTCTTTGTTGCGTAAGACAGTGCCTAACCGTATTCGTATCATCGTACAGCTGGTAGTTGTAGCTGCTTTGGTAACTATCGTAAGTGAGTTGCTGAAAGCTTTTGCTTACGACGTGAGCGTACAGTTGTCTGTATACGTAGGTTTGATCATTACCAACTGTATCCTGATGGGACGTCTGGAAGCATTTGCCATGTCAAACGGTCCGTGGGAATCATGCCTTGACGGTATTGGTAACGGTCTGGGTTATGCCAAGATTCTGGTAATCGTTGCATTCTTCCGTGAATTGCTGGGTTCAGGAACACTGTTGGGCTTCAACATCCTGAACTATGAGGCTGTAAAGAATGCCGGTTATGTAAACAACGGTTTGATGTTGATGCCGCCGATGGCTTTGATCATCGTAGCTTGCCTGATCTGGTATCAGCGTGCAAAACACAAAGAGTTGCAAGAAAAAGAATAATTATTAACCAACAACGGAAATTAAAAATCCAGAATTATGGAACATTTTTTTAGTTTATTGGTCCGCTCAATCTTTGTGGACAATATGATATTTGCGTTCTTCCTGGGTATGTGTTCATACTTGGCGGTATCGAAGAACGTGAAGACTGCCCTCGGTCTGGGGATTGCCGTAACTTTCGTGCTGGTGGTTACCTTGCCGGTGAACTACCTTCTGCAGACGAAGGTACTGGCTGCCGACGGCATTCTGGGAATTGACCTGAGCTTCCTGAGCTTCATTCTTTTCATTGCCGTAATTGCGGCTATCGTTCAGCTGGTAGAAATGATTGTAGAACGCTTCAGTCCTTCACTGTATGCGTCACTGGGTATCTTCCTGCCGTTGATTGCTGTAAACTGTGCCATCATGGGTGCTTCTCTGTTCATGCAGCAGCGTATCACTCTGAGCCCGTCTGATGCTAAATACATCGGCAACATCTGGGATTCTATCTCTTACGCACTGGGTTCAGGTATCGGCTGGTTGCTGGCTATCGTAGGTCTGGCTGCCATCCGTGAAAAAATGGCTTACTCTGACGTGCCTGCTCCGCTGAAAGGCTTGGGCATCACATTCATCACTGTAGGTCTGATGGCAATGGCATTTATGTGTTTCTCTGGTTTGAACATCTAATAGGAAAGGAATAAGACAATGGATATGAATTTTATTTTAGCAAGCATTGGAGTATTCCTCGTGACTATTCTGGTGCTGGTAGTCATCCTGCTGGTTGCAAAGAATTTCCTCGTTGCTTCCGGTAATGTGAAACTGACTATCAACGGCGATAAGGATATGGAAGTAGAGTCTGGCTCTACATTGCTGAACACATTGGCCGTAAACGGAGTGTTCTTGCCTTCAGCTTGTGGTGGTAAGGGTTCTTGCGGACAGTGTAAATGTCAGGTAGTAGAAGGTGGTGGCGAAATCCTGCCTTCTGAAGTGAGCCACTTCAGCCGTAAACAGCAGAAAGACCACTGGCGTCTGGGCTGTCAGGTGAAAGTGAAGGGAGATATGGCTATCAAGGTTCCTGAATCTGTAATGGGTGTAAAGGAATACGAATGTACAGTTATCTCCAACAAGAACGTGGCTACCTTTATCAAAGAGTTCAAGGTGCAGCTGCCTAAGGGTGCGCACATGGACTTTATCCCGGGTTCATACGCACAGATTAAGATTCCTAAATTCGAAATGGATTACAACAAGGATATCGACAAAGATCTTATCGGTGCTGAATACTTGCCTGCATGGGAAAAATTCGGTTTGTTCGGTCTGAAATGTAAGAACGAAGAAGAAACTATCCGTGCTTACTCTATGGCTAACTACCCTGCAGAAGGTGACGTGTTCATGTTGACAGTTCGTATCGCAACTCCTCCGTTCAAGCCAGACCGCAGCGGATTCATGGATGTAAATCCGGGTATCGCTTCTTCTTATATCTTTACCCTGAAACCGGGTGATAAGGTATTGATGAGTGGTCCTTACGGAGACTTCCACCCGATTTTCGATTCTAAGAAGGAAATGATCTGGGTAGGTGGTGGTGCCGGTATGGCTCCGCTTCGTGCACAGATTATGCACATGACTCGTACATTGCATACTACTGACCGTGAATTGCATTACTTCTATGGTGCGCGTGCATTGAACGAAGTGTTCTATCTGGACGACTTCTTGAAACTGGAAAAAGACTTCCCGAACTTCCACTTCCATCTGGCTTTGGACCGTCCGGACCCTGCAGCCGATGCAGCTGGCGTGAAGTATACAGCAGGATTCGTTCATCAGGTAATGTTGAATACTTACTTGAAAGACCACGAAGCTCCGGAAGACATCGAATACTACATGTGTGGTCCTGGTCCGATGTCGAAGGCAGTTGTCGCTATGCTGGATAGCCTCGGCGTAGAAGAGTCTTCTATCATGTACGATAACTTCGGTGGATAATCCGCAGAATTTATGACATAATGAAGCAAAAGGCTTTCAGGAAATATCCTGAAAGCCTTTTTTTATGCGGATACGGTTCAAAGGGTAATCAATAGGGAGTGAAATGAAGCTTTATATTACAAAAATGTGAATAAATTGTTCATTTTGCTATACCTTTCTTGATATACGTCAATAAATGATAGGGGTGGAGCAATTTTCTTTGTAGTTTATTTTTATGTTGTCCAACATATCCTTATCTTTGTAGCGGTAAAAGGAAAAAAGCTCGAGCTAAGCTAGATTTTAAATTATTTAGGTAACAAAGTTTTTAGGTAAAAGATTTTAAAGGTATGAAAAGATTAGGATTAACATTAGCAGCCGCATTGGTATTTTCAGTTTCTATGTTTGCAGAAGGTGTACAGGACAACAATGCACAGAAATGGAATGGTTCAATCAACAAGTCAAAGCTGACTAAATATTTGAATCTTTCATCTAACCAGCATGAAAAAGTTGCTGACATCTGCGATTACTTTGAACAGGAAATGACTCGTGCAAATTCTTCAAAGACAGATAACAAGGACAAGGTTCGTAAAGCTGTTTACGGTAACTTGAAATTGATGAAGCAGACGCTGGACGACAAGCAGTATTCTAACTATGTTCGTCTGATGGCCATGACACTGCGCAACAAAGGCATCGACTTGAACGAAGCAAAATAAAGAGAGATTAATACATAAGAAGAGCCCCGGAGACTTGCATAAGGTTTTCCGGGGCTTTTTTATACAGAAATTTATTCTTCGTGATAGTCGTTCAAGCGATTGTTCCATAGATATTTACGCGTTTCGTTGACAACCACTCCCGACAGCAGAACCAATGAGATGAGATTAGGAATAGCCATGAGGGCATTAACCAAGTCGGCAAAGTTCCACACAAGAGTGAGGTTGATGATGGAACCCACGTAAATCATCAGAATCCACATCAGACGATAGGCAAACATGATTTTCTTTCCACCCAGGTATTCTACTGCTTTCTGTGAGTAATAGGTCCATCCTAAAATGGTGCTGAAGGCAAAAGTGACAATACCAAACGAAAGGATGGGAGTACCGATGTAGGGAATTTTTGCAAAAGCCATCTTGGTGAGTGCCGCGTCGCTGGTATAATCAATGTCAGGATAGGCCAGGATACTGCTTACCAGTACAAGTCCTGTCAGTGCACATATCACGACCGTATCCTAGAAAGTCCCGGTAGAGGAGACCAGTGCCTGACGTACGGGGTTGCGTGTCTGTGCTGCGGCGGCTACAATCGGTGCGGAGCCCAGTCCTGATTCGTTGGAGAATAGTCCGCGGGCAATACCGTAGCGGGCAGCCATCATGACCGTGGTTCCTACGAATCCGCTGCCTGCCGCCCGTGCTGAAAAGGCAGATTCAAAAATCAGCCGGAAAGATTCTCCTAAATAGGCATGGTTGACAATCAGAATATAAATACATCCCCCTACATAGAGTAAGGCCATAATGGGTACGAGGCCCATACAGACTCTGGCGATGCCCTTTACTCCGCCGATAACTACCAAAGCCGTGAGAATACTCATCAGAATGCCTGTCAGGTGAGGAGATACTCCGTACGATTCATTCAGCAGCAGGGAAATTGAGTTGGCCTGTACCGTGTTACCGATGCCGAAAGCAGCCAGTGCGGTAAAGATACAGAACAGAACTCCGAGCCATTTCAATCCTAAGCCGCGTTCCAGTGCATACATCGGTCCGCCAATCATCTCGCCCGACGAATTCTTTATGCGGTATTTTACGGCCAGAAGTCCTTCAGCGTATTTGGTCGACATGCCCAGTACACCTGTCAGCCAGCACCAGAACACGGCACCCGGTCCGCCTAATGCGACGGCGGTCGCTACTCCGATAATGTTTCCGGTCCCGATGGTAGCTGCCAGTGAAGTGGCCAGTGCTCCGAACTGGCTGACATCGCCTCCTGCATCTTTATCCTTGCTTACAGAGAGTCGTAAGGCCTTGAGGATATGTAACTGCGGAAAACGTAACCGGATGGTGAGATAAAGATGGGTGCCCAGGAGCATGATAATCATGGGCCATCCCCACATAAACGAACTGATTTCTTGCACAATTTTTGTAAGCTGTTCCATTTTCTGTTTGTTTTGATTTTGTCGCAAAAGTATAAATAATAAATTAAAAAGGATATATTATTTGAAAAAATGATGTCATAATATAATTTTTATATCAAATTGTCTCTCATTTTGAAAGCATTTTTAGGTGTGGGATTTCAGTTGGTTTACTGTGCGTATTTCCTTTCCTACAAAACTCTGCGGATTTTCCTTGCGGCATTATCGGGTTTTATGTACTTTCGAATGAATAATTTACATAAAGAAGATATGAATTTCAAGAAAATAGTAGCCGTAGACGAGACGCTGCTGAATGAAGCGGCGCTCAAACAATTGAAAATAATAGGGGAAGAAGTGGTTGTATATCATGATTTTCCCACTGAAGAAGAGGAAGTAATCCGCCGTATTGGCAATGCCGACTGCCTGCTGGTATCTTTCCGTACGCCTATCCGTCGGTCTGTGCTGGATGCTTGCCCGAACATCCGTTATATAGGTATGTGCTGTACGCTCTATAACCCGGAAAGCTCGAATGTCGATGTGATAGAAGCCCGCAAAAGGGGAATTACGGTGTTAGGAGTGAAAGATTATGGCGATGAAGGTGTGGTGGAATACGTGGTCAGCGAACTGGTACGTCTGCTCCATGGTTTTGGCAATGTGCGTTGGCTGGAAGAAAGTACGGAACTGACAGGACGTAAGGTGGGAATCATCGGTCTGGGGAAGACCGGAGGAATGATTGCTGAAGCCATGCGGTTTTTCGGTGCCGAGGTGCTGTACTACGGTCGTACCCGTAAACCGGAAGCCGAAGCAAAAGGCATTGCCTATCGCCCGTTGGCCGATTTGCTGAAGGAAGCGGAAATCGTATGCACCTGCCTGCCACGCAATAATTACTTGCTGGGTGAGCCGGAATTTGCCTTGATGGGAGACCGTAAGATACTGGTAAATACGTCTGTAGGACCTACTTTTGAGGTAGATGCCCTGAAGAAATGGCTGGGAACATGCAAGCACAGCTATTACCTGTGCGATGCGACCGGAATGGGTGTGGCCCGTGATGCTCTGAAGGATATTCCGAATGTGCTGTACACGCCTTATATATCCGGAAAATCCATTCAAAGCGTAGAGCGTTTGTCGCAGAAAGCCCTGGCCAATATCAGGACTTTTCTTTCAGAAGTTCCTCAAGTTTAAGCAACTCGTCGCGGTATTGTGCCGCTTCGATAAAGTCCAGCTTCTTGGCTGCTTCCTGCATCAGCTTGCGGGTCTGTTCGATGCTCTTCTGCAACTGGCCCTTTGTCATATACTGTACCACAGGGTCGGCGGCTGCATGAAGCTGGGCTTCGGTCTCGGTATAGGCCCGTGGTTCTTTGGGTTTGCTGCTGTTTTCCTGAGACGACTGTTTTTCGATGTCGAGCAGGGCATTGGCGCGTGAACGGGTAATCTGCTTCGGTGTGATGCCGTGTGCTTCGTTGTAAGCCAGCTGCTTCTCCCGTCGGCGGTTGGTTTCGTCGATGGTCTGTCGCATACTGTCCGTAATGCGGTCGGCATACATGATGACCTTCCCGTTTACGTTGCGGGCAGCACGTCCGGCCGTCTGGGTGAGCGAGCGGTGCGAACGCAGGAAACCTTCCTTGTCGGCATCCAGAATAGCTACAAGCGACACCTCCGGCAAGTCGAGTCCTTCACGCAGCAGATTGACACCCACCAGCACATCGTAGATACCTTCCCGCAGTTCGTCCATGATTTTGATACGCTCCAGTGTTTCCACGTCGCTGTGGATATAAGCGCAGCGGATACCGTTGTTGAGCAGGTATTCCGTCAGTTCTTCTGCCATGCGCTTGGTCAGGGTAGTGACAAGCACGCGCTCCTCCCTTTCGATGCGTTGCTGAATCTCTTCCATCAGGTCGTCTATCTGGTTCAGGCTGGGACGTACGTCAATCACCGGGTCCAGCAGTCCCGTAGGACGAATCACCTGTTCCACTACGATACCTTCACTCTGTTGCAGTTCGTATTCTGCCGGAGTGGCACTCACGTAAATCACCTGCTTGGCCATCTGCTGGAACTCTTCGAATGTAAGCGGACGGTTGTCCATGGCGGCCGGCAGACGGAATCCGTATTCCACCAGATTAGTCTTGCGGGCGCGGTCACCACCGTACATGGCTCTGATTTGCGGTACGCTGACGTGGCTTTCATCGATGACAATCAGAAAATCTTCAGGGAAGAAATCAAGCAGACAGTAGGGACGGGTGCCCGGTTCGCGTCCGTCGAAATAACGTGAATAGTTTTCAATTCCCGAACAATGTCCCAGTTCGCGCAGCATTTCCATGTCGTAGGTCACACGCTCGTACAGGCGTTTGGCTTCGTAGGGTTTTCCAATCTCTTCAAAATAAGCCACCTGCTTGGTCAGATCATCTTCAATCTGATGAATGGCGCGGAGCGTACTTTCCTTGGTCGTCATGAAAAGGTTGGCCGGATAAATCTTATATTCTTCGAACGTACCGATACGGTGTCCTGAAACCGGGTCTATCTCTTCAATGCCGTCAATCTCGTCGTCCCAGAACATTACCCGTAGTACACTGTCGGTATAAGCCAGGAAGATGTCTACCGTATCACCTTTTACACGGAAGTTGCCTCGGTTCAGCTCGATGTCATTCCGAACGTACAGACTGTCCACCAGCCGGCGGAGGAATACGTTACGGTCCAGCAGCTTCCCTTTTTTGATTTCAATCACGTTGTTGTAGAAATCTGCCGGGTTTCCCATACCGTAGATACACGATACGGACGATACCACGATGACGTCCTTCCGGCCAGAAAGGAGGGAAGAAGTCGCAGCCAGACGAAGTTTGTCGATTTCCTCGTTGATGGCCAGGTCTTTTTCAATATAGGTATCGGTCGACGGAATGTATGCTTCCGGCTGATAATAGTCGTAGTAAGACACATAATACTCCACCGCATTATGAGGGAAGAAATTTTTGAACTCCCCGTAAAGCTGGGCGGCCAGTGTCTTGTTGTGACTCAGAATCAGTGTCGGCTTATTGATGTTCTTGATGACATTGGCAATGGTAAAAGTTTTTCCAGAGCCGGTTACTCCCAGCAGCGTCTGTGCAGGCACATGCTGCCGGATACCTTCAGTCAGTTGGGCGATGGCCTCCGGCTGGTCGCCGGTAGGCTGATAGTCGGATATCAGTTCAAAATTCATTGCATCTGAATATTGGTGAATGAAAACGGTTGTAAAATTACATATATATTTTATACCATACTTTGCACATCCTGAAAAATTACATTAAAAAATGGCCTGGAGTTGCATTATTCGCTGGAAAAGAGTAATTTTGCGCAACTATATCAATTATATATGAAAAAATACATCGCAATGGTCCTCCTTTCTGCTGGAGTTTTGTCTTCATGCGGAGAGTACAATAAAGTGCTGAAAAGCACTGACTATGAATACAAATACGAAGCGGCGAAAAGTTATTTTGCCAAAGGACAGAATTCACGTGCGGCAACCATTCTGGAAGAATTGATTCCTATCCTGAAAGGTACGGCCAACGGAGAAGAGTCTTTGTATATGCTGGCAATGACTTATTACAACCAGGGTGATTTTGTGACTGCTTCGCATTATTTCAATACTTATTATACGACTTATCCGCGCGGAACTTATACGGAACTGGCGCGTTTTCATAGCGGAAAGGCTCTGTACCTTGATACTCCGGAACCACGTCTGGACCAGAGCAGCACGTACAAGGCCATTCAGGAACTGCAGATGTTTATGGAGTATTTCCCTACAAGTCAGCGAAAGGATATAGCTCAGAGCATGATTTTCGAGTTGCAGGACAAACTGGTGGAAAAGGAATACCTTTCTTCCAAACTTTATTATGACTTGGGCTCTTATTCCGGAAATGCCTCTTACAGCAGTACGGGTAATAACTATCTGGCAGCTATCGTTACTGCACAGAATGTGTTGAAAGAATATCCCTACACCAAGATGCGTGAGGAACTTTCCATTCTGATTCTCCGCGCCAAGTATCACATGGCAAAGGAGAGTGTGCTTGAAAAGAGAGAAGACCGTATGCGCGAAACCGTGGATGAATATTATGCTTTCAAGAATGAATTCCCGGAAAGCAAATACATGAAAGAAGTGGAAGACATCTTCAAGGAAGTCAGCAAGTACATTTCTACAGATGAAGAATAATATAAACGTTTATAATTATAAATTAAGTTATGGATTACAAAAAAACAAACGCTCCTACAAATACGGTTACACGTAATTTGATGGAACTCTGTGAGGACACAGGCAATATTTATGAAACAGTATCTATCATCGGCAAGCGTGCCAACCAGATTGCTGCCGAAATGAAGAATGACCTTTCCAAGAAACTGCAGGAGTTTGCTTCTTATAACGATAACCTTGAAGAGGTGTTTGAAAACAGAGAACAGATTGAAATCTCTCGTTATTATGAAAAACTCCCGAAACCGACGTTGATCGCGACTCAGGAGTACATAGAAGGAAAGGTTTATTACAGAAACCCGGCAAAGGAAAAGGAAAAATTGCAGTAATCCTCCTATAGGTAAAGATTTTAGTGAATGCGCATGCGCATTTGGGCTTGTCATTCTGAGCGTAGACGGCAAGAACCGTCGCCCTCAGAATGACATTTGTTTTGGAAACCTTAATACGATTGATTATGATACAGAGAATACAGACCGTTTATTTGCTCGTAGTAGCTATCTTGATGGTAGTAATGATGTCTGTTCCCGTGGGCAGCTTCTATACCGATAAAAATATTTGTGAGATGACAAACCTTTCATACCTGCTTCCGGACGGAGCGGTGAACTACACGCCGTGGGCTTTGTTTGCGATACTGGTAGTAGTGGCTGTAATGGCTTTGGTGACTATTTTCCTTTACCGGAAACGTATGTTGCAGATTCGTCTGACCATCTTCAATACGATTGTGCTGGTTGGTTACTATCTGGTACTGGCTTATTTTGTCGTAAATCCGGACAAGGCATTCGATGACTATAGTTTCATGCCTTCATGGACCGTTTGTCTTCCATTGGTAAGCATTATCCTGAACTGGCTGGCTATCCGTGCTATCGGCAAGGATGAGATGCTGGTAAAGGCGTACGAAAGATTGCGCTGATTCGCAGTTTGCAATAAAAAAGCCATCGGGGCGTTTCTTTACTTCAGAGGAAACGCCCCGATGGCTTTTATTATTTTCTTTTGTTATTTCAGAATATACATTTCAGAAGGAGTGGTTCGCTTCAGTGGAGTGACTTCCACGTCTTTTCCTACGATGATGTTTTCCTGCCGGAATGCTAGTTCCACTGTCTTGAAAGCCAACTCCGGATGGTTGTTGTCCTTGCTCAGGTGGCAGAGCCATAAATGCTTCAGGCGCTGGGGAAAATGATGACTCAGGTAGTCGGCCATTTCGTGATTGCTCATGTGTCCGTTCGGGCCGGCAATGCGCTCCTTCAGATGTTGTGGATAAGGTCCCATCTGGAGCATGCTGTCGTCGTAGTTGGCTTCCAGTATCAGGTAATCAGCCTGCTGTATGAAGCGTGAGGCAGTCGGGGTGATATGCCCGATGTCGGTCAGGAAAGAGAATGTCTTATCGCCTGCCGTGATGCAATAACCCACGTTGTCAGTTCCGTCGTGAGGCACTTCAAAGCAGGTGATGGTGAAATCGCCCACACTGAATGTTTCTTCTTTCCGGATAAAGCGGGTACGTTCGGGACTTAACCGTTCGGTCATACAGTAGCTGTGCTTCATGCCTTCGTGTATTTCCGGAGTGGTATATACCGGAATCCCGTGCTTCTCTCCCAAATGCCCTACTGCCTTGATGTGGTCGGCGTGGTCATGAGTGACCAGTATAGCCTGTATCCCTTCAAGGTTCAGCAAACGTTCCTTAAATACTTTTTTGATGGTGCGGATACCGATACCGGCATCAACCAATATGGCGGTGTTGTCAGTAGCCAGGTAGTAACAGTTTCCGCTGCTGCCGCTGGCCAGACTCATAAATTTTACTGTCATTTTCTCTCTTTTTTGCTAAAGGAACGCAAAGATAGTGAAAGGTGAGAGGAGAGGCAAACGAAAAACAAAGTTTTTCAGGTTTGACTATCCCGAACCGCCTCCTGTATTATGAAAAGATAGCGAAAGGTGGGAGGAGAGATAAACGAAAAAAGATAGAAACAAAACAAGGCCATTCCGAAAAGGAACAGCCTTGCAAACGGGTTGTATCTGTTTTTTAGATATACCGTAATTTCTTAGAACTGGAAGAAGTTCTTGGCATTGTTGTAGCAGATGTCTTCTACCATCTGTTGTACGCGCGCCATTTCGCATTCAGGAATTTCTCCGTTTTCTACGTCTCTTCCCAGCAGGTTACAGAGGGTACGGCGGAAGTATTCATGGCGCGGGTAAGAAAGGAAGGAACGTGAGTCGGTAAGCATACCTACGAAGCGGCTCAGCAATCCCAACAGAGAAAGTGCGTTCATCTGTTTTTCCATACCGTCCTTCTGATCGAGGAACCACCAGCCTGAACCGAACTGGATTTTTCCCGGGATAGAACCATCCTGGAAGTTGCCTAACATGGTAGCGATTACTTCGTTGGCGCAAGGATTCAGGTTGTAGAGAATGGTTTTTGTAAGCTTTCCTTCTGAGTTCAGGCGATCCAGGTATTTGGCCATGGATTTGGCCGTGGTGAATTCACCGATAGAGTCGAAACCAGTGTCAGGGCCCAGCAGTTTGAACATCTTAGTGTTGTTGTTGCGGATAGCACCGTAGTGGAACTGCTGCGTCCAGCCAGTTTCCCAGTCCATTTCGCCGAATACCACCAGCATGGCCGATTTGAACTTCAGGATTTCTTCGTGTGTCAGTTCCGTACCACCGTATACTTTGTTGAAGATGGCGCGGATTTCTGCATCCGTATAGTCTTCTGCATAGAACTCTTCGATACCGTGATCGGACAACTTACAGCCTTGTTCGGCAAAGAAAGCATGACGTTTGCGCAGCGCTTCAATCATGTCGTCAAAGTTAGAGATGCTGACACCGCTTACTTCTGCCAGTTTTTCTACGTAGGCACGGAAGTCAGCCGGCACTTCTACTGCCATTGCCTTATCGGGACGCCAGGTAGGCAGCATCTTGATTTCAAATCCGCTTTCACGGGTAGCGATGTGATATTCCAGTGAATCTACCGGATCGTCCGTCGTGCAGACGGTTTCTACATGATAGCGGCGCATCAGGTTGCGAGCCGAATACTCCGGAGTAGCCAGTTTGGCATTACATTCGTCAAAAATTTCACGGGCAGTAGATGGATTCAGAATCTTGTCGATGCCGAAAGCTGTCTTCAGTTCCAGGTGTGTCCAGTGATACAGCGGGTTGCGGAATGTATAAGGAACAGTTTCAGCCCATTTTTCGAACTTTTCCCAGTCAGTAGTGTCTGTTCCGGTGCAGTAACGTTCTGCCACTCCGTTGCTTCGCATGGCACGCCATTTATAGTGGTCGCCTCCCAGCCAGATTTCAGTAATGGATTTGAATTGGTAATTGTCGGCTACCATTTTCGGAATCAGGTGGCAGTGATAGTCAATAATCGGCATTTTAGCCGCATGATTGTGATATAATTCCTGTGCGGTTTCAGTTTGCAGCAGGAAGTTTTCGTCCATAAATTTCTTCATGATAAATTGTATTTTTAAGTTTCGTAGTTGTTTTCAAATAATATAGTATTGAACAGGTAACTTACAATTTATTTATGTTGGGCAACATAAAATATCGAATACCTATCCGTTATCGAACACGAAAGTAGAAATTTTATTTGGAATAACAAAATATTTATTACCTTTGCAACACTCATTTATGAAAATTAAATCCATAGATGGATAGACAAGTATGTGAAAAACAACGGGTTAAATTCAACTCTTCTAATTTTTGAAGGGTAAAATGCAACCAAAAGGCCGAAAGGACAACAATTTTGTTATTAAAGATATAATATGAAAGCATTAAACAAAGAGACCGCAAAGAAAACGGTCCGTCCGGAAAGAATTATTCAGTTTGGCGAAGGTAATTTCCTTCGTGCGTTTGTAGACTGGATTATCTACAACATGAACGAAAAGGCTGATTTCAAAAGCAGTGTAGTGGTGGTTCAACCCATCGAAAAAGGAATGATTGACATGCTGAACGCGCAGGATTGCCTTTATCACGTGAATCTGCAGGGTTTGGACAAAGGGGAAACGGTGAACAGCCTGACCATGATTGATGTAATCAGTCGTGCGCTGAATCCTTACAGCCAGTTCGAAGAGTTCATGAAACTGGCCGAACAGCCGGAAATGCGTTTCGTAATCTCCAATACAACCGAAGCAGGTATTGCGTTCGATCCTTCCTGCAAGCTGGAAGATGCACCGGCTTCTTCTTATCCGGGCAAGTTGACGCAGCTTTTGTATCATCGCTATAAAACTTTCCAGGGAGATATGTCAAAGGGATTGATTATCTTCCCCTGTGAACTGATTTTCCTGAACGGACACAAGTTGAAAGAAACCATCTATCAGTATATTGAGCTCTGGAACTTAGGAGATGACTTCAAGCAATGGTTTGAAAAGGCTTGTGGCGTATATGCTACATTAGTCGACCGTATCGTACCGGGATTCCCGCGCAAGGATATTGCGGCTATCAAGGAAAAACTGCAATACGACGACAACATGGTGGTGCAGGCCGAAATCTTCCATCTGTGGGTAATTGAAGCATCGCAGGAAGTGGCTGCCGAATTCCCGGCCGACAAAGCCGGACTGAATGTGCTCTTTGTACCGTCGGAAGCACCGTACCACGAACGGAAAGTGACTCTGCTGAACGGACCGCACACCGTGCTTTCTCCGGTAGCTTACTTGTCGGGTATCAACATCGTACGCGATGCCTGCCAGCATCCGGTAGTGGGCAAGTTTATCCATAAAGTGATGTTCGAGGAACTGATGGAAACCCTGAACCTGCCGAAAGCAGAATTGGAAAAATTTGCACATGACGTGCTGGAACGCTTCAACAATCCGTTTGTAGACCATCAGGTGACTTCTATCATGCTGAATTCCTTCCCGAAATACCAGACACGCGATTTGCCAGGCTTGAAGACTTACCTGGAACGCAAGGGCAAGTTGCCTGAAGGATTGGTATTGGGACTGGCCGCCATCATTACCTACTACAAAGGTGGTGTACGTGCCGATGGCGCAGAAATCGTGCCTAATGACGCACAGGAAATCATGGACCTGCTGAAGCAGTTGTGGGCTACAGGCGATACCGCCAAGGTAACTGAAGGCGTGCTGGGTGCCACCTTTATCTGGGGCGAAGACCTGAACCTGATTCCGGGACTGGCAGAAGCCGTGAAGAAGAACCTGGACAGCATTCAGGAAAAAGGCATGCTGGAAACCGTAAAAGCCATTCTGTAACGATTAATTGTTAGAATTCCATATCATTATGCGGGAGGAGAGGCCTGTTTGGGGTCTTTTCCTCCCGTTTTGCATGTATAAACTTGCATTTTTAATTCTTTTTGTTTATCTTGCCTTTCAAAGCAGGAGGCAGGTATGGAAATCACCGCACAAGTACTAAAGGAACTGGAACTGTTTAATCGTGGACGTACGAGCGACAAGGGTATCTATCTTATTAGCATGGCCACAGAATATCGTCCGTATTATGCCTTGTGGCGTGAATTCCCTTCTCCTCATTCTTATCTGTTTGTCCGTACGTTGGGAGTAACGCTGGATGCGGCTTCCGCCCGTGCTTTCTCCATGCTGCAGAACTGCAACATACGGTTGGAGACCGCCGACAATGCACAGTTTGAATCCTATTACGGGGCACTGGACGATTTGATGCCCTTCGGAAAATACAAGGGAAAGCATCTGGCTGAAATCTATTACGTGGATCCTTCCTACATGCTCTGGCTGGCCAATAAATTTGAACCTACCAACCCTCGGTACGAGCGGGTGGTGGAGCTGGCCAAGCGTTTTGCCGTGGTGCATTTTGAACTGACCGTGCGCAAGCCGCGCATTGCTTCGGTGAGCCATTTTGTGGGGGCGGTGGGAGAGACGTTGAAGGACTTGCAGGTCACGGTGCTGAACGTGCGACTTCAAGTAGATACGTACAAACCCGATTTTTTTGTCGACCAGAATGTACTGGCGGCCGACCGCGATGGTAATCGCTTTACCTTTCTGGTCAAGGCCCGCGCCCGTAGTCTGACACCGAACGCCTTGAGTTGCCGCAGCCGTCAGATACAGCCGCAGGAGTTTCTGCATCTGCTTTCGGCCAAAGTCATGTCACAATATGAGTCGCATGGAGTGCGTTATACCCGTCTGGGTTACGTGAAACTGGCGTGACGAAAAGCCAGGCGTACATATTCTTTCTGCCAGTCCTCCGGTTTAAGTACCTGCTGGTCGTAGGAAAGTAGGTCAATGTCAAGCGGGATGCGTCCTTCCTTCTTGCTGTCCGGAGTCCGTCCGTTTGTCTGCTCAATTTGCTTCAGAATGCTTCGTACCTCCGTCATGGGCAGTGAGGTACGGAAGCGTGCGGCACGGTTCAGAAACGGTTGCGGATTTTCCATTTTCTCCGGTACGGTTTCTACGATTCCTCCCCATTCAATATCTGGAAAGAGACGTTGCAGGGCGTCTTCCGCATTCTTCAGGTGCAGAAGCGCATCCAGGTTGGAACCCATGCAGAGCAGGCAGGTATGCGAGGTCGCTGTATCACACATGGGCGGAATGTTTTTTACGGAATACGAAATACAATCCTACCACGATGAAAGGAATGCTCAGAATCTGTCCCATGTCTATCGGGAGCGCATTCTCAAAGTCCATCTGTCTTTCTTTCAGGAACTCCACGAAAAAGCGGAAGGTGAAAATCAAGGTGATACACAAACCGAAATAGAAGCCTTTCCGTACGTTTTCTTTCTTCTTCCGGAAGATGACCATCATTATCAGGAAGAACAGGAAGTAGGCCAGTGCTTCGTAGAGCTGTGCCGGATGACGGGGCTGCATGTCCACCCGTTCGAAGATAAATGCCCAGGGCACGTCCGACGGCATGCCGATGATTTCCGAGTTCATCAAGTTGGCCAGTCGGATAAATCCGGCAGCCACGGGAGCAGCCACTCCCATCATATCCAGAATATCAAGAAAATGAATCTTCGTTTTCCGGCAGAAAAGCACCAGTGCCAGAATCAGTCCCAGCGTACCTCCGTGGCTGGCCAGTCCGGCATATCCGGTAAACACCCATCCGCCCTGTGGCAGGAAATGTACCGGCAATATGATTTCCAGCGGATGGCTCAGGAAGTATTGCGGGTCATAGAACAGGCAGTGCCCCAGGCGTGCCCCGGCAAAGATACCGATAAAACTATAGGTAAACAGCGTCTGGAAAGTATCCAGCGGAAGTCCCTTTTGCTTGTACAAATGGTAGACTACCTGACTGCCGGTCAGAATGGCAATCATCCACAGCACGCTGTACCATCGGAGGGTAAAACCGCCGAGGTGAAACAATGCCGGGTCCGGGTTCCAGTGTATGTAAAGAAATTCCATCATTTTTCCTTCGTTTTAAGTCTGCGGCAAAGGTAGTGAAAGGTGAGAGGAGAGCCAAGCGAAAAACGCAGTTTTTCAGGTGTAAGTATATCTGTGCCAAAACACCTTTATGTTTAAAACAAAACGCAAGTGCGTTTTACTTCAAACGTACTTGCGTTTTATCTGAAATGTCCTTGCGTTTTAGTTCAAACGCAAAGGCGTTTTTTTATGTCCGTTTTTTTACTGGTACAAGAAGCGCTTGATGCTCTTCTTGGCCGTCTTTTCAAATTCTTCCGGATAAAGCTTCACCTGCGTAATCTGCGAGTAAGCCGGAAGTACCTTGTTCAGTTCGATGCGGTTCAATTCCAATGCTTCCTCCAGCTGCTTCTTGTTCATTCCATGCGAGAAGGCGTCCTCATTGTCCGGATAAACCAGCGCTACCAGCTTGTTCTCTTTGAGAATCACCAGTGACTCGTTCACGTAAGGCATGTTGTTCAAGCGAGCTTCAATTTCTTCCGGATAGATGTTCTGTCCGGAAGCAGTAAGCAGCATGTTCTTGCAACGGCCCTTGATGAAGATGTTTCCATCTGCATCCTTGATGGCCATGTCGCCGGTATGCAGCCAGCCGTCCTTGTCGATAGTCTGTGCAGTAGCACTTTCGTTTTTGTAGTATCCCAGCATCACGTTCATACCCCGGCACACCAGTTCGCCCGGAATCCGTTCAGGGTCTTCCGAAATCACCTTGGTTTCCATGTTGGCCACGGTCTTTCCGCACGAAGTGTACAGAATCTCATCCCAGCGGCTGTGGCAGATAAGCGGCGCACATTCGGTCATACCGTATGCGATGGTGTAGGGGAAGTTGATTTTACGCAGAAAGGCTTCTACTTCGGGGTTGAACGGTGCCCCTCCGATTACGATTTCGATGAAGTTTCCACCGAACACTTCCATGGCCTGCTGACGAATCTGTTCCTTGATTTTATCGCTGATGATAGGTAAGTTCAGCAACAGCTTTCCGAGCTTGTTGTCCACTTTCGGGAGAATGTTCTTCTTGAAAATCTTTTCCACAATCAGCGGCACGCAGGCAATGACGCGCGGACGGATTACGGCAAACGATTCTGCAATGATTTTCGGGCTCGGCATACGGGTGAGGAACCATAGATGTGCTCCTTTGGTGATACCGTAAAGGAAGTCGAACACCAGTCCGAAGATATGTCCCAGCGGAAGCATGGACACGATGCTGTCGCCCGCTTTCAGTCCCACCTTCTGGTCAATGTGTACGATGTTTGAAATAATGCTACGGTAGGGCAGCATCACTCCTTTAGAGTAACCGGTAGTACCCGAGGTATAATTGATGACAGCCAGTTCTTCCGGCTCTTCCCGACGGTAGGAAACCTGTTCGGCACGGAAGCGGCAGGGATATTTCTTTCCGAATTCCTCGTTCAGGTGCTCGCGTGCATACGTCAGCTTCTCCGAGCGTGACACCACCAGGTCGAAATTCTTCAGTTCGATGATTCCTTCCAGATTGGGCATGGCCGCTTCGTTGAACATCTCCCACACCTGATCGCCCACGAAAAGCATACGTGCTTCCGAGTGGTTGACAATGTGGTGTACGTTGTCGGCCTTGAATTCGTGAAGGATAGGCACAGCTACTGCCCCGTAAGTAACGACGCCAAGGAAGGTAGCCGTCCAGTTTGCACTGTTGCGCCCGCACAGCGCGATTTTGTCCCCTTTTTTGATTCCTGCGTGTTCGAACAGGATATGCATTTTTTCTATCTTTCTGGCTACATCTTTATATTGCAGCGTAGCTCCTTTGTAGTCTGTCAGTGCATCACGGTCCCAGTTGGCGCGGATGCTTTCTTCAACAAGTTGTATAAAACTGTCTTGTATTTCCATTTTCAAATTGCACAATATTTGACACAATGTGCGCAAAAGTAATAAAAGTTGTCCGATTTCTTTTCATTCTTTGGCATTTTTTTGAGGAAATAGACAATTTGGCAAGAATTTCTTCCGTTTGGGACAGGACGTCATTGATTAATTTCAGGCCTGTAGATGCGGTTCTGCGGCTGCAATTCTCGATGTATCTAATTTTATTCGTATCTTTGCCGACTGAATAAAAAATAGTAGCGAAAGAATGAATTTTCAGAAACTGACTCCCATTGTGAACAAACCCAATGCGTGGGCCCTGAGTCCGCTGGTGGTATTTTTATGCCTGTATCTGGTGACTTCCCTGCTCATCAATGATTTTTATAAAATTCCGATTACCGTAGCTTTCATGGTGTCTTCCATTTATGCCGTGGCTACGACGAAAGGACTGAGCTTGAACGACCGCTTGTTGCAATACTCCACAGGGGCGGCCAACAAGAACATCATGCTGATGATATGGATTTTTATCCTGGCAGGTGCTTTTGCGCAGTCGGCTCAGGCCATGGGGGCTATCGATGCGACGGTAAACCTGACCTTGCGGTTGCTTCCGGGCAATTTGCTGCTGGCGGGAATCTTTCTGGCATCGTGCTTCATTTCCCTTTCCATCGGTACCTCGGTCGGTACCATTGTTGCACTGGTTCCTGTAGCTGCCGGTATCGCGGCCAAGACGGATGTCAGCGTGGTCTTCATGACGGCAGTAGTAGTGGGTGGTGCCTTTTTCGGCGATAATCTGTCCTTTATTTCCGATACGACCATTGCAGCCACCCGTACACAAGGGTGCGTGATGCGCGATAAATTTCGGGTGAATTCTCTGATTGCCTTCCCGGCTGCCTTGCTTGTGTTCATCTATTATATTATCTATGGCAGCCACATTGAAGTAGCACAGAATATTCCTCACGTAGACTGGTTGAAAGTGATTCCATACATTATTGTGCTGGGAACCGCAGTAGCGGGCGTCAACGTACTGCTGGTGCTGTTGTTGGGACTGATTTCTACGGGTATCGTAGGCATGGCATACGGCACGTTTGATGTGTTCGGATGGTTCGGCGCCATGGGAAAAGGTATGACGGGCATGGGAGAACTGATTATCGTGACCCTGATGGCCGGAGGTATGCTGGAACTGATACGTTTCAACGGGGGAGTGGACTATGTGCTGCACCGCCTGACACAGCATGTAAAAGGTAAACGCGGGGCAGAATTGAGTATTGCGGCCCTGGTAAGTCTGGCCAATATCTGTACGGCCAACAACACGATTGCCATTATTACCGTAGGCCCGCTGGCCAACGACATTGCCGAGCAGTTCCGGGTAGACAAGCGGAAGAGCGCCAGTATTCTGGATACGTTCTCGTGTGTCATTCAGGGCATTATTCCTTACGGAGCACAACTGCTGATTGCGGCCGAACTTTCCGGTCTGTCGCCTATCAACATCATCGGTTATCTGTATTATCCTATGACATTGGGAGTGGTAGCCATACTGAGCATCTTGTTCCGTTATCCGCGCCGGTATTCCTGATCAGGCTATATGCACCGGTTTTTTAATTTTGTCATCAAACTAAAACAGAAAATATATGCTGATTTATAATACTACTTTTCATGTAGAGATGGGCGATGCCCGTAACTTTGTAATCTGGCTGAACGAATATTACATTCCCGAAGTGGAAAACTTGGGTGAGCTGAAGAATCCCCGTATTTTGCGTATCCTGAGCCACAAGGAGCAGGACAGTGAATGTTTCTCACTTCAGTGGGAAGTGGAAGACAGTGCTGCACTGCACCGCTGGCATGTAAAACAGGGGGCAACACTGAATGCAGAGATGATGAAGGTGTTCAAGGATAAGGTCATCGGTTTCCCCACATTAATGGAGGTGATAAGGTGATACAGCCGGTCAAGGAAAAAATCATTCTCGGCATCGACCCGGGTACGAACATCATGGGATATGGAGTACTGAAGGTGACAGGTGTCAAGCCGGAGGTAATGACCTTGGGCGTCATCGACCTGCGCAAATGTACCGATTCGTACCTGAAGCTGAAGCATATCTACGAACGGGTGCAGGGCATCATTGCTTCGTACCTCCCGGATGAACTGGCCATTGAGGCTCCGTTCTTCGGGAAGAACGTGCAGTCCATGCTGAAACTGGGACGTGCACAGGGAGTTGCCATTGTGGCCGCACTGACGCGTGATATTCCCGTGACGGAATATGCCCCGCTGAAAATCAAGATGGCCATCACCGGCAACGGACAGGCCAGCAAGGAGCAGGTGGCCGATATGCTGAAGCGTATGCTGCACATACCCGACTCGGAAATGGGCCCTTTTATGGATGCGACAGATGCACTGGGGGCGGCTTATTGCCATTATTTGCAGATGGGACGTCCGGAAATGCCGAAAGCTTATTCCAGTTGGAAGGACTTTATCGCCAAGAATCCGGGACGCATAAAGAAATAGGAGATTATAATCATGAATTTAAAACAGCTTGTAGTGATGTCGGCTGTGGCTGTGGCTACCGGATGTACTTCTTCACAGCAGCATACCAGTACGCCGTTTGATGAATATCCGGTGTACGAGGGTGAATGGGTGGAAATGGCTTATACGCCTGCTTCAACCCGCTTCTCGCTTTGGGCTCCTTCGGCTCAGGAAGTGCGGGTGCTGCTGTACGAAAAAGGACAGGGAGGTTCTGCCTACCGCATGGTGAAGATGGAACCGGAATCCGACGGTATGTGGCAGGCTCGCGTGGACGAAGACCTGAAAGGAAAGTTCTATACATTCAATGTCAAGATAGACGATGTATGGCAGGGAGATACGCCCGGACTCATGGCCAAGGCCGTGGGAGTGAACGGCGACCGGGCAGCCGTCATCGATTGGAAGGAAACGAATCCGGAAGGCTGGAACGAAGACAAGCGTCCGCCGCTGAAACGCTTCTCCGACATGGTGATTTATGAACTGCACCATCGCGATTTCTCTATCGATACCATCTCCGGCATCCGGAACAGAGGAAAGTTCCTGGCTTTGACGGAGGAAGGAACGCATACGTATCTGGGCGAGAAAACGGGCATTGACCATTTGAAGGAGTTGGGCGTGACGCACGTACAGCTGTTGCCTTCGTTCGACTTTTCTTCGGTGGACGAAACCAAGCTCGACAGACCGCAGTACAACTGGGGATATGACCCGAAGAACTACAACGTGCCGGAAGGTTCGTATGCCACCGACCCTTATCGGCCGGAAGTGCGTATCCGCGAGTTCAAGCAGATGGTCATGGCGCTTCATCGGGCAGGAATCCGGGTGGTGATGGACGTGGTGTATAATCACACGGCTGTCACGAAAGGAGGCAATTTTGAACGGACGGTGCCGGGGTATTTCTATCGTACGGACGAGGAAGGGAAATGGGCCAACGCATCGGGTTGTGGCAATGAAACGGCCAGCGAGCGACCGATGATGCGGCGTTTCATGATAGAGTCGGTCTGCTATTGGGCCAGAGAATATCACATAGACGGGTTCCGTTTTGACCTGATGGGGATTCATGACATCGAAACCATGAATGCCATCCGTAAGGCACTCGACAAGATTGACCCTACAATATGCATGTATGGAGAAGGCTGGGCAGCCGGAAAACCACAACTGCTGGATAGTCTGCTGGCCATGAAGAAGCATGCGGCCCAGTTGCCACACATCGGCATGTTCTGCGATGAAATGCGCGACAGCCTGCGTGGTCCGTGGGGAAACGATGCCAAGGGAGCTTTTGTCATCGGACGTATGGGATACGCTGCCGGTGTGAAGTTTGGGCTGGCGGGAGGAATTGCACATCCGCAACTGGTCAGCGACAAGGAATCTGCCGTTCCGGCTTTCTGGGCTGCACAACCCGAACAGATGATCAGTTATGTGAGCTGTCACGATGACCTTTGTCTGGCCGACCGTCTGAAGGCAACGTTGCCGGGACTTTCTGCATTAGAGATGAACGCCTTGGCCAAACTGGCTGCTACGGCAGTATTTACTTCGCAGGGCATTCCGTTCTGGTATGCAGGTGACGAGATTCTGCGCGACAAGCAGGGAGTAGCTAATTCGTACAAGAGTCCGGACGAAATCAATGCCATCAACTGGGGACGGAAGACTTCGCAGCGTGATTTCTTTGATTATGTGAGGGGCCTGATTGCCATGCGAAAGGCGCATCCTTCTTTCCGTATGGGAGATGTAGATTTGATTGCCAAACACATGGAGTTCTTGCCGGTACCGGCAAGCAACGTGGTGGCTTTCCGTATCAAGGGAAGTCCGGCGGGTGATTCATGGCTGAATACGATTGTGGTGCTCAATGCCCGTACGGAACCCGTGCAGATTGACGTACCTGAGGGACGTTACTGGATAGCCTGTCGTGACGGACGCATAGACAATGTGTTAGGACTGGGCACGCTGACCGGCAACAAACTGGTGGTAGCGCCTCGTACGGCCATGATTGTGCATCAATAAACCAAGAGAACAACTACTTAAAGAAACAAAATAAAAACAGAGAAAGACAATGCAGAATGTAATTACAATTGAGAACGGAGTGACTCGTCATCCGTTGTACCGGATGAAAGAGCCTGTGAACTTGCAGATTGCGGCAGGAGAACATGTGGCTATCGTGGAACCGAACGGTGGTGGAAAGAGTCTGCTGGTAGACACCATTACCGGACGCTATCCGTTACTGATGAATGAGGTGAAATACGACTTTTCGCCTTCGGAATCGAAGATGGCTTGCGATAATATCAAGTACATCACTTTCCGTGATTCGTACGGGGATGCCGATGGGAACTATTATTACCAGCAGCGCTGGAATTCGCAGGACCTGGACGATACGCCTATCGTAGCCGATTTGCTTCCTCCCTGTAAGGACGAACAACTGCGGAAAGCGCTGTACGATTTGTTTGGCATTGAGGAGATGCTCAGCAAGCATATTATTCTGCTGTCGAGCGGAGAACTCCGCAAATTTCAGCTGACCAAGACCTTGCTGAGTGGCCCGAGGGTGCTGATTATGGACAATCCTTTCATCGGACTGGATGCGCGGACCCGGGGACTGCTGCACACATTGCTGGGAAAACTGACTGAAATGACCAATTTGCAGGTGATTTTGGTCTTGTCGAAGACAGACGACATCCCGACATTTATAACACACGTGATACCGGTGGAAGACCGTCATTGCGGGCCGAAAATCACTTTGCAGGAATATCTGGCACACCGTGAACCGGACCCTGCTCATGTGTTGTCTGACGAGAAACGGCAGCGGATACTGGACTTGCCGTATGCCGAAAACCTGTTCCACACAGAGCATATTGTGGACTTGAACAAGGTAAGCATCCGTTACGGAGAACGGGTGATTCTGAAAGAACTCGACTGGACGGTGAAATGCGGTGAAAAGTGGGCGCTCAGTGGCGAGAACGGAGCTGGGAAGTCTACCTTGCTGAGCCTGATTTGTGCCGACAATCCGCAAAGCTATGCCTGCGATATTTCTTTGTTTGGTCGCAAACGGGGCAGCGGCGAGAGTATCTGGGAAATCAAGAAGCACATCGGTTATGTGAGTCCCGAAATGCATCGCGCTTATCTGAAGAATCTGCCGGCCATTGACATTGTAGCCAGTGGATTGCATGATTCCATTGGACTGTACCGCAAGACACAGGAGAAGGATGTAGATACGTGTGTGTGGTGGATGGACATCTTCGGCATTGCCGACCTGAAAGACCGTAGTTTTTTGCAACTCTCCAGCGGGGAACAACGTATGGTGCTGCTGGCCCGTGCGTTTGTCAAAGACCCGGAACTGCTGATTCTGGACGAACCGTTGCACGGACTGGACATGCGTAACCGCCGGCTGGTGAAGGATGTCATCGAGGCATTCTGTGCGCGGAAGGATAAAACTCTGATTATGGTAACCCACTATCAGGAGGAACTGCCCGCTACCATTACGAACTCTTTGTTCTTGAAACGCAATAAATAAAAGAAGCTGATTTTTGGTAGATGCAGATTCTTTTCTGCGAGAAAGCACATCTGTGTTTTATTTCGGGTAGAAACCATGTTCAAGCGTTTCTCCGGGAATATGAGAAATGAAATCAGATACAGAAACCCATATAAAAAAGGCAAATGAAGATGATTTTACACTGTCATCTTCATTTGCCTTTTTATTTTAAAGGATATTTATGGAGCTTGAAGTCTGTAAGTAAGAGCTTACGGCCTTGGCATGCAAAAGATTTACCAGCTCTGTCTGTCCTGCATCTGGCGAAGCGCTGCCCGGTAGTCTTCTACCAGCTCCTTCATCACCTCATTCACCGTCTGTAACTTGCGAAGCTGGGATGCGGCTTGTCCTATTTCCAGTTCTCCTTCGTAGAGGTCACCTTCGAAGATTCCCTTTTTGGCCCGGCCTTTTCCCAACAAAGCCTTCAGTTCGTCTGCTGAGGCTCCTTTCTGCTCCGCTTCTTCTATTTGTTTGTAGAAATCATTTTTAATCAGACGGGTAGGAGCAAGCTGTTTGAGCGTCAGAAGGGTATCTCCTTCATTCAATCGCAGGCAGCGGTCCTTGAAATTGAAATGCGCTGAACTTTCTTCTGTCAAGGCAAATCGGGTACCCATCTGTACCCCTTCTGCGCCTAACGCCTCGGCGGCCAAGATGCCTTCGCCCGATACAATTCCTCCTGCCGCAATAAGAGGCACACTGCACACCTTTCTGACGGCTGGAATCAGACAGAAAGTCGTAGTTTCCTCTCGTCCGTTGTGTCCGCCTGCTTCAAAGCCCTCTGCCACAATGGCATCTACTCCAGCTTCTTCACATTTCATGGCGAAACGGTTGGAAGATACCACGTGAGCCACCTTGATGCCCGCCTGTTGGAGCTTGGAAGTCCATGTCTTGGGGTTTCCGGCAGACGTAAACACGATTTTTACGCCTTCCTCCTGAATGATTTCCATGAGGGTTTCAATTTCCGGATACATCAGCGGCACATTGACTCCGAAAGGCTGGTCAGTGGCTGCCTTACACTTGCGGATGTGCTCACGTAAGGTTTCCGGGTGCATGGAACCAGCCCCCAACAACCCCAATCCACCGGCGTTGCTCACGGCTGAGGCCAGTCTCCATCCGCTACACCATACCATTCCACCTTGAATGATGGGGTAGCGGATGCCGAAAAGGTGACAGACTCTGTTCTGCATATCAGTCAGTTATTTTTTATATTTCTCAATCAGGTTCTTGGCTACGGTGTCACCCAGTTCTACTGCTTTTTCTAGGTTGGCCATGCCTTCCTTTTTCTTTCCCTGCTGTACCTGGCAGTAACCCAGCATACGATAGGCAGCAGCGTTCTTCGCGTCCAGCTCAATGGCTTTGTTCAAGGCTTTTACCGTTTCTTCCGGCTGGTTTACCCGCAAATGTACGCTTCCTTTTTCTACCCAGTATTCTGCGTTCTTCGGCTCCATTTCAATGGCTTTGTTGATGTCATTGATGGCCTGCTGGTACATACGGCATTGCATTTCAGCCTGCTCACGGATAAAATAGAAATCAGACGATACCTGGCCCATCATGGCGTCGTGGAACAGATTGTAGTCTACCACTGCTTCGCGGAACTGGTTGTCTTCTGCTTTCATGCGGGCACGTTCGTACAGATAAGGAGCCGCTTCTTTTCCGTAGGGAGGATTGTATTTCGCTACGGCACTGTCCATCAGGGCAATGGCTTCCTTCTTTGAAGCACCTTCAATCAGTTCCTTGGTCTTGGCAGCGGCATAGAAAGAAGCGGCAGAGGCTAACGGCGAGCGGTTTACTGCTTCGTAGCTGGCAAATGCTTCCGGATATTTCTGCATGGCGAAATAGATGTCTCCCTGCAGCTGGTAGTACAATCCCTGCTTGTCGTTTTCCAAGGCCGTATTGATTTCTTTCAGTGCCCGTTCCATGGTCCAGTCGCCATACGGTTTGGCTCCCTGCAAGCCCAGCACGTAATTATACAACAACTTGGAGAGGTTATAGTACGCGTCTCCCTTGTTTTCGTTCACTTCCACCATGGTTTGCAGGTCTTTTTCTGCCAGTGCATAGTGTGCGTCGTCACCGTATCCCATGTAACAAAGAGCACGGCGGGAATAGCCTTCACTGTTTTTCGGATACTGCTGGATAAACTCGTTCAGCAGGTTCAGGTATTCTTCCTTTGACAGGTTAGAAGAAGACACGTACAAGTACACCAGTGCCTGAGATTCGTCTTCCGGCAATCCTTTCTTGATACCGATGGTATTCAGTGTAAAATCGTTGGCAGAAAGGGCGCTGATTGACAGGCTCTTTGCATAACCTATTCCGATGGCATAGCTTGATGTACTTTCCTTGTCACTGTTCTTCTGTATCAGTGCTACAACTTCTCCTTCTGCATTCATTACCGGACAGCTTACGGTCTTTTCTCCCGTTTTCATGTCCAGGGTATAATAGAAAGAGTTGTGGCTAATGGTATCGATTTTGGAAATGGTGCCGTGTGTGCCCGAAGCCGCTTTCTGTGTAGAGTAGGGAAGTACGTACACCGTTTCACTGACTGCACCCGGACGAGATGCCGGCTGTAAGGCTACGGTCTTCTTATCGGCTGCTGTCTTGAACTTCACTACGTCGTACATATCGTTGGCTCCCAGAATGTATTCCACCGGAAGTTCCTTTCCATCGGCAGTCACGACTACGGCACGTTCGGCTCCTTTAAACAGCGTATAATCGGATACAGCCGTACCGTTTTCATCAATGTAGAATCCGTTTCCGGTGTTGAGAATCTGATTCTCCTTATTGTACGTGATGACAGAGAACACAGCTTTTCTGGCTTTGTTGGCCCATTTGGGAAGTTCCTGAGCCATTCCGGTCTGAAAAGCCATCCCACAGCATGTCAGCACGAGGGTAATTTTTCCTATTTTCATGGTAGTATGTATGTTTTATTGTTTTATTCTTCTCCGAATCCTCTTTGTTTCACGGCTTCATAAATGAGGATACCTGCTGCCACGGACACGTTCAGTGACTCGATGTTGCCGAACAACGGAATCTTGATCCATTCATCGCAAAGTGCCAGGTGGTCGTAGGGCACACCGGTATCTTCCGCACCCATGATGATACACGTAGGACCCTGATAATCGGCCTTGGTGTAGTCGTAGTCACCTTTTTCTGTCGCTGCTACAATCTTGAATCCGCTGTCCTTTAAGAACTTGATGGTGTTCGTCAGGTTGTTCTCGCGGCACACCGGGATGGTATGTAAGGCTCCGGCAGAAGTCTTGATGGCATCCGCATTGACACTGACACTGTTTTTTGACGGAATGATGATGGCATCCACACCGGCACATTCACACGTACGGGCAATGGCGCCGAAGTTGCGCACATCGGTCAGGCCGTCCAGCAAGATGAGCAGCGGGTTCTTTCCCTGCTCGAACAAGAAAGGCACGATGTCTTCCGTACGCTGGTAAGTGATGGGCGAGATAAAGGCCACCACTCCCTGATGGTTCTTCTTGGTGATGCGGTTGATGCGTTCCACCGGTACACGCTGCACGGGGATGAACGTATCTTTCAACACGGCGAAAAGTTCCTTCGACAAGTCGCTCTGGATGTCTTTCTTGATTAATACTTTGTCAATTTCTTTTCCGGCCTGGATAGCCTCGATAACGGCGCGTACGCCGAAAATCATTTCGTTCTTTTCTATCATGGTCTTGTTTGTTTCTTGTTATTGTTTAAAGCCTAACAGGGCACGGGCGTTCTGTACGGCAGCCTCTGTCAGGGTGGCACCGCTGAGCATGTGGGCAATCTCCTGCACCCGCTCTTCATCCGTCAGGCGGCGGATGTGGCTGTTGGTTCCGGTGTCGGTATCTTCCTTGTACACCTTGTAGTGCGCAATTCCGCGTGCGGCAATCTGGGGCAGGTGAGTGATGCTGATAACCTGGCGGTTCTGGCGTCCCATGTCCTGCATGATGAGTGCCATTTTTTCCGCAATAGAGCCTGACACACCGGTATCAATTTCATCGAAGATGATGGTCGGTAGTTTGACGGCTCCGGCAATCATGGCCTTGAGTGAAAGCATGACGCGGGCTATTTCACCTCCCGAAGCGATGGAAGCCACGTTCTGCAACGTTCCGTTCTTGTTGGCCGAGAACAGGAACGTCACGCTGTCCATTCCTTTGCTGTCGGGTTCCTTTCTGGAAGTCAGTTCCACGGCAAAACGTACGTTAGGCATACCCAGTGGAATGAGCAGGGACTCCATCTGCGATTCAATGTGCCGTGCCGACTGTGTACGAAGTGCGGTCAGCTTTTCGGCCTGACGTAGCACCTCGGCATACAATTTCTTCTTTTCTCCATCCAGCTCTGCAATCCGGTCGTCGAAAGAAGTGATGGCATTCAACTGGCTGCGATAGTTTTCCGTCAGTTCTATCAGTTCTTCTACCGACTGCACGCGGTGTTTCTGCTGCAAGGAATAAATCAGGTTCAACCGTTCGTTGACAAAATCCAGACGTGCCGGATTGAATTCCACTTCTTCCTCCGCATTGCCGATTTCGCGGGAAATATCCTTCAGTTCAATGTAGCAGCTGTTCAGCCGTTCCATCCATTCCTTAGCCGGCGCATATACCTGTGTCAGGCTCTGAAGAGTCTGCATGCACTCCTTGGTCAGTGAAACCGTACCGCCTTCCTCGCCGTTAATCAGCTGGCTGGCTTTATAGAGTCCGGCCTTGATGTCCTCGGCATGGCTCAGTGTCTCCGCTTCCTGTTCCAGTTCCGTCTGCTCTCCGTCTTTCAGTCCAGCTTCTTCCAACTGTTCCAGTTGAAAGCGGATATAATCTTCATCCTGACGGCTCTTTTCAGCCTGTGCGATGAAATCATCCAGTTCCTTTGCCACTTTCTTATAAGAGAGATATACCGACTGATAGGCCGACAATGCCTGCTCGTCTTGTGCCAGGATGTCCAGAATGTTCAACTGGAACCCTTCTTTGTTCAGCAGCAGGTTCTGGTGCTGGCTGTGCACGTCAATCAGTTTTTCGCCCAGCATTTTCATCTGTGCCAGCGAAGCCGGAGTATCGTTGATGAAAGCACGGCTTTTTCCGTTGGCCGACACTTCACGGCGAAGGATACATTCGTCCGGCTCGAATTCGATGTCATTCTCCTGAAAGAACGGTTCCATGCCGTAGTTGGCAATCCGGAAAGTCGCTTCCACGATGCACTTGGAAGCCCCCTTCTTGATGGATTTCACGTCGGCACGCTGTCCCAACAGGAGTCCGATGGCCCCTAAGATAATAGACTTTCCGGCACCTGTTTCACCGGTAATTACCGAAAAGCCGGACGTAAAGTCAATGTCCAGCTTATCAATCAGGGCATAGTTCTGTATAAAGATAGACTGTAGCATAACGGTTTAGGAATGAAACAGACTGGAAAGTTTATCCACAATGTCTTCGGCCACTTCCTGCTTGCGCTTTAACGGGTAGGAAACAGCTTCAGTGCGGTCTATAATCGTAATCTTGTTGGTGTCGCAACGGAAACCAGCACCTTTGTCATTCAGCGAGTTCAGCACGATGAAGTCAAAGTTCTTGCGTGCCAGCTTATCCTGGGCATGGCTTACCTCGTCGCAAGTTTCCAGTGCAAACCCCACCAGTAACTGGTCCGGACGTTTTTCCTTTCCTAAGGAAGCGGCAATGTCGCAAGTCGGTTTCAACCGCAGCACCAGGTCGTCCTTTTCCCGTTTGATTTTCTGGTCAGCCACCTGCTCCGGTGTGAAGTCCGCTACGGCCGCACATAAGATTCCTGCGTCCGCATCCTTGAAGGCATCGGCAGCTGCGCGGTGCATTTCGGCCGCACTCTCCACGTCTATGCGACGAATGTTCGGATGAACCGCCTGCAGGGTAACCGGACCGCTCACCAACACCACTTCCGCTCCGCGTGAAGCACACGCTTCGGCCAGGGCATAGCCCATCTTTCCGGAAGAGTAGTTGCCGATAAAGCGCACCGGGTCAATTTTCTCATAAGTAGGACCTGCGGTAATGACGATTTTCCGTCCGGCCAAGTCCTGCTGACGGGCAAAGAACGCTTCCAATACCTCGATGATTTTCTCAGGCTCTTCCATGCGTCCTTTTCCTACCAAGTGGCTGGCCAGCTCGCCCGAAGCCGGTTCGATGATATGATTGCCATAGCTGCGCAGAATATCGAGGTTATGCTGGGTAGAAGGATGAGCAAACATATCCAGGTCCATGGCCGGAGCCACAAACACCGGAGCCTTCATCGATAGGTAAGTCGTCACCAGCATGTTGTCGGCTACCCCGTGCGCCATCTTTCCGATGGTAGCAGCCGTAGCCGGGGCAATGACCATGGCGTCGGCCCACAATCCCAAGTCCACGTGGCTGTGCCATGTGCCGTCACGCTGTGAGAAGAACTCGCTGATGACCGGCTTGCTGGTCAGCGCCGACAGCGTGATGGGAGTGATGAACTCCTTTCCCGCCGGCGTGATGACAATCTGCACCTCCGCGCCTTTCTTAATCAGTCCGCGTGTCAGCACGGCTGCCTTGTAGGCCGCAATGCTACCCGTGATACCCAGTACAATTTTTTTGCCTTGTAGTGTATTCATGCTACCTTCCGATTACTTGACCAGCCCCGTTTCGCGTAGGCGGATTTTCGTCAATACATTCTTCGTGTTCAGCGTGAAGTCTCCGTTCATAATCCAGCCGTAGTAGCCCATGTCTTTCTTGAGCACTTCCGATACCGGAATACCTTTGTATTTTCCGAAGTTGAACACTTCCACGCCGTTATCGTCATACACGATTCTTCCGGCAAAGTCCACGTTCTTGCTGTAGCTGGAATATTCCGACAGGTAGTTGATGTCGTTCTGGAGCACGTCAGGATAATGGTCGAGCTGTGCCTTCAGCACTTCGTAGGTAGCTCGTGTATCGGCTTCTGCCGTGTGCGCATCTTCCAGGTTCTTTCCGCAGTAGAACTTGTAGGCAGCCGAAAGCGTGCGCTGTTCCAGCTTGTGGTAAATCACCTGCACGTCGACAAACTTCCGCTTGGTCAGGTCGATGTCGATGCCAGCACGGAGGAATTCCTCTACCAGCACCGGCACGTCGAAGCGGTTGGAGTTAAAACCGGCAATGTCGGCCCCTTCAATGTCGCGGGCAATGTCCTTTGCCACTTCCTTGAAAGTAGGGCAGTCGGCCACATCCTCGTCGTGAATGCCATGAATGGCAGTCGATGCCTCCGGAATGTGCATTTCCGGATTGATGCGCAAGGTCTTGGCCTCTTCGTTACCGTTAGGATAAACCTTCAAGTAGCAGATTTCTACAATACGGTCTGTATTAATGTTGGTGCCCGTGGTCTCCAGGTCGAAGAACACGAGCGGATTTTTCAAGTTCAGTTTCATGAGTCTGTGTGTAACAAAAAATGATTAGTCGTTCAGCATCATCGGCATCAGCAGCATCAGCAGGTCTTCGTCTTCCTCCTGTTCTTCAGGCACGATGACACCAGCGCGTGACGGGTCGGCCAGTTCGATGATGATGTTCTGTGCAGAAATGTTGTTTAGGATGTCAATCAGGAACGACGACTTGAAACCGATGCTCATCGGGTTGCCGCCATACTGGCAAGCGATGGTTTCTTCGGCCGAAGTAGAGAAGTCGATGTCCTGTGCAGAAATCTTCATCTGGTTTTCCGACAAGCTCAGCTTGATCAGGCTGCTTGACTGTGAAGAGAACACAGACACACGGCGCAGGGCACTGATGAAGAGCGCACGGTCAATGATGGCACGGTGCGGGTTGTTCTGCGGAATGACAGAGTTATAGTTCGGATAACGTCCTTCAATCAGACGACAGATCATCTGATAGTTTTCGAGAGTGAACATGGCATTGCGGTCGTCAAAGCCAATCTGTACGTCGCCCTGTTCCTTCGGCAGCAGGTTTTTCAGCAGGTTGGCCGGCTTCTTCGGAAGGATGAAGGCAGCTTTCTCTGCTCCTCGTGCGGCATAAGTCTTGCAACGTACCAGCTTATGACCGTCGGAAGCAACCAGTGTAATGTCTTCCGTGCTGATGTCGAAATAAATACCGTTCATCACCGGACGAAGTTCGTCGTCGGCTGTCGCAAAAATGCTGCGGTTTACGCCGTTCATCAAGATTTCTGCTCCCATGGTCACCTGTACGGCATTGCTACCCAACGCCTGTGCCTGCGGGTATTCGTCGGCATTCTGTCCCATCAGACTGTATTTTCCATTCAGGTATTCCACGGTGATTTCCATGTTGCTGGGTTCGATGTGGAAACTCAGCGGCTGCTCAGGAATCTCTTTCAATGCTTCCAGCAATGTCTTAGAAGAAACGGCAAAGCGGCCGTCGCTGTCCGATTCATTCACTTCGATGGAAGTAGACAGCGTAGTGTCATTGTCCGAAGCAGTCATAAAGAGTGTACCGTCTCTCAGTTCGAAGAGGAAACAGTCCAGAATAGGTAATGAATTTCTTGAGTTGATTACTCGGCTGATAGCCTGCAAATGACTGAATAAAGCAGTACTTGAAACGATAAACTTCATAGCTGTTTTTATATTTGTTTTTGTTCTGTTTTTATTATTAAATGCATCTACGGATGCTCTAAACCAATTGCCAAAGTTACGAAAAGATTGCATACGTCCCACAAAAAAAGGTCTTAAAAATTAGTTTTCTTCTATGGAAAGTCGTAATTTCGTCACCGAATTTAAAAATACTATTTATGGAATTAGCAGGAAGAGTGATTGCGGTTCTGGAACCGAAAGGCGGTACATCGCGGAACGGCAACGAATGGAAGGTACAAGAATATGTCATCGAAACACACGACCAGTATCCGCGTCGCATGTGCTTTGATGTCTTTGGTGACGACAAAATCAAACAGTTTAATATTCAGGTGGGCGAGGAATTGAACGTATCGTTCGACATTGATGCCCGCGAATGGCAAGGACGCTGGTTCAACAGTATCCGTGCATGGAAGGTGGAACGTGTGGGAGCCACTCCTCAGATGCCTCCGGTAGAAGCTCCATTCCCTCCGGTAAATGCAGCTTCGGCCGACTTCTCCATGACAGACGAGAAAGACGACCTGCCGTTCTAAATGAATACGGAATTTTGAAAGCCTCCTTTGCTTCTGAAAAGATGAGGTGAAGGAGGTTTTTTATTGTCCGTTTTCGGCCGTGTGCTTGACGGGTTGTCGGTTTATGCTCCTTTGTTGGTTTAATGTTTGTAAATCAGGTAAGTATGGTTTTTCTTCCATTCTTCCTTATTATTGCTTGAAATCTTTGTTTGAAGGCATTTTCACACACTTTTTCGTGCTGGTTTTACATCTGTTTGCATTTGCATATCTTTGTGAAAAAAACGCACTTACGTTTTGGTTCAAATGCACTTGTGTTTTAGTTTAAATGCACTTGCGTTTTGATTCAAACGGCCTTGCGTTTTGGATTGAATGAACTTGCGTTTTTTAAAGAGTTGAGAGTGCTTTTATTTTCTGCAATTGGGGAGGTTTGCAGGGGAATATGTCTGTGTTTTTTTCTAACTTTGTAAATAACGTGAGTTCGATATAAGATTAGAAAATAGACAGTTGTCCGTCATTGACAAAA
>OFMJ01000339.1_pt1 | contig 53680 bp, 47 predicted proteins | sample 1541801 | NCBI WGS metagenome assembly OFMJ01 (sample SAMN04209234, study PRJEB22552) | human gut metagenome | biome: gut; material: feces | host: Homo sapiens | place: USA: Oklahoma
TTGCCCGCAGCCCTGAAAACATCTCGCTGTGGGACGTCTTCACCTGTATGGAAAACGGGGAAGGGTTGGTCCCCACCGCTCCCGAGGACACTGCGCTGGGGGAGTTCTACACCATGGTGGAAGAAGAGTTCCGGGCAAAACTCCAGGAGATGACGTTGAAAAACCTGTGCAGGCAGAAAAGGGAACCATAGAAAAGAAGAGCCGCCAAGCTCTGAAGTTTGGCGGTTCTCCTTTTGGAGAAAAACACCGGAAAAATGGGGGATCTCCCTATCAGTCTTCTTCCTCCCTGCGAACAAATTTGTAAAAGGTGCTTCGCTTCAGTCCCAATCTCTCCATGGCCTTTACCCCGGTGATTTCGCCCCGTTTCCACTGACCATATACCTCATCCCAGTTGGAGGGCGGTTCCACCTGGGGGCGGCCCAGATGCCGTCCCTGGGCTTGGGCGGCGGCGATCCCCTCCGCCTGGCGCTGCCGGATAGTCAGTCGTTCCTGTTCCGCAATACTGGAGAGTACCTCGATCAAAATGTTGTTGATCATCTCAAAGACCCACTCCTGGCCTTCCGGCAGTTGGATCATGGTGGTGGGCAGATCCAGCACCCGCACCTGGATGTGGCGTTCTTTGAAATACCGCAACTCCTGGGTGATGTGTTCTTTATTCCGGCTGAGGCGGTCCAGCGATTTGACCACTAAGGTATCTCCCTCCCGCAGCATGGAGGTTTTCAGCGCCTGGTATCCCGGTCGGTCCAAGCTGGCGCCGCTGGCCTTGTCTGTCACTATATCCCGCTCCTCCACCCCGCAGTCCAACAGCGCTTTGATCTGCCGGTCCAGGTGCTGCTCCTTGGTGGATACCCTGGCATAACCGAATACTTTGTTCATAAAACCCACGTCCCTTCTGTACCTATCCGAAAAGGTTCCCGGATTTTCGACCATGTCCGAAAAGAAAAATGGAGGGTTTTCAGACGCTATTTTCCCGTCTTTTCGGGATGCTTTTTCCTGGCCGAAAAGGTACACCTTTTCGTTCACTTTATTACACAAGGGAAGGGGGCGCTTTGCAACTTTCCCGGGAGGTGAGCGGCCTAAAATCCAAAAATGGGCGTTGCTTCTTTTTTTCGGGTGTGATAGGATAATTTCCGGTGGAGTTGCAGCGCATCCGCATGGTGCCAACAGCAGCCGCTCTGGGAACAGAAAGGAAAACCAACTCCCTAAAACCAGGAAAGGGAAAGAAGGAAACGAACGTGACTGTGGAAGAAATTCGAAAAAAAGTGGCCCCTATTGCCGAGGAGTACCGGTTAAGCAGGGTTTACCTGTTTGGTTCCTACGCCAAGGGAACCGCAAAGCAGAACAGTGATGTGGATGTACTCATTGAAACCCGGCGTCCCTTTGGGGAATATGAGGAGGAACAAGTCCGCCGCGCGATGACGGCGGCCCTCCAAGCGAAGGTGGACCTTATCCACTTGGACTGCTTCCTTCTCAAAGAGCCCCGGGACGCGTCTTTACTGGAGAAGCAGCGGGAACGGTACAAAGACGCCGTTGCCAAGGGCCGGGTGCTGTTGTATGAGAGCGCGTAGTTTTCCCCTTGCAATCCTTCCCAAACCATGGTATAGTAACAGCAGAAAAGTTTCCCCATTGCCCAGCGCAATGATCGTTTCATCGTCACACAGCGTCAGAGAGCCTAGCTTTCTGGCGCTTTTTTCATGTCTGCTGCCTCTGGTATAGAGGCACAGGCACAAGGAGGAAGGAGCCGGGTTCTGGCCCTTCCCTTGGCATTGCCCAAAAGCACACAGAGTTTCTCTGTGTGCTTTTTTATATAGAAAGGAGTCCTTCGGCTCCTTGGAGTCTTTTGGCTCCCCCAACTTTTATTCCGGGGAGCCTGCGGCCCCCCGTCTTTATAGATCTACGAAACCACCATTCTATAAAAAGGAGGCCTTGCACCATGGGTGCGAATGGAAAAAAACATCTGCGGAGGTCGAAACACCACCGTCCCTTCCCCAAACAAAAACCAGAATACCGGAAGCTGCGCCCCTTGGGACCCCGGGAACGGGACTGGGCGGCAGAGCATCACCCGCTGGTACTGCGGTTTCTGGAAGAGCATCATCTCTCCATGGAGGAGTATTACGACGTGGTGATCTTCCGTTACCTGCTGGCTGTGGAGACATGGCTGCGCCGGCCTGGAAAACCGCTCCCGGATTTTCAGGCGGCCGCCTGGGCTGCCATGACCACCGCCTTGTGGCGGGAACAGAGATGCCGCTGGCGGAAATCCCTGCTGGAATGGCCCGCAGAGCAGGAGGCGCTGCCATGCTGAAGCGGGAAGTGAACCTCACCGGAAGGCCCTTGCAGCCCATCCTGCGGGGAAGACCCGCCGTGATTCGGGAGCCTACGGGCTGCCGCCGCACCACGCCGGTGCTGTGGGTAGAACAGCTCTCCAGCCGGGAAATCATCTTTGAAACGCAAAACACAGTATACCGCCTGCGGGTGGTATCTCCAGAGAAGGAGGCCAAATGGGCATGAATCAAACGGCACAACCGCACATCCGGGTGCCCTTGCCGGACGGCAGCACCCTTACAGCCGTGGGATACCCTCAAGACGACTATCCCTGCATCAACCTGTACCTGCACCGGGACGGTCATCCAGAGGAGCTTATCTGCTTCGTGGAGTTTAACCGGGAAAAAGAGCCGGGCAAAGAAGTCCATATCGGCGTGTACCGAGAGGGCGAGGAAGATACCGCCTATTACGCCCCTTATGAGGGAGGTGTCCCCCTGCCATGACAGAACCACTGTATCCCAGCCGAAAACTCTCCTGGGAGGAAGTCAGCCGGCGGATTCAAGACCAGTTGGAATCCCTGCTGGGCCGGCCTCTCTCCTGCCGGGTGTTTCTAGAGGACCTGGACTACTGGGGCCTGGCCAACGACACGGTTTTCACCCAGACAGAGGTGGAGCGGCTGCTCCGCGCCACCGGTGCCGGCCGGGACGAGTGGCAGGAAAACCTGTATCCCGATGAGGAGGAAAGCAAATCCTTGGGCATGGGGCTTTCCCGGCTTCTGTTACAGCAAGCTCTCCATGGGAATTGGGAAACGGAATTCTGTACGGCGGAAAGCCTCTGGCTGCTGAATTATCACACGGTTGGCACCAGCCGGACCCTGGCGCTGCGGCTGCCTGGAGTGGAAGTCCCCTTGGAGGAACTTCGTCCCCAGGAGGAACTGTTTCACTATTTTGAGGAACACGGTCCCACCCAGGCTTCTCTCATGGACTTCTGTGAACCTTATCAGGAGAGGTACCACGCGGAATTGTGCTGGCCCTATCCCATCTCAGACGGCTGCCACAACGGCATCTTTCTGGTGCCTGTGCGGGAAGGAATCCTCAGCCTGCCCTACGATTGTGTGGAGCGGGAGGAATACGAGATCTTCCTTTTGGAGGATGCCAGCCTGTGCGATTCCCAGTTTCTGAAAACCCTTTGGGAGGATTGGAACAGCTACAGCGGTGAGCTGAGCCAGGCTTTGGAGAACATGGCGTGGCTTGTTCGCAAGCTGGAACAACAAAAAGGAGGCCCCACAAATGGATCAACGTCTGCTTCACATTGCTGAAAATTTAGAGAACATGATAATCGGCCCGAATGAGCCCTTTCGCTTTCACTGCACGCAGTGCGGGAAGTGCTGCGAACATCGGGAGGATATTCTGTTAAACCCCCAGGACCTGTTCCGCATGGCGAAATTTCTGAAGCAATCGCCTGCGGATGTGGTGAACCACTATTGCGAAGTCTACATCGGCCCGGATTCCCGGATACCCATCGTCCGCCTTTTGCCGGAAGGCCCTACAAAACGGTGCCCCTTCCTGGTGCGGAACAAGTGCCGTATCCATGAGGCAAAGCCAACGGTGTGCGCTATGTTCGCCATCGGCCGCGCCCAGAGATTTGACTTCCACACAAGGAAGCCCTTGCCTGGAATTATCTATATCCTTGACAAGCCGCCTTGCGGGGATGAATCAGAAACCCACACCGTGCGGGAGTGGCTGGATGGTTTTCATATTCCAGTAGAAGATCCCTTTTATCTGGAGTGGAGCGAAGCTACCATGCTTTTTTCGGAGTCGTTCCAGAAGCTGGAGAAAATCAACCCTGCCGCTACAGCGATGCTGGTGTTTCCGGCAGTGTACGAACACCTGTACTTAGCCTACCGTACTGATGAAGAGTTTCTTCCTCAGTTTCAGGAGAACCTGAAAAAAACTAAGGAGTTTTTCCAGTCTCTGTTAAATGCGCTGGGAGAATAACCCATGGATAAAGAGCGCAATGCCCACCAAATCGTCCGGAAGGACGCGAAAGGCTGCTTTGTGGAAAGTCTCAACGACGCCTTTTCCATCGGCAAATGCCACCTGACCTTTGCCACCTACGACCTGAACCGCCCCGCCGGGCAGCGGCAGACCAATCTTGTCCAGATCTACCTGGACTGCGGAGAACTGCTGGAACTGTGCCGGAAGGCAGAGTCGGGAGAGCTTCGCGGGCTGCTTCAGATCAGGAAGCAAAAGGGCGATTCTTCCCCGCTCTATCAGTGCATGGGAGGCACCTCGGCGGAAAAGCTCCACCGGGCCGGAAAACCACGGCCGGATGGAAAAAGCCTTTCCCGGGTGTTCCAGCTGGTGCCGGGCAGCAAGGCGGATTTTCTCCTGGTGGCCGACAGCGGGCCCGGGGAAACAGATGAAAAGGGCCTGATTGTTCCCCGGTTTGGAAAACATCCTGAAAACCATGTGGTCATCAGTATGGGCATGGGACCCTTCTGCGAGATCCTTTTGCTGACCAGGGCCCACTATTTGGCCTGGCTGGCGGCGTCCTACAGCAGGGCTCCGCAAGGCTCGCCTGCTGAACATGGGACAGAAATACTCTCTACAGAACAGCAGAAAACAGAAATAGCGATGTTCTAAAAAATACCAATCAAAACCACTAGTAAACTAGTGGTTTGCTCAGACCCCAGAGGGGTCAGTACTTGCTGACCCCTGAAAGGGGTACTGAAGGTTTACCATCGCATCACTACTACAGCCAGCCGCTGAAAGCGGCTGTTTTCTTTTGCCTACTTCCTCTTGCTACCCGTAAACGGGTCCATATATTCCTTGAGTGAGATTTGATCGGTTGCCAAATCTTCCTCCAACTGGTTTTGAATATACTCCTGGATCATCCTTGCATTTTTCCCTACCGTGTCCACGAAGTATCCTCTGCACCAGAAGTTTCTATTTCCGTACTTATACTTCAAATTGGCGTGTCTATCGAATATCATCAACGCGCTCTTGCTCTTGAGTGTCCCCACAAACTGTGATATACTCATGTATGGCGGAATACTTACCAGAAGATGAATGTGATCCGGACATGCCTCGCCCTCTATGATTTCCACTTTCATCTCCTTGCACAGCTTTTTTATGATCTCTATGATGTCTCTGCGCACCGCCTTATAGATCACTTTTCGCCGGTATTTCGGCGCGAATACCAAATGATATTCGCATCGGTAACTTGAGTGCGCTGTATGTTTTACTTCATTTTTCACTTGCGTAAAACCTCCTTGCTTTTTCGTGATGCGGTTGCCAAACCATCTCGATTCTAGCAATGGAGGTTTTATTTGCCAAGGCTTTTTTATTTATCCCTGGTTAAACCAGGGGTTTTGTTTAGCCTGAAGGCAGCAATAAAAAACGGCTGCCCCTTTTCAAAAAGGAGGCGGCCGTTTTTTGTGAGCATTTTTGAGGGAACATAAGCAACAATTGGATTTCAAGATCTCATAAAATGGTAAATATGTCCCCAGGATTTGTTCAATGTACAGAACTTATCACTATAAACTTGTCCAACGGGTCGTTCTGCTTTTGCAATCATTTCGCTATGACTTCTCGTATAAAGTTCGAAAGGAACTTTTCCAGATTACCATCTCTCAAAATGCCGCCCCTTCCGCGGCAGGCCCCTCCTGCGCTGGAGGAACAGCCTCCCTGCCAGCACCGCGGCCAGGACCGCCACTCCCCAAGCGGCAATGCTTCCAAAAACGGAAAGCCCCTGCCCCAGCGCCCCTTCCAGCGCCCCGGCGGCTTCCGGGAACGCTGCCAGGCTTTTCCCCAGAAGGAAAAAGGTGGAAGCCCAGCTGCTCAGGTCCAGGAGGATTTCCTCCGGCAGCAGCGAGGGGGGCAGCTCCAGCTTTGCCAAAACCGCTCCCAGCCCCGCCAGGCTGGCCGCCATCAACCCTGCCCACAGCAGCAGGGGGACGGTCTTTTTTCTTCCCAGGGAGAGACACAGCCCCGCGCAGCACACCAACGGGGCGACCATCAAGATAACTGCCAAACCCACCCAGGGCAGGGCCTGGGCAAACTGCTGGATTTCCCGGAAGCTGAACAGCCGGCACTGGTCCCGAACCTCTGCCGGGACCAGGCTTGCCAGCTCCCGCTGGGCCAAAAAGGGCTGGGCGGCTTCCTCCTGGGGCAGCAGGTATACGGTTCCCCCGTCCACGGGGGCGGAAGCGGCGTTCAAAGAGAGCTCCACCCCCGCCGGGGCCCAGAGCAGATAGGTGTCGGGAGCCGGGTCCTGGGCGGCAAGCTCCACCGCCCGGGCTTCGTCCTCCAAGGGCCGGGAGCCGTACAGGGCGTAGGTGCCCCGGTCCTCCAGGCCGGTGGTGAAGGCACGGTCCCCCTCCATCCCCAGGATGTCCGCCGGGACCCGGCGCAGCTCCATGCCCTGTGTCAGGCCAGCGCTTTCCTCCAGCAGGTAGAGGAAGGTGCCGTCCTCCTCCTGGTGGAAGGCGTCCAGGGGCAGGCTGTTCGTCCCCGCCGCCCGGTCAGTCTGGGGAGGTACACCCTCCACCTGGATGGCCATCTCCCGGGAGATAAACCCGGAGAGCACCGTGCACTCCACCAGCACCACCAGCGCCACGGCCAGGGCACGGCAAAAGCCCCGGTGGGCCCTTTCTCCCGTCCAATTTTCCTGCAGGGCGATGCCCTCCAGCAATTCCTTCCGCAGGCCCAGAAACAGCAGCAAAGGCGGCAGCAGGGCCAGCAAACAGCAGGCCAACTGCACCCCCACATCCCGGGCCTGGGTGGTGGCCAGAGCCACCGACAAGGGATGCTGGGACGTGTCTTTCAAATAGGCCATGGGCTGCTCCACCATGTTCCACGTCTCCAGAAAGGTGAGGACAACCACGCAGGCCAGGCCGTTTTTGCTCATGGGCACCAGGATTTTCCCCAGCGCCTGGACCATGTTGGCCCCGTCCAGCTGGGCGGCTTCCAGAATCTCGTCGGGCACCGCCCGGAAGCTCTGGGTCATGAGAAAGGTGCCCAGGGGGGCGAACAAGGCGGGCAGCACCAGTGCCCACTGGGTGTCCAGCAGGCCTAAGGTGCCTAAAATCCGGAAGTTGGGCACCAACGTCACCTGCAAGGGCAGCACCATGACCACCAGCAGCAGGAAAAAGCACAGCCCCTTTCCGGGAAAATGGTCCTTGGCAAAACCCAGTCCCGCCAGGACGGAAAGCACCGTCTGTCCCGCCACGATCAAAGCGCAGAGGGCCAAGGTCCGCCAAAACACCAGCAGGTATTCCGGGGTGGCAAGAAACACCTGGTACACCGGTTCCAGGGAAAAGCCTGCCGCCTGGGGAAACAGCGCTCCATAGACCACCTGGAAAAAGGGCCCCAGCAGGATGACCAGCAGCAGGACCGCCGCCCCGGCGGAGAGGACCTGCCCAAGGCGAGAACGCCGTCTTGTCATGAACGAGCCCCCTCCTTCCGCCACACCCACAGGGCGCACAGGCCCACCGCCCCGGCAATCACCAAAAACAGCAGGACACTGGCCACGCTGAGCCGCTGGTAGTTTAAATTGGCAAAGGCGTTGTTGAGAAAGTGCTGAAGCATGTACACTGACTCATGGGGATGCTCGCCCCCCACCAGGAAGATCTCCCGGAAGCACTTGAAGGCGTTGATCAGGGAGAATACAAAGGCCAGAAACAAAGCGTACCACATCTGAGGGGCGGTCACATACCGGAAGGTTTGCAGGGGGGACGCCCCCTCCACCTGGGCCACCTGGTAGTGCTCCCGGGGGATAGTCAGCAAACCGGAGAGCAGCAGCACCACCCCGTAGCCGGTGCTTTTCCACAGGTACAAAAGGAGCATCACCCAGAAGGCCGCCGGGGATTGGAGCCAATCCGCCAAGGGCAGGCCCAAAGCCAGAAGCACCCGGTTGACAAGCCCAGTCTCCGAGAACAGCAGGTCGATGAGCAGCACCGTGCCCGCCACGGGCATCACATAGGGCAGCAAAAACACCGCCCGCAGCACCTGAAACCGCTGGGCCCACCCCTTGAGAAACAGGGCTAAGGCATAGGCCAGCAGAAGCAGCACGGGCAGGCCAATCCCCAGAAACCGCAGGGTATTCCCAAAGGCCGCCAGAAACATCTGGTTTTGGAACATCCGGGTATAGTTTTCCAGCCCCACAAACAGCTGGCTTTTCCCCGTGCCCTGGGAGAGGGAATCCCACACCACCTGGCCGAAGGGGAACACATAAAACAGCAGAAAGCCCGCCAGCAAAGGCCCCACAAAGAGATAACCCTTCCACGTCCGTTTCATAGGTTCACTCCGCCAGGGTCATCTCCATGGAGGAGATGGTCTGTTCCACCAGCTCTTCCAAGGGTGTATCCAGCTGGCCGTAGCTGAAGTGCCAGGTCTCGTACAGGTCGTAGATATCCAGGTCCAGGTCGGAGTATACCTTGGCGCTGTCGATGCGCTCCACCGCCGCCCGAAGGGAAGCCATGGTGGCTTCCTGGGTATTGGGCTCGATGTAGTCCAGGAGAAGCTGATCCTGTACCGGGAGCGCGGCCATGTACCCGCCCGAGTTGCCGAAATGGAAGGTAGTGCAGTAATGGTAGCCGTTCACCTCATAACCTGCCTGGGTGACCAGCTCTTCCCGAAACAGCTGCTCGATAAGAGCGAAGGCCTCTTGGGGATGGGATGCGTTTCGGTTGATGGCGGCATACATGGTCACAGCCGCTGTGACACCCCCCTCCGGGTTGGGAATGGGATACACGTTGTACGCTGTCTCCTCGTAGGGCAGGTTCATCCAGTCGCTCCAGCTGGCAGCAAGCCCGCCCAGCCTTGCTGTGGAACCGGAGTACTGTTCATCCTGATAGGCGGCAAAAGATTCTCCCTGTTCGATGGCGGTTTGCAGGGACTCCGAGGTCACCAGCAGGTTTTGGCCCTGATAATCCGCCAAAAGGCCCAGACAGTTGGGGAACATGCCCAGCGTACTGTAGGAGAACAGCCCTTTCAGCGTCTCCTGATCGCTTTGCAGCAACTGGTCCAGGGTGGAGAAGGTGTAATCCGGATCCTCTAAAGCACTTCTGTCCACCATTATGCCGGAGAAGGTGTAGGTTAAAGGCAGCAGGAACCGGCCGTCCCCGGTGACGCCCACGTCCATCACCGCCTGGTTGCAGTTTTCCAAATCCACAATCTCACTTTGCTGCACCATGTCCTCCAAGTCCAAAAACAGGTGAGAGTACATGCTCTTCTCCACGTTGGGAAACAGGGACTCCATAGTTTCGCCGGTGCTGGGGTCCAGAACCGCACCGGGAATGGCAGTCGATAGAATGAAAGCATCCGGCCCCTCGCCAGCCATGATCTCCGTGCGAATACGTGTCAGCTCTGGTTCCCGATCCTCGGTGTCTTCGGGCAACACCAGAAGTTCATATTCGGTTTCATTTCCAGAGGCCTCCAGATAGCGGATCAGTTCTTCCATGTCCTGTTCCAGGCTTTCATCCAGACAGATGGCCACCGGGTCTCCCTCTTGAATGGTGGAGCTGGCGGAAACAGCTGAGACTTCGGAACCTTGGGACGATGACGTTAGCTGGGATTGGCAGCCGCATAGGCTCACACTCAAAAGACAGAAAGCAAGCAGCATGGAGAGCTTTTTCATGGTGAGACCTCCTTTAAAAGCATTGCGCACTACTTTTAGCACTTAACCATACCTTTCTATGGCCTCTTCAATTTCTTCAGGGGTGATTTCCCGGGGCACGTGATCCACATATTCCGTGCCATACCAGGTGGTGTAACCATCCCAGGTGTAGGAATCTGGGTCGTATCCTGAGTTATACCCTTCTTTGGTAGCTCTCGTAACAAATTGGTAACGGGAACTGCCCCACACATCCAAATAGAGACGAATTTCAGGACGTTGACCATTTTCCCAGTTGGGGTCTTCGTGCGATTGTTTTTCAAATAGTTCAAACAATGCCTGGATAAAATCCTCATCCCTGGTGATAGGCTGTAAATAGCTCAGAATAATATATGCACTTTTTTCGCTAAATCCTGAACGACTTACTGTAATGACTACACCCGCTCCATATTCGTATTTACATGAAATTTGGGACAATGGATATGCCCGAAGAACGCTATTTTTAAAACCTTGTAATTGGGAAAGTGTTAAAGGACGATATAGCGTGCAACCAGGTATAATTAAACTAAATAGGAAAATCAAGAGCAAAAGGATTCCCTTTTTTCTCCGCATATTTAAACTATGTTGTAGGGAATTGGGTTCATCTGTAAAAGTAAACATCGCAATTGTTAAAACAAACCATTATTTTAATATAAATAAATAAATCCGCCATCTAAAATGCTACTGTCCATATTGGCATAATAGGCATCCCAGTCAACTCCTCGTCGCTTTCCCATGCTTGATACAGCAATCCAACGGTTATCATCTGAACCTTGATAGTATTTTGTGATTGTTATCCAGTGCCAGGCTTCTTCTTGACCACTGCCATAGGCAAGAGCTAAATTAAGCGAACCTACAGGTTTGTCATTTTTTAAAGCACTTTTTATGAAACTAGCGCAAGTGCTCTTTGAAGAGCTAGAGGATCTCGTTGATGAAGATAGTGATACTCCGTATATTTGAGCAACACTTTTAACGCAAGATGCCCAGTGGCTAATTGAAATTTCTCCGTAAATTGGAGGGGACATCACAAAATAGACTGTATTCATGAAAGACAAGAAATTTGATTGGCTAAGCGAAGAATATGGATACATATTGTCATATTTAGAATCAGTGGTTGACATATAATACAAAATATTGCTGGCAGCAACAGGTCCGCATCCATTCGATCTTTGTCCTGGAGAGGAATACCATTTTTGTGTTCCACCGTACCATGTTTCGCCATCATAATAAATGGGAACAAACTTATCCGTTCCCTCCCATTCACAAGACAATCGGACATCTTCCACGGCGACACGGGCCATAGATCTTGCAGGACCACTAGACTGAATTTGCTTTGCCTTAGAAAGAGATTTCTCTAGTCTCATTGCATTTTCTGCGCTACGAACCACACCATAACTTGCTGAAAGCTGTTCCGCATTTTGTGCCACGGATTCTGTTACGTCCGCAAAACTTGAGTCATTCTCTGACAACGCAAAAATATGTGTTCCATTGCCATTTTTAGTCATATACCCATACTGCATGGGCGGGAAGAAAACAGGCGTCACATCTGGAGATGTATCTAATAGATCTCAATAGGATTCAAGAAGCTCTGTACTCCAGACAAGCATATACTTTGTGAAGCCGTCCTCAATGGCTCCCATGGTGATGTAGCCTATTTCACCTTCTGTGTCTTCTACCAGGGGAACCACATAAGCAAAAAGGGCTCCTTCCAAGTCTGCTAGTGGAATCCATGTTTCAGGTTCTCCGGGAGAGATGTCTTTTTCTTCATCGACAAATTCTGTTGCAATATATGTCTCAATCTGATAATTAACCAAGTCCTCTATTTCATCTTCCGAAAGCAGTTCAGCTTCCGATATATCGGAAGAGATGCTAGAAATCTGCGATTGAATTTCCTGTTTTTCTGTTTCAGCCGTTATGGTTGCAGCTTGGACTCCCAAAACAGGAATACTTCCAATGATGCTGGCAAATAGAAGACTAAATATCCTTTTTGCAGAGAGTTTCATGATATAGAACCTCCTTGTTGTTCATGGGGATTAAAGAGTCTCTTTCGTATTTTGCCAACACTCTAGGTTCATTGGTATCTCCTCCAAACCCTGAAATCTTACAACATGTGAGGTACTAGGAAAAAACTAATTAGTAATTAACATATCCAGACACATGAATTGGTTGAGATGAGTTATTGCGGATAGCAAATGTATAATTTCCCCTTTGCTCAATCCGAATTGTCCGTGAAATCACACCATTGTTAATTGGGATATAGCGAAAAACACCATCTGGGCCATATAATCCAAAATCAACCGATGCATTAGAAGGTGTGTAGGTCGCGCTAATAGTGACAGTTTCACCAGACTCCAGTGGGAAAGGTGTGTCTGCGCTTCTAATTGTGTGTGCAGAAATCGACATACTGAATCTACCTGTTGCCCTCGCAACAATTATATCGAAGTTCGGACTGTCTGGTATGTCTTTCGCTCCAACCGAACTGGTGCCACATCCCAGAAAAAGCAATCCAGCTAACAATAGACATCCTAATTTCCTTTTTAACATTTTTATTCCTCCTTTCTATTGTTTCATTCATTACATTATAGTATGCTGTTTTCTAAAATGAGAAGCCTACAGCTTACCAATCCAAACTAAAAGATTCCCCAGAAGAAGTATCTCGCGAAGCGTCTTCCAATTCGCTGTAGGAGATTATGTCTTGGGAGATACTTTTTTCTGTTCCCCCACCACATAAATATGAATAAATAACGATACACATAGCACAGATAATGATTGCAGAAACTGCCGATATACCTATTGCACGCTTCTTCTTTTTACATTTTTCTAGAAAGGTGAGCATATAATCATTTCCTTTCATAGAGGAACAAGCCTTCTTTTTCTGAATCACCTCCCTATCGTTTCTCATTTCTTCGCTACTATTTTGTCCCTGATCAACTGAAACAGATGGTTCCGTTTTAGGAATGAGTTCTTCTGTTTCCTTGTCAACAAAAAGGTCCAGGGGGACTCCGTACAGTTGACTTAACCTTCTTAGGCTGTCCATGGAAGGCAATGCTGTTCCATGTTCCCACCGTGAAACAGCTTGTCTGGATACTTGCAATTTCTCCGCTAACTGCACTTGGGTCAGGCCTTGTTTCTTTCGATAAATGATCAGCTTTTCAGGAAGCTCCATTTCTTTCATCTCCAATTTTATGGGAATAGTGTACATAAAGTCAAGTAAATATCGGGTTACATGCTGTATATTTTGGTTTACACTGTGGGTGGATCATGCAGCTATTACCAATTATACGGGACCGTCTTCCGCAATGCAAGTTATAATTCTATTTGATGCAATTTCTCCGTTTTTTGGGGGGATACAGGAAGCCTCTTGAAAAATGAAAATAACTTACCAGTACATAAGGGTGAGTTTAACAAAACAGAAATGGAATTTAGAAATGCTAACTCGAAAACAAAATGGCACAAAATTGGCGCACTGCCGCCGCTGACAGGGGGAAGATCCCATGGTAAAATGGTACTGACCCAAAAAGGGAAAACGCGATGGAAGGAGCGCACCCCATGAAATACTGCCCTTATTGCGGCGCCGAGCTGATCCCCGGCGCCCTTTCTTTTTGCTCGGAATGCGGCAAGGCGCTGCCGGTCCCAGCTGAGCGCACAATGCCCCAGGACCAGGCGCCCCCTAGTCGGCAAAGAAAAGAGAAGCCTCCGAAGGAGCGGAAACCAAAGGCACCCCACAAATCCAAACCGGCCCCGGAGCCTGACCAGCCGAACCTGGACTACGATGGCTATTACGACGATGTTCCCCCTGTGGACTTGGGCCGTCCGCGGGAGACGGCAAACTCACAGCTGGTTCTCCGGGTGTGCGGGCTTCTCGCTGTGGTGGTTCTGGTGATCGCCGGGTGCGCGGCCGCACTTTTTTTCCTGTAGAAGTTGCAAAACCCTTGCTGCCCCTGTGTAATACCAGTAGAATGAAAAGGAGGCAGCGCCCATGAAGTACATTTCCAAAGGCATGGTGGAACACGGCTCTACAGAGCATCTTCTCAAAGTGCAGCGGGGCGGATATACGTTCCAGCTCACCGGCAACCGGGCGGGACTGTGGATCAACGGCCGGTTTGGCTTTACCCAATCGGATGACACGAACCCCTGGTACCGGCGGGAACTGGAGCATTTGCGCCGCGTCGGTCTGGCAGAACCTGCCGAAGAGGGTCCGGCGGGAGAATACCGTGCCCTGACCCAGTGTGTCTTTGTCCCGGCCAAACCGGGGAAACTCCCCTTCCCCTTGACCAGGCTGGAGAGTCAAACCCTCCAATGGCTGCAAAAGGCCGGGCTTCGGCTGACCATGGCGGAGCTGGTTTCCCTGGAGGAGCAGGGCCTGAAACCGGAGCCCCGCCTGCTGGGGGAGGAAAACACCCAGACTCTCACGGAGGCTATCTACACCCGAGAGAATATCTTCGATAACGTGCTGGAAGCCCAAATGGAGCGCGCCGCCTGCCGGGAGGACATGGTCCGCGCCGTGCTGGGGCTTCTAAAGAAAAAACGCATTTTGCTGTTGTGAGGTGCCTATGAAGCAAGGGCTGAAAAAGCTGCCCGCGCCGCTGAGAAAGCAGGCTCTGCTCCGGTTTGCCGGGGCGGGGGCCTGCTTTTTGCTGTTGTGCGGGATGGCGCTGGGAACCGGGCAGGCCGGGTTATGCCTGCCCTTTTTTGTTTTGGGGATCTTTCTCGCCGGGACAGGGGCCGGCCTGGTGCGGCTCTCCTGCCAGGGAAAGATTTTGACGTTGGAAACGGTGTGCCAGGAAGTGGAAAAGACCTGGTTCCGCCGGCGGGCAAAGGCTCTGGTGCTGCGCTGCGGGGAGCGCACTCTCCGGGTGTACCTGCGGGGCCGGCGGGATAGGGTGTCCCCTGGCAGCCGGGTGCAGCTGTTTCTGGCGGAGTCCACCCCGGTGTACGAAGAGGAGGGCGTTTTGGTGCTGGGGGAGTATTTAGGGCTGTGCATCGCACAATAAAAAATATCCCCCTCACCGTCGGGGGAGCGGAAGCCACAGAAACCCGCCGCTGGCGCGAACCGTTTGACATCCCTGGGAGGGGATGCTATAATGGGGCCGTAAGTGACAGAGGGTTTTACAGCCCACAGTGTCTTGTTTGCAAAGTGTCAAGGAGCTATATGCTCTTTGGCACTTTTTTGTTTTTTCGGGTTTCTCTCCCGCAAGGGTGGAAATATTTTTTGCGCAGGCCAAGCCTGCAGAAAGGAGTTCAACATGATCAAAACTTTCATCACAGGAGCCGTCATCTCCCAGGGGTATGAAAACGCCCCTGCCCTGAAGTTCTCCGAAAAGGGGGACGCCGTCCGGTTCCGCATCGGGCACAAAGTCTACGACCCCAACGCCAAGGACAACCACCGGTGGGTCAACCTGCCGGTCAAAGCCTTTGGCACCCTCTGCGACCGCATCCGGAAGATGAAGCTCCAGGCTGGTTCCTATGTGAATCTGCTGGGGCGGCTGGACGAGGACGAATGGACAGACCGAGACGGGGAATTGCACCGCACTATGGTCGTTATCCTGGACGAAATCGAGTACAGCGGCGGGCAGAAGAAGGAGGCCCCCAAAAAGGAGGAAGAGCCCGCCCCCATGGAGGAGCCGGAGGAAACCGGGTCCACCTTTACGGGCTTTGAGGCCTTTGGCGGTCCCAACGCTTTTTTCGATGACTGAGAGTTCTTACAAGGAAAACACAGGCGGAAAGACGCACAGGAGACACGTTTCTCTCCTGTGCGTTTCTTTTTGCCTCGAAGGAAGGAAAACGGTATGACAAAAAAAGAACGCGCACGGCGCCTGACCTATGAGGCGTTGGTGATCCTGGGCGTCCTGGCCTTGCTGCTGTATCTGTGCAGGCTGTGGCCCTTGCTGCTGCTGACGCTGCTGGGAATCTTTCTGGCGGCGGCGCGGCTGCTGGTTCTCAGCGCGGCCACGGTGCGGCCGGTGGAAACCCAGCCGCCGCCCTCCGGGCGGGAACGCCGGGAGGACAGACCGGAAAACAGGGAGTTTGGGAATCTTCAGGTCCAAATCACCCGGCAGGTGGAGGCGGACTATCCCGGCGCCCGGTGGGTGTGGAAAGATCCCAATCCAAAAGAGAAGTTCCTCCAAGGGGACACCCTGGGAATTTTGCTCAACCGGGCGGGAGGATACCGGGAAGCCGCCCTCCGGCTGGAGGGGCACACCCTGTCCTCCGTCCAATACCTGGGCGCTCCTGCAGAGAAACTCCGGCTGCCCCAACAGGAGGAGGCGGGAGAGGTCCTCGAACTCTCCCCAAAACCGGAACCGCCCCAGCCGGCCGATACCAGCGCCCTTGCCTTTCAATGGGTGGAATCCCACTGGGAGGAGCTGGACGCCCTGTGCAACGAGTGCATCGCCCAGGGGCAGGATTTTCTCCTGATTTCCGGGGGTGAGCTTCCGGAGCCGGCCGCATGGCCTGCCCTGTGCAAGGAGCTTTGCTCCTGGGGGCTGAGCTGTACGCTGAGAGAGGACGGCGTCCAAATCAATTTCAAGCGGGAGGACCGCAGAAAGGAATGATGGGTATGGCAACCCCGAACTTGTTTCATTTCGACAGGCCGCTGCCGCCGCCTTTCGACAAGCTGCCCAACAAGAAAGTAAAAGGGGCGGCGTCTCACTACGGCGGGACCGAAGCCACCTTGTGCGCCCCGGTGATCAAGGCGGTACACGCCTTTTGCGGCTGCAGGGCCGGAGAGCCCGGAGCCGTGGGGAGTGTTACCCCCGACACCTTCGTGGCGGAGTACAAGTCCTCCGCAGGGCCGGAGACCTACCACCTGGTGGTGTACGATTCCTCCACCGGGGGCTTTTTTGCCAGCGTCTATGACAAAAACACCGAACTGTTGGAGCAGTACTGCGCCCACGCCAACGCCCGGGATGGGGCGGCCCTCTTTTTCGCCATGATGCCCCTCCTGCTGAAGGACCAGGAGTTTCAAGAGAACTTTTTCGCTTATGAGGAGCAGTTGCAAAAGGGGTATCCTGATTTGAGTGAGGCCACCCACCGAATGGCAGTCTTGTGCGACAACGTGTACCGCCGGGTCCGGGATTCCACCTGCCCGGCCCATGTCCCCGTGCGGATCGACAAGTCCGGCAACCTGATGCGGGTCACCCGGACCCAGCTGGATTCCGGGACGTACTGGCCTGCCACGGTGACAGCCGGGGAATTCACCATCTTCTCCCAGAAGGGACACAGGGAACCGCCGGGAGCAAAAGCCATTCCCCACGGGGAATTGGTGGGACAATACGTCTTGACCCCCGGCCGGGACCTGTCTCCCCGGGAAAAAGCCCTGGTGCCCACTTTGCCGGAGTGGTATCAAATCCCCCCGGAGGTGGTGGACATCTGCAAGCACGCCAAGCTCACCACGGGCAAGCCCACCCAAATGCGGAACTTCCTGCTCCGCGGCCCTGCCGGCACCGGCAAGACCATGGGGGCCAAGGCCATTGCAGCCGGGCTGGGCCTGCCCTATGTGAAGTACACCTGCTCCGCCGAGACGGAGATCTACGACTTTGTGGGCACGGTGTTTCCCAACACCAATCAGGAATCCGGCGGCAGCGCCCAGCTGGACCAGGAGCGGGAACAGCTCCAGGCCATGGGCGGCATCACCTATGAGAACGTCAGCCGGCTGCTGGAGCTTCCCGGCCTGGAGGACATGGAGTACGATCCGGCAGGGGTGTATCGTGCCCTCACCGGGGAGGAAAACCAAAACGCCACCACCCAGGACTGCATGAAACTGGCGCTGGAGCAGGTCACCGATAAGGTGCGCCAACTCAGCGCCCCCTCGGAAGGCGCCCCTGCCTACACCTATGTGGAGACGGATTTCATCCGGGCCTTAAAGAACGGCTATCTGGTGGAGATCCAGGAGCCTTCCACCATCTTGCAGCCCGGCGTGCTGGTGGGGCTCAACTCCCTGCTGGAACAGGGCGGCGCCATCACCTTGCCCACCGGGAAGGTGATCCACCGCCACCCGGACGCTGTGGTGGTGGTCACCACCAACATCAGCTACGAGGGCTGCCGGGGCATCAACCAAAGCGTTCTGGACCGCATGAGCCTGATCAAGGACATGGAGCTTCCCACTCCGGAGGTCATGGCCCAGCGGGCCATGGCGGTCACCGGCGCCGCGGACGAGTGCCAAGTTGCTCAGATGGTTCAGGTGGTAAGCGGGCTGGCGGAGTTCTGCCGGAAAAACGGCATCACCGACGGCTCCGTGGGAATGCGGGGCCTCATCGACTGGATCGCCAGCGCCCAGATTTCCGGCGACCCCTACACCTCCGCTCTGGACACGGTGATCTCCAAAGCCGCCGTGGACGAGGAGGACCGGGAAGCATTGATCACCGCGGTGCTGGAACCGGTGTTCGCCCCCCGCCGGACGGCTTGAGGAGGTGGACCATGGCACGGGTAAATCACAAAAGGGTCAAGCAGCTGATCCAAGAGAAGCAGGGGAAGATCACCGACCAGGAGTTCTTCACCAGCCGGCTGCTGGCCATCCACCTGGAGGATCTGGCCGCCGCCCAGACAAGGCGGTACGGCGTCAACCGCCGGGTGCGGGTCTGCCTGGTTTGGCAGCCCGACAGAGACGACTTGGCCTTCACCGACAACCTGACCATCACGCTGAATCCGGGACATCCGGCCATCACCCAGTTTCCCACCCGGGGAGAGCGGTACCAGATGGTGTGCGGGCTGTTTGCCCACGAACTGGGCCACTGCCTGTACACGGATTTTCTGGCCCAGCAGACCTATCGGAACAGTCTGGCCAACGGCCGCTGGTATCCGAGCCCCCCGGAGCTCTATCGTATCCGGGACGTAAAAACAGAGCGGGAGCTCTGGGAGTACGCCCAAAAAGAACCGGAGAACCTGGTCCTGCTGGGCCGCGTGGCCCTTGGGATCGGCAACGTGCTGGAGGACGCCGTCGTGGAGAACAAAGTGTTGGAAGAATTTCCCGGCACTTTGGGCCAAGCCCTGGGCTTTGTCCGGGCGTGGCAGTGGCGGGAGATGCCCACGGTCACCCAGCTGAAGGAGCTGGAAGCCCTAGGGACTCCCATGTTTTACAGCCTTCTTCAGCTGTTCTTGTCCTATGGAAAGTATGGCGAGCTGAAATACGGCGAGGAACCCCTCAGCGAGGCGCACATCCAAACCATGTTTGAGCTGCTGCCCCTATTGGACCAGGACCTTCAGCTCTCTGACAGCCGGATGCGCTGGAACACCGTAAACCAGATCCTCATCTGCTGCTGGGAGCAAGTCCGGGATTACCTGGAAGCTCTCAAGGGTCTCTGGAAAGACTCCGGAAAACAGGGAACCGTCTTTGCCCAGTTTGAGGCGGAGCTTTCCGCCTTGGTGGGCAGTTCCGTCCGGGCGGAGGGCGACACGTCCCCCGTCGCGGCGGCGGAAGAAACGCCTTCTCTCCCTCAGCCGGGGAAACGGGAGGCCACCCGCGCGCTTGCCGCAGGGACATCAATCGCCCAGCCGGCCTCCGGCAAACAGGAGTCTGTCCCGGAGAAAACCGGGCCCAGGCCTTTGGCGGAAACCAATCAGGTATCGGAGCCTTTGGGCAGCGGCGCGACAGTCCGGGAGGACTACGTCCCGGAGCTTTCCAAAACCATGGAAAGGGAGATGGAACAGCTTTTGGAAAACATGGCGGAAATCACCGTGTGCCGGGAGCTGGAGCAGGACCGCCTGGGGGAACTGAATCGGGAGGCCAAACGCATCTCCTATGGAGACATCCACAAGGGGGTGTCTGTAAAAATCCACCGCATTGCGGCGGTACCGCCGGAAATGGTGGAACAGTATAACGCCATTGCCGGGCCTTTCCTGGCCATTTCCAAGCAGCTGCAAAAGAGCTTGCTCCGGCAGCTCCAGGACCGGCGCCGGGGCGGTAAACAGACCGGCCTGCTCATGGGCCGGCGGCTGGACGCCCACGCCCTGTACCGCAGGGACGGGAAGGTGTTTTGCAGGAACAAGCTGCCCCAGCAGCGGCCGGAGATGGCCGTTGCCCTGCTGCTGGACGAATCGGGTTCCATGTCCGGTAGCCGGGCGGCCTATGCCCGGGCATCCGCCATCATCCTGTACGACTTCTGCCAGGCGCTGGACATCCCCATTTTGGTGTACGGCCATTCTACCAAGGGTGAAAGCGTGGCGCTCTACGCTTACAGCGAGTTTGACGCCATTGACCAGAATGACCGGTACCGGCTGGTGGACATTTCCGCCAGAGGGAGCAACCGGGACGGAGCCGCCCTGCGTTTTGTGGCGGAGCGGCTGTGCAAGCGCCCCGAGGAGCTGAAGCTGCTGATTTTAGTCTCCGACGGGCAGCCCGCCCACACCGGCTATTTTGGCGCCGCCGCCGAGGAAGACCTGCGGGGCATCCATCAGGAGTACCGGCGCAAGGGCATTCACCTGGTGGCCGCCGCCATTGGGGAGGACAAGGAAGCCATAGAACGCATTTACGGCGATGCCTTTCTGGACATCACCGACTTACATCAATTGCCCGTGAAGCTGACCCAGGCGGTCAAAAACTTCTTGCGGGTATAACACAGAACGCTGCCCATCAAGGGCCGACACAATCCAGGATGGGCAGCGCAGACACGCCGCCCATTCTGTCTTTTTTGATAGAAAGGATGGTTTCTATGCACTTTTTAACCTTAGCTGCCGTAGAGATCCCTCCACAGGAGGAGAATCTTGTGGAAAACAAGTGGGTGGAAGAGCAGAAAAAGGAGCTGTTGAAAAAACTGGAGAAAAACGAGAAAAAGGATGTTTTTCTGCAGGTGATGCTCCAGCGGCTGAACCACCTCAGTACCCCCTTTTCCAGGACAGTGGATGCGGCTGTGGCAGAACAGCTGGAACCATTCAGCGTAAATACGGACGACCCCAACTGCCTGGAGTTTGTTGACCAGACCGAAGAGCTGGAACAGGAATATGAGGGAAGCATCGACTGTATCCGCCTCCCCCAAGGGAAGATTGTCCCACTATGCAGCGGCCCCTATCGTGACCGGTTTGCCATCCGGGATGGGAAAGTGGTGGAACGCAATGTGGGGCCTGCTCACCAGTTCCGCCGCACCAGGCGGGCCAAACGGATGCAGGCCCTTCCCTGCTATCTCTTTCGGAAGGTGTACAAGGATTTCCACCAATTCGCCGAGAAATGGGTCTTTGCCGAATGGCATGAGGAACAGCAGGCCTATGGGTTTTACAGCAACCCCAACGGCCAATGGGACTGGTATTCCATTGGAGGCCGGTGGCCTTGCCAGCTATTGGTGAAGGAATCCTGCGCCGAACATGACCCAGGCGAGGGGGTTTGCGGTGAGGAAAACTTCCCACAGCCCCCCGAGGGGTACAAATGGGCCAGCGCCGCCAGGATGAGGGACATCCAGTGGGAAGCCCTTCGCGAGTATTACCGCGCCCTTCTGGCGGAACAGTACGCCCAGCTGAAAGAGATCTTTCAAACGGGCGCGCTGCCCCAGGGGTTCTATGGCAAACTGGTAGAGGATGGGATCCGGCTTGGTGAAACGCTGGTATTCCGAAAAGGCGAAAGTCTGGAGGAATACCTGATCCGCACCGACCGGTTCCGCACCCGGAAATATCCCATGCCGGTGTGCAACTTTGTGGACCTGGACGGCAACTGGGAGGGGGAAGGCACCTTTGGATGGAACCCCTGTTCCCAGGATTGGGAAACCGCGTTGGACAACTTCCTCTCGGAGCTTTCCCCCGAGGACGTGCTGGTGGCCGTGGATTGTCATATTTAGGAAAATTCATGTTTCACGTCAAGCTTACCTCTCAAGCAGTAGAGCAGATTCAAGAAATCATCACCTATATTTCGCAGGATCTGCTGGAACATGAGGTTGCAAAGCGGTGGGCCGATGTTTTACAGAGAACTATAGAATCCTTAGATGAAATGCCAGCACCGGTTTCCACCGATTGACGAAGAACCTTGGTCCACCTATGGTATTCGGAGAATGCCCGTGAAAAAACTTCCTCGTTTATTATTGGATTGATGAAAAAGAAGAGCAGGTTTTCATGACAGCAGTCATTTATGGCCGAAGAGATCAACGAAGCGCCTTAGCAAATATGCCATTGCAATGATTGGATAACTCAGGGGGAACTCTTATCTCATAATCTGTGGTAAATTTCGCAGCAATGAAAAGCTATCGCCCTCTGAATTTCTTCGGAAAGTATGTGCGTTTGAGAAAGAGCCGGGTTGCCGGCTCTTTCTTTTTGTCCGCGGGCGGCGCTGCCTTGACTCCCACCGTTCCCTCTGTTATACTAGACCTGTAAGTTTCAAGGTTTGGCGGGAGCTGAACACAGTTTCATCGTAACAAAGTGTCATTTGCCCAGGGGCAGGTGGCACTTTTTTGTTTCCAGCCAAATCGATCAGGCAAATGCCGGCTTTCCTTTCGGATGGCCGGCTTTTTTGTTTGCGGGGAATCCGCAGAAAGGAGTCAGTATGCAGACCTGTACCGACCAATTTTCCACCGTCTTTTCCCAGTTTGGGGAAATGCGGGACTATCACCGGCATCTGGAAGAAACCAGCCAGTGGCGCCGGTGCCCTGTCCGGGATTTGATTGTGGAGCCCTTGGACAAATCTTCCGCCCTGGCCCAGGACCTGGTGGCCTTCGCTCCCGGCACCAGCCGGGAAGCTGTGGCCGACACAGTGCGGGGCCTGGGCCTGGCCCTGCGGGTGGACGGCAGCCTGTACCCTGTGCGGGACACCGCCTACCGCAGCCTTTTGGAGAGGGCCAAGCTGGCGGGCTCGGTGCTGCCGAAGCTCAGCCGGCCGAAATTGGCCCGCACCCTCAACGATTGCTTGCACGTCCACACCTCGGAGGCCTTGGTGCTTATCCGGGATGAGAAGGTGACGGCAGCCCACTCCGGGGAACCGGAGGACTATGCCGTGCTGCCCATGGACCAGCTGCTCAGCGCCCTGCAGGATAAATTGGACGCCCGGTTCCCTGGGAACCAGTTCTCATGGGGCTACCGGGATCACTCCCTGACCAGCGCTGTCTGGACGCTGCCCCGGCAGCGGAAAGAACTGCTGGAAACCTACCAGAGGGAACTTTCCCTGCGGGGCGCGGGGGCCAAACGGATCCAGTGGACCCCTGCCCTGCGCTTTCTCACCTCAGACATTGGAATCTCTTCCGCCAAGGTGTTCGCCCTGCTGGAAGGGGGCAAGTGCCTCATCCACATCGGCAGCTGCGTGGCAGTAGACCACCGGCACAAAGCGACGGTGGAGGACTTCCAGCAATCTTTGGACCAGCTGTTCGCCGGGTTTCAGGATTCCGTGGACCGTTTGCGGCAGCTGTTGGGCATCACCCTGGAATACCCGGTCAACGCCATGACCCGGGTGTGCAAAAAACTGCGGATGCCCAAGAAGGCGGCGCTGGAAGCCATCCACCAATTTGAGCAGACCTATGGAGGCGGTCCCGCCACGGCCCACGATGTGTTCCTGGCCATGGAAGAGATTCCCTTCCTGCTCCGGGTGGACCACACGCCGGAGACCCGGCTTTTCGCCGTGGAGGAACATTTGGCCAGGGCGCTCACCCTCAAGTGGGAGGACTACGACCTGGCGAAGGGGGTGGAGTACTGATGACAAAACCCATCATCCTCTGCGACTGCGCCGGCATGACCAACGACCGCTGGCTGGAGTGCCGCGCCCACGGTCCCCTGGGGGACATCCCCTACACCGTGGGCGGCAGCGACGTGGCAGCGATCTTTGGCCTGTCCCCCTGGACCACGCCCCTGGAACTGTGGCTCATCAAGAAGGGACGGAGGAAAGCTCCCCTGAAGAGGAACGAGGACCAGCTGGAAATGGGCCACCTGTTGGAGCCCATCGCCGCCTACTGGTACCAGAAGAAAACGGGAAACCCGGTGGAGGACGACACACACCTGTATCAGCACCCGGACCACCCCTACGCCCTGGCCAACATCGACCGGCGGTATACCCGCCGGGAAGATGGGGAACCGGGCATTCTGGAGTGCAAAAGTTGCACCTACCACAAGGCGGAGGATTGGGCGGAGGACGCCATCCCCCTTTACTATGAGCTGCAGCTGCGGTTTTATCTGGCAGTGCTGGATGTGGAGTATGGGGCGTTCTCCTGTATCTGGGGCAACAACCCGGAAACCGACCTGGCCATGCCGGAGATCCTCCGGGACAAGGCCAAAGAGGACATGATCTTCGACCGGCTGGACCGGTGGATCTGGAGCCTGGAACACGACAAGCCCCCCACTATGGAGGATGTAAAGCCCAAGCTGGCTCTGGAGTCCCTGGCGCGGATCTACGGCGCCAGCCTGCCGGGGCTGCCCACGGTGGAGTTCTCCCCCAAGTACGAGCGCTCCCTGCGGCGGATTGCCCAGCTACAGGAAAAAATCGCCGCCTGCGGCCAGGAGATCAAAACATACGAAAAGGAGGTAGAGGCGCACAGTGTGCGGATCGCCGAAGTCCTGAAGGAGCATGAACACGGGGTGCTGGTCACCGCCAAGGACAAGCTCCTCATCGACTTTGTCACCAGAAAGACGAGACGGCCGGATTCCAAGGCGCTCAAGGAAAAGTACCCTGCTGTGTACGGCGAGGTGCTGAAGGTTTCCGAGAGCCGCAAGGTGAAGGTCCGTGTGGAACCGGCCTGAGCCGGAGAAAGGAGAACCATTTGCTGTGCAGATTTAAACGGCTCATTTACCCGAAGACCCCGCCGGCGGAGGACAGCGGTTACCGCATCGTCCTGTACCAGCCCTGCGAGACTGTCCGGGACGCCGCCGGGCATCTGGTAACGGAAGTGAAGGCGGTGGGGTTTTTCCTCCCCACCGGGGAGAATCGCTCCTACGAGCTGAAAGGCCGCTGGGGCCGGGACAGCAAATACGGCGTCCAGTTTGAGGTGGAGGACTACCGGGAGGTGGTCGCCCCCACCAAGGAGGGGATCGTCGGGTACCTGTCCTCCGGGCAGATCAAGGGCATCGGCCCCAAGACGGCGGAAAAGATCTTCTCCGCCTTTGGTGCCGCCACCCTCCACGTATTGGACGAGGAGCCGGAGCGGCTGCTGGCCATTCCCGGCATCAGCAAGGAAAAGCTGGAAGCCATCAAAAAATCCCTTGTCCAATCCAGGATTTTTCGGGAGGCAACGGCAATCCTCTCCCCTTTTGCCATATCTTCCACCCGGATTGCGAAACTGTGCAATGCCTTTGGAGAGGAAACCGTCCACATCCTGCGTCATCATCCCTACCGCCTTTGCGGCATAGAAGAAGTGGATTTTTCCCTGGCTGACCAGATCGCTCAGGCGGGGAATCTGGACCCTGGTTCTACGGAGCGGGTGGACGCGGGCATGGCGTATGTCCTCTCCCGGGCGGAAAAAACGGGAAACCTCTGCTTGGAAAAGCATGAGTTCTTGTACCAGGTCCGGGAGCTTCTTGGAAAACGGCGGTTTTCTCTTCCCGCGCTTGCGGAAAGAGCCGCGGAGCTGGTGAAAAACCGCCAGCTTTTCTCCTTCCACAAATGGGTCTACCTTTGGCGGACCGGCTGTGTGGAAGGGGCCCTTGCCCGGGCGGTCGCGGAGAAACTGCTCCATCAAGGCCCGGCGCAGCCCTCCTTCTGGAGGGAAGAACTCCTTCAGGTGGAGGCGGAACTGGGGATGACCCTCAACGACCAGCAGCGCAAGGCAGTACTCACCGCTGTGAGCAGCCCGCTGACCATCCTGACGGGAGGGCCCGGAACCGGCAAGACCATGACCCAAAAGGCGCTGGTATCCCTGTACCACAGGGTGTATCCCGGCAAAACGGTGGCCTGCTGCGCCCCCACAGGCCGGGCAGCCCGTCGGATGGAGGAATCCACCGGCGTGAAGGCCGCTACCATCCACAAAGCCTTGAAGCTGTTGGCCGGAGAGGACGGAGTCTTTTCGGAACCGGAACCCCTGGACGCCGATTTGGTTTTGGTGGACGAGGTGTCTATGCTGGACGTCTATCTGGCGGAAAGCCTGTTTCGGGCCTTAAAACCTGGCTGCCAGCTGGTGCTGGTGGGCGACGCCGATCAGCTTCCCAGCGTGGGGCCGGGGGCTGTTTTGCGGGAGCTTCTTTCCTGCGGCCAGATCCCTGTGGTGCGCCTGACCAAGATCTACCGGCAGAGCGCGGACAGCCCCATCCCCATCAACGCCGCCCTGATCCGGGCAGGCAACCTGCACCTGGAGTACGGCAAGGATTTTCAGTTTGTGGAATGCGCCGACATGGCGTGTTCCGCCGGCATGATGGAAGAACTCTACCTGCGGGAAGCAGGCCGTTTCGGCGTGGACAACGTGGCGCTGCTGTCCCCTTTTCGGAAAAAGACAGAGACGGGAGTAAACGCCTTAAACCCTAAGCTGCGGGAATGGATCAACCCCAAGGCGCCGGACAAGCCGGAAATCTCCCACGGGAAACGGCTGTTCCGCCTGGGGGACAAGGTGATGCAGGTGCGCAACTTCCAGGACATCAGCAACGGGGACATCGGGTATGTCGCCGCTGTGGAAAACCGGGAAGACGGCCCTGTCCTGAAGGTGGACTTTGGGGAGGACCGGGTCATGGAGTACGACGGCTCCCAGCTGGACCTGCTGGACCTGGCCTACGCCACCACCATTCACAAAAGTCAGGGTTCCGAGTACGACTCGGTGATCATCAGCGTCCAGTGCGCCCACTCGGTCATGCTCAACCGGCCTCTGCTCTACACCGCCGTCACCCGGGCGAAAAAACGGGTGATCCTGGTGGGGGAGCGGAAGGCCCTGTGCGCGGCCATCCGCCGGACGGATACGGAACACCGAAACACCCAGCTGGCCCGGAGGATTCTGGACCAGCTGGAGCAGCTGCGAGAGGAGTAAGAAGCATGGCAACTTATCTGGAAAACTACGTCAACCGAAAGCTCAGCCTGGACCCCCTGCTGCAGGCGGGGAAAATGACCCTCCAGGAAACCATGGTCTATCAGGAGCTATTGTACCGCATCCAGGTGCTGGAAACCTGCCAGATGCTGTGCAAGACCGCCCCGGTCACAACGGATACCCGGGCGCTGCTGGGCCACTACCAGCTGGTGGACGCCGTTCTCTTCTGCGCCGGAAAGGAACACGCCTTTGGCGTCCCTGTCCGGGAAGAGGGCAAAGCCCGGCGGAAAGCTGCCGGCGAAAACCTGAATAAAATCGCCGCGGACTGCCGCAAGCGCTTTTCCAGCTTCCGGGCGAAAACCCCGGAGCAGTACCGGCAAAGTGTTTCCGCCATGGTCAGCACGGTTTTAGTGGCCTGGGTACAGCTGCGCAACACCTACGTTCCCATCGGAGGGGAGGAAAACAGGCAATGAGCAAGGAGGAACAGCTTCGAAAGCTCTGGGAGATCCACCAGGTGGAGGGCTTTGACCCTGCCGCCTTCGCGGTGGAGTACACCGACATGAACACCGGGGAGCAGCGCAAACGCCTTCCCGTGATGATTCAAATGGCTTGGTTCCGGTTAAAGTATCCGGAAGGCCGCATCGCGGTGGAGGTGACCTCCGCCAAGGACAGCTTTGTGGCAAAGGCCCGGGTCTATCCCAGCTACAAGGACGGCCCGGAGTGCTACCTGGCGGAGGCCACCGCCTCCCGCGGTCCAGACCCGGCCCACCCTACGGTTTCCCCCAGGGAGTGGGCCCAGACCGCGGCGGTGGGCGTTGCCCTGCGCAACGCGGGCTTTGGCCTGCAGCTTGGGGCCGTGGGAGAGGATTTTTCCCAGAACGCCCCGGATGAGCTGCCGCCCCAGGAGGAGACTCCTGCCAAGCCTGCCGGAAAGAAAGAGCCCGGCCCCGAGGAACAGCTGCGGCAAGCCATGAACACCCCCTGCCCCATTGGCAAGTACAGGGGGAAAACCCTGGGGGATATGCTCACCCTGGACCCCGGGGCCATCGCCTGGGTGACCAAAAAGTTCCCGGAAAGCACACCGATTGGAGCGGCAGCCAAACTGCTTTGCGACTATGCCCTGGAGCAGACTGCACCTTGTGCAGGCTGACTCCTGAGCAGGCTGCGTCCTGATTTTAGGGCTAGGCCCGGAAAGGAGGAAGTATGGAACGGTTCCACATGGTGGACATCATCCCAATGCTGGGGCTGCCCATCCCTCCTGCCGGGAAGAGCAGCTATAACATCCCCTGCCCTTGCTGCGATGACAAGCCCAAGGGGAAACACTTGAACATCAACCTGCGCAAGGACGTGTTCCGGTGCCCCCGGTGCGGGTTTGCCGGCGGCGTTCTGGACCTGTATGCCCATTACGCGAGAATCCCCCGGGAGAATGCCCTGAAGGAGCTTCTCTCCCGCAGAGGAATCGCGGGGGCTTCCCGGCGGCCTGCTTTGCCGGAGGTGGAGGAAAATCCCCTCACCGGCCGGGAAGAGCGCCACGCCACCTACACGGCCCTGCTGTCCCACCTGAGTTTGGCTTCGGACCACCGGGAAAACCTGCTCAGTCGAGGGTTCTCCCCGGAAGAGATCCGCCGGTTGGGATACCGGACCACCCCGGTGGTGGGCGGCGCCCTGCTTGCCCGCCAGCTGCGGGAGGAGGGCTGCTACCTGGCCGGGGTTCCGGGCTTTTTCCAAAAGGAGGGAAAGTGGACCGTGCGTTTCCCGGGCAGGGGGATTCTCATCCCTGTGCGGGACATGGCCGGACACATCCAGGGCCTGCAGGTCCGCTTGGACAACGCGGAGAAGCGGAAGTTCCGCTGGGTTTCCAGTGCGGGCTTTCCAGAGGGCTGCGGCGCGAAAACCTGGGTCCACCTGGCCGGAGAGCCCCGGCCGTTGGTCCTGCTGACAGAGGGGCCCATGAAGGCCGATGTGATCCACTTCCTCACAGGGCAGACCGTGGCGGCGGTGGCAGGGGTGAACTCCCTGTCCCAGCTGCAGCCCCTTCTGGAGGAGCTGAACGCCGCAGGGATGGAGAAGGTCATGACCGCCTTTGACATGGACTACCTTTGCAACCCTCACGTCAAGGGCGGCTACGAACAGTTGACCGCCCTGCTGAAGAAACTGGGGATTTCCTTTGGCACCTATCTGTGGGATCCCCGGTACAAGGGGTTGGACGACTACATCTGGGGCTGCCTGTGCGGCCCGAAGTGAGGAAAGAGACGGAGCGATCCGTCTCTTTTTTCTCTGGGAAGAAGCCAATCCCGCTGCAAAAAATGCGCTTTCCCTGTGAAAAAAATACCCATAGAACGCAAAATACGTTTAGGAGGCAACCATTATGCTGATCGCCATTGACCACGGCAACTACGCCATCAAAACCACCCACACCGCCTTTCTTTCGGGCCTGACCGAGAGCAAGGTGAAACCGCCTCTCTCAGAGGAAGTGCTGGAATACGCCGGCAGCTTCTGGACCCTTTCCGGAAAGCGCGTCCCCTATATGCGGGACAAAACTCAGGATGACCGGTACTTTGTGCTGACCTTGTTCGCCATTGCCCGGGAACTGGAGTGCCGGAAAGCCTGGGCGCCCTTTGTCCAGGCAGATCTGGCGGTGGGCCTGCCCCCGGAGCATTACGGAATGCTGCGGGAGAAGTTTTCCCAGTACTTCCAGCGGGGCGTTGTGAAGTTTTCCTATCAGGACAGATCCCTGACCCTGGAAATCCGCCGGGTGCTGGTCTATCCCCAGGCGTATGCCGCGGTAGTCCCCCTGAGCGGGGAGATTTTGCCCCTGTCCCGGGTCTTCGTCATCGACATCGGCGGTTTTACCACCGATGTGCTGCTGCTGCGAAACGGCAAGCCCGACCTGCAGTTCTGCCGCAGCCTGGAGAGCGGGGTCATCACCATGGACAACGAAATCATCGGGAAGATCAACGCCCAGTACGATTTGATGATCGACGATGAACACATCAGCGCCGTGCTGCTGCACAAGGAGACGCTCCTGCCCCAGCAGGTGCGCCAGGCCATCCAGAAGGCCGCCCAATCCCACGCCAAGGGGATCCTGGACAAGCTCCGGGAGCTGGGGGTGGATTTGCGCACGAACCCGGCTGTTTTCATCGGCGGTGGCAGCGCTTTGTTCCGCCCCCTGCTGGAGGGCTCCCCGATGGTGGCCCAGGCCCGGTTTGTGGAAGATCCCAAGGCAAACGCCCTGGGGTACGAACTGCTGGCATCCCACCAGCTGCGGCTGTGAGACGCCAGGGGGTCTACCGGTTTTCCCTGCAATTCCCAGGGGACACGGAGGAACGGGTCCGGGCCGGGGAACTGCTGGAAAGACTGGGAAACCGAAAAAGCGCGGTGGTGGTAGCCGCCCTCAACCAGTACCTGGACCAGCACCCCCAGCTGGAATCCCCTGCAGCCAAGGTGAAGATCCAAACCCAGGCTGCCGTGAGCCGGGAACAGCTGGAACAGCTGGTGCGGGAGATCCTGGAAGAACGCATGGCCGCCCTGCCCCAGGCCGGGCCATCTCCCGAAGAGGAGGACCCTGGCATTTCCCAGATGTTGGAGAACCTGGACGCCTTTCTGTGAGGGGCATATTCCCTGAAAAAACGGGAAAAACAAAAGTATAAATAGGATTGCCAAACCTACGCTTTCTTTTCACTCCGCCTTGATTGGTCTACAATAAAATTGAAATCAAGGGGAGGGTGCAATGGACTATCAGAAACTGGGAAAGAGAATTCGGAGCCTGCGGGCCCAGGAAGAGATGACCCAGGACCAACTGGGCGAGGCTGCGGGGTACACTGGCACCCATATCGGCCAGATTGAAAATGCCCGTACCGTCCCCAGCTTGGAGGCTGTGGTGAATATTTCCAATGCTTTGCACGCCACGCCGGATGAGTTGTTGATGGATTCTCTGGAATCGGCGGAACTGGTCTATATGCACCAAATTGAGAAGCGATTGGCGAACATGGATCTCCGGACCCGCATTGTGGCCTGTGAGATGCTGGAAAAGATGATGGACATCATCGAAATGTCAGAGCAAAAATAACGCGGGTTGTCCTTGTCCCGCCCCTTGAAAAGCCCGCATTCGCTTTGAGTGCGGGCTTTTTCTTTGGAGGTCCCTTATGAGACTAGCTTTTGGCAAACACTAGGGATGTCTTCGCCAGGGAAGCCGCTTGAAAACAAGCGAATTTCCCATTCAGAGCGGCGCCCAGTTTGCGCAGTATATGAATTATCATATACTGATATTTATACTGATATTTGTGAAAAACGGCTGTGTTGCGTATTACAACGCAGCCGTTTTTTCTGCCCCTGGAAAGGGGGTGGTTCCCATGGGCGTATCACTGGCCCGATAAGAGAGCCCAGTATCCCACCCCTATTTTATTTTCCATGCCATCTTGGCATGTCATCCCCCTTGCTGGGATGGCATGGCCAGGAGGCATGACAAATGAAATCATCCCATGACCCATTGCGCGGGCGCCTTGTTCGCTATTTGATGATCGCCGCAAAATATGGCCGGCTCAACTATTTGAGCAAGCGGAAGGCTGCGCCAAAAACCTGTTCGCTGGATTCTTTCCCTTCACAGGGAGAACCCTCTGCCTGGGAGGAAGACCCGCTCTGCATCGTGATTCAGCGGGAAACCATGGCCCGAGCTTTTGGCGCGTTATCCGCCCTAGAGCGGGAGACCCTGGAGCTGCTTCTGGTCCAGGGGTTAACACCGAAAGAAACCGCGGAACGGATGAAATGTTCCGTCGCGCAGGTTTATCAGAGAAAATCCCGGGCGCTGAAACACCTGCGGGAAAAGATGGGAGGAGCCAAATGAATCAGCAAGAATTTCGGGAAATCGTAGAAAAAGCCGTGAGCGGGGATAAAGACGCCACCGCGCAGCTTCTGTTCCAATGTAAGCCGATCATTGACCATTACAGCCGGGTGAATGGCCGGCCGGATGAGGACTGCCGGCAGGAGGTCCTGCTGTATTTGATTCAGGCAATTCGAAAGTTTCGCCTGTGAACCTGAGGTCGCCAGGGTTGTAAAACCCGCCGGATTCTGTTATACTTAAACTCGTAAAGTATCCCCACTGTTTCCGCAGTGACAGTCTCCGGTTACAAAGCGTCAGAGAGCTTCGGCTTTCTGGCGCTTTTCTTGTTTCGGAGAAAAATTTTTTCAGGAGGTGGCAGAAATGTCCGTATTTTTCATTCTTATCTATTAGAAGGCATCCCCCTTCGCGCACCTTGAAAACTTCATAAGAACCCGCCACATCCCTGGCTGGACAGCGCGCCCTCTCGAAAGGGCGGACAAATCGTGGGCGGCGCCCACGGGACGCCGTGACCCAGCTGGTTACAATGGTACTTCCGCCTTGGACGCATCACCGCATCGGGCGGCCCGGCATCAGCATGCGGGGAGAGAGGATCACTCTATGGCTGGTCAGCTACCGGCAGCGGGAATCTAAATGGAATACAACATCATTTCGGATTGATTACTGGTTTCGGCTATAATATAATGGAACTGCTATTGCACACGCTGGATTCCTCAATCGTCCGATGAAAGAAGGGAGGTAATTGCAATCGGACGGTTCCACTTAGACAACAATCCGCCAGAAGCCAAAAGAACCTATACGGTAGCCGAGATTATAGAAATCCTTGGAGTCAGCCGAAAAAAAGCTTACGAGTTGTGTCATTCCGGGGCTTTTAAGGTTGTCTATATTGGCAGAAGTATCCGTATTTCGAAAAGTTCTTTTGACGCATGGCTGGATTCTGAATTTTCCAACACGGAGGAATAACAGCGAATGAAAAAGAAATCATACGATACATCCCTCATTCTTTGCCAGGAAGGAGGGAGACAGTGATGGCCAGTATCATCTCTAGGAATGGAAAGTACGCCGTGATTCATTATGAAGGTGATGACCGGCACCAAGTTATGAAATCTGGGTTGACGAAGGCCCAAGCTGAAAAATTAAAGGCTAAGAAAGACGCTGAAGAAAAGAGGTGGCGTGAACAAAAGAAAGCGCAGCAAAAACTTGCTGCAGCAGAAGCTTTGCAGTTTGCTGCCCCTCAAGAAGCTCCTTTTTCCAATGTTACACTGGCTGAGTTTATGGAAGAGTTTATCACCCAGTATGGTTCTAAACATTGGGGAGCCGCCTATTATGCAAGTGCGAAGGCTTTGATGAACAACTATGTGTATCCCTACTTTGGACAACACAAAATCACAAACATCACCACAAAGATGATTGACGATTTTTATACCCTTTTGGTGACGAAAGTGGAGCTGGTGGGAAAAGGCAAGGGAAAAAGGCGAACGGGAAAAGAGAAAAAATATGTGACTCCCTCTCTGGTATCGGACATTCACAAAATTCTCCGGACGGCATTTAACCAGGCAAGGAGGTGGAGATATATCAAACAGAACCCTTTCCTGGACGCGGATTTGCCGGAGTACAAAGAAAAGGAACGTCCGGCTTTCTCTCCGGAAGAATTTGAGAAGATTTTGGAATACACAGACGACCCTGGGGATTATCAGCGCTTTACTCTGCATCTTGCCCTGTGCATTCAGTACTACTGCACAACCCGCGGCGGGGAAATTGGGGCGCTCCAATGGGAAGACTACGACCCCGAGAAAAGGACTCTGCATATCTATAAGGCTCTTGCCCGGATTGACAAGGCAAACCTGGATTTGCCCAAACTGAAGGTTTACTATACTTTCCCAGTGCTGAATCCATATAACCGGACAAAAGTTGTGCTGAAGGCGCCGAAAACAGAGGCCACGGCCCGTTACTGCGTGCTCAACCACCTGATGATGGAAAAGCTGGATTGGATGAAGAGCCTTCAGGAAAAAATGGTGGAAGAAGTATTTGGAACAGACTATCAAGACAACCGGCTGATTGTGTGCCAACCTAATGGCCGGCCCATGATGCCGGAGCAGCTCAACACAAAATTCAAGGAAGTGATCGTTGAGATGCGGGAAAGTGGTTACCAATTTACCAGCGTAGCAGAAGACAGACTGGATGATGTGGTCTTCCACAGTGTCCGAGCAGCCAGCGCCACAAAGAAGATGCAGGTGTCAAAAGGCAATATCAAAGCGGTTATGCGAGCAGGAGGCTGGGCCGAGCCGGACATGGTAATCCGGTATGCAAAGACTTATGACCAGGATCAGGCCCTGATTGCGGAACAGATGGAAAAAGATGCTCACAAGGAGGGAAACACCGGAGCATCCCAGGAAACAGAAGAACTACTCCAGAAGATTTTGGAGCATCCAGAGGTTCTCAGCCAGCTGATCCAGGCCCTAAAACCTTAGCCGAAATGATCAAAGCTAAGGTTAAAAACCTTAGCTTTGGGGGGTTAAGTTAACATAACAACAAAAAACACCCCCAAAAACCTTAGCCGAAATCAGGCCAAATGAGACCGACAGAGATTTTGGGACCCATGAAAAAGCCAGGTAGAATGGGGGTTTTCGCCAACAAAAAAACCTCCCGGCCGAAGCTGGGAGGTTTTGGAGCGGGCGAAGGGAATCGAACCCTCGTATTCAGCTTGGGAAGCTGATGTTCTACCATTGAACTACGCCCGCAAATCAATTTTTAAATGCTTGCTTATTATAACGCCCCGGAAGGAAAAAGTCAATGAGGGAAATGAAATTTTCCACGGGGAGGGCTGCGGGGCGCTCTCGTGAAGATAGTTCACGATAAAGCGCAAATTGTGTCGAAGCGCTGGCTTTTTTGTCGAAGCTATTATATAATATATATTGCGCTTTGAAAGCGTCCTTTGTGTGGAACGGTTGTTTCCCGCAAAACAGGGCATGCTGGAAGAGAAGGCCGCCGGAAGGCGTCTTCGAAAAAAGGAGAAGTGAGAGTAGGTTTCCATGGCGAAAAGTTTTGGCGGCACAAATAGCTTTTTAGCGGAGCGCCTACGGCAGGCCCGCCTGCAGGCAGGGTACTCTCAGCAGAACATTGCGGACGCCCTCAACGTAAACCGCGCCACCTACACCTACTACGAAACCGGCAAGACTTCTCCCGACCCTGTCACCTTGGGGAAAATCGCCCGCATCTGCGGGGCGCCCATTGAGTTCTTCTTTGAAGAGGAAGACACCCCTAACAGGCCCCTGTTCCTTACGGACAGAGAGCGCTGCCCCAAGAAGCCCTTTCCCAACCCCAACAAGATTGGGGAGCTCACCCCAGACGAAAAAAAGCTCATTGCTTTGTTGCGCACGTCGCAGACAGTTTCTGCCAGTGAAACCGCGAATTGGGTGATAGCGCAGCGGGAGTCCCGCAACGACAGGTGAGAAAAATTTTTCCGGTTCGACAAAATCCCCTTCCCTTCGCGGCCAAAACCTGGTATACTAGGGTACGCCGCTTGCAGATGGCGGTTTTGTTTTTCAAAAGGTGATAACCGCTTCCGCGGTTCTCATACATATTTGCGCTCGTAGCTCAGCTGGATAGAGTGACAGACTCCGACGGTTCAGGCCGTTTCAGTTGAGATATCCCGAAAAAGCCAGTGTTTACCGGGCTTTGCGGGATCGGCAGAGAGAAAAAATTCTGCCGTTGACTACTGTTTGACTACTATTTTTCAAAAGGTTGACTACCGCTTCCGCGGTTCTCATAAATATTTGCGCTCGTAGCTCAGCTGGATAGAGTGACAGACTCCGACTCTGTAGGCCGCTGGTTCGAATCCAGTCGGGCGCACCAAAACCTCCAAAGGAATAGCTCCTTTGGAGGTTTTCTTATGTCTGAAATAACGGCAGAAAAGACAAAGTGTACAGGAATAGAGATACGGATTTGGGATTTAGGGAGATTTTCTGTCGTAGTCAAATAGTGGTCAAAAATGAGATTGGTTCTTAAATTAGTACACTCATATCTAAAATTTAACATCCGCTTTTGCCCTTTGGATATCTTGATTACATTGACTTTTTCTCAATAATCTGGTAAAATTATCTTAATAATATATTTCTTATGTGGCATTATTTTGACCAATAGTTCCAAATTACAGCAACCCATATCTGCTTCCCAAAAATCTCCTAATCACACTTCAAACGCATTTGCTCCTTTTCTCGCAACAGTATTATAATTATGCGCTCGGAGGGATTCACTATGAAAAAAGTAAGACGAGCTTTTGCACTGCTGCTCTCAGCCGCTCTGCTGCTGGGGGTTTTGGAACCTGCCGCCATAGCCGCAGGCCCTGTGACAGGTGCGAATCTGCAAACCACCATCCAGACGCCACGCTCTATTGAGCCCCAAAGTGGAACTTGCGGAGACAATGCGACCTGGTCCATTTCCGCCGAGGGGGTGCTGACTATCTCGGGGACGGGGGCCATAGGGGACTATACCGAAAATGACGCGCCTTGGCAAAGTTTGCGAGCTGACATAACAGCCATTGTAATTGAGAAGGGTATTACAAGAATTGGCAACTATGCTTTTCATGACTGCTGGGTCGCCACATCAGCTGTCCTGCCCGAGGGCTTAGTAGAAATTGGCGAGAACGCCTTCCGGAGTTGTGGGGCTCTAGAAGAGATTGACTTACCACCGGAGCTTACAACCATTAGCATTGGTGCGTTCTATTACACCTCCGCTTTAACTTCTATCACGATTCCCGGAAGTGTAGAAACCTTTTTGGATGCTTTTAATGACTCCGGCTTGGAGACAGTGACGATTGAGAACGGGGTAGATGAAGTAGACAGCTATGCCTTTTGCAATTGTTATCACCTTAAATCTGTCACTTTGCCCGACTCCATCCAAAGCATAGGAAATTACGCATTCAGTGGCTGCCAGCAATTAGAGGAGCTCGACTTGCCCGACGGGATAACAAGTTTTGGCGAGTATGCTTTTGCCAATACAGCCATTTCGGAATTCGAGTTCCCAGAGGGTGCGTCCATTAACGCAGGTGTATTGCAAAACACCTCGATTACCAGCATTGTCATTCCCCAGGGCGTTACAACGATTGGGCAGAACGCCTTCTACGGCTGCGAGAACCTGGCAACGGTCACCTTCCCCAGCACTCTCACCCGCATTGAGGGCGGCGCCTTCTCTTACACAGCGCTGACCTCCCTCCATCTGCCCGATGGTGTAGAGTTTATAGGGCATTCCGCGTTCCGAGAGTGCAATGTCTTGGAAACGGTCACGATGACGGACAGCGTGACTACAATGGATGATAACGCGTTCGACCACTGTGATATCCTGCGTTCCGTCACCCTTTCCGATCAAATTGAAACCATCGGCCTGCAAACATTTTCCCAATGCAAAAAGCTGGAAACCATCCATTTGCCGGCCAGCTTGAAGACGATTGGCAACGACGCCTTCCAATACTGTGAATCGCTCCGCTCTCTCACCCTGCCGGACGGAACGGAAAGCATCGGCAGTTTAGCGTTCCGTGGCTGTAGCGTTTTGGAGGCTGTTGTCATTCCCGCAAGCGTTACATCCATTGATAGTGGTTGGAACAACAATAGCGTTTTTGCATATTGCGGTGTCCTCACTCTGTATGTAACACCCGATTCCCATGCGGAAAAATACGCCAAAGAGCGAGGGATTACCTACGAATATCTGGCCGAGGGTAAGACGGTGCGGCTGGATGTTGTGGGCGAAGATGGCAATCCGCTGGACGAGGAGGACTACTCCATCCGCTGGTACGAGAACGGGGAGCGGCTGAGCGCTTCCGGCGGCTCCATCGGGGTGGACGGGGACACCCAGGCGCTGACCTATGAAGTCGCCCTGGGCGAGGAGCTGGCCTTCCAGTACCAAACGCCAGGGGTGCAGACCGTAGAGCTGACCGACACGGTTACCACCCTGGAATGCCAGCTGCAGCCCCTGCCCCAGGTGACCCTTACCGGCGCTGTGACGGATGCGGAAGGAGAGCCTCTGAAGCAGGCATCGGTCACCATTTCCCAGAGCGCTGGAATCTACGAGAAAACCCAGCGGGAAAATCTGCCGGTGGACAGCGACGGGAGCTTTTCCATCCAGCTGCCCGTTCTCGAAACCACCGTCACCGCCGAAATGGACGGCTATTACACCCGCAGCCGCACCGTTCCGCTGTTGGACGGGGAGGGCACCTCCAACAATGTGGGAGACATCGCCCTTCCGGCCATTCCAGAAGCCCGGGTGGAGCTGTCTTTCACTGTGGAAAGCGCCGTGGCAGCGGACGAGGCCTCTGTGACCACCAAGCTGCAAACAGGCAATGGCATTACGGTCTCGGCATATAACGTGACTACGGGGAAAGAACTGACCAACGCCGTGTTCCAATATCCCTATCTGGTGCTGGGTGACAACAATGCGAAGTCTGGTGACGAGGTTCGCATCACTGCTACGGACACCTGGGGAAAGATGACCGCCAAACCAGTCACCGTCAAACTGACGGACGACCCATGGACAGCGGCGATCACATTTACGGAGAACGGCGCTGTCTCCGCTCTGCTTTCCGGGGACTTCCCCAAGCGGGCGGCGGTGTTTGATGCGGGCGGGAACCTAGTGCAGACCGCCACGGTGGATGGGCAGCTTTTCACCTCCCAGCCCCTGCCAGCGGGAAACTATCAGGTGGCGTTCTTAGAGAAAACATCCCAAATTAGTGCCATCCCCACCCTGGGGTATCTGACTACTCTAGGCCTGGTACAGGGGGAGAACTACGTCCTGCGGAGCTTCAGCGTAGAAAACGGAAAGATCACCACACTGGATAACGTGACAGTGCCACCGCTGGAGATGAGTTACCTGGTGGCGGAGAATACTTCCGTCTCGGTGAACAAAGCCAAGGCGCCGGCGGGGCAGTATGTCACCGTGCGGGCGGCCTATGAACTGGATGAAAAAGTCTCCTCCACAGGCCAAACCCTGGTGGTGGATTTGCCAGAGGGCTGCGAGCTTGTAGAGGGCAGCGTGACGGTGGACAGAGTCAGCGCCACTTATTCCAGTCCAGATGATGGAACGGTGAACATCCCCACCAACAAAGAGAAGGCCACAGTGCTCTTTTACGTAACTCCCACAAGCAGCGGGGAGTTTTCCGTCACCTGCAGCCTGGCGTTTACGCCAGAGGGCACGGAACAGGCGGTGACCCAGCCCCTGGGCAGCGGGTTCTTCTCCGCCACGGCCATGGAGCTGCGGGTATTAGACAAGACCTCGAAAAAACGGTGCGGGTTTCCGGCAAGGCGGCCCCCAATGGCACAGTGGAAATCTACGACGGTTCCCGCCTGGCAGCGGAGACAACTGCCAACGCCGCGGGCACCTGGTTTGCGATAGTGGATTTACAGCCCCGGTATCAGTTCGAGGTCCACGATTTGCAGGCCAAAGTCACCACTGAGGGAACGGAGACGCTCTCCGATGTGGCCCGGGTGACTTACGACGCAAACTACATCGACCTTGCCTCCATCACCATGATCAACACGGCCCACCCGCCCACCAACCTGAACCCCATGGAATACGTGACGGAGATGGTGGCGGCAGATTACCAGGGCAAGTCCTTCTACTACCGCTGGGACCCCAACCACCCGGTATTCACCTTTACGGTGGAGTTTGACGAGAATGACCCGGAGCGCCTTTCCGGCGTGACGGTGGTGGCCGCCAACGCTCAAGGCGAGGAGACCCTGCTGCCCTGCCAGTATCAGGCAAGCGCCGGGGCCTGGACCACCTCCGGCACCTTCGACACGGTGGAGAGCCTGCCGGTGTCACTCTCCGTGCGCTACAGCTGCGACGGGGTTCCCAGTGTCTTTGGGGGTGGTGAGGAGGCAGTGGATGCCATGATGACTGCCATTGTGGAGGACACCCAGGAATATCAGGAAGCGGTGGAACAAGTCATGGAACAGGAGAGCGCAAAGCTCTCCCTGGGGACGGTGACCGCCGAAGAAGGCGGGGCTTTCTCCATGCCGCTTTTGTATGATGAAAAACAAATCGGCACCTATGCCGCCGAAGAAGTGGACTACACCCAGTTTGATTTAAACGAATGGAGAGAACAGGGCACCGTTATAGAATACACCTTGGAGGATGACAGCTGCTATTACACCAGGCGGGAGCTCTCTGGCGGGGAGGGAACTGTCACAATCACCCAGTGGACAGCATATCCAGCTGATAAGGTGTTGACAAAAGAGACCATCACCCTAAGTGGGACTGTCTCTCCCGTTCTGCGGCTATCCCAGGGAGAACGGCTGGCGGCAAGCCGGTCTGCCCAAACCCTGTCCAGCCCGCGGCTGGCGGCGGATTGGTCGGACCTGTTCGAGATTACCAACACCATCGCACAGCTGCTGCCGAGCTGGGCAGGCAGCCTAGCTTCGGGCATCAATACCATCAGTGATTTGAACATCATTCGCATGGGTGTTGACAGCAATATGTCAATCTTCGAGCTGGACTATAACAACGTCCTGGAGCTTTTAGACGAGAAATGCGACGACGGAACGCCCAGGGTTCCTTCCAAGCAGCGCACGATTTTTCTTGAACAGCTTGATGAGTTGAACGATACGGTTCTGGAATATCCCGGCATGGTATTTACAGCGTATGCGATGTCCTACTTTGCGGACTATGTGGTGGGAAAGACCATAGGCGATCTGGTGCCCGAAGAGATCTCCGATCTGGCCGATTCGGAAAATATAAACACCATCTATTCCAGCTTAGAGGGCTTTCAACGGCTTATGATGAAGCTGGGCAAAAAGGACGGCGTAAAGCTTAGCGGACGCGGCGTGGATATGGTAGTTGGCGTCACCACCGGTCTCGTAGAGTTTGACACCAATGTTGTTACCAGCATGGTCTCGGATGCAACGAAGAATGTGCTGCAGCTAAATTTGGATGCCCAAGAATATATGGACCGCCGGTTCCAAGAGATCCACGGGGACTTTCAAGATTTGATGAAGCAAATCCAGCTGTCCTATGGAGAATGCAAAGACGATGAGGAAGAGGACGGCAAGGAAGATGGCGGCAATGGCGATGGGGGCGACGGCCGCAACGGCGCCAACAGCCTGAGTTTCGACATGACCGCTGGGTTGGATCCCTCTGGCTATGTGTGCGAAGCGGTACCCTCTAACGTGCTGGAAGGCGTTACCGTGACCCTGTATAAAATGGGAGACGGCGGCACAGAGGAAGAATGGGACGCTGCGAACTACGACCAGACGAACCCGGTTACCACCAACGCCGATGGCGTCTACGCCTGGGATGTGCCCGAAGGGAAGTGGAAGGTGAAATTTGAGAAAGAAGGCTACGAAACAGACTGCTCCGACTGGCTAGCTGTTCCCCCGCCCCAGACCAACGTAAATGTATCTCTGGTGTCGGAAGCGTCTCCCGAGATCGCATCCGTCTCCGCCTACCCAGAGGGCGTGCGGGTGGAGTTCAGCCAGTACATGGATATTGAGAGCGTTAAAGAAGAACTGAGCGTAACCACTAACGGAAATGCAATCACCGGATCCGTAGAGGCCGAAAACGCCGAGGGGTCTCTAGATAATCCAGAGATCAAGTACGCCAGCGTGTTCTTCTTCACATTTGGAGAATCCGTGGAGAGCGGTACGGTGACAGTCTCCGCAGCGGGTGCGGAAAATTACGCGGAGAATACCGTACAGGAAACTGCAGAAAGCAAAACGGCAACCATTGAAGTCAAGCCCACCGGTATTGCCGTCCAAGAGACGGCCTCCGTTGGCTGCGATGGTACCGTGACCTTGCAACTGCAGGTGCAGCCTTCCGAAGCCGGAGCCCACAAGACCATTCAGGTGGCGTCCAGCACCTCCCACCTATTTAACGTTCCTACCTCGGTGGAAACAGACGAGAACGGCAAAGCCACCCTCACCTTAAGCGGCAAGCTGCCCGGGGCGGGCCAGTTGACCTTCTCTCTGGATGGAACCTCCCTTACGGCAGCCACCCAGGTGGCGGTGGGAGACACAACGAAAGACCTGCCCGTCTGCGAAGCGGTGACGGCCAGCCCGGGCGCGGGCGTTGTGCCCTCGGGGACGAAAGTTGTCCTCAGCACAGAGACAGAAGGGGCCTCCATCTACTACACCCTCAACAAGACCTGCCCCTGCGATGAAAGCAATGTTGCCCGCAAAGAGTACACGGGGCCCATTGAGATCACGGAGGACACCTACATCATCGCTTACACTGTGAAGGAAGGTTATGAGGACAGTAAGACCAGCCACTTCCCTTATACAGTCAAAGAGGAAAATCCCCCAGTGGTGGAGCCAGATCCTGGAGGGAGCACGCCTTCTAGAAAACCCACAGTGACGGTAAGCGGCACAGGAGGCACAGCTGTAGCCCAAAGCAGCGGTGTGGTGGTCATAACCCCTGCAACAGGATATAAGATTGCCAAAGTGCTGGTCAACGGGCAGGAAGTTGCGATTCCGGCGGATGGAAAGCTTACAGGATTGCAGCCTAGTGACAAGGTGACCGTGACCTTTGAGAAAATCAGTGAGAGTATTGATTTGCCCTTCACGGATCTTGCTGAAGAGACATGGTATAGCGGGGCGGTGGAGTACGTCTATGCCCATGGTTTAATGCGAGGAATGAGCGAAACCGTTTTCTCCCCCAATACAAGCCTAACTAGGGCTCAGGCTGTGCAGATTCTCTACAATTTGGAAGACCAACCTGTTGTGAGCGGAGCGGCGACTTTCACCGATGCAGAGCACTGGGCCAAAACGCCTATCGCCTGGGCACAGCAGACTGGCGTGGTGGACGGTTACGAGGACAACTCTTTCCGCCCGGAGAACCCCATTTCCCGCCAGGAGTTTGCTCAAATGATGTATAACTATGCTAAATATAAAGGTTATGATCTCGCCGCAAAGGGTAATCTGGATGCTTTCCCTGATGCGGACAAAATGGGAGCATGGGCCGAGCCTGCCCTGGCCTGGGCTAACGGCAACAACCTCATCAACGGCCATGATGACGGTACCCTGGATCCGGGAGGAACAACCATTCGAGCCCAGGCAGCAAGTATCCTCATGCGCTTTGACCTCAACATAGTAAAATAGCGCCTATGCAAATCTGAAAAGGAGCTCCCGGTTATTATTGCACCGGGAGCTCTTTTTTTCGTGATTTAAGGGTATATGCAATCATAATACATGAGACACCACGGATTAATAAATCAGTAGGCTAATATGGATAGTACGCTTGAAAAAGTGCATATTTTACGCAAATTTCCTTGCGATTCCCCTCAATGTCTGCTATACTTTAGTTAATTAACCCGATTTTCTTATTGAAGTTGTCGGAAAATCACAGCGAGGGGAATTGATGGGGGATGCGGTACTGCTACAACTGTTTCCAGTCCATGGCGGATGGGGCGGCTGTTTGTCCGTCCTGCGGATACAAAGCCAGCGCCCAGACAGACAAGTATCCCATGGCGCTGCCACCTGGCACCGTGCTGAACGGACGTTACATTTTAGGAAGGGTGCTGGGCCAGGGTGGTTTCGGCATCACTTATGTTGCCCAGGATCATAAGACTGGTAGTTTGGTGGCTGTCAAGGAGTATTTCCCCGATACTATGGCCGCCCGCACCGGCGGGCCCTCTGTTTCCGCCTACACGGGCCAGCGGGAGGAAAACTTCCTCTATGGGAAGGAGTGTTTCCTAAACGAAGCTAAGACATTGGCGGAGTTTATCGGAAATCCCAACATTGTGCGTGTGCACAGCTATTTCGAGGAGAATAACACGGCCTACTTCGTCATGGACTACGTCCAGGGCACCAGCTTGCAGGACTATTTGAAGCAGCGTGGCCGTCTCTCTTGGGAGGAAACCAAACATATTTTGGAACCGGTTATCGAGGCTTTGGCCTCGGTCCATTCCAGAGGGGTCATTCACCGGGATGTGACTCCGGATAATATCTATATCACCAATGACGGCACCGTCAAGCTGTTGGATTTCGGCGCCGCCCGCTACAGCCTGGGAGACAAGAGCCGCAGCCTGGACGTGGTGCTCAAGCACGGCTACGCCCCCCGGGAGCAGTATTCCCGCCATGGCCGGCAAGGACCATACACAGACGTGTATGCCCTGGGTGCCACTTTCTACTACTGCCTCACCGGCCGCCTGCCGCCCGATTCTATTGACCGGCAGGACGAGGACGAATTCATCCTCCCCAGCAGTCTGGGGGTCAAGCTCCCTGCCAAAGCGGAAGATGCCCTCTGCAAGGCATTGGCTGTATCTGCCCAGGACCGTTTCCAGAGCATGGGTGAGTTCTACCTTGCCCTCAACGAGGGGGGGCAGGAACCCGCGCCTCCCGTGCCGCCCCGGCCGCAGCCTGAGCCTCCCGGTCCTGCCCCAGAACCTTTCCCTGGGCCGGAGCCCGGGCCCGTTCCCGCTCCGGGACCTGCACCCGCGCCAGGGCCGTCCCCTGCTCCGGAGCCTGCACCTTCACCAGAGCCCACCCCCGCACCGGGAACCAATCCGATTTCTTCCATCCAAAAGCGTTTACCCAAATGGGCTCTGCCGGCTGCGGGAGCGTGTGCCGCCGTGGTGCTGTGTGTGGCGCTGGCCGCCGCTCTCAGCGGCCAGGGGGACCAGAAATTGTCTGTGGACGACACTTCTACGCTTAGTACGGTTTCTTTCTCTTCCGAAAGCTCGGAGGAATCTTCCCCTGCATCTCAGGTGATGCTCACCGAGGAGGATTTGGAGCTTTCCTCCGATACAGAAACGGTGAGCCTGGAAATTCGTACAACTAATTACGATGAAACCGGCGCCATCGAGGACTACGAAACATACGAATATGACGATTGGGGCAACCGACTGCGGCATAGTTATTTCCTAGCGGACGGTACAGTGGACCGCTATTACCAATACGTCTACGACGCACAAGGAAATGAGATAGAAAGCCGTCGATATGATGGCGACGGGACACCTTCAAGCTGGGACGAGTCCACCTATGATGAAAACGGCTGCCAGCTGACCTCGGTTTCCTACGATGAGGATGGGACGGTGATGTGGCGTTGGGAATATGAGTATGACGCATCCGGGAATAAAGTGAAGAGCCTGTACTACGACGATGGCGAGGATATACTGTCTGGTTGGTACGAGTATTCCTATGACAGCCAGGGAAATGAGGTGGAGCGCCGCGACTACGATGAAAATGATGCACTAGAGGGCATAGCCAGAAGAGAGTACGACGAGGATGGGAATGAAGTATTGTTTCAGTACTATAACGGAGATGAAGAACTTGACTCCTGGACGGAATACGAGTATGACGGCCAGGGAAACGAGCTCTCCTCCAGCGGGTACGAAGCCGATGGTACACTCTCTGATTGGAGTGAAACCGCTTATGATGACTATGGCTACTCCGTTTCTCACACTTGGACCTACTCTCCCGAAGAGGAAGACAGTTACTCCGTCTTCATTTACCAAAATGAGTACGATGAAGATGGGCATATCATCCGCAGAACCTTCTATTCCGATGGAGACCTAAGGAGTGTGACAGAATACCAGGTGCTGGAGGTTCCCACCGCGCCAGGCGGCGACCCTGATTTGATCCTTCCCGCTCCGGGAGCCGCAGTTCCCGGAGAGGACACGTCTCCCTCTCAGGCCGAGAGCAGCCAGCCCAGCGAGAGCGGAAGTTTCTCCGGTTCCCAGCACGGCATTGCCGGTATGAAATACGCCATTGAGGACATCCAGGGCAAAGAGGGGTTTGTCCATCGATACACGGGATTCCCTTGCGGCGGTCTGGTGGAGATGTTCGGAGGTCCCTGGTTCCTGGCCCTGTATGAGCTGGAAAATTCCGATGGGGGTAGCACGGTTTATTATTCCTTGTATGACCTGAGGGGCAATGGGCTGGTGCTTCCCGCCTCCGAGGAGTTGTTTGTTCCTGCGGGGGGGAATAGCGGCCTGGTTGGGATCTACCAGGATGAAGACGGCGAGTACTATCTCTTGGAACAGCAAGGCACTAGCCAAGGAGCCGTGATGTATACCTCCTATACCTTCCACGCTTTGACGGAAGAGGGTCCTGTGGCGGATGGAAGCTATTTTGGTTCCTCCGATGTAAATTACGATACTGGAAATGAGGTTTATATCATCGGGGACACGAAAACGGACGAAACTGGATTTCAGGAATTTTTAGACCGTTTCACACCTGTATGCTCTATGGACATCTTGGGGAACTACACGGGCAACGTCATCACCTTTGAAGAGTTCCAGCAAAACTATACATAATCGAGGAGGGAAAGCCATGCGCTACACAGAGTGCGCCAATGGCCATGTTTACGACGCGGATCAATACGCTGTGTGCCCCTATTGCAATCATATACGAACTGAGATCCAATTCGGCCCAGGGGGCGGGCAGACAGTGGCCCCAGGCGGCGGGAGCGGCACAGTAGCCCCAGGCGGGCTGGGAGGTTCGCCTATGGGTGGAGAGTGCATCATGCCTACGGGCGGAGGGGAAGATTCCCAGAAGACGGTGGCTCCGGATATGTTCCGAAAGCAAGCGGAGCAATCCAATAAGACCGTAGCAGTGTTCCGGCAGCAGCACGGCATCGATCCGGTGGTGGGATGGCTGGTGTGCATCAATGGGCCGGAAAAAGGCAACGACTACCGGCTGAAGGCTAAGATCAACACCATTGGCCGGGGCGAGGGCAACGATGTGTGCGTCAAAGGTGATAAGACTATCTCCAGCCATGCCCACGCAAAGTTGGCCTATGATGCCCGCCGGAACCAGTACATGTTCCTCCCAGGTGAAGGGTCAAACATCAACTATTTAAACAATGAAGCGGTTTACACCCCCATGCTGCTCCATGCTTACGATGTGGTGGATCTGGGCGAGTCCAGCTTTCTGTTTATTCCTTTGTGCGAGGAGCGTTTCCGTTGGGACGGGGAGTCCCAAGGGTGAGCTATGGGCATCTTCGCTTGGATGAAAGGAAAGCGGGGAAATCCGCCCCTACCTGAGAAAGCACCTCCTGCTCTTGGCTATCGGACAGCCTCTGTGCAGGGGATTGGTTCCCGGGAAGATCAAGAAGACGCTTTCCTTTTTGTGAACGACAGAGATGTAGTACGAACCCAGCAGGAGGGCCTTTTCGCCGTAGTGGCGGATGGCATGGGAGGAATGGCTTCCGGCCAAGAGGCCAGCGCTATCGCCATAGCCAGCCTTTCGAACAGCTTTTCCTCTTTTGACAGAGGCGAAGCTCTGGCCCCTCAGCTCCGGCAAGCCCTCTGCGAGGCCAGCGGGAAAGTTTTTCAGCGGCTGGACGGGTTAGGAGGAAGTACCGCAATCGTCTGCCTTGTCTTTCGAGAGCAGTTGTGGTTTGCCTGCGTGGGAGACAGCCCGCTGTACCTGTTGCGGGATCAGCAGCTGAATAGGCTGAACCAGGAGCACACGGTATGCACCCAGCGCTATGAGGAAGCTCTACTCTCTGGCTCCACAGATCCCAGTTCCGCCAGAAACGACCCGCAATCCCATGCAGTTACGTCTTTTTTAGGTCGGGAAGAATTGGATCAGGTGGATTGCCTTTTGCGCCCCTTGCCATTGCAGGCCGGGGATGTGCTGCTCCTCTGTTCCGACGGGGTGAGCGGGACCTTATCTGAGGAAACGCTGCTGGCTTGTCTCCAGCAGGAGACTCCCGAATACAGTTGTATTGCCTTGGAAGAGAAGATCAAAACCCGGAATAAGCCAGGCCAGGATAACTATACCGCACTGGTCATCCGCTGTGAAAAATAAAGAAAGAGGGGTTCCCGATGAAAAAGAGAATCGTATCCTTGGCGCTCACCGTTATCCTGCTGTTGGCGGTTCCGTTGACGGCATCCGCAGATTTCGACCCCGAGACCCGCAACAGTGTGGTAGTGGTGGAAACCTGCCTGGAACTAGACGCCGGCACGGTCAGCTTTGGGTGGGGCACAGGCTTCTTTGTGGGAGAGGAGGGCCAGGATCCCATGTACCTCATCACCAACCACCACGTCATCGAGCCCTTCCTGGAGAGCGGCGAAGGAGAGTTGGTGCAGGTAGAGACCACGGATGGCATGCTCACAGGCCGCAGCAAGATCCGGGTCTTTTATGATTCGGATGACTTTGAAGAGGCTTATCCCGTTGCATACGATGAGATCAAAGACTTAGCCGTTTTAAAATTGGGAGCTGCCACCTCCAAGCGCACTCCGCTGCCCCTGTGCAGTCCCACAGATAACATGGTGGGCAGTACCATCTATGCGGTGGGTTACCCCGGCTTGGCAGAGAACATTTTTGCCGACGCGACTACCACATGGGGTCCTTCGGACGTGAGCGTTACCAGCGGCAGTATCAGCCGTCTGCTCACCACCTCCGGCACAGGCCAGATGCGGCTGCAGATCGACTGTGTGATCCGCCATGGCAATTCCGGAGGTCCGTTGGTCAATGAGGATGGCCAGGTGCTGGGGATCGCAGTGTCCTCCGTCTCTGATGAGGAGGACAGCTCTATGTACTACGGAGTGAACATTGATGAGGTCATCCCCTACTTAAAGCAGTACGACGTACCTTACGTCCTCCAAGAAGCAGGAGCGACTCAGTCCAGCAGCGAGACATCTTTGGTAGAGGGAACGGCCTCTTCTGGGGACACGATAGTGGTTCCTGAATCTACGGAGGAAGACCCGAAGGAATCCTCTGGTGGAGTGCCTGTTGCCATATGGGTGGTGTTCGGTGTGGCTGTGGCGGCTGTGGCTGGCGTGGCTATTTTCCTCCTGCTCCAAAAGGGGAAGAAGACCCCTGCCCAAGTCCAGCCTGTACAACCGGCGCCCGCTCCGGCGCCTGCCCCTCAGAAAGTGCCTGTGCTGCGCTCTTTGGCCCAGCAGCACAACGGCGTGCGAATCCCAATCCAGGGCAGGCAGATCCTCATTGGCACCAGCCAGGGAGACTGCCAGGTGGTGTTCCGGTCAGGCACACCAGGTGTCAGCCGCCGCCACTGCTCCATTTCTTGGGATGCCGCTACCGGGGATTTCATTCTAACGGATCTTGGTTCATCCTTTGGTACGTTCTTGGAAAACCGCCAGAAGCTGGCGCAGGGTGTGCCCACGAGACTGCGTCCTGGGGACAGGTTCTACCTTGGCTCCCCCGAGAACTTGCTGAGCACCGGATTGGAGTGAGCTCATGACCGACAGTTTTTTCTTTACCGCTCCTGGCGGGCGGGAGCACAATGAAGACGCGGTGGGCCAACGGGAGATTCCAGGCGGTACGCTGTTCCTTCTGGCTGACGGGTTAGGCGGTCATCAGAGGGGGGCGGAGGCCTCTGCCCAAGTGATCGCTTTCATGCAGGAGGCTGCTCCTCCGCAGGATGGGGAAGATCTGGAACAATGGCTTATCTGTGCGATTACGCAAGCAAACGATGTCCTGCTTCAACTGCAGGCTGACTCCGGGTCCAATATGCGCAGTACCTTAGTGGCTCTTGCCCTTACAGAGGACAAGGCGGTTTGGGGCCATGTAGGGGATTCCCGCCTTTACTGCATCCGGGAAGGGAGACTGCTCTCCTATACCAATGATCACTCAGTGGCTTACGCCAAGTATAAATGCGGGGAGATCACCCGGGCACAAATCGGCCGGGACGAAGACCAAGCCTCTCTGCTGCGTTCCCTGGGCAACCCCACCCGGAGCCATCCGGATCTGGAAGCTCTGGACAGCCCGCCCCAGTCAGGTGATGGTTTTCTGCTGTGCTCGGATGGCTTGTGGGAATACCTCTACGATGGGGAGATCCTGGCTGATTTTTGCAAGTCTGCCTGCGCTGAGGACTGGGCTCGTTTTCTTCTGCTGCGGGTAATGGGCCGCATTCAGCCGGGGAATGATAATCTTTCCCTCATCACCATTATGCTCTCTTGATACAACGGTTGGGAGTATTGCTATGAAAAAGTTGATCGTTTTGCTGTTGCTGTTGGCATTGGGACTCCCGGTTCAGGCGTCGGAAACTCCTCCTGGCTCTTGTCAAGTAGTTAGTGCCTATTATAGAGGGGAAACTCTTTACACATTTCTCGAAGGGCAGCCCCCCGATGAATTGGGATTGCTACTGAACAATACACAGGTGGCCCAAGGGACCCCTACTCCGGTTTCTGAAACGGAAACAACCTCCCACTATCTATTCCTCATGGATCTTTCCACATCCATGCCGGATTATCAGCAGTGGATTCTTGCCTTTACTGACGCCCTGTTCGCGCAGGAGATCCAGCCGGTGGAAGTGGCCATTGCCGGGTTCGGTGACAGATTCGAACTGCTGGACGAGGGGATGACCACCAGTGACGAGGTGCGCAGGGCCATTGGTAATCTTCACTATGACCACACAGCCACCGATCTTTCCGGATGTCTGGCTCAAGCCCTGCGTTATACAGCGGAAACTCCTGTAGAGGAGGGGGCGGTAGCAAATGTTATCCTGTTTACCGATGGCATCCCTTGGCCAGAACAGGCGGATGGATGGGAAGAAGCTGCTGCCATCACCCAGGACTTGGCACAGGCTCCAGAGGTAATGTTCCATTTGGCTTCCTTTGGCAGCCAAGGAGACGATGTCTTGCTGCAAGCTCTTTCCAGTGGGAAGGGGCTCAGTCTCTCCATTACCAGCCGTTCAGACGCGGAGGCTGGCGGTACGGCTGTGGCTCAACAGGTAGATTCCCTCTATGGCCTAGCATTCCAGCCGAACATGCAGTTGGAAGAGCCTCGGCTGGATGGGCAGCTGTTTTATCAGGAGGATGGTTCTACCGTTTTCTTAGATTTAAACCATGTCCGCAACTATTCTGTGGAGTTGCCAGAAGAAGTTTCCGCCCCAACGGAAGAACCAGCAAATTCTCCCGAGCCGGAACCCACTCTTGAACCAGAACCGCCGGCGGTTCCTGAGCCAGAGAGCTCTGCCCCTCCGGAGAGTTCGCCGCCGGCGGAAGGAACGGTAACCAGCGAGCCCCGGGTGGAATCCTCACAGGAACCCAGTGCGCCTTCTGTTTCCTCGGGACCTGCAGCCTCGAAAGTGTACGCTGGTGAAGAAGAGGCATCTTTCCCACCCATCTGGATGATTGCGGCGGGTGGAGGTGCTGCGGTTTTAATAGTCTTTATCGTGGCAGTTGCTCTCTCACAAAGAAAAAAACGCACTACCTTAAAAGAGGCGGAAGTTCCGGGAATCGCATTGAAGTTGGAAGTATTCCAAGGGAAACCAAAGAGAAAGCAGGTGGTGTTTACCTTGGTGAATTCCCTTACAGTTGGGTCTGCAGCTTCCTGCGATATCGTGTGGAATGATCCGGAAATGGACGGCGTCTGCGCTCGAATCTTTTTGGATGAAAAAGGCGTGTTTATCGAGAGCGTGTCCCCTCGCACTCAGGTGTTTATAGAGGGAATTCTGATCCATGGTCCTAACCGGCTGCGCAGCGGCGACAGGGTTACCATTGCTCATTCCATATTCTGTCTGCGTTTTTAAAAAGAAGATCCGGACATCCTTGCTAACAGGATGTCCGGATCTTTCCTCCGTAGAATGAATCTATTTACACCCCCACCCTCCCCTGCATCTGAGCGCTCACTTCCCGCTTCTTCTCATCAAAGGCGTGAGTGTAAATATCCAGCGTAGTGGACACCTGGGCGTGGCCTAAAATTCCGGACACCGTAGCCACATCCGCTCCGCCGGAGATCATCAAACTGGCCGCCGTGTGCCGCAGGCTGTGGACGTTCAGGTCCAGGGGCAGGCCGTGTTTTTTGAGGATCAACTTGAACCGCCAAGTAAAGGTGCTGGGGGTCATGGGCAGATCAGCTCCATGGCGGCGGAAGATGTAGTCCTCTGTGGTCAGTTCTCTGCCCTCGTGCAGCTCCAGCTCCCCTTCACAGAAGGAGCGGTACTCTTTCAAGAGGCTTGCCATCTCCAAGGAAAAGTAGACGTACCGGTCCCCGGCGGCAGTCTTGGGTTCTTTGACGATGATGTCCTCTCCCGTGACCTTCACCACGTTGCGGCAGATGTGAATGGACTTCTCGGTAAAGTCCACGTCCTTCCATTTCAGCCCACAGCACTCCCCACGGCGCATCCCCGTGGCGATGATGAGCTTGAAATACGTCTCGTACTTGATACTCTCCTCCTCCAGGGCGGCAATGAGTTTCCGGGTGGTTTCCTCATCCGCTACGTTGCGCTTTTTCTTCTTTTTCCCGGCGTATTTGTAGGTGCGCCAAGCTGGATTCTGCGACAAAAAACCGCCCTCCATGGCATCGGAGAGAATACCACACAGGCAGGCGTGGACTCCCTCAACGGTGCTCTCGGAGAGCGGTTTTCCCGTCACAGAGTTCTTTTGCTTCCGCAAGGTTGCGTAGAGATTGCGGAAGTGCTCAGGCTTTAGTTCGGTGAGTTTGTAGCTGCCCAGGGCCGGCAGGAACCGGTCGATGTCCTGTTTGTCCCTGGCTAAGGTGGATTTTGCCAGCTTGCCGGGAGCAATATGGGTCAGCCAGTAAGCGGTGTACTCCGCCAGGGTGATGGACTTGTCCACGGTTAAGGGCTGGTTTTTGCACTGGCGCTCGAAGAGGGCGGCTTCTTCCTCCAGCCATTTTTCCTTGGCTTTGGGGGTGAGTCCCTCCGGCGGGTGGACGGTCTTTTGCTGGGGCTTGCGGCGGTGGCCCTCCGGGGCGTAGCCCATGGACACCACCAGCAGGTAACTGTTGCCACGCTTTCGGATGCTTGCCATAGTAAGAACCTCTTTCCTGTTGTGATTTGCCCTGTGGAGGCAACCACACACTACTCCACGTGGGGCCGGAAGTCCAGCCCTGTTTTCACTTTCTACCCTTTGGACAAGAGGGGCGGGTAAGGTTCCCTGTAATCCCCAGCGATGTACCTGGCTTTCAGAACCGGAACAGGGCTTCCTCCAGCTTTTCGGCTGCCGCCTGCTTCAATTTCATCTGGGGGTGACAGTATGTCCTCTCCAAGAAAGAGGTGTCCCCGTGGCCTGCCAGCTCCGCAACGGTCTGCTTGTCCACTCCCTCGTGGAGCATGGCGGAGACGAAGTAGTGCCGCAGGGTATGCAGATGAAAAGAAGAGGGGAAGCCTAGGTCACGGAAAATCTTCCGCAGGCGCTTGGTAAAGGTGTCGGGATGCACCGGCTCCCCCTGGACATTGGCGAACAGGTAAGGGCTGACCTTCCGGTGGTTCTCCCTGGCCATGCGCTTCTGGAAGTCGTAGAGACTCCACAGTGTGCTGACCACATAGTAGGAGATGGTCATGGAACGACTGCGGCCATTCTTGGTGGGGCCTTCCACCACCCCTTTCCCCGGCACCACGCTGCGGGAGCGGGACACCACCAGATTCCAGGTGTAGTGATCCACAAAGGAGAAGTCCCTCCATTGCAAGGCGCACAGCTCGCCCCGTCGGCAGCCGGTGTAGATCGCCAGGACGTAGAAAGCGTGGTAGAGGATGTGCTCCTCGGACAAGGCGTTGAGAAAGTACTGTGCCTGCTCATCCGTGGGGATGAACTGTTCCCTCCGTTCCGTGTCCGGCAGGTCGATCATCCGGGCGGGGTTCTTCGAAATGATCTCGTTGCGCTTGGCGTCGCTGAGGACGGCGGAGACCACGGTCAGGTACTTTTGCACGGTGGCCTCCTGGATGGGCCTGCCCTGGTGGGTTCTCTTTCGCAACTCTATAAGCAGATTTTCCAACGCCATAGGCCGCAGCTCCCCCAGCTTGATGGCACCGATGTAGGGGTAGACCCGCTCCAGCATCCGCCGGTAGCTGGCCAGGGTGCCGGGGGCGTACTTCACCTGCCGCTCCAACCACCGGGCGGTATAGGTTTCAAAGGTGGTGTCCCGGTCCTCGGCGAAACCGGACTTCACCAGGCGTTCCAGCTTCTCGGCTTCGTGAGCAATGTACTGGGAGATGCCCCGGGGCTTCACCGAATCCGGCACGGTAATGGTCTTTGCCTTGCAGATCTTCTTGCCGTTGGGACGGTAGCCGTTGCTGATGGTGATCTTGAATTTACGGTCTGATAATTGTTTTATGCTTGCCAAATAGCTGCCTCCTTTACATCTTCTGTTGATAGTCTTGTTCATCGGATTTCTCCCCCAGGGCCCGTTTCCGCCGGCGCTGGGGACGCATGGTGGTGCTGTCC
>OFMJ01000343.1_pt1 | contig 52868 bp, 54 predicted proteins | sample 1541801 | NCBI WGS metagenome assembly OFMJ01 (sample SAMN04209234, study PRJEB22552) | human gut metagenome | biome: gut; material: feces | host: Homo sapiens | place: USA: Oklahoma
AGTTCGTTTGTCAAGCACTTTTTTCAAGTTTTTTTCGCGGCCTTTTTCGTTCACCAGTCAGGTTCCGATTTTCGGCCTTTTCACTTGTCTTTCGTGCCCTCTCTCTCGAGCGCTCAGATATGATACCACAGGTTTCTCTTTTTGTCAACAGGTTTTTTCAAGTTTTTTTGAAATTCCTTTTTGACCTTTAGAGCCAAGCGCTTTCACGCTTTTCTTCCCCCTGTACAAGGGCGAGCTCCCTGTGCTATACTATCTGTACCGCTTCTCTGGCGCGCTTTGCAGCGCTCCGTTTCGGCGGTGATTGGTAGTATATCATCTTTCTCTGGAAAAAGCAAGCACTTTTTCCGCATTTCTCGGACTTCTTTGCTTTTCCACTGTTTCTTGCACTCTTTGCCCTTTTTTCTACTATATATAGAAAGGCGTGATTCCATGCCCATCCGCATTCAAGCTGACCTGCCCGCCATTGAGGTGCTGGAAAGCGAAAACATCTTTGTCATGACCCACGAACGTGCCAACCTCCAGGATATCCGTCCTTTAAAGATTGCTATCCTCAACCTGATGCCCACGAAGATTGAAACCGAGACGCAGCTGCTGCGCCTGCTGGGCAACACCCCTTTGCAGGTGGACGTGGAGCTGCTCCACCCCGCCACCCATGTGAGCAAGAACACCAGCTCCTACCATCTCAACACCTTTTATAAGACCTTCGCCGACGTGAAGGACCAGAAGTTCGACGGCCTTATCATCACCGGCGCGCCGGTGGAGAAGCTCCCCTTTGAGGAGGTGGACTACTGGGACGAGATGTGCCAGATTATGGAGTGGAGCAAGGAGAACGTCTACTCGGTGCTGCACATCTGCTGGGGCGCCCAGGCGGGGCTGTATTACCACTACGGCATCCCCAAGTACCCCCTGCCGGAAAAACTCAGCGGCATTTACAACCACACGGTCTTAAACCCCTACCACCCCCTGATGCGGGGCTTTGACGACAACTACTTTGCCCCCCACTCCCGCTACACCGAGGTGCGGCTGGAGGACATCAAAAAGCACCCGGATTTGATTCCCCTGGCGGTGTCGGATCTGGCGGGGCTGCACATTGTCGCTAACCAGAGCGGCCGGCAGATTTTCGTCACCGGCCACGCGGAGTACGACCGGGACACCTTGGCCAAGGAGTACTTTCGGGACATCAACAAGGGCTTAAACCCCAAGGTGCCCTACCACTACTTCCCCAACGACGACGACACCAAGACCCCGCCCTTCACCTGGCGCTCCAACGCCCATCTGCTGGTGTCCAACTGGCTGAACTACTACGTCTACCAGCAGACGCCCTACGACTTCCTCACCTGACACACTCGGCCTGTTTTTCCGGGCTTTCCTTGAAAACAGCGGCGGGTTCCGCTATAATAGAGAGCAGAAAGCGCGAGAAAGGAGAACTCCATGAGATACGACAGCATCCTGTTCGACCTGGACGGCACCCTGTGGGATTCCACCGACGCGGTGGCCGCCTCTTGGGAGGAGGCCCTGGCCGGCGTCCCGGATATTGAGGGTCCCCCCACCCGGGCCCAGCTGGAAGGCGTCATGGGCATGACGGCAGAAGATTTGATGGCCAAGCTCTACCCCCACCTCTCCAAGGAGCGGCACATGGAGCTGTTCGACCGCTGCTGCCAGGTGGAGAACACCTACCTGCGGGAGCACGGGGGCGTGCTCTACCCCCAGCTGGAGGAGACGCTGGAAGCCCTCTCCCAAAAGCTGCCCCTGTTCATTGTCAGCAACTGCAACGCCGAGTACATCCCCTGCTTTTTAGACGCCCACCAGCTCCACCGGTACTTTCAGGACTGGGAGTGCATCGGCCGCACGGGCAAGCAGAAGTGGGAAAACATCCGCCTGGTGGTGGAGCGCAACCACTTGCAGCGCCCTGTGTACGTGGGGGACACCGCCATGGACCAGGAGGCTTCCCAGAAAGCCGGGGTGCCCTTCCTCCACGCGGCCTATGGCTTTGGGGATGTCACCGGGGCGCCGGAGATCACCCAGTTCCCCCAGCTGCTGGAGCTTTTGCAGGACTGAGCGCCTGCGCCATTGCCACACAGGAAAGGAGGCGGCGCCGTGAAAGGCTCTTTGCTTTTTTCCAGCTATCCCTTTATCACCAGCGAAAAGGCCACCTTGACCCGGGTGACGGACATGGACCTGGAGGCGCTGTGGCAAATCCTCAGCGACGAGGACAGCCACCGCTTTACCCCAGAGGCCGCCTTGCGCTCCCACCGGGAGTGCGCCGCCAAGCTGCGCCAGTTCGACACCATGTTCCAAGAGCGGCGGGGCGTGGTGCTGGGCATCTACTCCACCTTGAACCGGCTGGTGGGCCTGCTGGAGATTTCCCAAATCAACCCCCAGGTGGAAAGCGTCACCCTCAGCTTTATCCTGGGCCAGGAGTACACCGGCCAGGGCTACGCCTCGGCGGCGGTGCGGGCCACCACGGAGTACCTTTTCCGCACGGTGGGGGTGCGGCGCATCCAGTGTTTTGTGCTGCCCATCAACTACCGGGCGGTGCTGGTGCTGGAGCGCTGCGGCTTTGTAAAGGAGGGCACCATCCGGGAGGGCTTCTACTGGCCCGACAAGGGCATTGTGGATTTGACCGTCTACTCCCTGCTGCCCACCGACAAGAAGCCAAAGTCCACCGGCCCCGCCTACTATCTGTAAAAAACACATCCGCCCCGCTTCCCAACTGTGGGAGGCAGGGCGGATTTTCTATTGGTCAAAGGCGGCGCGCATGTAGGCCAGCAGCTTTTTCTCCCGGCGGCTGACCTGCACCTGGGTCATGCCCAGCTCGGCGGCGGTTTGGGACTGGGTCTTGCCCTGGAAGTACCGGCAGCGGATGAGCTTTTGGTCCCGCTCCTCCAAGGTGTGGAGGATTTGGTACAGCGTCAGGCGCTCGGTCATCCTCTCCTCGGGGGCCTCCACGGGGATGTCCAAATCGCCGCCCTCCTCCCCATCGGTGAGGGACATGGGCGCCTGGCCCACCCCCAGCGCCAGGGCGGCCTTCTCCACGGGCACACCCAGCCGCTGGGCGATTTGGGCCACGCCGGGGCTCTCCCCTGTCTCCTGGCGGAGCTTGTCCGCCTCCTCCAAGGCCTTGCGGCTCAAGTCCCGCAGGCCCCGGGAGACGCGCAAGGCGCCGCCATCCCGGAACAGCCGGCGGATTTCCCCCAGAATCACCGGCACGGCATAGGTGGAAAACTTCACGCCCCGGCTGGTGTCGAAGTTCTCCACGGCCTTGAGCAGCCCCACGCACCCCGCCTGGAACAGGTCGTCGTACTCCATCCCCCGGCCCAGGAAGCGCCGGGCGCACAGGTGGGCCAGGCCGATGTTCTCCTCCACCATGGCCTGGAGGGTGGGCTCACTGCTTTGTGTCAAAGTATTTGGTCAAGGTCACGCTGGTGCCCCGGCCGGGGGTGGAGGTCACCCGCACGCTGTCGCAGAAGCTCTGCATCACCGCGAAGCCCAGGCCCGCCCGTTCCTCGCCGCCTGTGGTGTAAAGGGGCTCCATGGCCTTTTTGATATCCAGGATGCCGCAGCCCTTATCCCGCACCCGCACCACCGCTTTGCCGTTTTCAAACAGCTTGGCGGTTATGTAGACAGTGCCCCGCCTATCCTTGTAACCGTGGACAATGGCGTTAGTCACCGCCTCGGAAACGGCTGTCTTCATGTCGGTGAGGTCCGCCACGGTGGGGTCCAGCTGGGTGAGGAACGCCGCCACCGCCGCCCGGCCAAAGCTCTCGTTGACGGAGCGGGAGTCGAAGCTGATTTGCGCTTGGTTGATGGGCTTCATCATCCAGCCCTCCTTTCAATGGAGGCCAAGGTGCCAATGCCGGAGAGCTCCACCATCCGCCCCAGGCTGGGGGAAAGCCCGCACAGCACCACCCGGCCCTTCCAGAATTGCAGCAGCCGCACCCGCCCCAGCACCAGCCCAATGCCGGAGCTGTCCATAAAGGGCACCTGGGAAAAGTCCAGGCGCAGGCAGGCGGGCTTTACCTTTTGGGCGGTGTCGTCAATGGCCTCCCGCATCTCCCGGGCGCTGTGGTGGTCAATCTCCCCGGAGAGCCGGGCGGTGAGCACCCCCTCTTTATAGCTGAGCTGTACACTCATGATTCTCTTCCTTTCTCTTTTCTGGGGCAACAAAAAAGGCCCTTGGAAAAGGCGGGCCTTTTCCAAAAGCCTTGTCCCGCCCTTTGCATCTATTCTACAAAGGGTGGGGTGCGTATTTTGCCAAAGGGTGTCACAGCGGAAAGTTCTTTTTTCCGGCAGGGCGGTTCACTTCCGCCGCTTGGGCGGCATACCGCGTTTCTTTTTGATCCAGCGGGAATACTTGGGGCCTGAACCACGGCCGAGCCAAAAAGCTAGAACATATAGCAATAGCCATCCAAAGTCAAAACCAGCCACTCCTTTGGCGAAAATCTCTCCAACCTCCGTGCATGGCCCCAAAAGTGAAAGAAGTAGGCAGACAAATAGAACTGCTGGATGCCCTATTACGATAAGAAAATACAGATACAAAAATAGTTTAGGAATCTCCTCGCGATACCTGCTGTAAAGGAGCCTTTCCTTGAAAGTCATTCCCTTTTTTCTCTTTTTTAAGGCGCTATTATTCAGCTGATACGCTATGATTCCGGCAAGTATCCACCGGATATAGAAAAAAGCCAGCACCCAACAGATAAGTATCAATGCGGCTTGTCTTTCCAAACTCATGACAAATCTGCTCCTAGCCTTTCACGGCACATTCAGTTTCCAAACTTGCCTTTCAGCATCTCCCGGATTTCCCCGGCCAGGTAGAAGGAGCCACAAACAACGAGGGCGGCGTCCTGCTTCATGGCGCGGGCGGCCACGGCCAGGGCCTCCCGGCAGGAGCCCGCGGGGACCACCTTGGGGCAGAACTCCTGGGCAATCTGGGCCAGCTGCTGGGCGGGCATGGCCCGGTGGCCCTCCGGCGCCACGGTGACGATTTGGGAGAACAGCGGCCCCAGCACCTGGAGCTCCCCTCGGCTGTCCTTATCGGCCATCACGCCCATGATGGCCACTTTCCGCTGGGGGACGAACTCCTCCAAGGCCTGGCGCAGCGCCTGGGAGCAGCCGGGGTTGTGGCCGCCGTCCAGCAGCACCAAAGGCTGTTGGGAAATGACCTCCATCCGGGCGGGGATGAAGGCCTTTTCAAAGCCTGCCGCCACGGCCTGGGGGGTGACGGGCCAGCCGCGGCCTGCCAGCACCTCCAGCACCTTCAGGGCGGTGACGGCGTTTTTCACCTGGTGCTCCCCCAAAAAAGGCGTGCGCAACGCCACGTCCCCCCAGCGGGTGCCCGCCACGGTAAAGGCCGTGCCGCCGATGGAGCGCTCCCCCTCCTCCACCTGGGACAGGTCGGGACGGAACAGCTCCACCTGGCGCTCCTGGCAGATTTGCTCCAGCTCCTGCGTCACCGCTGGGGCCTGGTCGGGGTAGAGCACCAGCCTGCCCCCCGCCTTGACGATGCCAGCCTTCTCAAAGGCAATCTTCTCCAAGGTGCTGCCCAAAATGGCGGTGTGGTCCAAAGAGATGGACATGATGGCCGCCACCTCTGGCACGTCGATGACGTTGGTGGCGTCGAACCGGCCGCCCATGCCCACCTCCAGCACCACGATGTCGCACTGCCGCCGGGCAAACCAGTGAAGGGCCAAGGCGGTGATGTACTCAAACTCTGTCACCTGGTCGCCGCTTTCCTCGAACTGGTCGGCGATGGGGGCCAGGGTTTCCACCTCCTCCACCAGCTCCTCCTTGGGAATCATCTCCCCGTCGATTTGGAACCGCTCCCGGAACTCCAGCACATAGGGGGAGGTGTACAGCCCCACCCGCAGGCCGCAGGCCCCCAGGGCAGAGGCCACCAAAGTGGCGCAGGTGCCCTTGCCGTTGGTGCCCGCCACGTGGACGAACTTCAGCTTTTTCTGGGGATTGCCCAGCCGCTCCATCAAAGCGGTGATGCGCTCCAGCCCCGGCTTGATGCCGAACACCAGCCGGCCGTATACATTGTCTAACGCCTCTTCATAGGTCATTTTGATTTCCTCCTGTTTCTCAATAAAAAAGGGCAGTGCCACTTGCAGGCACTGCCCAGACGGACGGCATGTTAAGCGCTTCCCCGCTCCCTGGTGGTTGCCCACCTGCCCGTCAGTCGCGGGGGGGCCTTGCTGTGGGGGATTGCGCATCCCCCTGGGAAAAACAAGGCGGGCCTCCCCTTTCTCAGCCCAGGGCTGCCAGGGATTCCTCAATCATGCGGACTTTCTCCCGCAGCTTGGCGGCGTTGTCCTTCACCCCGTCGATGACGTTCTGGGGCGCCTTGCTGATGAATTTCTCGTTTTGCAGCTTGGCCTCGGCGGTGGCAAGCTGCTTTTTGGCGCCCTCCAGCTCCTTGGTCAGGCGGGCGGTTTCGGCTTTCTTGTCCACCAGGTCGTCCATGGGCAAGTAGCCGCGGCAGGCGGCGGTGACCACCGTCACGCTGCCCTCGGCCTGGGGGAAGCTCTCCCCAATCTCCACCGCGGAGCAGTAGGCCAGCTTGGCAATGGCCTCCCGCTCGGCCTCAAAGGCGGCGGTATCGCCGGTCTCGATATACAGGTGGGCCTTCTTGGAGGGGGGCACGTTCATCTCGCTGCGGCGGGTGCGCACAGCGGTGATGAGCTCCATGACCTTCTTCATCTCCGCCTCGGCCTGGGGGAAGGCGTGGCCTTCCTCATACTGGGGCCAGGGCGCCACGATAAGGGCCTCCCCATCGTGGGGCAGGCTCTGCCAAATCTCCTCGGTGACGAAGGGCATAAAGGGGTGCAGCAGGGCCAGCGTATGGGTGAGCACCCACACCAGCACCTGGCGGGTGTTCTGGGCCACGGCCTGGTCCTCCCCGGACAGGGGCCGCTTGGCCAGCTCAATGTACCAGTCGCAGAAGTCGTCCCAGATGAAGTCGTACAGCTTGGACACAGCCATGCCCAGCTCGAACTTGTCCAGGTTCTCGGTGACCTCTTTGGCCACGGTGTTAAAGCGGCTGACAATCCACTGGTCCTCCAGAGAGAGGGCCTCGGGCAGGGCGCAGGGCACGTCGTGGCCGTCGATGTTCATGTGGATAAACCGGGCGGCGTTCCAAATCTTGTTGGCGAAGTTCCGGCTGGCGGCCACCTTCTCGTCGGAGTAGCGGGCGTCGTTGCCGGGGGAGTTGCCGGTGACCAAGGTAAAGCGCAAAGCGTCGGCGCCGTACTGGTTGATGACGTCCACGGGGTCGATGCCGTTGCCCAGGGACTTGCTCATCTTCCGGCCCTGGGAATCCCGCAGCAGGCCGTGGAACAGCACGGTGTCAAAGGGCGCCTTGCCGGTGTGCTTTAGGCCGGAGAAAATCATGCGGGCCACCCAGAAGAAGATGATGTCATAGCCGGTGACCAAGGTGTTGGTGGGATAGAAGTACTCCAGCTCGGGGGTGTTGTCGGGCCAGCCCAAGGTGGAGAAGGGCCACAGGGCCGAGGAGAACCAGGTGTCCAGGGTGTCGCTGTCCTGGTGGAGGTGCTTCCCGCCGCACTTGGGGCAGGTGTCCACGTCGGTTTCGGAGACGATGGTCTCGCCGCAGTCCTCGCAGTACCAGGCGGGGATGCGGTGGCCCCACCACAGCTGCCGGGAGATGCACCAGTCCTTGATGTTCTCCATCCAGTTGTAATATGTCTTTTCCATCCTATCGGGAATCAGGCGGATGGCTCCGTCCTTCACCACGTCGATGGCGGGCCCCGCCAGGGGCTCCATCTTCACAAACCACTGGGTGGACACACGGGGCTCCACCACGGTGTGGCAGCGCTGGCAGGTGCCCACGTTGTGCTTGAGGGGCTCCACCTTGATGAGGTAGCCGCCCTCCTCCAAATCCTTCACAATCTGCTTGCGGGCCTCCAGGCCGGAGAGGCCGGCGTACTTGCCGCCGTTCTCGTTGATGGAGCCGTCCTCGTTCATCACGTTGATGACGGGCAGGTTGTGGCGCTGGCCCACCTCGAAGTCGTTGGGGTCGTGGGCGGGAGTGATTTTCACCACGCCGGTGCCGAAGTCCATCTCCACGTACTCGTCGGCCACAATGGGGATTTCCTTGTTCACCAGGGGCAGGATGACGTTCTTGCCCACCAGGTGCTTGTAGCGCTCGTCCTCGGGGTGGACCGCCACGGCGGTATCGCCCAGCATGGTCTCCGGGCGGGTGGTGGCCAGCTCAATGTAGCCGCTGCCGTCGGCCAGGGGGTAGCGCAGGTGCCAGAAGGAGCCCTGCTGCTCCTCGAAGATGACCTCCGCGTCGGAGATGGCGGTCTTGCAGTTGGGGCACCAGTTGATGATACGCTCGCCCCGGTAGATGAGGCCCTCCTCATAGAGCTTGACGAACACGTGGCGCACAGCCTTGGAGCAGCCCTCGTCCATGGTGAAGCGCAGCCTATCCCAATCGCAGGAGGAGCCCAGCAGCTTCAGCTGCTCCAAAATGCGGCCGCCGAACTTGTCCTTCCAGGCCCAGGCCCGCTCTAAAAAGCCCTCGCGGCCCAGGTCCTCTTTGGAAAGGCCCTCTTCCCGCATGGCCTCCACAATCTTGGCCTCGGTGGCGATGGAGGCGTGGTCGGTGCCGGGCAGCCACAGGGCAGAGTAGCCCTGCATGCGCTTCCAGCGGATGAGGATGTCCTGCAGGGTCTCGTCCCAGGCGTGGCCCATGTGCAGCTGGCCCGTGATGTTGGGCGGCGGGATGACGATGGTGTAGGGCTTCTTTTTGGGGTCTACTTCCGCGTGGAAATAGCCACCCTTCATCCAAAAGTCGTAGATGCGGCCCTCCACCTCTTGGGGCTCGTAGGCTTTCGCAAGCTCTTTTGACATGTTGTTCCCTCCTATATCCTTTGTCCGGGAGGTGTCCCGGTGTGTTTCCTATTGAAAAAGGGAATATCCCTGAAAGTTAATTATTTCATCTTATGCCCTGTTTGTCAACAGGAAATGGCCCGCTGCCCGGCGGATTCTCCCGTTTTCACCGTTTCCCGGGGGAAAATCTCCCCGGGCTGGGCACTTTTACCCCCGGCGCCGCAACAAAAAAGCCCGGCAGCCTTTCACGCACAGGGCAGCCGGGCACGGTATTTTGTTTCGCGGGGGATGTCAAATCAGCCAGCGCTTCACCACGGGGACGCGGGAGGCCGCCACGTAGACCACCAAGCCTCCCAGCACCGTCAGCAGGGCCAGCAGCGGCACCCCCACCACCGGCAGGGGCCAGTTGCCGTCCAGACCCAGGGCGCGCAGCACGTGGAGGAACAGCATGTGGGACAGGTACACACAGAAGGAGGCCTTGGAGAGGAACCTGGCCGCGGCGCCCAGCCGGGGGCCAGTCCCCTGGACAGAGGCCAGCAGGGAGAAAAGCCCCGCCGCCATCAGGCAGACGCCCACGCTCATGCCCTCCCAGAACTTGGTGTTCAGGGCGCCGTCCCGGAGGGAGGAGAGCACCGTCCCCCCAAAGACGCAGGCAAGGCCCACCCCCAAAGAGAGGGCGCCCCACCGCCGGCGGAGGGGGTACTTCTTCAAGTAATACCCCAGCAGGCAGTAGCCCATGGCGGCGTAGGACATGTTCAGCATCCACTGGAGGGGCACGCCGGCCAGCAGCGTAAAGGGCCAGTAGCTCTGCACCGTGGGATAGACAATCCCCAGGGCGAACCACAGCCCCAAGGCGTACTGGAGCAGCCGCTTGTCCCCGTGGCAGGTGAGCAGCCGCAAAAGGGGCAGAAAGGCGTAAATCAGCAGCACCATGTGCAGGTAGTAGAGGTGGTCCTCATGCTGGAAGAACAGCACCTCTTTCACCGCGCCGGTGATGGACTCCGCGGTGAAATTCCAGGAAACCGCCAGGTGGTAGAACTTGTACACCAGCGCCCAGAAAAACATGGCCACCCCAATGCGCAGAATGTAGCGCAGCCACAGCTTTTTGCCGGAAAGCTCCTTTTCCGGCGCCAGGAATAGCACGCCGGTGCACATCAAGAACAGGGGGACGCTGGCCCGGCTCACCGAGCCCCAGGCCACAGCGGAGTACCACCCCGCCGAGCCCAGCTGGTTCTGATAGGCGCCGGTGGCGGCGTGGATGACAGCCACCCCCAAAATGGCGCAGGCCTTTACCAGGTCCACGGTGACGTCCCGCCCCTGGCGCAGTGTTGTCTGCATAGAAAACCTCCTTGCTCCTTGTTCCGCCGCACGGCCCTGCCCGCGCAGCTGTTAGCCATTATAGCACAGCCGGGCACGGGATGCAATTTCCCCCTGGTTTAGGAGAGGCTCTCCTCCAGCACGCCGCAGAGGTCCCCGCGGCTGTGGAAAGCTTCCCGCCGGGAAACACCCGGCATCACTTCCGCACGCCCACAGCCTGCACGGCCTGCAAAAACTGCTTGACCACCGGGGAGGGCCGGGGGGCGTGGAGCAGCCCAAAGGGGATGGTATAGCCCCACTCCACCGGGAGGATTTTCAGCAGCGGATGGACATAGCGCCAGTTTTCCACGGCCATCAGCACGCAGTTGTTGTTCTCGCACTGGTTGAACACCCCCACGTCGTAGAAGTCGAAATCCACAATGTGAATTTGCGGGTGGTTTTTCCACAGGTCGTCCCGCAGCAAGTCCACATGGTGGCTCCAGTCCCGGTGCATCAGCATCAGCCGCTCGCCGTAAAGGTCCTGGATGGTGAGGCTGTCCTTCTGGGCCAGCCGGTGGTGGATGGACACCGCGCAGCAGATAGGCTCCCGGGAGAGTTCCAGCCCGGCGCACTTGCGCAGGCCCAGCATGGTTTCATCGAAAATGCCCGCCACCACGTCGATGTTCTGCCCCAGGTTGCCCAAAATCTCCCGGGCGTTTTCCGGGGTGTTGTCAAAGGGAATCAGCTGGAACTTCACCCCGGGGCAATAGGCCTGCACCCTGGGCCACAAATCCACCAGCACCTGGGCGGGGGTCATGGGGGAGGTGCCAATGCGGATGACGCTTTCGCTTTCCTGCATGGCGTTGCGGGCCCGGGTGACGGAATCCTTGCAATACTGGATGATATACTTGGCGTCCTGGTACAGGGAGTGGCCCGCCTTGGTCAGCCGCAGGCCCCGGTGGGTGCGGACGAACAGCTGCAAATCCAGGCTTTTCTCCAGCAGGTTGATTTGCTTAATCACCGCGGGCGGGGAGATATACAGCCGCTCCGCCGCCTTGTTGAAGCTGCCGGATTCCACCACCGCCAAAAAGGTTTCCAGTTGGGGGTTATACATGGGGTCACATCCTTTTCCTGCCCGCCGGGGAGCGCATTTTATCATGCTAGTATTATACCCTGCCGCCGGCCCCGCCGCAACCCTTGGGGCGCTGGGTTTTCCCAAACGCGAAACAGCGCGCCAGCCCACAGGGGCCAACGCGCCGTTTGCAAGAGAGAGAATGAATCTTTTACACAAGAACTTTAGGGAGCGGTGTTGCCGCCGGGGGTTTTCGTCACCGTGACGCCGCAGCCGTGGCAGCCGCCGCAGCTGCCCCCACAGGCGGAGCAGCCGCCTTTATGGTGCTTGCGGTTATAGATGCCCTTGCCCACAATGGCAAAGAACACCACCGCCACAAGCAAGCCGATGAGGATGGTAGGTAGCATAGTTTTACCGCCTTTCAATCTTGATGGAATAGGGACACGCGAAGCGCGGAAAGTTTTTAGTCAAGTTTTTTTCAAAAAACTTGCGGTTGGTAAGGCGGAGCCTTACGGCCTGTACCGGCGCAGCCGGGGAGAAAAAGCAGCGTAAGCGGCGCATACGCCGAAGGCGATAGCCGCTGGAGCGGCCGGCAGCGCACCCGTGAAATCCCCCGCCGCTCACTTCGCACGCTTAGGGGGGATTTCAGGAAAGCTTGGTGGCAGCCTCCCGCCGTCGAGGACGGCGTTAAGAAACCCCCGACGAGGGTTTCTTACGGAAAACAGTCCACTGGACTATTTTCCTATTTTCCTGCGTTTGCCGAAGGCGATTAAGGCCGTGGGACGCTGTCCCACACCCTGCCACCTTTGAAAAGGTGGACGAAACTTTTTCCCGCCTCCGGGCCTTTGGCCCTGCGGCGCGGACGTGCGCCGGCGTCCTGCACAAGCGCGGCGTAAGCCGCCGCTCCGTGGCGCGACTTGTCCAGTCCGGCCACGGACCTTAGTTTCCGGAAGCCCGCACCGCGCTGACGGAGCCCAGGTGCTCTTCGTCGTACTTGTTCTTCCTAACTAACAGGTACACAATGGCAATCACAGCCAGGATGGCGATCACCGTGCCAACGCCGAAGCCGCCGCCCACAAACAGGGAGCCAATCTGGTAGACGATAAAGGAAACCACGTAGGCCAGGCCGCACATGTAGCCAATGGCGCCCAGGGTCCACTTCCAGTTGTTCATCTCCCGCTTGATGGCACCCATCGCCGCGAAGCAGGGGGCGCACAGCAGGTTGAAAATCATAAAGCTGTATGCCGCCAGGGGGGTGTAGTGGGCAGCCACAGCGGTCCACAAGCTGGGGTCGTCCTCTGCCACTTCAGAGCCCACGCCAAACAGCACGCCAAAGGTGGACACCACATTCTCCTTGGCAATCAAGCCGGTAAACACCGCCACGGTGGACTGCCAGTCCCCAAAGCCCAGGGGCGCGAAGATAATGCAGATGGCGCTGCCGATGGAGGCCAGGATGGAGCTGTTGTTGTCCTCCACCATGCCAAACTGGCCATCCACAAAACCGAAGCCCTGCAGGAACCACAAAATAACGGAAGAGGCCAGAATGATGGTGCCGGCCCGCTTGATGAAGGACCAGCCCCGCTCCCAGGTGGCCCGAAGCACATTGACAGCGGCAGGCACATGGTAGGCAGGCAGCTCCATGACGAAGGGAGCAGGGTCACCGGCGAACATCTTGGTCTTTTTCAGGATAATGCCGGAAACGATGATGGCGGCGATGCCGATGAAGTAGGCGGAGCCAGCCACCAGGGTGCTGCCCCCGAACAGGGCCCCAGCGAACAGGCCCACAATGGGCATCTTGGCGCCGCAGGGCACAAAGGTGGTGGTCATAATGGTCATGCGGCGGTCCCGCTCGTTCTCAATGGTGCGGGAGGCCATGACGCCGGGCACCCCACAGCCGGAACCGATGAGCATGGGGATAAAGCTCTTGCCGGAAAGGCCGAACTTGCGGAAAATCCGGTCCATGATAAAGGCGACACGGGCCATGTAGCCAATGTCCTCCAAAATGGAGAGCATCAGGAACAGCACCAGCATCTGGGGCACGAAGCCCAGCACAGCGCCCACACCGGCCACAATACCGTCGGAGACCAGGCCCGTCAGCCAGTCGGCGGTGCCCCAGCTCTCCAGCAGCGAGCGGGAGCCCTCTGTCATCCAGGCGCCGCCCAACACGTCGTTGGTCCAGTCGGTCAGGAAGGTGCCGAAGGGGCCCATGGCCACCCAGTACACCACATACATGACCACGATAAAGATGGGCAGGGCCAGAATGCGGTTGGTGACGATTTTGTCAATCTTGTCCGAGGTGGACAGGCTGTGGAGGGCGGCCTTTTTCTTCACGGCCTTCTCCACCACCTTGTTGATGTAGGCGTAGCGCTGGTTGGTGATGATGCTCTCCGCGTCGTCGTCCAGCTCTTTCTCGCAGTCCTGGATGTGCTCCTCCAGGTGCTTTTTCAGGCTGGAATCCAGCTCCAGCTCCGCCAGCACCTTCTCGTCACGCTCGAACACCTTGATGGCGTACCACCGCAGGTTGCGGGCGTCCACCCTTCCGGCGATGGACTCCTCGATGTGGGCAATAGCGTGCTCCACGCTGCCGGTGAACACATGGGGCAGCTCCTCTTCGGCCTTTCCCTTGGCGCTTTGGGCGGCCCGCACACAGCGCTGGGCGGCCTCCATGCCGCCCTCGTTTTTCAGGGCGCTCATCTCCACCACGTCGCAGCCCAGGGCCTCGCCCAGCTTTTTCAAGTCGATTTTATCCCCGTTTTTCCGCACCAGGTCAATCATGTTCACGGCAACCACCACGGGGATGCCCAGCTCGATGAGCTGGGTGGTCAGGTACAGGTTGCGCTCGATGTTGGTGCCGTCCACGATGTTCAAAATGGCGTCGGGCTTCTCGTTTACCAGATAGCCCCGGGCCACCACCTCCTCCAGGGTGTAGGGGGACAGGGAATAGATGCCGGGCAGGTCTTGGATGACCACGTCCTTGTTCCCTTTCAGGCGGCCCTCTTTTTTCTCCACGGTGACGCCGGGCCAGTTGCCCACATATTGGCTGGAGCCGGTCAGGGCATTGAACAGGGTGGTTTTGCCGCAGTTCGGGTTGCCCGCCAGCGCGATTTTAATTTCCATTTTCGTTCCCTCCTAAGCTGTTAGAAAAAGCTAACTGTTTGGCGAAAAAAACGGCCTTCCAGCCGCTTTTAGGCGATTTCAATCATCTCGGCGTCGGCCTTGCGCACGGAAAGCTCATACCCCCGCACAGAAAGCTCCATGGGGTCCCCCAGGGGGGCCACCTTGCGCACGTGGATTTCCACGCCCTTGGTAATGCCCATGTCCATAATGCGGCGCTTTGTGGCGCCCTCGCCGTGGAGCTTTACCACCTTGACGGTATCGCCCACCTTTGCATCGCGCAGTGTCTTCATGTTCCCTCTCCTTTCTAAAATACGGTTCAAACCAGAATGCGGGTGGCCATGTTCCGGTCCAGGGCGACGCGGCTGTCCTTCACCTGGAGGATTAGGTTCCCACCCAATTCGCTTACCACGGTGACGGCGCCGTCCACCACAAAGCCCAGCTCGGCCAAATGCTGCCGCACCTCGTCCTTCCCGGTGACTTTACAGATGGTGTACGTCTCCCCGGGCTTTGCCATTGCCAACGGCATCATAGCGGTCCCTCCTTTATGCAAGAGGTTAGATTTTGCTAACCCACGAGGCAAATACAGGGGGTTAGGAAGTTCTAACCCCTTTGCCGTCTCCTAGTTTATTCCTCCCGCAGGGATTTGTCAAGGGCTTCGCAAGAAAAAGTTAGAAAACGCTAATCCCCGCAAGTCACCCCACAAAAGGCCGCAAAAAAAGAGGAGCCCGCGGGCTCCCCCGTTTGGCGGACTTATTTTTCTTAGAGGGCGGGGCGCCGGCCTCCTCCAAACTCCCCCAGAAAGGTGGCTGAAGACAAGACGCAGGGAATTTAACACCATCCCCCGCCGCGAACGTGTGCTATCCTCTCGATGAGCACGAGCGGAGCGAGCTGCCATGGGCGCGAATTGAGAGCCCAGGCACTGGGCCGCGCACGTGCGCTATCCTCTCGATGAGCACGAGCGCAGCGAGCTGCCATAGGCGCGAATTGAGAGCCCAGGCACTGGGCCGCGGACGTGCGTTAGCGGCGCGCAGAAGCCACCTTCTCGGTGCGCTACCGGCCGGGAAAGGCGCTGCGCTGTTTCCCTAACTTCTCTTTGGCTGACGCCCCATAAGGGCAAGGTCGCGCCTTTTTGAAAAAAGGCGCCCCAAAAACTTTTACGCTCGCTTCGCTCGACCCCCGCCATGTACCACTTAGGCGTCTTTCCGGTGGCGCAAAGCGCGTTTGCAGGCCAGGGCCGCCGCAATCAAGAACACCGGGAACACCACGGCGAACAGCAGGCCGGTTTTCAGCTCCCCGCCAAAGGCGCCGGAAACCATGCCCACCAGGGTGGGGCCGCCGGAACAGCCCAAATCCCCAAACAGCGCCAGCAGGGCGAACATGGCCGTGCCCCCCTTGGGCAGGCTGCGGGAGGCCACGCTGATGGTCCCCGGCCACAAAATGCCCACAGACAGGCCGCACAGGCCGCAGCCCAGCAGGGCCAGCAGCGGGTTGGGGGACAACGCCGCCAGCAGGTATGCCACCACGCACAGCCCCGCGCTGAGCATCTGGGTGTTGAGCAGGTTCAGCCTGTCGCCGAACTTGGCGTAAATCACCCGGGCGCAGCCCATGAGCACCGCGAACAAGCAGGGCCCCGCCAAGTCCCCCACGGTTTTGGAGACGCCCAGGCCGCTCTCCGCAAAGGCGGAGGCCCACTGGCTCATGGAGAGCTCGCAGGCGCCGGCGGCGAACATCAGGGCGGCGAAAATCCAAAACAGCTTGTTGGTGAGCAGCTTGCCCAGGGGCAGGCCCTCCCCCTCCTCGGTGAGGTGGGCGATGGGCACCTTGGTAAACCACAGGGCGTTAGCCAGGGGCAGCAGGGCCCACAGCAGCGCCAGCACCGTCCAGCTGCCCTTGCCAAACAGCTGCAAAAACAGGGTGGAGAGGAGAATCACCCCCACGCTGCCCCAGCAGTAAAAGGAGTGCAGCAGGCTCATGACAGAGGCCTTGTTGTCCGTGGGGCAGGCCTCCACAATGGGGCTGATGAGCACCTCGATGAGCCCGCCCCCAATGGCGTAGAGGAACACCGCCCCCAGCAGCCCCACAAAGGGGTCCGGCAGCAGGCGGGGCAGCAGCCCCAGGCCGGCCAGGCCCGCCGCGGCGAACAGGTGGGCCGCCACAATGCAGGGCCGGTAGCCGATTTTATCCACAAAGCGGGCGGCCACCATGTCCACCAGCAGCTGCACGCAAAAATTCACCGTCACCAGCAAGGTGATTTTCTCCAGGGGGATGCCGTACACATCCTGGAAAATCAAGAAAAGCAAGGGCGCCAGGTTGTTCACAATGGCCTGGGTGATGTAGCCGAAATAGCTGGCGTACTGGGTGTGCCGCCACTGCTTGGCGGTGTAGGTCCTCTGGGCTGTCATAGTCTTCCTCCTCTTGGCGCGGGGCGCAAAACTAGTGAGTATTATAGCAGAACTCCTCCGCCCTGCCTAGCGGTATTTTCGCAAAAAAGCGCGGAATTTTGCCCACAAAAAAGAGGGCCCGCAGGCCCCCTTCCTTCTATTACAGCAGCTCCTTCACCTGGTCCAAGGTCAGGCCATGCTCCCGGGCGATGTTGGCCACATCCTCGTACTCGGGCTTTTCCCGGGTGACGCCCCAGCCCCTGGCCTCCTTCACCCGCACCGGGCCGTGCTCTGTCTCCACCGTCCGCTGGGAGCGGGCCAAGGTGTAGCGGGTACACAGGCTCTCCCGCACCCCCAAGGTGGTGGTGTGGGCAAAGAGCACAGACACCAGCTTCTCCCTGTCCTCCAGCCTGCACAGGCAGGTGAGCTGCACCCCGGGACGGTTCTTCTTCATGCCGATGGGGGCGGTGGTCACGTCCAGGGCGCCGGCCTCCCACAGGCGCTCTTGGGCAAAGCCCAGGGCCTCGGGGGTCATGTCGTCCAGGTTGCAGGCAAGCTGGGCGATGGTGGTGCTTTCCTCCTGGGTCTGGCCCAGCATAGCCCGCACACAGTTGGCGGCTTCAAAGTCCTTTTTGCCCATGCCGTAGCCGGTCTTTTCCACACGCATCACCGGGGAAGGCCCAAAGCGCTGGACAAAGTGCTTCAGCAGCGCAGCGCCGGTGGGGGTGCAAAGCTCCCCCTGGACGCTGCCGCCATAGGTGGGCACCCCCTGCAGGATGTACGCCGTGGCCGGGGCGGGCACCGGCAAAATCCCGTGGGCGCAGCGCACCTGGCCGCAGCCCACGTGGACAGGCGAGGCCACGATCTGCTCTGGGGCCAGGTCGTGGAGGAGCCAGCACACCGCCACCACGTCGGTGACGGCGTCCAAGGTGCCCACCTCGTGGAAGTGGATTTCCTCCACCGGCCGGCCGTGGGCGTGGCTTTCCGCCTGGGCGATGAGCTGGTACACCGCTTCGGCGTCCTGGCGCACCGGCTGGGGGATGTCCAGGTGGGAGAGGATGTGGCGGATGTCCCCCATACCCGCGTGGTGGTGATGGCCGTGGCCGTGCTCATGCCCATGGCTGTGCTCATGGTCGTGAATGTGCTCATGGTCGTGGGTATGCTCGTGGTCATGCACGTGGACATGGTCGTGGGCGTGGCCGGGATGGGCCTCGTCCTGGGCCGTCTCGTGGACGTGGCTGTGGAGGGGCACGTCGTGGCTCTCCTCCTCTTCCCCGCCCACGGTGACCGACACCTGGGTGCCGGTGATGCCGCACTTCACAGCGGGCTGGGCGGCGAACACCACCCCAGGCAGGCCCAGGCGGTTCATGCGCTCCACAAAGCCCTGGGGGTCGGGGTGGAGCTCCAACAGGGCGGCGGTGAGCATATCCCCGGCGGCGCCCATGTTGCATTCCAAGTACAGTGTTTTCATAGCGATGCTCCTTTTCGCGATAGATTGCGCAAGGGGGCTATATGCCCCACTTGATTATTTCAGATGAGCAAATGGAAGGAATTGTCAGGTTTTATGCGGGGTTTCCAATTTGCTCAGGTGAGCAAGTTGAAACCGGCGGTTCCTTTCAATTTGTTCAGGTGAGCAAATTGCAAACCCGCATGTTTCCTGGGTTTTTCTTCAATTTGCTCATGTTCCTATCTCCGGCCGGGGGGCAACTTGTCCCCCCTATGACTTGAAATCCCAAAAGGGACAAATTGAAGGAATCTTCAGGTTTTATGCGGCTTCCGCAACTTGTCAGGGTGACAAATTAAAGTGGACTCCAACTTGTCAGGGGACAAATTGCGGAGCCCGCATGTTTCCTGGGTTTTTGCTCAACTTGTCACTTTTCCTATCTTCGGCCGGGGGACAACTTTTGGTTGGCCCTCTCAGTCACGGCTACGCCGTGCCAGCTCCCCCAAGGGGGGAGCCAAGTCTCGCCTCCCCCCTTGGGGGAGGTGTCATGCCAAAGGCATGACGGAGAGGGCAACCCGCCCTCCGGCGCGCACGTGCACTGGTGGTTCGCACAGGCGCGGCGTTCAGCCGCCGCCCAGTGGCGCGACTTGTCCCGTGCGGCCACGCACTACAAATGATTTATCATACTGGCCAGATACCCGGCCCCAAAGCCGTTGTCGATATTCACCACGCTGACCCCGCTGGCGCAGGAGTTCAGCATGGACAGCAGCGCCGCCAGGCCCCCAAAGGCCGCCCCGTATCCCACGCTGGTGGGCACGGCAATCACCGGGCAATCGGCCAGGCCGCCGATGACGCTGGCCAGGGCCCCCTCCATTCCGGCGATGGCGATGATGACCCGGGCGCTCATAATGTCCTCCAGGTGGGAGAGGGTGCGGTGCAGCCCGGCCACGCCCACGTCGTACAGGCGGGTGACTTGGTTGCCCAGCACCTCGGCGGTGAGGGCGGCCTCCTCGGCCACGGGCATGTCGCTGGTGCCGCCGGTGGCCACCACAATGGTGCCCTTGCCGGTGGGGGCGGGCATCTCCCCCACAATGCCGATGCGGCCCATCTCGTGGTAGCTAAGGGGCAAATCCTCCCCCACCACCTGGGCGGCCTCTTGGGTCATGCGGGTGATGAGGATGGCCTTTTCCCCGGTCTGCCGCATGGAGGCGGCGATGTCGTGGATCTGCTGGGGCGTTTTCCCCGCGCCGTAGATGACCTCCGCGGCGCCCTGGCGCAGGCCCCGGTGGTTGTCCACCTTGGCGAAGCCCAGCTCCTGGAAGGGCTCCATTTTCAAGGCCAGAACCGCCTCATCCACCGAGCGCTGCCCCTGGGCCACCTGCTCTAAAAGGGCGCGTATTTCCTGTTGGTCCATTCTTTTCAACTCCTTTTCTCCGCTTTCTTGAAAGAAAGCTTGGCAAAGAACTTTACTTCGCGGAGCGCGGCGCGAGCCGCCGCTTCCCTTCGCGGAAACTATAAGCGCTGTGTCCGCGTCTTTTGGCTTTGATAGTTTCGCTGGTTCGTCAAGAAAGCTTGGCAAAGAACTTTACTTCGCGGAGCGCGACGCAAGCCGCCGCTTCTCTTTGCGAAACCTTAAGATACTGTGTCCGCGTTTTTTACCTCTCTTTCAAGTCCAGCAGCACCGTGTCAAACCAGGGGGCCAGGGCCTGCAAAATGGCCTCCCGCTCTTTGGCGGCCTGTTCCAGCTGTTGCCCCGGCAGCTGCAGCCGGGCCGCGCCGTGGAACACCCGCACCCGCAAATCGCTGTAACCCAGGGAGAACAGCGCCTCCTCGGCGCCCTCCACCTTTCGCAGCGTCTCCGGGGTGATGGCCTCCCCGGTGGGCACCCGGGTGGCCAGGCAGGCGTAGGCGGGCTTATCCCAGGTGAACAGCCCCGCCTCTTTGGAGAGGGCCCGCACCTGGGCCTTGCTGATGCCGCACTCCCGCAGGGGCGAGCGCACGGACAGCTCCCCCAGGGCCCGCATGCCGGGGCGGTCCCCGGCGTCGTCGGAGGCGTTGGTGCCGTCTATCAGCACGGTGTAGCCGTCGGCCTGGGCCTGCTGCCGCAGCCTGCCGAACAGGGCCCGCTTGCAGTGGTAGCACCTGTCCGGGGGGTTTTCCGCCACGCCGGGGACCTGGAGCACGTCCAGCTCCACCACGGTGAGCTCCACCCCCAGCTGGGCGCAGAGCCGGCGGGCGTCCTCCAGCTCAAACTGGGGCTGGAAGGCCGTCTTGATGAAATAGGGCCGCACCTGGGCGCCATGGTCCAAGGCGGCGTACAGCAGGTAGGCGGAGTCCACCCCGCCGGAAAAGCCCAGGGCCACCTTGGGGCACTCTTGGAAGAAATCTCGAAGCTCCATAAACATCCTTCCCACAAAAAAGCAACAGGAACCAAACCTGGCCCGCTTCTGCGCGCCAAATCTGCTTCCTGCGAAATGGTCTCCATCTGGGGATAAACCCGTCCTTGGGGACGGCGGGCCCCTTCCTGGGGCCTTTACCAGTTTACAAGAGTTTGGCCCTCCCGTCAAGAGGGTGGAAAAAATCAGCGCCGCCAGCACCTTCCGCGGCAAGGGCTGCTACGGTAGTACACAGGGGGGAACCCCCGCACTTTTATTAAGGAGGGATCGTATGCAGACAAAAGGTGTGGACATCTCCGAGCACAACGGCGCGGTGGACTTTGCCGCCCTCACACAAGCCGGGGTGAAGTTTGCCATCCTGCGGCTGGGGTACGGCTCGGACTACACAAGCCAGGACGACGCCCAGTTTGCCCAGAACGTCCGCAAGGCAGAGGCCGCCGGGATGCCCTGGGGGGCCTATCTCTACAGCTACGCCAAAGACGCCTCCATGGCCCAAAGCGAGGCCCGGCACGCGCTGCGGCTGCTGCAGGGCCGCAAGCCCCTGTACGGCGTGTGGTACGACGTGGAGGACAGCCAGATTGCCGGTGCGGACCTGATGGCCACCTGCCAGACCTTCTGCGCCGCGATGGAGGCTGCGGGGCTGTACGCGGGCATTTACGCCTCCCTCAGCTGGCTGACCACCAAGCTGAACAGCCCCCAGCTGGACCCGTACGACAAGTGGGTGGCCCAGTGGAACAGCGCCTGCACCTACCCAAAGCCCTACGGCATCTGGCAGTACACGGACAGGCTGGCCATTGGCGGCCAGGTGTTTGACGGCAATTGGGCCTACAAGGACTACCCCGCCATCATCCAGGCCATGAGCAGCCAACAGGAGGGAGCGAGCTTGACCGAAGCAGACGTGAAAAAGCTGGCCCGGCAGGAGATGGAAGCCTACTTCGCGGAGCTGGCGAAGAAGCCCGTCTCCCCCTGGGCCCAGGCGGCGGTGGAGTCCGTCCTGGCCCGGGGCCTGATGCGCGGCGACGCGGACGGCAGCTTCCGGCCCCAGAGCTTCATCACCCGCCAAGAGGTGGCGGCGGTGCTGGAAAACCTCTCGTGAACAGGGAAAGGGCTGTCTTTGCGGGCAGCCCTTTTTCTATTTGTGCGCGCGCCGCCGGGCCAGGAGAAAGGCGGCCAGGTTCAGCACCGCTGTGCACACCAGCAAAACCATCGCCGCCAGAAACCGGGCGTTGGCGGTGTCCTCCACCGTGGCCATGTCCTGCTCCACAAAGCGGGCCAGCAGGAACAGCTGGAACGTCACCGCCAGCGTGGTGAGGAAAAAGCTGCCAGCGGCCCAGGGCCCCGGCTTCCCCCGGCGGGCCATGCACACCACAGGCAGGGCCATCGCCCCCAGGCCCAGCACGATGCTGATGAGTTCCACGTTGAAAAGTGCCGCAAACATATCAGCTCTCCTTTCTCATGTTTCTCCTATATAGGACAGCCGCACCGGCCGTCAGGGCGCATCCCCCTGCCAGCAGGGTGCAGTCCCAGCCCCACAGGGGAGCGCGCAAATCTGGGGAAACACACACGCCCCGCCGGTAGAAGATTTCATCCACCCGCCGCAGAAGGCCGTCCCGCACTTCCTTTCTGGAAAGGCCCCGCTGGATACGCTCCTTCTCCACCGAGGGGGTGGCGTTGTAAAAGTCCCGCACAAGCCCTTCCAAGGCGGAGAGGGAAACGAAGAAATAGCCCTGGGGCGTTTCCTCCCCGGAGAGGGGGAATACAGTCCCCCACCGCCAGCCCTTCCAGTATGTGGGATAGGTGTCCATGAGGAAATCCCCATAGCCCCAAGCCAGCTCCGTTCCCGCCGGGATGGTGTAAACCGGCTCCCCGCCGGGTGCCGCGTAATAGGAAATATCCTGGCTGCACGTGAAGTAGTACACCCCATACACGGGGTTAGTGATTACCGACAAAGCCACTTGATACTGGCTGACGTCCATCGCCTCCATCGGGACGCCGTCCCGGTAGTCTGAAAACCGTGGGCTGGGCGTAAAGCCCGCCTCCAGCTGGCTGTTCTTCCAAGCGGCCCCGCCCACCCGCAGAAGGAGGCAGGCGCCCAGCAGCACCGCCACACACAACAAAAAGGCCGCCGCTTTTTTCCTCATGGAAGTTCACCCCCTTAAAAATGGGCCTCATAGTAATAGAAATCGCCGGTGAGCTGCCGGGTAACCCCCCAATTGTCCCCCTCGCCCTGCCAGGCATAGCCGCCGTTTTGGGGCGTCAGCTCCACCTCTGCCCCCTGGAAGGGTTCGGGGCCTGCGGGGGAATAGTAAAACCCATAATAGCTGGTGGAGGAACCAAGCCCCCAGCCGTCACAGGTGAACTCCACAAAGGATTCCGGCGGAGCGCCCCACAAATCCACCTGTTCCACCAGGCCGGGCAGGGGCAGAGTTTCCGGCACCTGGCCTGTCTCCAGGCAGGACTGCGCAAAAGCGGCCAGCTCTGCCCCGTGGGCGGAGACCTCCCGGGCATAGCGGTGCTCCAGGCTGCCAGGGAGAAGGGGCGAACCGAACCAGTTCAGCAGGCTGTACACGCCCAGTGCAACCACCAAGAGCCCGCCCGCCACACAGGCGGGGATTACAAAGGGCTTCTTTTTCATGAAAATCCCCCCTCTAAATAGAAGATGGTCAAATCGGCGGCGGCGCGGAGCAGCCACAGCGCCAGCAGGTGGGCGGGGTAAAAGACATAGAACACCCACTTGCCCCGCTTGGAGCCGGGCTGGCCGTTGTACAGGGCCACCAGCCCCACGCCGGCCAGGGCGAACACCGTCTGCCGGGCCATGTACCAAAACTGGGCCGGGTTGCCCACCCACCACAGGGGGGAGGAAAACCCGCCGAAATTGTTCACCACAATATAGAGAAAGGCCACCACCGAGCCCAGGGCGATGATGCGGGCGGGCTTGCTCTCCCAGAACAGGTAGGGCAGCAAAATGCACAGCACCCCAAAGCCGCCGTAATCCGTGCCCAAAATCTCGCACAGCAGGACGATAGCAGCCACGGGCGCCACCGCCGCCCAGGCCCAGCGCCTGCCCCTGCTCCTGCAAAATTTGACAAGCTGGCAACAGGCGGCCCCGGCCAGCAGGGTGAAGAACACGTTGAAAAGGCCAAAGGCCAGGGAACCGGCCCTCAGGGCCAGGCGGTAGGGCACCTCGGAGAGGACGGCGAAAAGCAGCAGCCGCCCCAGGTAGCGCCGGGCGCTGTGGGTGTACACGCAACCCTGGGCGATGCCGTAGGCGAAGATGGGAAAGGCCATCCGGCCCACATCCCGCATGGGGTCGTACCAAGAGAAGGGGAACAGCCCTCCCATCACCGCCGCCGTGTGGTCGATGAACATGGCCGCGATGGCCACCCATTTCAAGACGTTCCAGGTCATGGGGATGCCTCCTTTTTCAAAGGATGGGATAAACCTTCCACCCCCATCATAGCATGCCCGGGCAACAAATACAATTTAAATCGAAGTCTCCGGCGGAAATTCAGCAAAAAAACAAATGTCCCCTTCTGTTTTTGGAGGAGGGGACAAAAGGGCCCAGCCGGGCGCGGGGCCGGAAGACAAGGAAAAGCGCCGGTGTTTTGGCGTTTCCAAACACAGGCGCTTTGGTGGGATTTATTCTGGATAGTGCAGGTTCTTCTCGGTGGGATGCTCCAGCGCCTCGGCCAGGTACTTCTTGGCCAGGAACCGCGCCATGGGCAGGTTCTGGTCCAGGTAGTTGCCGCAGTCCTTGGGGGCTGCGCCTGGGATCTCCCCCTCGTACCCCGCGATAAAGCAGAAGGTATCCCGCACCAGGGGCACCGCGTCCTGGGATTGGTAATCCCCGGCCAAAATGAGGTAGCAGCCGGTGCGGCAGCCCATGGGCCCAAAGTAGATGACCTTCTCCTTCCAGTGGGGCTCGTTGCGCAGATAGGTGGCGGCCAGGTGCTCGATGGTGTGGAGCTCGGCGGTGTTCATCACCGGCTCCCGGTTGGGCGCGCACATCCGCAGGTCAAAGGTGGTGAGGACCTCTTGCCCCACGTGGTCCTTTCGGGACACATAGACCCCGGGGAGCAGGTCCAGGTGGTTTACTGTAAAGCTCGCGATTTTTTCCATATTGCTCTCTTTCACCGCTTTTTACTTCCCGTAGCCGTTGGGGTGGCTCTCGTGCCACTTCCAGGCGCTGGCGATAATGGTCTCCAGGTCGTCGTACTGGGGCTTCCAGCCCAGGATGGTCTTGGCCTTCTCGCTGCTCGCCACCAGCTGGGCGGGGTCGCCGGCCCGGCGGGGGGTGGTCTGGGCGGGGATGGGATGGCCTGTCACCTTGCGGGCGGTGTCGATGACCTCCTTCACGGTGAAGCCCACGCCGTTGCCCAGGTTGAAGATGTTGCTCTCGCCGCCATTGTTCAGATACTCCATGGCCAAAATGTGGGCCTGGGCCAGGTCGGTGACGTGGATGTAATCCCGCACGCAGGTGCCGTCCCGGGTGTCGTAGTCGTCACCGTAGATGGACACCTTCTCCCGCTGGCCCAGGGGCACCTGGAGAATCAGGGGGATGAGATGGGTCTCAGGGTGGTGGGCCTCGCCAATCTGGCCGGACTTGTGGGCGCCGCAGGCGTTAAAATACCGCAGGCTCACATAGCGCAGGCCGTGGGCCTGGCCCACCCAGTGGAACATCCGCTCCATCGAGAGCTTTGTCTCGCCGTAGGTGTTGGTGGGATGGGTGGGGTCGCCCTCTAAAATGGGGATGTTCTCCGGCTCGCCATAGGTGGCGGCGGTGGAGGAGAACACGATCTTGTCCACGCCGTGTGCCACCATGGATTCCAGCAGCACCTTGGTGCCGCACAGGTTGTTGTCGTAGTACTTCAGGGGGTTTGTCATGCTCTCCCCCACCAGGGAGTTGGCCGCGAAGTGGATGACCCCCTGGATGGGCTCCTTCTCAAAAAGCCCGTCCAAAAAAGCCCTGTCCCGGATGTCCCCCTGATAGAACCGCGCCTTGGGGTGGACCGCCTCTTTGTGGCCTGTCTCCAGGTTGTCCGCAATCACCACGTCCACGCCGTTGTCAATCAGCTCGTAGGCTGTGTGGGAGCCGATGTAGCCGGCCCCGCCCAGTACCAAAACCGCCATGCTGCCTTACCTCCTGTGTAAAATTTTCCGCAGGCAGTTGCTTTCTGCCTCTATGATTATTATAATGAGAACAGAAGCAAAAAAACAACAAGGATATTGGCCTATTCTTTTCTTATATTGAGGTATTTATGGAGCTTTTGGTCAACGAGGAAAAACGGGAGCTGAAAAGCCACGGCACCTTCCAGTTTCCGGTGAACATCAGCCGCAAGCGGCTCTCCTCCTACGGCACGGGGGCTTTCCCCTGGCACTGGCACGACGAGGTGGAGCTGACCTTGGTGCTCTCGGGGAAAATCGACTACCGCGTCAACGAGAGCCAGTACCTGCTGCGTGCCGGGGAGGGCCTGTTCTGCAACGCCGACGCCCTTCACGCCGGCAGCCGTGTGGACGGAGGGGACTGCGACTATGTGTCCCTCACCTTCCACCCTCGGCTGCTGGGCGGGTACGAGGGGTGCATTCTGCGCAGCAAGTACGTGGACAGCCTGGTGGGGGCCTTCCCCTCTCTGCGGCTCTCCCCCCAGGAGAGCTGGCAGCGCCACATTTTAGAGGCGGTGGAGAAAATCTACCAGCTCTCCCAAAGCCAGCCGGAAACCTACGAGCTGGAGGTGCAGCGGCTGCTGCTGGGCATCTGGAGCGGCCTGTACCGCCACCGGGGAAACCAGGCGGCCGCCCCCGCCGGGCCCGAGCGGGTGGAGCGCCTGCGGGTCATCCTCTCTTACCTGCACGAAAACTACGGGGAGAAAATCACCCTGGAGGACGTGGCGAAGCAGGTGGGCCTGTGCAAAAGCGAGTGCTGCCGGTTTTTCAAGCGGCAGATGGGGCAATCGCTGTTCGACTACCTGCTGGACTACCGCATCGGCCGCAGCCTGGCCCTGCTGGAGGAGGGCGGCGCCACCGTGGCGGAGGTGGCCTCCCAGGTGGGGTTCTCCAACCCGGCGTACTTCTCCAAGGTGTTCCGGGCCAGGATGGGCCGCTCCCCCCGGGAGTATCAAAAACAGGGGCCCGCCGTGGGGCCGGAAGGGGGCGACGCCCTGTGAAAGGAGAAGTGCGCGCCTTTTCCCTGGAGGGCCGGCCCTGCGCCTGTTGCGTCCCCCAGGGGGAGGGGCCCTTCCCCCTGCTGGTGCTCTGCGGCTGGGGGCTGGAGGAAAAGCTGCCCCTCCTCGCCCAGGAGCTGCCGCCGGTGGTGCTGTTCACCGCCCAGGCAGACGGGGGAAGGGACTTCACCCCCTGGCCCGCGCCGGGCGTCCGGGAGGGGGAGGTGTTCACCGGGGAGGCCGAGGACTACCTGGGCTTCCTCACGGAAAGGGCCCTGCCCCTGCTGGAGAGGGACTTCCGCGCCGCCGCCCAGCCCCAGCGCCGGGGGATTCTGGGCTACTCCTTGGGCGGGCTGTTCGCCTTGTGGGCCCAGCGCCAAGGGGAGGTGTTCCGCCTGGCGGGCTCGCTGTCCGGCTCCCTGTGGTACCCGGGGTGGCTGGACTACATGGAGCAGCACCCGCCCCGGCCGGGGGAGTGCGTCTACCTGTCCTTGGGGGACCGGGAGGAGTTTGGCGGGCCGCCTTTGCTCCGCACCGTGGGGGACTGCACCCGCCGGGCCCACGCCTTTTATAAGGAAAAGGGCCTGGACACCACCCTGGAGTGGAACAAGGGCGGCCACGGCAAAGGGGTGGACACCCGCTGGAAAAAGGCCCTGCGCTGGGCCGCGGGGCGGCTTGTATAAGGGCCCTGGGGCCTATGTCTGCCTCCCGGGCGGCGGGGCAGACAAAAAAACACGAAAAATCCCCATGAAATTTTCTATTCAATATTTGTTCAAAGAAGTTTAACATTCATTGACATTCTTCCCTTCCCCCTATATAATCAGCATGTAAGGCGTGTGTTCCGCGCGCCAGCCCTTCGGAGCGGCGGACACGGGCGTTTCACACCTGTGCGGTGCTTGGTGGGGAAGCCCTCCCCCGTACCAGCCGCTTGAGCGGTAATATTTTTAGGAAGGTGAGCAAATGGAAAAATTCTTCAAACTGAAGGAAAACGGCACCACCGTGGGCCGTGAGATCGTCGCCGGCTTGACGACTTTCTTCGCCATGGCCTACATCATTGTGGTAAACCCCAATACCCTGAGCGGCCGGGCAGGCGGCTTGGAGGAAGAGCTGATGCCCTGGGGCGCCGTGTTCCTGGCCACTATCATCGCCTCTATCATCGGCACCTTGGTGATGGGCCTGGTGGCCAACGTCCCCTACGCCCAGGCCCCCGGCATGGGTCTGAACGCGTTCTTTGTGTACACTGTGTGCCTGGGCCTGGGCTTTACCTGGCAGCAGACCCTGTCCATGGTGTTTATCTGCGGCTTGATCAATATCCTCATCACCGTGACAAAGCTGCGCAAGTTCATCATCAAGTCCATCCCCCGCAGCCTGCAAAACGCCATTGGCGGCGGCATTGGCATCTTTGTTGCCTACATCGGCTTTTTAAACGTGGGCTTTGTGAATTTCGGGTCTGGCGTGCCTGCCATGGCCACCTTGAACACCAACGTGCTGTGGCTGTTTGTCATTGGACTGGTGCTCACCATTGTGCTGCTGGTGTGCAACGTAAAGGGCGCCATCCTCATTGGCATTGTGGCCACCGCCATCATCGGCATCCCCATGCAGGTCACCTCCCTGGGCAGCTCCATCAGCTTTACCGAGGCCTGCCAGCAGCTGCCCACCACCTTTGGCGCCATCTTCACCAGCGCCGGCCTGCCCTCCCTGTTCTCCGATGCCGCCAAGATCCCCCTGGTGCTGATTACCATCTTCGCCTTCAGCATCTCTGATACCTTCGACACCATCGGCACCTTCATCGGCACCGGCCGCCGCACCGGCATCTTCTCCGACGAGGACGAGAAGGCCATGGAGACCAAGGCCGGCTTCCACTCCAAGATGGACAAGGCTCTGTTCGCTGACGCCACCGCCACCTCCATTGGCGCCATCTTCGGCACCTCCAACACCACCACCTTTGTGGAGAGCGCCGCTGGCATCGGCGCTGGCGGCCGCACGGGCCTTACCAGCGTAGTGGTTGCCATCTGCTTTGCCCTCAGCGCGTTCCTGGCCACCTTTGTCAGCGCTATCCCCTCCGCCGCCACCGCCCCTGCCCTGGTGCTGGTGGGCGTGATGATGACCTCCTCCTTCAAGGAAATCAAGTGGGACGACATCAGCGAGGCCATCCCCGCCTTCTTCGCCGGCATTTTCATGGCCCTGTGCTACAGCATCTCCTACGGCATTGCCATGGGCTTCATCACCTACTGCATTGTCAAGGTGTGCAAGGGCGAGGCCAAAAAGGTCCATCCCATCCTGTGGGTGGTCACTGCTTTGTTCATTTTGAACTTCATCTTGCTGGCCGTTATTTAAAACCCGGCAACCCATCCTATGCTGCAAAAGCGCCCTGTCTTACGACGGGGCGTTTTTTGTTTGCCCGCTCCTTGGTCGGCTTTACACAGAAAAACCGCCTGGAAACGGTCCAGGCGGAAGGAGAGGGAGGTAAAAGTTTGAAAAAAGCAAGGAGAGGGAAGAATTGGCTCGTGGCCTCTTCTCTTCTGCTATGCTTGTAGTATAGCCCCCTTCTTTGAACTTCCTTTGAACAAGTTCTGAGGGTTTCGTTAAAGGTTCCTTAAGAGAATACGAACGAACTTGCGGCAGGTGCCCCGCCGTGCTATAATGGGCCGGAAAGGAAGGGAAACCACATGGAACTGGAACAACTGGCCCAACAGGCCATTGCCATTGTAAAACAGGCCGGGGAGCTGATTCGCTCCATCCCCCGGCCACACGTGTACACCAAGGAGGGCCACGCCAATTTCGTCACCGAGGCGGACATGGCCTCCCAGCGGTTTTTGATTGAGCACCTCTCCCCCCTGCTGCCCGAGGCCCACTTCTTCGCCGAGGAACAGGAGGAAAACAAGATGGCCCCCGGCTGGAACTGGGTGATTGACCCCATCGACGGCACCACCAACTTCATCCGGGGCTACCGGCCCTCCTCCATCTCCGTGGGGCTGGTGAAGGACGGCGTGGGCATGCTGGGCATTGTGCTGGACCCCTTTGCCGGGGAGCTGTTCTCCGCGGTGAAGGGCGGCGGGGCCTTCCGCAACGGGGAGCCCATCCACGTGGCGGACATCCCCCTGGAAAACGCCCTTGTCGCCTTTGGCACCGCCCCCTACTACCAGGAGCTGAAAGACGCCACCTTCGCCGTGGCCAAGGAGCTGGGCGTCCGCTGCGGGGACTTGCGCCGGAGCGGCTCGGCGGCGGTGGATTTGTGCCACTTGGCCGCAGGCCAGCTGGACGGCTTTTTCGAGCTGCGCCTCTCCCCCTGGGACTACGCCGCCAGCACCGTTATCCTCCAGGAGGCGGGGGCTGTCACCGGCACCGCCCCAGGGCAGGCGTTCACCTTTGAGGAAAAGCAGCCCTTCCTGGCGGGCACGCCGGGGGTGTATCCCCTGCTGGAGGAGCTGGCGGGGAAATACCTGGCACAGCCGTAATACAAAAACCACCGGGGGACTGCGGTGGTTTTTGTATGGCGCAGCAGAACCCGCGCGCCTTGCTGGACACATGACAAAAGCCGCGCCCCCCTTTTACGGGATGGGCGCGGCTTGCTTTTTTCATCGCTTGAGGCTGCGGTTCTCTTGGGAGGTGCAGCCCTCTTGGCTGTAGCGGGCTTTCTCATAGAGCCGGTGGAGCTGGCTGTCCTCCAGGCCGGCCCGGGTTTCAATCTCCTGGGGGGAGGCCCACTGGGGCGGCGCCTCCTTGGCGGAGCGCAGCACGGCCCGGCGGTACTTCCGGCGCACCTGGGCGTTGGGGGAGCGGTCCCACACAGCCGGACCCCGCACCCGCTCCTGGGGCAGGGGCTCCTCCTCGTCCTCCGTATCCCGGCCCAGGAACTGCACCACGTCCCGCTGGTCCACAAAGGTGCCCCGGAAATTGCGGATGACCAGGTACAGCAGGTACACCCCGAAGCCGCCGCCTATCACGCACAGCACGGCCCCCAGGATAAACTGCACCACCGGGTTCATTTTGGGGGGCTCGCCAAATTCCTGCTGGAGGGCCTCCGCCATGTCCATCTCCATGCCTCCGGAGGCAGGGGTGATTTCCTCCAGCCGCACGGCGGAAGTCCGTTCCGGCGGGCTGGGGTCAATGCGCAGATAGCTGTCCTCCAGGGTCAAGGCGGGCAGCAGCAGCCCCGCCGCCAAGACCAGCATTCCCGCCAGCGCCAGGCCGGTAGTGCGGGCAATCCGCCGGGCGGGCAGGCCAGCCATGCCCCGGTTCAGCTCCAGGTAGTGGTCCAGCCGCTGGATGCCCCGGTAGGCCGCGCACAGCAGCAAGTACAGCGCCGCCCAAATCAGGCTGAGCTTTTGCAGCAGGGGGCTGCCGTCCAGCGCGCTGTAGAAAAAGGGCGCCAGGGCCAGGGCCGTCAGGGGCGGGGAGGGCCGGTCCATCATGGACTCCACCGGCTCCTCCGAGAGGCGGTTCTTCCCCCGGAAAAAGCACACCAGCGCCACGGGCACGGCCGCCGCCGGGTGGCCCAGCAGCAGCCAGGCCAGGCCGCAGCAAGCCAGGCTACAGGGCAGGTAGAGCACCAGCTTGCCGCACACCTGGGTGCCCATATCCGCGGCCGCCAGGGGCAGGATGGAGAGAAGCCCCCACCACATCCGCCCCGGCAGGGCGCTGTCCCCCTCTAAAAAGCGGTAGGCGGTGCCGTAGAACAGCGCGTAAATCATGGCGCAGTGGAGCCACCCCATGGCCCGCGAAAGCAGCTGGCGCCAGTTGCCCAGCTTTTGTATCTGTTTCAACCTTGCCAACTCCTTTCCCTACACTTCCCAATACAGGCGGCGCACGGTGCCGAACTGGGGCATTTCCTCGTACTCGTCCCGGTAGGGGATGATTTGCAGCCACTCCCGCTGGCCGGCCCGCTGGGCAAAGGCCCGGGCCAGGCTCTCCCGCTGGTCCCGGGTGACCAGCACGCACAGCAGGCTGTTCTCGTCCCTTTGGCCCTCCCCGCTGGGGAAAAAGCCCTCGATGGGCTCCAGGCCATTGGCGGCCTGGGCGCAGGCGAAGGCCTTGCGCAGCGCCAGCACGCTGCCTGGGCCGGAGACCTCCGGCAGCGCCATGGGCTGGCCGCTGTGGACGTCCAACCCGTTGGAGTAGGCGCTGACCTTGATGCCCGCCTCCAGCAGCCGCACACACAGCGTGCAGGCGATGCGCACCGCCTCCTCGTTGAGCAGGTCGGCCTGCTGCACGCCCAGGCCCTCTAAATCCAGCACCACAGCCACCTTCTGGGACAGGGTGGACTCGTGGAGGTTTACCAGCAGCTGGCCGGTTTTGGCGGTGGCCTTCCAGTTGATGTACTTCATGGGGTCGCCCCGCACGTAGCCCCGCAGGCCCGCAAAGGCAAAGGGGTCGTCGTAGACCTTCTTGCGGCTGGTGAGGTTGCCCATAATCTGGGAGAAGGGGATTTGGATGCGCTGGGTGGAAACCAGCCGGGGCAGCACGTAAAAATCCGTGGCCTGGGGGGTGGAGCCCACGTACTTTTTGGTCAGCAGCAGGCTGCGCACATCCAGGCCCGCCTGGTCAATGCGGTAGTAGCCCCGCCGGGCGCAGCGGAACTCCAAGGTGCGGGTGATTTTCTGCCGGGGGCCCAAGGCGAACACGTCCCGGCGGTAGGTGTAGTCGCTGACGGCGGTGTTGGCCTCGTCGGTAAAGCGCAGGCCCTTGCCCATGTGGAAGTCTATCTCCACCACCGGCAGGGGCAGGAACTTGTCGTTGACCACCACCTCGGTCAAGGCGGCGGTGTCGTCCTCGGTGGCGTATTCCTCTTGGAAGGAGGTCTTCACCTCCAGGCCCTTGCCCCACAGCCGGTCGTACAGGACAACCTGAAGGACGTACAGCGCCGCCAGCAGAAGGAGGATACCAAGCGCCGTCATGTCACTTGGACCAATCTTCCGTGGGCAGGGGCACGGACTGGAGCAGCGCCTGGGCCGCCTCCTTCTGGGCCTGGGAGGAGCCCGCCATGCCGCTGATGGCCAGCCGGTGGGCTATCACCGGCACGCCCACCTCTTTGATATCCTCGGGGGCGACGAACGCCCGGCCCTCCACCAAAGCCTTGGCTTGGGAGGCCCGCAGCAGCGCCAAGGTGCCCCGGGGGCTTACGCCCAGATCCACGCCCCGGGCTTCCCGGGAGGCCCGGGCCAAGTCCACAATGTACTCCAGCAGCACAGGGTGGATGTACAGCTTGCGGGCCGCCGCCTGCAGGGCCACAATCTCCTCGGGCTTGCACACGGGGCCCAGCTCCTCCAGGGGCTCGCTGGCTTGGAAGCGCTCCAGGATTTGGCGCTCCTGGTCCCGGGTGGGCAAGTCCATGGAAAGGCGCATGAGGAACCTGTCCAGCTGGGCCTCGGGCAAGGGGTAGGTGCCCAAGGTCTCCACGGGGTTCTGGGTGGCGATGACGAAGAAGGGCGGGGCCAGCCGCCGGGTTTCGCCGTCCACGGTGACCTGGCCCTCGGCCATGCACTCCAGCAAGGCGGACTGGGTGCGGGGGGTGGCCCGGTTGATTTCGTCGGCCAGCAAAATGTTGCAGAACACCGGCCCCGGGGAAAACTGGAACTCCCCGGACTTGTTGTCGAAGAAGTTTAGGCCGGTCACGTCAGAGGGCAGAAGGTCCGGGGTGAACTGGATGCGCCCAAAGGCGCCGTCCACGCTTTTGGCCAAGGAGCGGGCCAGCACCGTCTTGCCCATGCCGGGCACGTCCTCGATGAGCACGTGGCCTCCAGCCACCAGGGCGGTGAGAAGCAAACTGGTGACGCGCTCCTCCCCCACCAGCACTTTCTGGATGTTCGCCTTTACGGCAGACAGGATATTTTCCATGAGATTTCCCTTTCTTTGCTGAAATTATCTCTATTATAACAAAGCTTTTTGTGAGATACAAGAAAAAATCCTGGGCGTTGGGGCCGTGAAAAGGAAAAGGGCCGCCGCGGCAGCGGCAGCCCGAAAAGCTTTCTGGTAAAGTGGGATTCTCTTTTACAGCTCCTTAAAGCAGCGCAGCCACTCCTGGGCCAGCAGCCAGTGGCCGGCCGGGGTGGGATGGACGCCGTCGGCGCTCCAGACGCCGGGGCAGCTGCGGGCGGCGGCCTCGTCGAAGAGCTTCTGGGTGTCGATGCAGGGAATGTACAGGTCCTGCTTTTCCCAGTAGCTCTTGGCCAAGTCCCGGACCACCTCACGGCGCAGGTCCACCTCCTGGCGGAAGGTGTCCCAGTTCTCCAGTGTGGCGGGCCCTTGGAGGACATAGGGCTCCAGCAAAATGAGCTTCACCCCGGGCAGGGCATGGGTGATTTCCTGGAGCATCCCCTCGTACACCCGGCGGAACTTGGGAGCGTCCACGCCGTTGTGTTCGCCCAGCTCGTGCCACACATCGTTGACGCCGATCAGAATGCTGATGACGTCGGGCCGCAGGTTGATGCAGTCCCGCTTGATACGGGCGTCCAAATCCACCACCCGGTTGCCGGAGATGCCCCGGTTTAAAAACTCGTAGCGGCCGGGCTCCTGGGCGCCCAGCTGGGAGGCCACCAGCAGCGGGTAGCCGCAGCCCAGCGCCCGGTCGACAGCCTCCTCCCGCTGCTGGGGGGTGGCGTTGGGGTCCCGGGACATCCACTCCTCTGTCATGCGGACCATGTCTGTGCGGTTCACATCGGTGATGGAATCGCCGGTAAACAAAATGCGAAGTTTCTCCATAGCGAACAAATCCTCCACGTTTTCACGGGCCCTTGGCTGCCCGATTTTTTTCCTATTATACCGCCGGAATCCCCCGCCCGCAAGCCCGAAACGGGAAATGTTGCAGGCGGTTTCCTTTATGCTTTCCCGCTTTTCCAGGTGGAGAATTTGGAACCGAAAAACCTCCCGCTGCGCGCAGTTATTTTGAAGCATTATTTCAAGTCAAGTCGCACATTTAACAACGACCGAAGATTTCCCTAGTCCCACTCCTCCGGCAGGGAGAGCATGAGGGAGAGAAGTCTCTTCGCTTTCAACGAGAGCGACTTGTCCCGCAGGTGATGGTTTGACATCACCGTGTAATCGCGGGTTTTCTCAATGCGGAATACCGCCATATTGGATACCTCCTTCCTTCGGTTTTGAAAAGTGTTCATTTCGGTGGTTTTGCGCCCCTGTACCACCGCCCGGCCCTCCCATGAGGGAAAGGATATGGGCGGCCTCGTTTGCGCCGCCCACAGGCGAAAAAACAGGGGATTTCCCACCCGTATTCATACAGTTTTGCGTACCCCCGGCAGGGCATAAAAAACGCCACAGGTTTGTGTTACCCATGGCGTTGCCCCGGCAGATGGCCGGTCTGTATTCAGTTATATGGTTACGGGGCGGAGGCCCCGATTGAGGGGGTGCAGTATCCGTATCTTGGCATTTCGTGGTCTTTCAGCGTGTCAAGGCTCACTCAACAGTAGTAAAATCGTAGTAAATGAGGTGGGTTTGACCTGTCTGAAATGCCCGTGGATACAGTGTTTTCAAGGGATAATCAGGTTTCGGCTTGATTTTTCATAAACAAACGGTCATACTGGACGATAGTTTCTCCCGTTATCAGATTGCACTTTTCCTTTTGAAGCAACGTGTACTTTGGCTGGCCCACGGTATAGTCTTTACCGGTTTTGGGAAAGAGAGTCCGACAGACATACGTCTCCTGCCCCGTGCGTTGCGCCAGAAAAACATATACAGGTATCTCTTTCACATCATTCAAAAGAAGATAATCCGCTTGAATGGCGGAGAATCTATTTGCTTTTTCATTATAGCGAAAAATGATCTCGTTGCTGTCCAAAAACTCCTCCAAATGGGCAAGGGGAGTCAGCCGCTGCTCCATCTCCCTGAAGTAAGCACTGTGCTTTATTTGTTCGAAAGGATACTTGCCATCGAGAACATCTCGAAAAATAGTGGATCGCTGTCCAGTTTGCAAGCGGACATTGTCTTTTAGCTTATGAAGGCCAGCCAGATGGTGAAAGTCCGAGGGGTCAAAAGATACTGTGAATTTCAAAGTCTGTCCCTTACGGCCAATCACAAAGTGATATTGATATCCACATAACCGGCCGCCGTATTCTTTCCTCCGCCAATCTGCCCAATCAAGCTGAGCTTCCGCCGGCGACCGTGTTGTTTGGGCTGTGGTGGCAACGATTCGTCAATGCACAAAAATTGGGTGAGCGCTGCCTGCCATTGGTTCAGCAGTGTCTGGGTGTGTACCAAAATCAACGTATTGACTTTTCGTTGCGCAATCAGCCAAGCAGCAATCACAGTCTTGCCGAATGCGGTGGTGGCACTGAGTACCCCGTTATGGTGTGCCAGCAAGGCACTGGCTGCGGGCTGCTGGTCGGGACGCAATGTGCCAGTAAAGGCAATATGAAGAGGGCGCCCAGGGCAGGATTCGTCCTGAACGGTATAAGTGGCCCCAGCACCGTGAAGTAGGGAGCAAAGCGCCTCCTCACATCCGCGCGGCAGCACCAGGAAATCATCTTTTTCTTCTGCGGTGGAAATGATGCGTGGGATGTTGTGGGTGGAAAAGTGCATTGCTTGCTTTTTATAAAAGTCAGGGTTGCGGAAGGCAGCCAGGCGGATCAGTTGGTTTCGGGCTACTGGCGTAAGATGTCTCTTTTGGATGTACAGGCCATCGGCACGCACGATGGAAAGCGGCTGGTATAAAAAATCTTGCGCTGCCAGGGATTGCACGGGTTTTGGTTTCCATGGTGCACAGCTTTCCATTGAAGTTTGGGCAACGTCAGCAGTGCTGACCTCCACGCCCATTTCATCCGCTAGTTCGCCCAGTGCCCGCCCAACGGGACATAGAGTTGCCAGCAGAGTATCGACCTGGGTGGGCAGCAATGTCCGCACCGAAGAAAGGAACATCCATTGATCCGGATATGGGGTGAACGATTCATCCACAAAAACGCTGTTCCCCCGTTGCCGGGCCTTACCCTGCAGCGGCAGGGCAATCAGATTACCAAAGCCGCCTGCAGGCAGTGTGTCCTGATTGGGAAACATCCGGTCGTATGCAGCAAAGGTGAGCGCCGGACAGGCAGCCATGGCAGCGGTCAGCAGTATGTCGCCCAGACGCCGGGCATGGGTACATGGGATTGCCTCGGCAAAAAACAGCCATAAATGTGCTCCCTGACCAGAGCGGGAACGTTCCAGTGCGAACGGCACCGTATGGGTGCGGCAGACCTGCGCCACAGCAGTAGCGCAGGCTTGCCAGTCAGCGTCATCAAAATCCAGTACGAGCAGGAAGCAGGTCTCATCAGGCAGCATCGGGTAAAGACCAATCACATCCACTAGTTGCCAACTTGAGTTGGCAAACTGCAATCTTCCCTTGTCCTTGAATTCGCAATCGTGTCTATCTCGTGTTCCAGAAATCCCCGCCCTCTATAATGAACCTACAATTTCACAATTGGAGGTTTTGTTTATGGAAATCAACTACAAAAAGCTGGGAAAACGCATTCAATCCGCCAGGAGGGAGACGGGCCTTTCCCAGGAACAGCTGGCCGAAGCCATTGGAAAATCCCCATCCGCTGTCAGCACTATAGAAACCGGAAAGAGAGGGGCCAGCCTGGAGACATTGATCCGCATCGCCAACGTGCTACAGGTATCCGCCGACTATTTGCTGGCCGATCAGCTGCCCCACATCCCCTGGGAGCCTTCCCGGAAATCGCTCTTCTTTTTTCGAAACTGCGAGGAGTGGGAGCTGTCGCTGCTTCAAGAGGTAGCCCATTGCATCCACGCAGGGCTGCGGCGGCGTTTCCGGTAAATATTTTCTCGTTTTTGACCGGGAGTCAAGTTCTTGGCTCCCGGTCGCTTTTGTTTTTTCTGCCATCCACTATAATAAGTGCTAAGAAACAGCCGGAGGTGAGAAGCATGGTGGAACATATCCTACCGGGGACACAGGAACATGCGGAGGAATCGCCCTTCGCGCCATTGTTGCAACTGACAGGCCCCCAGAAAGGACAGCTGGCCCAGCGCCGCCAGAGGATGGGACCTGCCCGGCGGGAACGGCCGTCCCCAGCGCACCCCTTTCATGTGGCGGTGTATATCCGCTATTTCAACCAGACCCGCTACGAAAATTACCTGGAACTTCACAAAAAGGCCTTTGCCGATTCCATGGCCCGCTGCCCCAACTGGGACTTTGTAGGTTTCTATATCGATGAGGGTTCCACCGCGCCCCGCATGGAAAGCGCCAAAGCCTGGTCGCGGCTGTTGCAGGACTGCCAGGACGGGAAGGTGGACTTGATCGTCACGCAAAAAACGGGAAACGTATCCCAGAAGCCATTGGAAGTATCCTTCTGTGCCAGGCTTTTGGCGGCACTTCCCCATCCGGTGGGGATCTACTTCATTTCGGAAGACATTTTCACGTTGGCATCCTACTACCAAGAAGACCTGCGGGATCCCCTCTTCCTGCCGGAGCCAGAAAACCCTGCAAGGGGGGAACATCATGACGCATGAAGCCGAAAAACGCAGCGGCCTCTCCCAAAAGGAACGTGTGCGCCGGAGAATCCACACGCAAATTGACCAGGAGAATTACACGTTCTTCCCTGCCAAAGAACCGCGGGACTTCTTCGGGGAAAGTTCCCGGCTGTCGGTGGCTGTCTACGCCCGGGTGTCCACCGGGAATGTGGAGCAGACCTCCTCCTACGAGCTGCAGAAAAAGTATTACGAGGATTACGTCCGCCGCCACCCCAACTGGACTTTGGCGCGCATCTACGCCGATGAGGGAATCAGCGGCACCTCCTTGGCCCATCGGGAGCAATTCCACCAGATGATAACAGATTGCAAGGCGGGGAAAATTGATCTGATCCTGACCAAAAGCGTCTCCCGCTTTGCCAGGAACGTGGTGGACTGCATCAGCACCGTGCGGATGTTGGGGGAACTTCCCTCTCCGGTCGGGGTGTTTTTTGAAAGCGAGTGTATTTTCTCCCTGAAAGAAGATTCCCAGATGGCCCTGTCCTTCCAGGCCACTATGGCCCAGGAGGAATCCCACACCCGCAGCCGGAGCATGGAGACTTCCCTGCGGATGCGCCTGGACGGCGGGCTGCCCCTGACTCCCAAGCTGCTGGGGTATTCCCATGACAGCGAAGGGAACCTGGTGGTCAACCCCCGGGAAGCTCCCACGGTAAAGCTGATTTTTTACCTGTACCTTTACGGCTACTCCACCAGCGAAATCGCGGAAATCCTCACACGCCAGGGAAGGAAAACGTATTTGGGCAATCTTCGGTGGACGTCCAACACGGTGGTGCAGGTGCTGCGCAACGAACGCCACTGTGGGGACGTGCTCACCCGAAAAACCTTTACCCCCAACTACCTCACCCACAAAGCCAAGAAGAATAAAGGCGACCGGCCCCAAAGCCTTTACCGCAACCACCACGAAGCCATTGTCTCCCGAGAGGATTTCATCGCCGTCCAACACCTGCTGGACAACGCAAAATATGGCAACAAATCCTTCCTCCCAGAACTTCGGGTGGTGGACCAAGGGCTGCTGCGGGGCTTCGTGGTGCTCCATCCCCGCTGGGCTGGATTTCGTCCAGAGGATTACCTGCAAGCGTCCGCCGCCGCCCACGCAGGAGAAGAGGAGAAGGGGGCAGTCCCTTCAACCTGGGATGGCTTCGAGCGGACGCGCTCCCAGCTGTTTTCAGACGCGCAGCAGGCATCCATGGTTTTCCAGCGGAATAAGGTGCGGCTGAGCGCCGTATGTGTGCGGGATTTGGGGGAGCGCAACAAGGTGGAACTGTTGGTGGATCCCCTGCGGAAACTGCTGGCCTTGCGCACAGCCCCTCCCTCCAGCCGGAACGCCCTTACCTGCTCCACGCTCTCCAACGGCGTTTATCATCCCCGAGAGATGGGCGCCGCCGCGTATTTCTCCACCCTTTTTACTCTGTTGGGGTGGAATCCCGAACTCAAGTACCGCATCTCCGGCATTCGCCACCATTGGAAGGGAGAGACAGCCTACCTTTTCCCTGGAGATGGCAAGCCTGCTGAAAGAGTACCGTTCCTTCTGCCAAGGGGAGCTGGAACTGCACGAGGGCAGAGAGCTGACCTCGGAAGATTATATCTTCCGCCGCCACGGGGCCGATTTACCAATGACTCCCAGCACCTTTACCTGGCGGTTCAAATTGATTTTGAAGAAGCACGGACTCCCACTGGACTTGAACGTCCACAGCCTACGGCATACCGCAGCCAGTTTGATGATCTCCGGCGGGGCGGATGTGGCCACGGTTTCCGGGCTGCTGGGGCACTCACAAGTTTCTACCACGCTGGACATTTATACTCATGCTTTTGATGAGAAGAAGCGGGAGGTCAGCGCCCAGATGCAGGGGAGGGTGGGGGTGTGAGGCCTGCCAAAAGGGAACTAGGTGCGCCCGGCCTTCGTCAGAGAGCTGCGTTCCAGTTTTGGCAAGCCCACAATCATTGCGTCCCCAGCAGCGGTTTACCGAACCGCCCCCACAATGGGTTCCAGTGCGCTGAAGTCCACAAAGTCCACCGCCTTGTTGAAGGTCTCGATCATGGCACGTGTCTCCGCGGTTTTCTGCTCTTCCGGCAGGTTTTTTACGCTGTGATAGAGGAGCGTCATCATGGCCTTGTGCTTGAGACTCAGCTTCCGGTAATCGATGCCGCCCCGCAGATGGAACACCTGGGTTTTCTCCAAGAGATGGCCGGGCACCTGCCGCTTCAGTGCGTTCCGGATATTGGCGAGGTTCTCCTCATCCGTCACATCCGCCAGCCCCACGGTGACGATAATCAGCCCGGTGTGCTCCCCCAGGGCCCGGAGGGTTTTCCGCAGGCCCTTGACCCCGCCGGCGTACAGGCCCCCGAAGTGGATGACCCGGTCATAGCAGGAGAGGTCTTTCACCGCCTCGCTACGGATACAGGGCAGGCGGGTCAACTGGGAAAACCGTTCCGCGTACCGCTGGGTGGTGCCGTATTGGCTGCCATATACGATCAACTGGTCCATGTGGTATCACCTCAGAAAAAAGTGGTTAGAGGCAACCGACAGCCCCGTCAAAGGGAGGCTGCCAGCCCTGCAACACCCGTCCCCAGCAGAAAGGCCGCCGTCACCAAAAGGCAGAGGACGAACAGCCCCACAAAGAAAACCGGCAGCAACGCGATGGGGATGAGCAGGTAATCCAGGGGTTCTGGCTCCAGGGAGAAACGGCCCTTGGGGCTCTTGTAAACGGTGAGGATGTCCCCCGGTGCGAAATGCTTTTGCCGGGTGACGGCCGGGAAAAAGTCCTGGCCTTGCCCCAGGGAGAACAAGGGGTAGGAACGGACCCCGCCGTCCCCGTCGGACTCCTGCACCCAGCCCACAAATTTGGCTTGGCGCGGCTCCCACTGGCCCAATAGGGAGCGGGCAACCCAGGCAAGGGGGCGGAAGGCGTCCCGCAGCACAGGCAGGAACAGGCCCCAAGCAAGGGCCGCCCCCGTTGCCCCGGCCCCAAAGCCCACGAGCAGGGCCAGCCCGCTGCCTGCCGGGTTGGGGTGGTCTACGGTATAGTCGGAGAGCTGGGCGGCCACGGTTCTTCCTCCCAACAGCAGCAGGAGAAACACCGCCACAGCGGTTGCCGCCAAAATCGCCCACAGCACCCACCAGGAGCGGACGTCCTTCCACAGGGCCCACTCCCCGGTGGAGCGGCGGTACAGCACCTGCACCCGCTGGCCCAGGGCGGGGGCGGCCAGCACTTTGGGAAAGTCCTTTTGCAGGGAGACCTCCCGCCCCTCCAGGGAAAGACGCAAAGTCACCCTGGCGAGGGAGCGGTCCCCGTCCATGGAATCGGCGCCGTTCCAGGCGGGGGTGACGCTGACCCCTGTCACCTGGCCCCAGAGCTTTTCCCCGTCCCGCCAGCTACTGCGCCGCCGCAGCCCCGACCAGGCGAGGACGGCAAACAACAGGCCCAGCCCCAGGGCCAGCAAGCTCCACTTCCACATACGCTGTTCCTCCTTACGAAAGGGCGGCGATGATGGCCTCCATCACCGCGGCGCTGGGCATGGGGGCCACCTGGGTCACCTCTTCCGCCACACCCTCCACCCCGAATTGGGCGGTGTCCGTGGGGGCGTCGTACACCCCGGTGCGGAAGCCGTGGTTCTCCCAGGCCAGGCGCTGCACCTCCTCGTCCAGCAGGGCGTCGATGCCCAGGGCCCCGGCCTCATCCAGGGCGATGAACACATGGGAGGACCACACCGTGGGGGTGGGGTACACCAGCACGATGTCCCCTTTGATCTGCTCCCAGGTCTCCGGCTCCTGCACGGCGAATTCCAACAGCTGGCTCTCGTACCCGGCGATGAGGGGCTTTGCCCCCATGCCGGTTTTCAAAAACTGGTCGAACAGGTCGGAGGAGGAGCTCTCCATGTACCCCAGCTTCTGGAACAATGCCTGGAGCCGGGGCAGCAATTCCGGCAGGTCCTCCTCCCCCACGGAGCCGCCGCAGAGGACGTTGGCCAACAGCCCGGCGAACATGTTGCCGGAGTTGGACTTGGCCGGGTCGGTGGTGCCCACGGTGACGCTGCCGTACAGCTCCGGCAGGCCCACGTCGCTCCACTGGGCGCCGGACTCCATCAGCTCTACCAGCTGTTCCATGTCCGCGGTGAGCACCCCGCCGCTCTGGGAGAACACGCCCTCGGCAGTCAGCGCCTCCGCCACGGCGGCGTGGGTGTACAGCACGATGGGGGTGTTAAAGACAATCTGGCTCTTTTCGGGAGAACCCTCCTCCCCCTCGAACAGCTCCAGGGCTGTCTGGTTGGAGGGGAACAGGAAATCCTGGCCGGTGCGGTCCAGGGTGGTCACCATCTCGATGGAGCCCGCCCGGTTGTAATCCAGGGACAGGCGGTACTTGTCTTTCAAGATCTTCTGTACCTGCTCATCTTCCAGCAGGCCGATCTTCTCGCCCCCCACATAGCCGGTAATCTCCGTCACCTGGGTGGACTGGGAGAACCACACATAGCCCACGGCCCCCAGGGCCACCACGATGAGGAGCAGCAGGCCTATCCACTTCGCTTTCATTTCGTCCCCTCCTTTGGTAGAAGCTCCGGCCCCAAGGCCGCTTTCAGCACGTCGATCTCCACCTGGGTGTCCATCAGCTCCCCGGCCAGCAGCTGGTCGTACTGCTTTTCAAAGGCCTGGTTGAGCAGGGGCAGGGCCTGCTCGGTGCGCTGTAGCAGGTCCACCACCTCCGGCGAGCGCACCCCCGCCTTCTGAAAGGCCTGGTACCGCTCCATCAAATGGGCGGCGGTGTCCAGATAGTAGAGGAAAAACTGCCGGGCCTGGGGGAGCTTCCCCGGCTCCTTTTCCAGGTAACTTACCAGGCTGCTGCCGGTGGTCCACAACCGGCGAACCTGCTCCCTATCCTGGGGGCTGTCCATGGTCTCTTCCGCCTGGGCCAGCACAGCCAGGTCTTTGCGGGCTTCCGCCAGTACCGCCTGGTATTCTTCTTCGTCCACGCCGTAGGTCATGCGCAAGGTCTGTTCCTTGACTTTTGGGGCCAGCAGCAGGTAGACGCCCCCATAGAGCCCCGCGGACAGGGCCAGCGCCACCAGGGGATGCCACTTGAGTGCCAGGAACAGCAGCAAAAACAGCCCCGCTGAGGAGATAGCCGCAAAAAGCACCCGTTTCCATTCCCGCATCAGTTATACCCCTTTACGCTGCGGAAGGCCCCCACCAGGTCCTCCCGGCCGTCGAAAACTCTCGCATTGGTGAGCTCCGCCAGGTCCTCCAGCTGGCTCTCGTCCGCATCCCCGAACATGATGGAAAACACCGGCACCTGGGCCCCCAGCTCCTGGTAGGCATCGGCAAACGCTCGGAAGGAGCCCTCGGACTGGCCGTCTGTCAGCAGGATGATGGCCGGGGTGTACTGGGCCAGGTCGTAGTTTTTCAGCTCTTCCAGCCCACGGACGGCGGCGGCGTACATGTCGGTGCCGCCTCCTGGCGCTAAATCCTGCACGGTGGTGTTTAAGGCTTCCAGCTCCGCCCCGTTGCCCTGGGCGGTGCAGACTTCCATGGGCTCGCCGCTGAAGGGGATGAGGATGTTCACCTCCCGGCTGGAGGCCTGGAGGAAGTGTTCCCGGGCATTGGATTGGATGAGCAGCTGCTCCATGGCCGCCTCCAGCTGCCGGTTCCCCTCCCCGGCCATGCTGCCGGAGTAGTCCAGGCAGTAGACGTTGAGGGAGGGCTTTTTGAATTCCGTCTGGTATAGGTCCAGGGCCTGGAACAGCACCTGCTGGGCCGGCATCTTCATGGGGGAGAGCACCCGGTCCGGCTGCAGGCCCCAGTCCTCTCGGAACACGTCCCGGTTTTCCTCATTCACCCCGGTGTAGCTGGACCGCCGCCCCGTGCGTTGGATGGCGCTCTGGATTTCGTCAGAGAGCAGGTACTCCTGCAATTTCAGAAATAGCTCCTCCTTCTCCCCGTCCCCCTGGTCCACATAGGCCAAGGGGGAGTCGGCGATGGTCAGGCCGTCGGTGGGATACACCACGTACAGGGGCTCCCGGCCCTGGGCCTCCAGCTCCTGGTTGGCCTGGATGACCAAGCACTCGTAGTTGACCATGGCGTCAAAGTCCCCCTGGAGGAACATGTCCTTCAGCCAGTCGGAACTGCCGGAGGAACGGTCCACCCCGGAGAGGAGTTCGGTCATCTGGGTGCGGAGGCGTTCGCTCTCCAAATCGGCGGATGTGAGGGATTCCGGGTTGCCCAGCAGGGCGTAGAGGAACCCGATGTAGGCGCTGGCCCCGGAGTTGGACTGAGTGGCGCTGGTCATGCAGAATTTCAGCGCCCCGCTGCGGATGGTCTCCAGCAAATCCCCCACCGAAACGGCCTTGCCCACAAGGCCCAGCTCCTAAGCCAGGCTCTGCCGGATGCCGAACACCACCGGGGTGATGGAAACGGATTCGGCGTGCTTTAGATTCAGGGACGTGTCCGCCGCATCCAGCCACAGGGAACTGGCGGGCCACACCGCATCGTAGGGCAGCTCCTCCCCCTCCAGCAGGCGCATGATGTCCAAAGAACCCTGGTAGGTCATCTCGATGCGGACGCCCTCCGATTTGGCAAAGTCCTCTAAAATAGGTTCCAGCTCCCGGTTTTCCGAGCCGGACACGATCCGCAACGTTTTGCCGCCGCTGCCAAGAACAGTGTCGGCGCCGCTGTCCGCAGCGGTGTCGCAACCGGTCAAGACTGCCGCCGCAGTCAAAAGGGCCAGCAGCAGCGCCGTGAATTTCCGCAGTTTCATAGCTTCCTCCTTGGGCTGGGCAGAGTACCCCAGCTTCTGCTCCCATTCTAGGGGAAATGGCGCCGCCCTTCCACCGCACCAAGGAAAAAGGCAGGTTAGAACTGTGTGAAGTTTGGGGGAAGAACCTGGGTTTCCTCACATTCTGGCCATGGGAGAGTTGACGGCACATACGAAAAGCGTAAGCAGTACAACTAACACCTCTGAGCACCAGTTCGGCAGGAAAGAAACCTTCTGCAAATCGTAGAAGGTGAATTCGTCTTTCCGATGCGGCGTAGAAACGCCTTTATATTATGGTCGGTTTATAATTTAGTAAAAATTTAGTAAACTCCATTGACTTCGACAAAGAGTTCCATATAATGAGCTTGGAACGATACGAAAGGAGGAGGCTCATGGCGACAATCAAGGATGTGGCCCAGGCCGCTCAGGTCTCGACTGCGTCGGTCTCACGGGTTTTGAACAAGGACAACAACATCTCTGTTTCACCGGAGGTGCGGGCCCGGATCTTTCAGGCGGCCCACGTCTTGGGCTATGTATCTCCTCGCCAGAGAAAGGCGGCAGAGCATAAAACGCACCTGGTCATTGGGGTGGCGGACTGGCGGATCATCCGCCCAGACCGGCACAATGTACGGCTCTCGTCCCTGTCCTGCCTGGTACAGATGATGACCGACCAGTACGAGGTAACCTTTGTTCGGTTGACTTTCGGTGAGCCTCAAAAGGTAGATGGCATTATCGCCTTGGGGGTGTTCAGCGAGAAGGAAATCGACTTTCTACGCTCCCTGTCCTTCTCCATCGTCTTTGTGAACTCCAACCAGCACAACTACGAGTTCGACCAGGTGCAGGTGGACTTTGAGCGGGGCCAGGAGCAGATGGTGTCCTATTTGCTGGATCAGAAGCGGTACACTGGCCTGGGGTATATTGGTGGTATTTATGACGGGGCCAACGGACGCATCGGCACCCACCGTCTGGCCGCCATCCGGCGCATCTTGGAGAAGCGCGGCCAGTACGATCCCCGAACCTTCCATGTGGGGGAAATCAGTCGAGAAAGTGGCTATGCGCTGGCCAAGAAGGCCGTGGAAGAGCATACCTTGGCGGAAGCGGTTCTGTTGGGCAGTGATGAGGTGGCTGAAGGCGCTTTAGAGGCATTCCGGGAACTGGGCGTCCGTGTGCCGAAAGATGTGGCGGTCATCATCTATCAGGATATTCAGACCTTGGAGAGCAAGTGGCCCACCGGCACCTGCCTGGAGATGTTCCCGGACTATGTGTGGGAAAACGCCCTGGAACTGCTTTTTGGCCGGATCAGCCAGCGTCGTTCCCAGGCAGTGACCGTCACGGTGCCCACTCACCTGAAGATTGGAGACACGGCCTGAATTACCCAAGCGGTTATCAGAGGGCGTTCCCTCTATAACAGATAGATTCAATAGTAATCCCAGAAACATTGGCAGAAACAACAAGGAGGATCACAGTATGAAGAAAGCACTTTCTCTCCTGCTGGCTGGCGTGTTGTGTGTTGGCCTGCTGGCTGGCTGCGGCGGCCAAAACAGCGAGTCCCAGAGTAGCAGCACCAGCAGCACAAACTCCACAACCAGTAGTGCGAGTTCTACAGACAGCAGCGCAAATTCCACAGACAGCAGCACAAGTACCACGGCATCTTCTGAAACCAGCAACAAAAAGATTGATACCTTGCGGATCGCTTTTGTCCCGTCCCGCGAACCGGAAGAAATCATTACCGCTACCGAACCCCTGAAGCAGATGCTCACCGATGAACTGGCGACGCTTGGGTACGATGTGGGCGAGGTGGACATCACCGTGGGCACCAGCTATGAGGCGGTGGGCGAGGCTCTGGCCGCCGGTACCGCCGACGTTGGCCTGATCCCCGGCGGCACCTATGTGCTCTACGATGATGGCTGCGACGTGCTGCTGACTGCCACCCGGGACGGCCTGTCCATCGACTCTGACAATGCGAAGGACTGGAACGACAACGCCCCCACCGAGCCTACCACTGAGCAGGTCACCAGCTACCGCGCCCTGATGATTGCCGGCCCCTCTGAAAAGGGCAAGGAGCTGGCCGCCAAGGTCAACGCTGGCGAGGCCCTCACCTGGGAGGACGTGAGCAGTGCCAACTGGAGTGTGGCCAATTCCTCCTCTCCTGCCGGATACATCTACCCCTCTCTGTGGCTCCAGGAGAACTTCGACAAGAATATCACCGACCTGCCCCACGCGGTGCAGTCTGACTCCTACGGCAGTGCCTTCGCCCGTCTGGCCTCCGGTCAGGTGGACATCCTCTGCACCTATGCCGACGCCCGCCGGGACTATGAGGATGAGTGGACAACCGAGTACGGCATGACCAACAGCATCTGGGATGACACCGCTGTGGTTGGCGTCACTCCCGCTATTTACAATGACACCATCAGCGTCAGCAAGACCTCGCCCATCATGGACGATGATTTCAAGCAGGCTTTGGGTCAGGCCTTCATCAACATCGGCAACACCGAGGAAGGCAAAGAGGTCATCGCTATCTACAGCCACAACGGCTATCAGTGGGCGAAGTCCGAGGACTACGACTCTGAGCGGGCCGCTCAGGAGATGATCCAGTCTCTGAACAGCGCGGGTTAAACTCAATCAAACATGAACCACAAATGAGGGAGGGAGGCCGAGGCTTTCCTCCCTCGTTTGGGATAGGGAGAGTATCATGATAGAATTCAAAGAAGTAGAAAAGCGTTATCCGAATGGATTCGAGGCCCTGAAGCACATCAACCTGACCATTGACCAAGGGGAGTTTGTAGCCATCATCGGCCTGTCAGGCGCGGGCAAGTCCACCCTGATCCGTACCATCAACCGGATGCACGACATTACCCAGGGCCATCTGACGGTGGACGGCACCGATGTGATGACCCTGCATGGAAAAAACTTGCGGAAATTTCGTCGCCGTATCGGCATGATTTTCCAGTCCTTCAACCTGATTACCCGCACCACTGTTATCAAGAATGTGCTCACCGCCTTTGTCCCTGATCTGCCCTGGTGGCGGGCAACTTTTGGCATCTTCACGAAGGAGGAAAAGATGAAGGCGCTGGAAGCCCTGGATCAGATGGGAATTCTGGACAAAGCCTTTGTCCGGGCGGATCAGCTCTCCGGTGGTCAACAGCAGCGGGTAGCCCTGGCTCGCACCCTGGCCCAGAATCCTCAGGTTATCCTGGCGGATGAGCCGGTGGCCTCTCTGGACCCGGTGACCGCCAAACAGGTGATGGATGATTTCCTACGAATCAACCGGGATATGCACATTACGGTACTCATCAACATCCACCATGTGGAGTTGGCTCTCCAGTACGCCACCCGGGTGATTGGTATCCGAGCCGGGGAGATTGTTTACGACGGCCCGGCCAATCAGGTGGATCAGGCGGTGCTGGACTCCATCTATCAGGGAAAGCAGGAGGAACCGGCATGAGTATATATGATAAAATCTTTCCACCCAGATTGATTACCCTACCCAACGGAAAGCAGGTTTCCAAACCCAGATCTCGTGCTCCGCTGGCAGCGGTGATTTTGGTAGCCATGACGCTTCTTTCGGTGGAGGTCACCGGCTTTGATATGGGGGTCCTGGTCAGTCGGATTAAGGAGTTTTTTGTCATTCTGGGAGACATGATTCCACCACAGTGGGACTATATGCCCCAGATTTGGCAGCCCCTGTTCGACACCATCAAGATGTCCCTGCTGGGCTCCTTCATCGGCTCCATCTTGGTGGTGCCCTTTGCCATGCTGGCTTCCACCAACATCATTCACAGCCGGGTGGTCGTGGCAGCTATGCGCCTGTTGTTGAGTATCATCCGCACCTTGCCTACCCTGGTCTCGGCCCTGATCGCCACCTACATTTTCGGTCTGGGTACCCTGGCTGGCACTACAGCCATCGCCATCTTTACCTTCGCTTACATCGGCAAGATTCTCTATGAGGAGATTGAAACGGTGGACATGGGACCTTTTGAAGCCATGGAGGCTATGGGGGCTACCAAGGTACGCGCCTTCATCAGCGCCATCGTCCCCCAGGTGCTGCCCTCCTATCTGTCTAACTGCCTATTTTGCTTCGAGGGCAATGTGCGCTACGCCTCTATTCTGGGGTATGTGGGAGCAGGCGGCCTTGGCCTGATCCTGAACGAGAAGATTGGTTGGCGGGAGTATGCCAGCGTAGGTATGATCCTGCTGGCGTTGTTCGTCACCGTGTTTATCATTGAAACCATCAGCCGGGCCGTCCGGAAACGGCTGGTATAGGAGGAGATGCCATGAACAAACGAATCGAAGCGGCTTATGAACAGCGACCCCGCCGCTGGGTCTTTGAGCTGGCCGTGGCTGTGGTGGTTGTAGCTCTGCTGATCTGGAGCGGCTCCGCCGTGGAGACGGCGGGCACCACACAAAATGGAGCGGTGATTGCCTGGAACATCCTGGCGGGCATCTTCCATCCGGACACGAACCTGCTGTTCAATTTCACTACCCAGGGTGTGCCCTATTTGCTGTTGGAGACCATCTGCATCGCATTTTTGGGCACCATTGTGGGGGCCATCATTTCCGTTCCGTTGGCTTTTCTTTCGGCCTCCAACCTGACTCCGAAGCCGGTAGCCTTTGTGGGACGTATCATCATTATGGCCGTCCGCACCGTTCCCGCCTTCGTCTATGGCCTCATGTTCATTCGCGTCACAGGCCCCGGCGCCTTCGCTGGCCTGCTGACCATGTCCCTGTGTTCGGTAGGCATGGTGAGCAAAATGTACATCGAAGCCATTGAGGACTTGGATGTTCGTGTATTGGAGTCCCTGGACGCGGCGGGCTGCACGACCTGGCAAAAGATCCGCTACGGCATCCTGCCCCAGCTGATGCCCAACTTCGCCTCCACCGCCATCTATCGCTTTGACATCAACCTGCGTGACGCCACTGTCCTGGGCCTGGTGGGAGCGGGTGGTATTGGTGCGCCGCTGATTTTTGCCATGAACTCTTATCGCTGGGAGGAGGCTGGTGCCATCTTGGCGGGCCTCATCGTCCTGGTGCTGATCGTGGAGTGGATTTCCACCAAAATCCGGGTCAAGCTGGCCAGGGGGTGAGCATGGAAAAGACGGTTCAAATCTATTACACCTCAGATACCCACGGCCACATTTTCCCGGTAAACTACGCCGCCAACTGCCCGGAAAAATCCGGCCTGCTGAATCTGGCCGACCAGATGGAAAAGGACGGAAACACCCTGGTATTGGACGGCGGGGATTCCTTGCAGGGGACGCCTTTGACCCAATATTACCTGGAGAACCGGGGCCGGTGGCCTGTCCACCCGGTAGCTGCGGCCTTCAATGCGATGGGTCTGGACTACTTTACCTTGGGTAATCACGACTTCAACTTCGGTTATGAGGCCCTTCGGGATTATCTGCGGGCCATGGACGGCGTATGCCTGTGCGCCAATGTAGAGGATCTGGGTGGTGAGCTGCCCATCTGCCCTTGGACGGTACATACCCTGGCCAACGGCCTGCGGGTGGGCATCACCGGCGTGGTCACCGATTTTGTGAACGTATGGGAACAGCCCCAGAACTTGGAGCAACTTCGGGTCACCGATACCTTTCAAGCTGCCCGGACGGCCTGTTCCGCCCTTCAGGACCAGTGCGACGTTCGGGTGTGTATCTACCACGGAGGTTTTGAGGAAGAGTTGGAAACGGGGCGGGTGCTCTCGGACAGCGGAGAGAATATTGCCTGTAAAATCGCTCGGGAACTGGACTTCGACCTTCTCCTCACAGGCCACCAACACATGGCGGTGGAAGGGGTAGAGTTGTCTGGCACCTACGCCGTTCAGCCCCCCGCCAACGCCGGGCAATTTCTTCGTATCACTGGACAGCAAGACGGGAGAAACTTCTGTTTTCATTCCAAACTGACGCCAGTGGGGGCAACGCATGGCACGGAGCCTTATCAGAGCTTACTGCCCCTGGAACAGGCGGTGCAGGTCTGGCTGGACCAGCCCATCGGGGAGTTGGCCTATCCGATTTCCCCGGAGGGGAAGCTGGACGCCGCCCTCTACGGCAGCCAGGTGGCCGCCCTGTTCAACCAGGTGCAGTTGGCCGAGACCGGGGCGGATTTCTCCTGCACCAGCTTGGGAAACGACCCGGTGGGGCTGGCCTCCCCAGTGACCATGCGGGGTGTAACAGCAGCCTACCTGTTTGCCAACACCCTGGTGGTGCTGGAGGTGACGGAAGAGGTGCTGCGGCAGACTCTGGAACGGTGCGCCGCCTACTTCACGTTGGTTGATGGCCAACCCCAGATTTCGGAAGAGTTTCTGCTACCCAAGGTGGAGCACTACAACTACGACTTTTACGCTGGTCTGGCTTATACTTTCGATCTGCGCCGCCCTGTGGGGAGCCGGGTGGTCCGGCTGGCGAAGTTGGACGGCTCGCCCCTGGGAGGCGGGACCTTTCGCCTGTGCACCAGCAACTACCGGGCTACCGGCACCGGCGGCTATGATGTCCTACGGAAGCGCCCGGTCCTCTGGCGAGGCGGCGTAGAAATGCCGGATCTCACCGCCCGCTATATCCAGACCCACAGCCCGGTGCCGCAGTTGCATAACGCGGAGATGCGGGTGATCTGGTGAAACCTTCTTGACAAGGCACAAGGAATATGGTTTTATAAATCAAATAAAGGAAAGAAGGTGGAGGATGGACAGATTCAATGTCGCTGTGAAAGTTGTTCAAAATGCAGGGAATCTTCTGCGGCAGTGCCGCTTGGAAGAGGCGGAAGTCAGCCAGAAAACGGGTCATCAAGACCTTGTCACCCGTTGGGACCGCAGAACCGAACAGCTGCTGCGAAATGAAATACTGACAGCCTTCCCCCAGGACGCTATCGTGGGGGAAGAGTATCCGCCGGAGACGCATCGTGCCGAGTCGGTTACTTGGTATATTGACCCCATCGACGGGACCACGAATTTTATCAATCAGCACCAAAACTACGCCATCTCCGTGGGGTGTTGGGAGGGAACCGTACCACTGTTCGGACTGGTGCTGGATGTGGAGCGAAAAGCGCTGTACTGGGGAAAGCACGGCGGCGGTGCGTGGCAGGATCAGACACCAATCCACACCTCCTGCCGGCGGGAACTATCGGAGCTGCTGCTGACAACACCGGGCCTGCAATACACCTTTTTGGAACCCCATCCCTACCAGGAGCGGATGATCCGGCTCTCCCGGAAGGTACGGGGAGTCCGGTGCCTCGGCTCCGTGGCCTTGGAACTTTGTGAGGTGGCTGCTGGCCGGGCAGATTTATTCGTTACCATGCGATCTTCCCCCTGGGATCACAATGCGGCGCGGATCATTCTGGAGGAGGCTGGAGGTGCGATTTTCACAGTGGCTGGAGATGAACTGCCTCTGGAGCAGAAAAGCACTGTGCTCGCTCTCAATTCCATTGAGCTGAAAGACTGCGTTTTCGCTACATGATAATAGACCGTTGTAAAAGATTTGAGGTATCTTGGAATTTGGCAAGAAGCGAGGGATTTTTCTGGCCGCAGCCTGGCAAATAAGAAGTTAACTCCTTTGGTGCTTTCAACTCTTGGAGTTAAAGGACAGAAGATTTTACGAATAGTTCCTGATTTTGGCCACCATTTGACTACTACAGAGATTTTCTCTAATACCCAAATCTGTATCTCTATTCCTGTACACTTTGCCTTTTTCAACGTTATTATAGGCAAAAGAAAACCTCCAAAGGAGCAATCCCTTTGGAGGTTTTGGTGCGCCCGACTGGATTCGAACCAGCGTTCTCACCTGCCGGCTCGGTCGGTCTTGAACGGTCCCCGCAGGGGACCAAGACCCTACAGAGTGGTCGTTATCAGGCCATCAAAGAAGAAACCCAGGTTTACTGCGGGTTTCGGGCACATCCCACAAAATTAGCACCGATTTGCAAAAACTGTGGAAGCCCTTGCAACGCCTGGGCT
>OFMJ01000348.1_pt1 | contig 52306 bp, 42 predicted proteins | sample 1541801 | NCBI WGS metagenome assembly OFMJ01 (sample SAMN04209234, study PRJEB22552) | human gut metagenome | biome: gut; material: feces | host: Homo sapiens | place: USA: Oklahoma
GTAAGGCAAAGGTCTGCAACACCTCTATCACCAGTTCAAATCTGGTTGGCGCCTTAAAAAAATATCGAAAGGTTTAAACTTTCGATATTTTTTATTGTGAGAATTTTGTTCTGTGTAATGAAAAATGCTCGCATAATAAAGGAGAGCCCTAGGATAATCCCGGGACTCTCTTTCTTAGATTTAATCCAAGTATACTGGCCAAGATGGCTTTTAAAATAGCAGTAGGAATAAATGGAAGCACACAAGCTGTGAGTGCAACCCAAACGGTGCTGTGCATGATGATACAGAACATAACAACACCAAAAAGATAATTAATGCATGTTCCGAGAATCAGACAAAAGGTAAAACAGCCTTTAAAACGATTTTTGTACTCAACGCCAAGTCCGATAATGAATGCCATAATTGGAAATGAGATGATAAAACCACCGGTTGGGCCAACCAAAAGCTGATATCCACCGCTAAAGTTCGCGAATACGGGAACACCGACTGCTCCAAGCAGCACATAGATGAGAGAAGCTACAGCTCCTTTTTTAGAGCCGAGTATAATTCCGGCTAGTGTGATGGCAAAGGTTTGCATGGTCATTGGAACACCGAGAGGCATTGGAATGGATATTTGCGCCATAATAACGATGACGGCAGTAACTACACCAATCATACATAGATCCAGTGTTTTAAAGTTGGTTTTTTGCATATAAATTTCCTCCATAAGATTATTGTAAATAAATACATTTTTAATTAAGTATACGTTATACAAGGTTGATTGTCAACTATATATAAATAATGGTTAACAATTAAAAGGTTGAAGAATTGTAGAGAAAGAGGTAAGATAAGTAGGTAAAATGAAAGAAAGAGGACGAAAGATGAGACAAAAGTTGAGAATTCGCTGGAAAGCATTAAAGATGGAAATAAAAGAACATAAAAGTTCTTTTGTGGTGTATATGGTACTTCGAGCATTGGTAATCCTGGTGATGATTCTACAGATTTTAAACAGGAATTACGAAGATGTGTTTTACTGTGTATTGACTTTATTGCTGTTGATTGTTCCGAGCTTTCTCCAAGTAGAGTTAAAGATTGAACTTCCGACGACATTGGAGATTATTATTTTACTGTTTATATTTTCGGCAGAAATTTTGGGGGAGATCGGTGCATATTATACGCGCGTTCCCAATTGGGATACAATGCTTCATACTTTGAATGGATTTTTAGCAGCCGCAATTGGTTTTTCGTTAGTAGATATTCTTAATCGGGATGAGAGAGCAAAGTTCAATTTGTCACCGCTTTACATGGCAGTGGTAGCATTTTGTTTTTCAATGACAATTGGTGTGATGTGGGAATTTTTTGAGTGCGGTATGGATTTATTTTTCGGGATGGACACACAGAAGGATACGATTGTAAACAGCATCAATACAGTGATGCTTGATCCAACAGGCGGTAATCAAGTGATTCATATTGGAGATATTAACAGCGTGATAGTAAATGGAAAAGAGCTTGGACTTGGTGGTTATTTGGATATTGGGCTTTTGGATACAATGAAAGATCTATTTGTGAATTTTATTGGAGCGGTTGTATTTTCAATTATTGGATTTTTTTATGTGAAAAAGCGTGGAAAGGGAAGAATTGCAAACAAATTTATTCCGAAACCAAAGCAGGAAGAAGCAGATTTTTTGAAAATCGTGGAAGAATCAGAGGAAAGATAGTTAATATTGACTATTGTCTGTTAATTCAAAGTGTGTTATACTTTATTCCAACAAAGGTGTTTAGAAGATTTCTAGACACTTTTTTTATTGTATAGATGTAACAGAAACTCCGTGCAAAGAGGCACACCTGCTTTGTCGGAGAGAATGCCTCCTTCAAAGAAGATGCCAGGAGCATGGAAAGGATTTTGAAGGAGGAGTGGTTATGAATACAGGAGACACAGCATTTGTTATGATTTCGACGGCATTGGTTTTCTTTATGACACCAGGTTTAGCATTTTTTTACGGCGGGTTAGTCAGACGTAAAAATGTAGGGAACACGATGATGGCATGTGTGGCTATTATGGGGATTTCGGTTGTAATGTGGGTTTTATTTGGGTATTCACTCGCATTTGGTGGAAATCATGCAGGTATAATCGGCGATTTTAGATGGTTTGCTTTCTCAGATATTGGTATGGAAACGGGACCATATTCTGAAAAAATTCCGCATTTGGTGTTTGCGGCATTTCAGATGATGTTTGCGATGATTACGCCGGCATTGATTACGGGTGCACTTGTAGGGAGAATGAAATTTAAGGCGTTGTTTTTCTTTGTAATATTTTGGTCGGTTATTGTTTACTATCCGCTGGCACATATGGTGTGGGGTGAGGGCGGTTTGCTGGCTGAAATCGGTTCAGTAGATTTTGCCGGCGGAGACGTGGTCCATATAAGTTCCGGAATCAGTGCACTGGTTCTTGCTGTTTTAATTGGAAAACGAAGAGGATATGAACATACGACTTACCGGATTCACAATATTCCGTTTGTTGTCCTTGGGGCATCGATTTTATGGTTTGGATGGTTTGGATTCAATGCAGGAAGTGCACTCGGAGCAAATGGGCTGGCTGCACATGCATTTATGACATCTGCGGTATCTGCAGCGACCGCATTACTGTCCTGGATGTTGATTGATGTTCTGAAAGAAGGAAAACCAACACTGGTTGGAGCTTCTACCGGTCTTGTGGTTGGGCTTGTTGCAATTACACCGGGAGCCGGGTTTGTACCGATTTGGTCTTCATTTATTATTGGAGCACTCGTTAGTCCAATCTGTTATTTTGGAGTTGGCTTTATTAAAGAGCGGGTAAAAATAGATGATGCGCTTGATGCCTTTGGGTGTCATGGAATAGGAGGAATTTGGGGCGGACTTGCAACCGGAATTTTTGCAAAAAGTTCTATTAACAGCGTGGCCAAGTGGGATGGCTTAGCATTCGGTGATTTTCGTCTGTTCCGTGCACAGATAATCGGAATTTTGATTACAATTGTGATTGCAGTTTTGGGTACATTAATCTGTGCGGCAATTGTAAGAATTTTTACACCGCTTCGAGTAAGCGAAAAAGAGGAAAAAGTAGGATTAGATATTTCCCAGCATGGTGAAAATGCATATCCGTCTTTCAATGGATTGGATTAAGGAAGGAGAGCAGATTATGTTGATTAAAATAGAAGCAATCGTTCGGGAAGAAAAGCTTGAGGATGTAAAAGAAGCATTGAATGCTATTCAGGTAAACGGAATTACTGTGTCGCAGGTTATGGGCTGCGGTTCTCAGCGAGGATATAAAAGCGTTGTGCGTGGAATGGAGGTAGATGTTATGATGCTTCCAAAAATCAAATTTGAGATTGTAGTATCTTCTGAGGAATGGGAGAAAAAGACTATTGAGGCAATTCAGAAAGCGGCGTATACGGGAGAAGTGGGGGATGGAAAAATATTCAGCTATGAAATTCGAAGTGCGCTGAAGATCAGAACAAGAGAGACTGGATTTGACGCACTTCAGTCAGAAAATTAGTTTTGTAATTTGTTTTGCAGGTGGACAGTTTCATTGTAACAATTGACTTTAGAAGCAGAAGGTTTATTTTTGACTTTCCATAAAATCTTTTGTAAAAGCAATAAATTGTTCAGTGCGGCTGTTTAGATATTTGCCCTTTTGCCATACGAGACCAATTTCCTGTGAGATTGTAGGAGCGATTGGTATTCCCTTGACGTCGTTCATATTTTTGAGGAGCGAAGAGTAGAGAATAGCTCCTCCTAGATTCTCACGGACAAATGCCTGAATTGTATAGAGTTGGCTGGCATTTAAAATTACATGAGGCTTTACTTTGATTGTATCAAAAAGTGAAAGCAACGTATGGTTTTGAACGGAATCGGTATTGTACATGATTAGAGGCTCATCTTTTAACATTTCAATTGATATACTTTTTTCTTTCGCGAGAGGATGACTCTTGGAGATACAGAACATTAGCTTGTCAGAAAGAAGCTGACAAGAATTCAATTTATTAGTCTCATAAAAATTCAGATTGACGAGCGCCAGATCCAATACATCATCTAAAACCAGATTGGCGGCACGTACAGAGCCGTATTCAAAAAGCTCAACGGGGATATTTGGATATTTTTTATAAAAAGCAGTCAGCATATCAGGGAAAAAGACTGTACTCAAAAGAGGAGGAATGCCGATTCGGATGGGGGTAATCTGCTTTCCAAGGTCATAAAGCTCTGAGGTTGTCTCATGAATATTGTTAAGAAGTACACTTGCTTTTTGGTAAAATTCTTCCCCTTCTTTTGTCAAAACCATATGATTTTTTGTACGGCTAAACAAACTGATAGAAAATTCCTTTTCCAGTTCTCGAATTGCGTTTGAGATTGCAGGCTGTGTGACATAAAGCTTTTGTGCAGCTTGTGTAATACTGTGATAACGACAAACGGCAGAAAAGTATTCTAATTGAATGATTTTCATTGGTAGTGACCCCATTTCTTCTTAATTTTCTAAAATATTAAAAATTTTATTATAGTAATTATGTCTAAAATTCTTCTGGTTTTAATCCTTGATTATTTTGATTATATCATAATTTTTGTGAGAAATGCTCAAATATACAACATATCATAATTTTTTTTAATGGAGGTATCATTTTAAGTAAATGTACAAGCATCTATACGACCTCTATAATAAAGCTATAGCAAACAGCGCTGTGATGTGAATAAAAAAAGGATTGGAGGAAAACAAATGAGTCCGTCAACAATAACTCTTTTGTTTCTCTTGTTTGCGGTGATTATGTTTGTTATTGAAAAAATACCGCTTGGGGTAACATCAATGATCGTCTGTATCGGACTGACCATTACAGATGTACTGGATGTGCAGACCGCATTTGCAGGATTTACTGACAGTAATGTGATACTGTTCGTAGCGATGTTCATTGTAGGAGGAGCATTATTTGAAACAGGAATGGCAAATAAAATTGGGGGAATTGTAACCAGATTTGCAAAAACAGAACGTATGCTGATTGTAGCAATTATGGTAATTGTAGGTTTGATGAGTGGAGTACTTTCAAATACAGGTACTGCAGCGGTATTAATTCCGGTAGTTATAGGAATTGCAGCAAAATCAGGATACAAAAGATCAAAATTACTGATGCCGCTTGTATTTGCAGCTGCTATGGGAGGAAATCTTTCTCTCATCGGGGCACCGGGCAATATGATTGCACAGAGTGCTCTTGAAAAAATAAATTTGAAATTCGGTTTCTTCGAATATGCCATTGTAGGGATGCCGATTCTGATTGCAGGAATTTTATTTTATGCAACCATAGGATATAAATTACTTCCGGAATGTGATCCGAAAGAAGAGGAGGCGTTCGATACAAAAAGAGATTTTGACCAGGTACCAAAATGGAAGCAGTGGATGTCATTAATCATTCTGATACTGACTTTACTGGCTATGATCTTTGAAGAAAAGATAGGAATCAGTCTTTGTGTTTCAGGTGGAATCGGTGCTTTGCTTTTGATATTGACCGGTGTGATTTCAGAAAAAGATGCATTGAAATCTATTGACTTGAAAACAATTTTCTTGTTTGGAGGAACTTTATATCTGGCAGCGGCACTTGAAAAGACCGGAGCGGGAGAGATGATCGCAGAAAAAGTAATTGGAGCACTTGGAAGCGATCCGTCTCCATATATTCTGACGCTGGTCGTATTTCTTCTGTGTTGTGTGATGACAAATTTTATGTCAAACACAGCGACGACAGCATTGATGGTTCCGATCTGTCTGTCGATTGCACAGAGAATCGGAGCAGATCCGAGAGCAGTATTGATGGCATGTGTAATCGGAGGTTCCTGTGCTTATGCAACTCCAATCGGAATGCCGGCAAATACTATGGTTGTGGGAGTCGGAGGTTACCGCTTTATGGATTTTGTAAAAGCAGGATTTCCATTGATTATCATAGCAACGGTTGTGAGTATGATTATCCTCCCGATTGCATTTCCATTCTTTCCATAAAAGGATGATTATAATTGTGAAAATAAACAGCATCTGATATAGATGCAAAAAATCAGAGGAGGCAGAAACATGAGTAAGAAAGAACAAGTAGAGCAGCTTACGGATTATATGGCAAATTTTGTGTCATATATTGCAAAAGTGCTGCCGGATGATATTATTGCAAAGCTGGATGAACTGGCAGAAAAAGAGGACAGTCCGCTTTCAAAAGTCATCTACGAGACAATGAAGAAAAATCAGGTACTGGCAAAAGAATTGAACAGACCAAGCTGTCAGGATACGGGTGTATTGCAGTTTTGGGTAAAATGTGGAACAAATTTCCCGCTGATCGGGGAGTTAGAGACACTTTTAAAAGAAGCTGTTATAAAATCGACAGTGGAAGCACCTCTTCGTCATAACAGCGTGGAAACATTTGACGAGTACAATACAGGCAAAAATGTCGGCAAAGGAACACCGACAGTATTCTGGGATATTATACCAAACAGTGATCGGTGCGAGATTTATACTTACATGGCAGGCGGAGGATGCACACTTCCGGGGAAAGCCATGGTGCTGATGCCGGGAGAGGGCTACGAAGGAGTTACGAAATTTGTAATGGATGTCATGACTTCTTATGGTCTGAATGCATGTCCTCCGCTTTTGGTCGGTGTCGGTGTGGCAACATCTGTTGAGACAGCAGCACTGCTTTCTAAAAAGGCATTGATGAGACCGCTGGGAAGTCATAATGAGAATGAGCGTGCGGCAGAGATGGAAAAGTTGCTTGAAGACGGAATCAATGCAATTGGACTCGGACCTCAGGGAATGGGCGGCAAGTATTCCGTAATGGGTGTACATATTGAAAACACAGCAAGACATCCATCTACAATCGGTGTCGCCGTGAATGTTGGCTGCTGGTCTCACAGACGTGGGCACATTATTTTTGACAAAGATCTCAATTACACGATCACAACACATTTGGGGGTGACTTTATAATGTTGGAAATCAAAGATGGAAAGAAAATTTTAACAACACCGATATCTGCTGAGGATCTGGCAGATATCCATATCGGAGATATTATTTATCTGAACGGAAGTATGACAACCTGTCGTGATGTGGCACACAGACGGCTTGTTGAGGGAGGAAGAGAACTTCCTGTAAATGTAAAGGACGCTGCAATTTTTCATGCAGGACCGATTATCCGTCCTCTTGCGGATGACAAGTTTGAAATGGTATCTGTTGGTCCGACAACCAGCATGCGTATGGAGAAATTTGAAAAAGAATTTGTGAAACAGACCGGTGTGAAAGTGATTATCGGAAAAGGAGGCATGGGTACAAACACGGAGTATGCATGTAAAAACTATAAGGCGATCCATTGTGTGTTCCCTGCCGGAAATGCAGTGGTAGCTGCTTCAGAGGTGGAAAAAATTATAGATGCACAATGGAGAGATCTGGGAATGCCGGAAACGTTATGGCACTGCCGTGTAAAAGAATTTGGTCCTCTGATTGTATCCATTGATACAGATGGGCGAAATTTGTTTGAAGAAAATAAAGTTGTTTTCAATGAAAGAAAAGAGAAAGCAATTAAAGAAATTTGTAAGCATGTAAGCTTTATCAAGTAACATCAAAATAAAACCAAAATACTGCCAGAAATGACCATGTAGAGAGAAAGATTCCAATCTCTTTATATGGTCATTTTGAGGGTATTTGGTGCTGTATAGTACTAATTTTGTAATCTAATGAACAGAAATTTACTTTCTGATAAATAAAAAATATTGACTGAGAATAAATATTTTGTTATAATTTTTTTGTTATTAGAATACAATATATTAGAAAGAAAATATATGGCGCCATAGCCAAGTGGTAAGGCAAAGGTCTGCAACACCTCTATCACCAGTTCAAATCTGGTTGGCGCCTGTCAAAAAGTCTAGGAATTTCATATTTCTGAGGCTTTTTTTCTTTGGTATTAGTAATAAACTTTATCAAACGAATAGGTAAATAGAAAAAGTGCTTGACGGCAGTATTTAGAAGTGTTATTATCATCAACGGAACAAATTAAATAATGCGAACTTTCTCTTATTCAGAGTGGTGGAGGTAAAAGGATCTATGAAGCCACGGCAACCCCGGGAACGGAAGGTGCCAACCTGAGCGAGTAATCGAACAATAAGAGGATTGGTTTATGAGAATATAAAACAGTCCGATTTTGTCGGGCTGTTTTTAGTTAATTAGGGAAGAAGCAGGACAATCCTTAAAGAGAAAGAAATAAAGAAAGGAAAGAACGAATGGAAAGATTATTATTTACATCAGAATCAGTAACAGAAGGACATCCGGATAAGATTTGTGACCAGATTTCAGATGCGGTCTTAGACGCACTGTTAGAGCAGGATCCGATGAGCCGTGTAGCTTGTGAGACAGCAATTACAACAGGTCTTGTGTTGGTTATGGGAGAGATCACAACAAATGCATATGTGGATATTCAAAAATTAGTAAGAGAGACAATCGATGAGATTGGATACAACAGAGCAAAATACGGATTTGATGCACATACATGTGGTGTGGTAACTGCAATTGACGAGCAGTCAGCCGATATTGCACTTGGTGTAGACAAGGCTTTGGAAGCAAAAGAAAATAAGATGTCAGATGAAGAAATTGAGGCAATCGGTGCTGGAGATCAGGGAATGATGTTTGGATATGCATCCAATGAGACAGAGGAATTTATGCCATATCCGATCGCATTGGCACACAAGCTTGCACTGAGACTTACAAAAGTGCGTAAAGATGGAACACTTCCTTATCTTCGCCCGGATGGAAAGACACAGGTAACAGTGGAATATGATGAAAATGGTGTGCCTGCCAGACTGGATGCAGTTGTGTTATCGACACAGCATGATCCGGAAGTGACACAGGAGCAGATTCATGCAGACGTGAAAAAATATATTTTTGACGAGATTTTACCTGCGGAAATGGTAGATGAGAATACAAAATTCTTTATCAATCCAACAGGACGTTTTGTAATCGGTGGACCAAATGGAGACAGCGGTGTCACAGGTCGTAAGATTATTGTTGACACATACGGCGGAATGGCTCGTCACGGTGGCGGAGCATTCTCTGGAAAAGACTGCACAAAAGTTGACCGTTCTGCGGCATATGCGGCACGTTATGTAGCAAAGAATATCGTTGCAGCAGGTTTGGCAGACAAGTGTGAAATTCAGCTGTCATACGCAATCGGTGTGGCTCAGCCGACATCAATTATGATTGATACATTTGGAACAGGAAAACTTTCAGAGGAAAAATTAGTAGATATCGTAAGAGAGAACTTTGATTTAAGACCGGCTGGCATTATCAAGATGTTAGACCTTCGTCGCCCGATTTACAAGCAGACAGCAGCTTACGGACATTTTGGACGTCATGATCTGGATTTACCTTGGGAAAAATTAGATAAAGTAGAAACCTTGAAAGCTTACTTGTAGAAAGATTTCAAAAAATAAGAAAAAGTCAGATGCAAATACTTAAAATGAGTGTGCATCTGATTTTTTTGTATAAATTTACAAAAAATTTATAAATATTTAGTGGTTCTTTGGTGTATTACATTTTGTCGCATGGTATAATACTACTAATTGTAGAAAAGGATGTGTGTTTATTGAAGTTAAAAACAAGATTGGTGATAGCATTTTTAATCATTATAGTATTGCCGATGGGATTGTCTCTTGCTGTCATTACTGGTTTCAGTCAGTATCAGATATCGATGATCGAGAAGAATTATAATATTACAGGAACGACATATAAGAGTTTTTCAAATCCGGTCAATATGTTAAATAAAGTCACGTCAGCGACATTTCACAAGTTAGTAAAAACGGCAAAGACAACGCCGGAGACATTGACAGATATCACATATTTGGAAAAAATCAACGAAGAACTGACGAAGAAAAACTCGTATTTGGTTGTAAGGCGAGATGACAAAGTGGTATATATAGGAGCAGAGGCAGAGACAGAGCTTTTACAAGAGCTTCCGGCGTATGGAGACTATGATTCATCTTCGGAGAGCGGCGTCTATCTTGGAGGTGACCTTCAGGTACTTGTAAAGCAGATTGATTTTGAGTATCAAGATGGGGCACAGGGAAGTGCTTTTATTGTGACGGATGTGAGTGATTCTGTGCCTGAAGTGAAACAGCTTATAACTGACATGGTGATTGCGGTTGTATTTATCTTGATGTTCACAGCATTGTTTTTGATTCTTTGGATTTATCGTGGAATTGTGATACCGCTTGGAAGAATGAAGATTGCCACGCAAAATATCAAGGATGGAAATTTAGATTTTGAGCTGGAGATTGAGGTAGATGACGAGATTGGACAACTTTGCCGTGATTTTGAAGAGATGAGAAAACGTCTGAAAGATACGGCGGAAGAAAAAGTAGAGTATGACAGGAAAAGTAAGGAACTTATCAGCAACATTTCCCATGATTTGAAGACTCCTATCACAGCGATTAAAGGTTATGTAGAAGGAATCATGGACGGTGTGGCAGATACGCCGGAGAAGATGGAACGCTATATTAAGACGATTTATAACAAGGCAAATGAGATGGATCTTTTGATCAATGAGCTGACGTTGTACTCGAAGATTGACTCTAACCGTATACCTTACAATTTCAGCACAGTTCTTGTAAATGATTATTTTGATGATTGTGCAGAAGATCTTGCCATGGAACTGGAGGCAAGGGGCATTGAGTTTGGCTATTTTAATTATGTGGAAAGTGATGTAAAGATCATTGCGGATGTGGAGCAGTTAAAGCGTGTCATTAATAATATTGTGTCCAATTCAGAAAAATATATGGATAAAGAACATGGAAAGATCAATCTTCGCGTGAAAGATGTGGGAGATTTCGTTCAGATTGAACTGGAAGATAACGGAAAAGGAATTGGGGCAAAAGAGCTGCCGCATATTTTTGACCGGTTTTATCGGACAGATGCATCTAGAAATTCCTCTAAGGGAGGAAGTGGAATCGGTCTTTCGATTGTGAAAAAAATTGTGGAAGAGCATGGCGGAAAAATCTGGGCTACGAGCAAGGAAGGCACCGGAACCGTAATGTACTTTGTTATTAGAAAATATCAGGAGGTACCAGTAAATGAGTAAAATATTGATTGTAGAAGATGAGGAGGCAATTGCTGACTTAGAAAAAGATTATTTAGAGTTGAGTGGTTTTGAAGTTGAGGTTGCAAATGATGGAGAGACAGGTTTAAAGAAAGCATTGGAAAATGATTATGATCTGTTTATTTTGGATTTGATGCTTCCGGGAGTAGATGGATTTGAGATCTGCAGACAGGTTCGAGATGAAAAAAATACGCCGATTATTATGGTTTCGGCAAAAAAGGATGACATTGACAAAATCCGAGGACTTGGTCTTGGAGCAGACGATTATATCACAAAGCCGTTTAGCCCTAGTGAGTTAGTTGCCCGTGTGAAGGCGCATATGGCACGTTATGACCGTTTGATTGGAAGCGCAGCAGAAGAAAACAAGGTGATCGAGATTCGTGGACTGAAGATTGATACGACAGCGAGACGTGTGTGGGTGAATGGTGAGGAGAAGCCTTTTACGACAAAAGAATTTGATCTGCTTACATTTTTGGCTTCACACCCAAATCATGTATATACAAAAGATGAATTATTCAGCGAGATATGGGATATGGAATCGATTGGAGACATTGCAACAGTTACGGTTCACATTAAAAAGATCCGTGAGAAGATAGAATTTGATACGTCGAAACCACAGTATATCGAGACTATATGGGGCGTTGGATACCGATTTAAAGTATAATTAAGAAGGGAACGCTATGGAATATTCATCGCTTAAAAAAATCAGGTTCAGCACGATGCAGTTATTGGCAATGGGATTTATCGCGACCATTTTCCTTGGTGGGATTTTATTAACATTGCCGATTTCTAATACACAGCCGATTGGTTTTATAGATGCGCTTTTTACGGCAACAAGCGCAGTCTGTGTAACCGGACTTGTAACAGTTGTGCCGGCGGTACAGTTTACGGTATTTGGAAAAGTCATTCTTTTGATTTTGATTCAAATCGGTGGACTGGGTGTAATCGCGTGTGTGACTGGTTTTTTTATTATCTTAAAAAGAAAAATCACAGTGCGGGAGCGGGTGATTATTCAGGAGAGCTATAATCTGAATACACTGTCCGGAATTGTGGCGTTTGTACTAAAGATTATCAAAGGTACTTTTTTAGTAGAAGGAATCGGTGCGCTTCTTTTTGCAGTTGTGTTTGTACCTGAATTTGGAGCGCTGAAGGGGATTGCATATGCAATATTTCATTCTGTCTCGGCGTTTTGTAATGCAGGAATTGATATTTTAGGAGATGGAAGCTTTACGCAGTATGTTCGTAATCCGGTTATCAATCTGACGACAATGATGTTGATTATAGCCGGAGGAATCGGTTTTACAGTATGGAATGACCTGATTGGAAATTTTAAGAAAGTAAAAGCGAAAAAACTTGTGTGGAGTAAATTTTTTACCAGATTATCTCTTCATTCGAAGCTGGCGATTACGATGACGGTTTTGCTGATTATAACAGGAACCGTGTTTGTGTTTGCATTGGAATATGACAATGCAAAGACGATAGGGAATCTATCATTCGGAGAAAAGATCATGGCATCGGCATTCCATTCGGTATCCACGAGGACAGCGGGATTTGCAACGGTAAGTCAGGATGGATTGACGGCAGGAAGTAAGTTCTTGTCGTGTATTTTAATGTTCATTGGAGGATCTCCTGCAGGAACGGCCGGCGGTATCAAGACTACGACTGCGGCAATGCTCATTTTGACATGTATGACGGTTGTCTATGGGAGACGTGATACAGAGTGTTTTGGCAGAAGAATTCCGGTGGAGAATTTTAGGACGGGCTTTGCAGTGGTAATGCTTGCACTTCTGTTTCTGACGGCGGGAGTGACAATGCTTACGATATTTGAACCGGGGAAGGATTTCTTGGATCTGTTATATGAGGCAGTATCAGCAATTGGTACAGTGGGGCTTTCGGCAAATCTTACACCAAGTCTTGGATTTGGAAGTAAACTTGTGGTGATGAGTTTAATGTATGTGGGACGTATCGGTCCGATTACAATTGCATTGGTATTTGGGGGAAAGAAAAACCCGAAAGAGTTCACAAGAGAATTACCGGAAAAGAGAATCATGGTTGGATAGGAGCAGAATATGAGAAAACAATATGCAGTATTTGGTTTGGGAAATTTTGGGAAGCATCTTGCGCTCGGATTGGAAAATCTGGGATGTGAAGTGGTTGTGGTGGACAATTCCATGGAAAAAATTCAGGAAATCGCAGACAAGGTATCATATGCAATGTGCGCCAATATTGAGGATCCGGAAGTGATAAAATCACTGGGAGCAAGAAATTTGGATGGCGCAGTGATTGCAATCTCTGAAAATTTTGGAACAAGTATTATGGCTACGATCATGGCGAAGGAGATTGGAATACCATATGTACTTGCAAAAGCACAGAGCAGTCTTCATGCGACCGTATTAAAAAAAGTAGGGGCAGATGCTGTCGTCCATCCGGAAAAGGAGATGGGACGCCGTATTGCAAGAACGATGGTGTCAGGTAATTTTGCTGACTGGATAGAGCTGTCGCCGGATTACAGTCTGGTGGAAACAGAAATTCCGGATGAATGGATCGGGAAAAGGCTTGTTGATCTTCAAATTCGTGAAAAATACGGAATTAATGTAGTAGGAACTATTGAAAATGGTGTTGTAGATGTTACAATTAATCCGCAGCGGCCGTTTAATAAGAATCTAATCGTGATATTGATCGGTTCGAATGAAGCATTACAAAAGTTGAAAAAGGAATAGGGAATATGATTACAAGTACAAGCAATCCGCAAGTAAAAAATTTATTGCAGTTACAAAAGAAAAGTAAGGTGAGAAATGAGGAACAGGTATTTATTGTAGAAGGACTTCGGATGTTCATGGAAGTACCGCAAGACCAAGTAAAAAAAGTATATGTTTCTGAATCGCTTTACAATAAGAAGAAAGAAGAATTACATTTGGAGAGATTCCCAGTGGAAGTGTTAGCGGACAAGGTATTTCAACATGTGTCTGACACAAAGACACCGCAGGGGATATTATGTGTTGTAAAGCAGCGAAAATACGAGATAGAGGATCTGATTTCCAAGGAAAATCCGCACTTTATCGTGCTGGATAACCTACAGGATCCAGGGAATTTAGGGACGATTGTCAGGACAGCGGAAGGAGCCGGAGTGACGGCCGTTTTTATGAGCAGTGACTGTGTGGATATTTATAATCCGAAGACAATTCGCTCTACGATGGGATCGATTTATCGTGTGCCATTTGTGTATGTGGATGATCTGTTGGCGCTTTTGGATAAATTTCAAAAGAAAAAGGTCACAACTTATGCGGCGCATCTTAAGGGAAAAAATACTTATGACAAGGAGAATTATCAGTCAGGGACAGCAGTTCTCATTGGAAATGAGGGAAATGGACTGAGAGATGAAGTGGCAGAAAAAGCGGATGTCTGGGTTCAGATTCCGATGCAGGGAAAAGTAGAATCGCTCAATGCGGCAATTGCCGCATCAATATTGATGTTTGAGGTTTATCGCCAAAGGCGATAAACCTTTTTTTACTGAGAAGAATGACTGCGATTCCAATTTTGCACATAGTCTAAAAATTTTAAGGTTGCCAGCGCACACGAAGGGGTTTGGTTATAAGCAATCCCTAAGATGCGAGAGTAGTGTTCTGTAAAAGAACGGATACAAACGCGAAAGGGAGCATTATGTAATAATAATTTTGGAAGAATTGTGATTCCAAATCCCTGCTCAACCATTTTTAAAACAGCAAAATCATCATTCAGGCAATATTGAATTTTGGGATGAATATTGTTTAATTTGAATATCTGCCCTGTTTCATAGTCAAGTCCATCTGAAGACAGCAAAAAGTTTTCTCCGTTAATATCGGACAGCGATACGCTGATTTGTTCTGACAAAGGATGACCGATAGGCGTGACAAGCATCAGTGCATCTTTATCTAAAGGAATAAATGGCAGGTTTGGGACAGAGTATTGCGATACAAAAATACAATCCAGCTGGTTTGACAGAATCTTTTCCTTCAAAGTGCTAAATCCGTCTACTGTGAGTTCGAAGCAGATATTCGGATAGTCTTCTGAAAATTGTTTTAAAATATCAGGTAGCCAGTGGTAGGAAATACTTTGTATTGTGCCAATTCGAATATTTCCGCTGTCTAAATTTGCAATATTTGCGGCAAGCTGTGTCATTTTACGCTCTTCCTTACAAATTATTTTAATTGATTCAATGATTTCCTCTGTATTTGGCATCAAATCCATACCAAGTTTAGAACGTCTGAATAAAGTTATACCTAATTCTTTTTCAAAGCCTTTGATTGCTTGACTGATTGCAGATTGAGTGTAATTTAATTTTGAAGCTGTTTTGGATATGCTGTGTGTTTCACATACACTTAAAATAATCTCATACTTATTCATGTAATCTCCTTATCTATTAGAAAAATTAATGTATGTTATAAAGAAAACGAATTTTATTCGGCACATTGATTATAAATCCGTATCAAAATTCAGCTATAAGTAAAAGTGAATATATCCTTTAAGAATACTGGCTTTTAAATAGCTTGTTTCCATCTTATTATAAACACAAATGATAATTTTTTGTCAAGGCAGAAAGAATTTGAGAGGAGAAAGAAACGTATGGGAACAGAATTTTGGAATGGTGCACAGGCGGCACACCGAAGAGTTATGATGAAAGCAGCAGGATATTCAGATACAGATATTCGTAAAAAGCCACATATTGGCGTACCGAATTCCTATATGGCAGGTTCGCCGGGATCTGCACATTTACGTCAGATTGCAGAGGCTGTGAAAGAAGGAATTTGGGCGGCAGGAGGAATTCCAGTAGAGTTTGGAATTCCAGCTACGTGCGGAAACATAGCAAATGGTGCGGAAGAGCTAAAATATGAACAGGTAGGAAGAGATATTGTCGCAATGTCTGTAGAATTTGTGAGCCGTGTACATAATTTTGATGGTCTCGCCATGATTGCGTCCTGTGACAATATTATTGCAGGCTGTTATTTGGCAGCTATGAGATTGGATATTCCATCTATGATTGTAACGGGAGGTTCCATGCAACCGGGACAACATTGCGGAAAAACAGTGGTAGAGGCAGACTTGGATGCAGCTCGTTTTTCCGGGGCAACAGAAGAAGAGCTGATGGAAATGGAAGATAGTGTGTGTCCGTCATTCGGAGCATGCCCATCTATGGGAACAGCAAATACGATGCAGATGCTGGGAGAGGTATTGAATCTGGTACTTCCGGGAACATCAACAATTCCGGCTTCAGATAATAAAAAATTGCGAAAGGCAAGAGAAGCAGGAAAATATGCGGTGGAGATGGCAAGAGCCGGAAGAAAACCGTCAGAACTGATTACAAAAGAAGTGTTATTGAACTCGATTATGTTTGATATGGCAGTAGCCGGATCTACAAATGCAGTACTTCATATATTATCTTATGCCTATGAGTTGGGAATTAAACTGACATTAGAAGATTTTGAAAAATATGCAAAAGAAATTCCTTGTATCAATGCAGTGGTGCCAAGCGGACCGTACACGGTTGTTGATTTTCATTATGCAGGCGGTGTCATGAATGTCATGAAGATGTTAGAAAACAAATTGTACACAGATGTGCCAAGCATGTATGGAAATACGTGGAAAGATATGCTTGCTGTAGTAAAACCGCAGGAGAATAAGGTGATTCACTCTTTGGAACGTCCATTATTCCAAGAGCCGGGACTGAAAATTTTAAGAGGGAATTTATCTCCGAATGGAGCGATTGTCAGACCGACAGCTGTCTATGACGAAGTAAAATATATGAAAGGAAAAGCGAAAGTATTTGAGGGAGACCGTTCGGCGTTTGAAGCAATTCAGGCGGGCGAGATCGTGCCGGGAGACATTATTGTGATTCGATATGAAGGATGCAAAGGGGCTCCGGGAATGAAGGAACTGATGCTGAGCATTGATGCTTTAATTGGACTTGGACTGCACAAGAGTGTGGGATTGATCTCAGATGCGAGATTCTCAGGATTCAACTATGGAGCAATTATCGGACACGTATCTCCAGAGGCTTATGATGGTGGAACAATTGCGCTTGTAGAAAACGGAGATGAAATCGTAATTGATATTCCAAATGGAGAGGTATCACTCCTTGTATCAGAGGAAGAACTGAAAGAAAGAAGAGAAAAATGGGTGTGCCCTCCTTTGAAAGAAGAAAAAGGATGTCTTAACATTTTTGCAAAGATGTGTCGTCCGGCAGAAGAAGGCGGAGCGATGCAGCCATGGAGTTTAGATGCAAAATTCAAAAAATAAGGATGAAGGAGAACAAAGAATGTTATTGTTATCAAAAGAAGATATTAAAAAGGTATTTACTATGAAAGATGCTATCGAGGCAGATAAACAGGCGTTTCAACTGGTTGTGGAAGGAAAATGTGAGTCACCGCTTCGAATTAATATTCAGGCTCCGAAACAGGATGGGTGTTTTCTTTTTATGCCAGCTTATGTAGAAGAGATGGAAATCGCATCTTTGAAAAACGTAAATATTTTCCCACATAATATTGACAATGGACTTCCATCAGCACCGGCACAAGTGCTGCTGATTGATGGAAAGACGGGCGTGGTAATTTCTGTGCTTGACGGTACTTATGTTACACAGCTTCGAACAGGGGCGGCATCAGGGGCAGCATTTGATATTTTGGCAAAAAAAGAATGCAAAATCGGCGCGCTGATTGGCACGGGAGGACAGGCAGCCGCTCAGTTGGAGGCGATGATGACGGCAAGAAAACTAGAAGAGGTAAGAGTGTATGATATGAATTTGGAGCGCACGAAAGAATTTGCGGAGCGTATGAGAGAGGAACTAAAATCGTATGGTACAAAAATAGTCGTGGCAGAGACATCTGATGCGGCGATTGATAATGCGGATTTAATTGTGACGGTTACGCCTTCGTCAAAACCGGTATTTGACGGAACAAAAGTAAAAGAAGGTGCGACAATCAGTTGTGTAGGCGCCTATCAGCATCATATGCAGGAGATGGATCCGGCTATTCTTCCGCGTGCATCCAAAATTTATTTTGATTCAGAAGAGGCAGTATTGTCTGAGTCCGGCGACATTCTGATTCCGCTGGAAGAAGGAATTATCACAAAAGAAGACTTCACAGGAGATTTGGGGGATGTCATCAAAGGAAGAGTTGTCGGAAGAGAAAATGATGAAGAGATTATTGTTTTTGAAACAGTAGGTGTGGCTGCTCAGGATTTGACAGCGGCAAAAGCAATCTATGAGAAAGCGGTAGCAGCAGGTATCGGAACACAATGGAATTAAAATAAGAAAGAAGGTCGAAAAAATGCCACATATTGCAATTAAAATGTATCCGGGAAGAGATGAAGAGAAAAAGAAAAATCTTGCAGAAAAGACAAGAGATTTGGTCATGAAAGAACTGAATATGGATGCAAAATACATTTCTGTATCTGTAGAAGAAGTACAGCAGGAAAAATGGGAAAGCGAAGTTGTTGATAAAATTGCTGAGAAAGATTTATATGTAAAAGCAGATTTTTGGTAAAAAAGCGAAGACACATGTTGTTAGATAACATGTGTCTTCGCTTTTTTGTGGAAAACATACAAGTATTAGCTTTTTAAGGAGAAAGTGTTGACAGGTTGGCAAATAGATGTTAGGATATCACTTGTGTTTGAAAGATGTAACAAATACGTAACATTTGTAATAAAAATGAATTAAATACGTATACTATTGTAATAGTCAGTAAGGTTATTGCAACAAACCAGGAGGTAATTTATGAGACGAGAGAAAAAGAGAGTGATTATAAGCTTCGCGCTGACAGCTTGTATGGTGTTTACCACAGAGTTCGGCAGTTTGGCAGCTGATACACAATCTGATGCTCAGCCAATCGAAACAATAAATCACGAAACGACAATTTCACCATTAGCGCAGACATGGAATGAAATTCCAGAGACAGCAGCAGTTGCGGAGGCTACACAGGTGTGGCATGGAAAAGCGCTGGCAAATGTAGAGTCAGAAGCGGATGTGCTTGCGGAGGCAGTTGATGGCGGTGAAGTAGTCGGAAAGATGTATACAAATACAATCTTGACTGTGGAAGAAAGAGGAGATGTATGGTCAAAGGTTTCTTCAGGTTCGGTTGTAGGATATGTAAAAAATGAAATGCTTGCATTTGGGTCAGATGCAGTAGCAAGAGCAGCAGCGATTGATATGACAAATCCGCAGGATGCAAAGACGTTGGAAGAGATTGCTGCCGAGGAAGCAGCAAAGAAAGCAGCAGAGGAAGAAGCGGCCAGAAAGGCTGCAGAAGAAGCTGCAAGACAGTCAGGAAGCAGTGTAAGATATGATGAGGCAATGTCAGCGTCCGCAGACGACCAGACATTATTGGCAGCAATTATTTACTGTGAGGCAGGGAACCAGCCACATGATGGAAAAGTAGGGGTTGGGGCGGTTATTTTGAACCGTGTAAGAAGCGGGTCTTTCCCGAACTCAATCAGAGAGGTTATTTATCAGGCAGGACAGTTTGGTCCGGCAATCACAGGAAAGCTTGACAGAGTATTGGCAAGTGGCAATATCCCGGCAGAATGTTATCAGGCAGCAGCTGATGCACTTGCAGGATATAACCCAATTGGAGATGCATTATATTTCGGAAATGGAAATTATGGTCAGTTGATTGGAGATCACTATTTCCACTAGAGGGAGTATTTTTAAATAGAAAGACAGTGACCGAAGGGCGATGAAAGCCTTTCGGTCACTGTCTTATTTGTTCTAAATTGTCGAGATACCGATAGTTACTTCCTCCAGGACATCGAGCAGTACGCGCACGGTGTCAAGTGAGGTGAGCATGGTAATATTGTTTTCGGAGGCACATCGACGAATTGCAACACCATCTTCATAGTGGATACCGGAAAGGATGGCACGTGTACAGATGACGTAGCTGACATATCCGGCGCGAATAGAATCAAGTACTTCTTCGCTGCCCTCAGATGGCTTGCGCAGGATACGGGTTCGAATACCCTGCTCTTTCAAAAAGAGTGCAGTGCCGACAGTTGCCTCGATATTAAATCCCATATCGTAGAAACGCCTTACCAGTGGGAGAGCCTCCTCTTTATTTTCGTCGGCGAGTGTCACAACGACAGTGCCGTAGTTTTGTACTTTGATTCCGGAAGCAATCATTGCCTTATACATTGCACGGTGCAGTTTGTTGTCGTATCCAATTGCCTCTCCGGTTGATTTCATCTCCGGTGACAGATAGGCATCCATACCGTGTAATTTTGAGAAAGAGAACGCAGGTGCTTTTACATAAAAACGTTCTTTCTCTTTTGGGTAGAGAGTATGAATACCTTGTTCCGGAAGACTTTTGCCAAGTATTGCAAGGGTCGCGATATCTGCAAGGCTGTATCCGGTTGCTTTCGATAAAAATGGTACCGTTCTGGAGGATCTTGGGTTTACTTCTATAATATAGACGTTTTCGAATTCATCGACAATAAACTGGATATTGAACAGTCCGATGATTCCGATGCCAAGTCCCAGTTTTTGTGTGTAGTCAAGAATCGTTTCTTTTACTTTCTCGGAAATACTGTGCGTCGGATAAATGCTGATAGAGTCTCCGGAATGGACTCCGGTACGTTCCACCAGCTCCATAATACCTGGTACAAACACATTTTTCCCATCGCAGACAGCATCTACTTCCACTTCTTTTCCACGGATGTATTTATCTACAAGTACTGGTTTTTCCTCGTTGATCTCTACTGCAGTTTTTAAATAATTCCGAAGAGCCTCTTCTTTTGCGACAATCTGCATCGCTCTTCCTCCGAGTACAAAGCTTGGGCGCACAAGTACCGGATAACCAATCTCGTTTGCGGCTCTTACGCCGTCTTCGATACTTGTGACTGCCTGTCCCTTTGGCTGTGGAATATGTAAAGAGGCGAGGAGCTTTTCAAAGGAATCACGGTTTTCAGCACGCTCAATTGCATCGCAGTCAGTTCCGATAATATTTATCCCTCTTGCCCGGAGCGGCTCTGCAAGGTTGATCGCCGTCTGTCCGCCGAGGGTGGCGATCACGCCGTCTGGCTGTTCAAGCTCAATGATATTCATGACATCTTCCACACAGAGCGGTTCAAAATAAAGCTTATCTGAGCAGGTGTAGTCAGTGGAGACGGTTTCAGGGTTATTGTTAATAATAATTGCCTCATAGCCGGCAGACTGAATCGTCTGAACAGCATGTACTGTGGAATAATCAAATTCTACACCTTGTCCGATACGAACCGGACCGGAGCCAAGTACGATGATCTTGTGCTTGTCTGATACAATGGACTCGTTTTCTTCTTCGTAGGTAGAGTAAAAATAAGGAATATAACTGTCAAATTCAGAGGCACAGCTGTCAATCATTTTATAGACAGGAAGGATACCGTGCTGCTTTCTGATATGAAAGATATCCTTCTCGTCCATTTGCCAAAGCAGACCAATCTCTTTATCAGAAAATCCGGTTTGTTTTGCCATTTTCAAAAACTTGCTGTCGCCAGGATGTTCCTGAAGGAGCTGCTCCATCTGAACGATATGAGAAAGTTTTTGAAGAAAGAACGCATCAATGGCAGAAGCAGAGTGAATGCGGTCAATATCACAGCCAAGGCGAAGCAGTTGGGCGATGGCATAGATACGGTCATCAGTGCCAAGCTGAATATAATCGAGCAATTGGGTTTCTGTCATATCATCGAATTTTGCGTCATACAGGTGAAAAAGTCCGATCTCAAGCGAACGAACAGCTTTCAGAAGGCTTTCTTCTACAGTTCTTCCGATGCTCATGACTTCGCCGGTTGCTTTCATCTGGGTAGAGAGTGAGTTGTCCGCATCGGCGAATTTGTCAAATGGAAAACGTGGCATTTTTGTCACGACATAGTCTAAAGCAGGCTCAAAAGAAGCCGGTGTGTTTGCAAGCGGTATCTCATCTAATGTCATGCCAATACCGATTTTAGCCGAAACGCGGGCAATTGGGTATCCACTCGCTTTTGAGGCAAGCGCAGAGGAACGGGATACACGTGGATTTACTTCAATCAAATAGTATTGGAAAGAATGTGGATCCAGTGCAAATTGTACGTTGCATCCGCCCTCGATGCCAAGCGCCCGAATAATTTTTAAGGCGCTGTCGCGCAGCATTTGGTATTCTTTGTTCGTAAGTGTCTGCGAAGGGCAGACTACAATAGAGTCACCGGTATGGATACCAACCGGGTCTAGATTTTCCATGTTACAGATTGTGATGGCAGTGTCATTGCTGTCGCGCATCACTTCATATTCAATCTCTTTATACCCTTTGATACTTTTTTCGATAAGAACTTGATGAACCGGCGATAGAGATAAGGCATTTTTCATCAGTGCCACGAGTTCCTCCTCGTTATCTGCAAAACCGCCGCCGGTACCGCCAAGTGTGAAGGCAGGGCGAAGAACAAGGGGGTATCCGATTTTTTCTGCGACCTTCAATCCCTCCTCGATAGAACTTGCAATGTCGGATGGAAGTACGGGCTCTCCGAGTTCTTCACAGAGCTCTTTGAAGAGCTCCCTGTCTTCAGCACGTTCGATACTGCTGATTTTTGTTCCAAGAAGTTCTGTGCGACATTCCGCCAGAATTCCCTTTTTTTCAAGCTGCATGGCAAGGTTGAGTCCGGTCTGCCCTCCAATACCAGGCAAGATGGCGTCTGGGCGTTCGTAGCGAACGATTTTTGCCACATATTCCAGCGTGAGAGGTTCCATGTAAACCTTATCGGCGATGGAAGTATCTGTCATAATTGTGGCAGGATTGGAATTGCAGAGAACAACCTCGTATCCTTCCTCTTTGAGAGCGAGGCATGCCTGCGTTCCTGCGTAGTCAAACTCCGCCGCCTGACCGATGACAATCGGACCGGAACCAATGACAAGTATTTTTTTAAGATCTGTTCTTTTCGGCATGTTGGCATCCCTCCTTGATAAGTGTGATAAATTGATCAAACAAATAGGTGCTGTCCTGTGGACCAGGAGCACTTTCCGGATGATATTGAACGCTGAATACACGATCTCTTTCGCATACTACACCTTCTACTGTCTGGTCGAGCAGATTGATGTGTGTCACAGAAAGCGGTGTCTCTAAGAGACTGTCTGCATCAACCGCATAGGAGTGATTCTGCGATGTAATCTCAATTTTATTCGTTTTTAAATTTTTTACCGGATGATTCCCGCCGCGATGTCCAAACTTTAATTTATAAGTTTTGGCACCATAGGCAAGTGAAATAATCTGATGTCCGAGGCAGATTCCGAAAATCGGATATTTGCCGATTAATTCTTTTATAGCTGTAATCGTCTGTGGCACGTCGGTTGGATTCCCAGGTCCATTGGAGATAAAGATGCCGTCAGGAGAGAGCGTTTCAATCACTTCTGCAGGCGTGTTCCACGGAACGCATGTCACTTTGCAGCCATGTGCATTGAGAGAACGAATGATATTCATTTTGATACCACAGTCGATTGCAACAATATGGAACTTTTCGGTATCTGCTGGATAGACCAGCGTTTGCTGACAGCTTACGCGAGCGACTGAATCATGTGCAAGCGCTGTAGCGGCTAAGATGTTCAGCCCTTTCTCAACAGGTGTTTTTACGTCTGTCAACAGAACCTTTTGCGAGCCGTGATCGCGTATAGAGCGGGTCAGTCTGCGGGTGTCGATACCGTAAATACCGGGGATCTTATAGGTGCTCATAACTTTCCCAAGTGTTGATTCACTTCGAAAGTTAGAGGGAACGTCGTTATATTCTCTTACAATGAGAGCACCGATGGTCGGTGTGATGGTCTCATAATCATCTTCTGCCATTCCGTAATTTCCTATCAGTGGATAAGTCATTACGACAGCCTGTCCGGTGTAGGACGGATCAGACAGGATTTCCTGATAGCCGACCATTGAGGTGTTGAAGACAATTTCACACACGCTGTCGGCAGTGTCGCCAAAGGCATATCCATAATATTCCTGTCCGTCCTCTAAAATTAGTTTTCTGTTATATTTCATGATCATTTTGAGGACTCCTTTATATCTGATAAACGTTTTTCAAAACGGTCTTTTCGTGTGTCATCTGGGATGGCGGTAGGATAACAGCCGTCAAAGCAGGCGCTGCAAAAGCTGCAGTGAGACGTAAGCTCTCCAAGTTTTTCTAATGGAAAATATCCAAGAGAGTCTGCACCGATAATCTCAGCAATCTCGGAAACCGTATGTTTGCAGGCAATCAGATGATCTTCTGAATCAATATCTGTGCCATAATAACAAGGATGTAAAAACATCGGAGAAGAAATACGGATGTGTACTTCCTTTGCACCTGCATTGCGCAACAGTTGGACAACACGCCCGATTGTGTTTCCGCGGACAATGGAATCGTCAATTAGCACGACACGCTTCCCGCGGATACTTTCCTCCACGGCAGAGAGCTTGATTTTTACACTGTCAAGCCTTGCTCCCTGTCCGGGAGAGATGAAAGTTCTGCCGATATATTTGTTTTTGATCAGACCGATACCGTATGGAATTTTAGATTCCTGACTAAATCCAAGGGCGGCATCCAGTCCGGAATCAGGCGCACCAATGACGATGTCTGCGTCGATTGGGTGTGTCTGCGCCAAAATTTTTCCGGCAAGCACACGGGAAGCATGAACGGAAATGCCGTCAATGACCGAATCCGGGCGTGCAAAATAAATGTATTCAAAAATACAGAGCCGTTTTTCTTTTTGATTACAATGTTCTTTGCGGGAAACTACACCATGTTTGGAAAAGACTAAGATTTCACCCGGTTCCACATCCCGAATGACTTCTCCGCCGACTGCTTTGATCGCGCAGGATTCAGAAGCGACGATATATGTGCCGTCAGGAGTCTGCCCATAGCAGAGCGGTCGGAATCCATAAGGATCTCTTGCACAGATTAATTTTTGTGGTGACATCAGTACGAGAGAGTAGGCTCCGTCCAACGTATTCATCGCGCGGCTGAGTGCATCTTCGATGGAAGGCGCATTCAGCCGTTCGCGGGTGACGATGTAGGCGATTGTTTCCGTATCGCTCGTAGTGTGGAAAATGGCACCGGATAATTCCAGTTCATTTCTGAGTTTGGCGGCATTTGACAGATTACCGTTGTGCGCAAGCGCCATCCGTCCTTTCTGGTGGTTGACTTCAATCGGTTGACAGTTATTTCGGTTTGTTCCGCCGGTTGTGCCATAGCGGACATGACCGACTGCCATGGTGCCGGATGGGAGCGATGACAGGATATCATTTGAAAAAACATCGCCGACCAGCCCCAGGTCTTTGTGGGAGACAAATACGCCGTCATCGTTCACAACGATTCCACAGCTTTCTTGTCCCCTGTGTTGCAGGGCGTATAGCCCGTAATAAGAAATATTAGCGACGTCTACAGGTTTTGGTGAGATGACGCCGAATACCCCGCATTCTTCGTGTATACTCATAAATTACCTCCGCTTTGATGTGAGAGAGCTGCCTGAATAAATCCTTTGAAGAGAGGATGTGGTCTGTTCGGGCGGCTTTTGAATTCCGGGTGATATTGAACACCGACATGGAATGGTCGGTCAGTAATTTCAACGGTCTCAACAAGTCTTCCATCAGGCGAAGTACCGCTGACTGTCAGACCGGAAAGAGTGATCTGTTCTCGATAGTCATTGTTAAATTCATAGCGGTGTCTATGACGTTCGCTGATTGTGTCAACACCGTAGCAGCGATGCATAGTTGTTCCTGCCTGGATGTTACATGGATAAGCGCCAAGCCTTAATGTGCCGCCTTTGTCGATGTTGTCATTTTGTCCGGGCATGAAGTTGATCACTTTATGCTTACACTGCTCGTCAAATTCACCCGAATTTGCATCTTTGATTCCGACAACATTTCTTGCATATTCGATTACGGCGATCTGCATTCCGAGGCAGATTCCAAAGTATGGAATCTGGTGTTCTCTCGCGTATTTTGCAGCCAAGATCATGCCCTCAATTCCACGGTTACCAAAGCCCCCCGGAATGAGAATACCGTCCAGAGCAGAGAGAGTTTCTTCTATATTAAAATCTGCCAGATCTTCTGAGTCAATCCAGCGAATCTCTATGGCTGTATTATGAAAATATCCGGCATGTCGAAGCGCTTCTGCTACAGAAAGATAGGCATCGTGCAGTCCCACATATTTTCCGACAAGACCGATTGTGACATTGCCGGTATGATTTCTGATATGTTCTACCATCTCTGTCCATTCGCTGAGATCAGGCTCTTGTGTCTCGATACCAAGTTCACGGCAGACAACAGATGAGAAATCTGCTTTTTCCAGCATAAGTGGAGCTTCGTAGAGATTCAGAAGTGTAATGTTTTCGATGACACAGTCCGGCTTTACGTTGCAGAATAAAGATATTTTCTGGAAAATGGATTCTTCTAAAGGTTCGTCACAGCGTAGGACGACAATGTTTGGATTGATTCCCATTCCCCGCAGTTCTTTTACGGAATGCTGAGTTGGTTTTGACTTATGTTCATCTGAGCCACGGAGGAAAGGTACGAGTGTGACATGAATGAACAAACTGTTCTTACTGCCAACTTCCAAAGAAATCTGACGTACTGCCTCCAAAAAAGGCTGGGATTCAATATCGCCAATTGTGCCGCCAATCTCGGTGATCACCACATCGGCATTGGTTTTCTTCCCAACACTATAAACAAATTCTTTGATTTCGTTTGTAATATGAGGAATGACCTGTACTGTAGAGCCTAAGTATTCGCCACGGCGTTCTTTATTCAGCACATTCCAGTAAACCTTACCGGTAGTAAGGTTCGAATATTTATTCAGATCTTCGTCGATAAAGCGTTCATAATGTCCAAGGTCAAGATCTGTCTCGGCGCCGTCTTCTGTAACGTAGACTTCGCCGTGCTGATAAGGGCTCATTGTGCCCGGATCGACATTGATGTAGGGATCAAGTTTCTGAGCCGCAACTTTAAGTCCTCTTGCCTTTAGAAGGCGACCGAGCGATGCGGCGGTGATGCCTTTTCCGAGACCGGACACAACACCTCCTGTTACAAATATATATTTCGTCATAATATCCTCCGTTAAATAGCTTAGATATGTTCGTTTAATCGTTTCATAATTTCCTGATAAGCGTCTTCCACACCGCCAAGGTCGCGACGGAATCTGTCTTTATCAAGTTTTTCTCCTGTTTTAGAATCCCAAAGACGACATGTATCCGGACTGATTTCATCGGCAAGCACAATTGTACCGTCAGAAAGTCTTCCGAATTCCAGCTTAAAGTCGACGAGTGTGACACCACATTCTTTCCAGAAAGCTTTTAACTGTTCATTGACACCAAAAGCATATTTTTCAATTGTTTCGATTTCTTCTTTGGTTGCAAGTTTCATTGCGAGTGCGTGATATGTATTTAGCAGTGGGTCGCCGAGATCGTCATTTTTATATGAAAATTCGATGGTAGGTGATTCGAAGACAAGCCCTTCTTCTACACCATAGCGTTTAGAAAATGAGCCTGCAGCAATGTTTCTTATGATTACTTCCAGGGGAACAATAGAGACTTTTTTGACAAGAGTTTCGCGGTCGTTGATTTCTTCAATGAAATGAGTTGGGATTCCCGCTTTTTCGAGACGCTGCATGAGTAAGTTACTCATTTTGTTGTTGATAACTCCTTTGCCGACAATGGTTCCTTTTTTGAGACCGTTAAATGCAGTCGCGTCATCTTTGTAAGAGACGATCAAAACCTCTGGCTCCTCTGTTTTAAACACTTTCTTTGCTTTTCCTTCGTAAAGTTGTTCTGCTTTTTGCATGACTTATGTACCTCCATTTTCATTACTGTTTGCAATAAAAAAGGCAATGATGCCTTAATGTGTAAACATTAAAGACGCCATTGCCTTTCCAGCCGATATGATACTCTTTTTTCGGATTATTGTCAACTAGTCTTTGAAAGGTTTTATAATTATTTTGGCTTATTTTCCGCTGTCCCCGTAGTTTGCAAGAACTCTGGCAGAAGGGTCATTCACATCACAGCCTTCCCAGTCGCGGTTTGGCATCCAAAAGCCGGAGATCATTTCGCCCTGACCCGGGTAGTATTTTTCGAAAATCTCACGATAGAGAAGAGATTCTTTGGTGAAAGGGCGAGCGTGCGTATATTTTTTGCATCCGGCTTCAAATGCTTCTTCTGTATAATGTTGTTCGGCGTACTCTTTCAGATAGTCGACCATGGAATGACCTACAGCATCTGAGAATGCTGCTTTTTCACGCCACAGAATTTCTTCTGGGAGATAGTCGCCTGTTTCAAATGCCTTGCGAAGCAGGTATTTTCCTTTTCCATAGACATTTTGTTTGATCGATGGATCCAATGCCATGACATATTTCACAAAATCAAGATCTCCGAAAGGAACTCGCGCTTCCAGTGAGTTTACGGAAATGCAGCGATCGGCGCGCAGTACGTCATACATATGAAGTTCACGGATACGTTTTTGGGATTCTGCCTGAAAAGCTTCCGCTGATGGGGCAAAGTCCGTATATTTGTATCCGAATAATTCATCTGATATTTCTCCTGTGAGCAGAACACGGATATCGGTTTGCTCATGAATTGCTTTGCACAGGAGGTACATGCCCATGCTGGCACGAATTGTCGTGATATCAAATGTTCCGAGTATCCGAATCACCGTCTCTAAAGAAGAAAGTACATCGTCCGGTGTCATATAAATTTCTGTGTGGTCACTGCCAATATAGTCGGCGACTTGTTTCGCATATTTTAAGTCGATGGCATCTTCGCTCATGCCGATAGCGAAGGTCTTGATTGGCGAAGCGCTTTCCCTTGCTGCGATGGCGCATACAAGTGACGAATCGAGCCCGCCGGAAAGAAGAAATCCGACCTTGGCATCTGCGACAAGCCGCTTTTTAACACCGGCAACGAGTTTGTCATGAATCTGTCTGTATACGGTTTCCAGATCATCGTGACAGATGGTATCCGATGAGGCAATGTCACAGTAGCAGATAAATTCCCCGTTCTTATAATAATGTCCGGGTGGAAACGGCATGATCGCTTCGGCGAGTCCGACAAGGTTTTTTGGTTCACTTGCGAGCAGGAGAGTCCCGGTTTCATCAAAGCCATAATAAAGTGGTCTGATGCCGACGGGATCTCTTGCTGCAATATATTCGCCGGTTTCGCCGTCGTATATGATACAGGCAAATTCGGCATCTAACATTGCAAACATATCTGTTTTGTACTCGCGGTACAAGGGAAGTAATATCTCACAGTCGGACTCGCTTTGAAAAGTATATTTTCCGGAAAGCTGTTCTTTGAATTGTTCAAACCCATATATTTCTCCGTTGCATACAACAAAGCTTCCATTCAGCTCAAACGGCTGCATGCCGGAAGGGGAAAGCCCCATAATGGCAAGTCTGTGAAATCCAAGAAAACCATTTCCGGTATCTATGATACGGCTGTCGTCCGGACCTCTTGTAATCGTCCGGTCAAAACCTTTTTTAAAAATATCAAGATTGGCATTACTGCCACAATAACCCATAATAGAACACATAAAGTAACCTCCGTCTGATTTATTTTACACCGAACAGTAAATCTGCATAGGTAGGGAAAGGCCAGTAGCTTTTTGCAGTCAGTGTTTCTGCCTCATCACAGGCAGCTCTCAGTTCATTCATCAAGCCAAGTACATGGTCACGGATAAGGAAAGATTCTGCAAAAATATCTTCTGCCGTTTCAAGAGAGCGCAGTGCCTCGTTTAGTAAATCTACTTTTGCGGCAATCGTGTCAGTCAGGGTAGAAAGTGTTCTGACAAGATTGGTCTCATAACTGCAAGCAAGATTTGCATCCAATGCCTTTTTGGATACAGCCGCATCTGCAACGTGCGCGGCGTAGCTTTCCACAGCCGGAGCAATCTGCGTTTTTGCCATCGTGACCATTGTGTTGGCTTCTATAATTACAGATTTACAATAGTTATCAAGCATGATGTCACAGCGTGACTGAAGTTCTGCGATGGAGAATACACCTTGTCCGGTCAGCATTTTGACATTCTTTTCATCGAGCAGATGAGGCATACAGTCCGCGGTTGTGCGGTAGTTGATAAGCCCGCGCTTTTCAGTAGCCTCTTTAATCCAGTTGTCGTCATACCCGTTGCCGTTGAAAATAATGTGTTTGTGGTCTTTGATGGTCTTGCGGATCATTTCATGAAGCGCTGTCTCAAAGTCCTGTGCCTGCTCCAGTCTGTCTGCATAGATTTTCAGTGATTCTGCCACCGCACTGTTGAGCATAATATTTGCGCATGCGATACTGTTTGAAGAACCGAGCATACGAAACTCGAATTTATTGCCGGTAAAAGCAAACGGAGAAGTCCGGTTACGGTCGGTGTTATCCCGGTTAAATTTCGGAAGCACATCGACGCCGAGTTTCATTTTTGTCTTTTTGGAGCCCTGATAAGGGGTGTCATTTTCAATTGCCTCTAATACGGCATTTAACTCATCTCCAAGAAAAATAGAAACAACAGCCGGAGGAGCTTCGTTAGCGCCAAGTCTATGATCATTGCCGGCAGTCGCAACGGAGATACGAAGCAGATCCTGATAGTCATCTACTGCTTTTATAACGGCACAAAGGAACAAAAGAAATTGAGCATTTTCATAAGGTGTCTCGCCGGGAGAAAGAAGGTTTTGCCCTTTGTCTGTTGAAATTGACCAGTTATTGTGTTTTCCGCTTCCGTTCACACCGGCAAATGGCTTTTCGTGAAGAAGACATACAAGACCATGCTTTGCAGCAATTTTTTGCATGATTTCCATTGTGAGCTGGTTATGATCGGTTGCAATATTAGTAGTTGTGTAGATTGGCGCCAGCTCATGCTGTGCAGGTGCAACTTCATTATGTTCTGTTTTTGCGAGAATTCCAAGCTTCCAAAGTTCTTCGTTGAGTTCTTCCATATATGCGGCTACACGAGGTTTGATCACGCCGAAGTAGTGATCGTCCATCTCCTGCCCTTTCGGAGGCCGTGCTCCGAACAAGGTACGACCGGTAAAACAAAGATCCGGACGCTGGTCGTACATTTCTTTGTCAATCAGGAAATATTCCTGCTCCGGACCGACGGATGAACGGATACATTTGGCGGAATCGTTGCCGAACAGGCGAAGAATACGAATAGCCTGTCTGCTGAGCGCTTCCATGGAACGCAAAAGCGGTGTCTTCTTATCCAAAGCGTATCCGCCATAAGAACAGAATGCTGTAGGGATACAAAGGCTGTTGTCTTTGATGAACGCATAGGAAGTAGGATCCCAGGCAGTGTAGCCTCTTGCCTCGAAGGTGGCGCGAAGACCGCCGTTTGGAAAGGAGGAGGCGTCTGGTTCTCCTTTGATCAGTTCCTTGCCGGAAAATTCCATAATGACACCGCCGTCAGGTGACGGTGTGATAAAGCTGTCATGTTTTTCTGCTGTAATTCCGGTCAGTGGCTGGAACCAGTGCGTAAAATGGGTTGCTCCCTTGGAAATCGCCCAATCCTTCATAGCGGTTGCGACTGCATTGGCAACGCTGATATCCAGTTCACATCCTTCGTCTATAGTTTTTCTGAGAGAAGAATAAACTTTTGCGGAAAGGGTTGCTTTCATAACTCTGTCATCAAATACCAAATCTCCAAAATAATCTTTTACCGTTTTCATAGCATGTCCTCCATTTGTGTTCCCTTAAATCATTGATGAGTTTACATTAAATAACAGGAAAGGCGTCCTCAATGTTTTTTTACATTTAAGACGCCTTTGCCATTATCAAACAAGTAGGATTTAATTAAGATTGAAAAACAAAAAAGCGTCTCTGAGTTCTTTCACTCAAAAACGCCTTTGTCTTTACGAATTGCACTATACACCTGAAAAAAGCATTTGTCAATCTTTTTTTTTGAGAAAAAATCAGCTTGACAAGCAAGTGGAAAAAGAGTATAACACAGATAAATGAGCAAAGGCGTTCGTTCCGAAGTGATCGGAATGGACGTCTTTTCGTTTGCTTAAAATCTTATATTTACACCATTACACACAGGAAGGAGAACAATGATATGAAGTTAGAAGGTCAGGTACGTATCCCGTCCGGATGTGCAATTGCAGCTGTTATTTCAAAAGAGGGGAAACGCATGTCCGGTGAGATGATCACAAATGCGATGAAGCCGATGCACGATCGTTCCAATGGACTTGGAGGAGGTTTTGCCGCTTATGGAATCTATCCGGAATACAAAGAGTTTTATGCACTGCATATGTTTTTTGACAGCCGTACAACAAGAAAAGATTGTGAAGTATTTTTGAAAGAGTATTTTGAAATCGTACAATCAGAGATTATTCCGACACGCAAGATTCCGGAGATTACGGATGAACCGATTATTTGGAGATATTTTGTCGCACCGCTCAAATCTGTGCTGGCATCTATGCAGCTTGATGAAAAAGAATTTGTGGCACGGATAGTTATGAAGATCAACACAGAGCTCAAAGGCGCCTATGTGTTTTCAAGTGGAAAGAATATGGGGACGTTCAAGGCCGTCGGCTACCCGGAGGATGTGGGGAAATTTTACAAATTGGAAAAGTACGAAGGCTATTCATGGAGCGCGCACGGCAGGTATCCAACCAATACACCGGGCTGGTGGGGCGGTGCACATCCGTTCACTTTGCTTGACTGGTCCATTGTTCATAACGGAGAGATTTCTTCCTATGATGCGAATCGTCGGTTTATAGAGATGTTTGGTTATAAATGTACGCTGCAAACGGATACAGAGGTTATCACATATATTATGGATTATCTGGTGCGTGTGCAGGGATTGACGCTTGAGGAGGCAGCGAGCGTTGTGGCAGCTCCGTTTTGGAGCACGATTGAAAGGAAGACAGATTTGGAGGACAAGGAGAAACATATTTATCTGCGCACCTTGTTTTCCAGTCTTTTGATCACAGGACCATTTTCTATTGTTCTTGGGTTTGAAGGAGGTCTTATGGCATTGAATGACCGACTGAAACTCCGGTCTATGGTGGTAGGTGAAAAAGAAGACAAGGTGTTTATCGCCAGCGAGGAAGCGGCGATACGGACGATGGAGCCGCATGCGGAAAATATCTGGGCTCCTGCAGGCGGAGAACCTGTGATCATTCGAGTAAAGGACGGTGCATGTAAATGAGTTATAAATTCGTATATCCGGAATTTGAAGTAATCCGGAATGATAATCGCTGTATAAATTGTCGTCTGTGCGAAAAGCAGTGTGCAAATGAAGTGCATCATTTTGATGCGGAGCACGGAATTATGGTTGCTGATGAGACAAAATGTGTCAATTGTCAGAGATGTGTTGTGCTATGTCCGACAAGGGCGTTGAAAATTGTGAAAAGTGATGCGACATTTCGGGAAAATGCTAATTGGAAAAATGATACGATCAAGGAAATTTTCAAACAGGCTGAAAGCGGAGGAGTGCTGCTTTCTTCTATGGGGAATCCAAATCCACTGCCGGTATATTGGGATAAGATACTGATTAATGCATCTCAGGTGACCAATCCGCCGATCGATCCACTACGCGAGCCGATGGAGACGAAAGTATTTCTGGGAAAAAAGGATCAGAAAATTGTAAGAGACGATAATGGAAAAATCCGTTGTGAGCTTCCGCCACAGTTAGAGCTTTCTATGCCGATTATGTTCTCGGCGATGAGTTATGGTTCGATTAGCTACAATGCACATGAATCACTTGCACGTGCGGCTTCTGAACTGGGGATTTTTTATAACACCGGTGAGGGTGGGCTTCACGAAGATTTTTATTGCTATGGAGAGAACACGATCGTGCAGGTGGCTTCCGGACGTTTTGGTGTACATGAGGAATATCTAAATGCCGGAGCTGCGATTGAAATTAAGATGGGACAGGGTGCAAAACCGGGAATCGGAGGGCATTTGCCTGGGACGAAGATTGTTGGAGACGTCTCTCGAACCCGTATGATTCCAGAAGGCTCTGACGCAATCTCGCCGGCTCCGCACCATGATATTTACTCTATCGAAGATCTGCGGCAGCTTGTCTTTTCTGTGAAAGAGGCGACAGAATATAAAAAACCGGTTATTGTCAAAGTGGCAGCAGTACATAATATTGCGGCAATAGCAAGCGGAATTGCACGGAGCGGGGCAGATATTATTGTGATAGATGGATTCCGTGGAGGGACAGGCGCAGCGCCGACAAGAATCCGTGACAATGTGGGAATTCCAATCGAGCTTGCACTTGCAGCTGTCGATCAGAGACTTCGAGACGAGGGGATTCGAAATAACGTATCCCTTGTAGTTGGCGGCTCAATACGAAGTGCATCGGATGTTGTCAAGGCAGTCGCCTTAGGTGCAGATGCCTGTTATGTTGCCACGGCGGCACTGCTTGCGATGGGGTGTCATCTTTGCCGTACTTGCCAGACTGGGAAATGTAATTGGGGAATTGCGACACAGCGTCCAGAGCTGGTGAAGCGCCTCAATCCAAATGAAGGAAGCGCCCGTCTTGTCAACTTGATGCATGCTTGGAATCATGAGATTAAGGAGTTGATGGGAGGCATGGGCATTAATTCTATTGAAGTCCTTCGCGGCAACCGTCTGATGCTGCGTGGCATTGGTATGACAGAAAAAGAGCTTGAGATTCTCGGTATTTTTCATGCAGGAGAGTAGAAAACGGAGGTGTGATAGCAATTATGTTGATAAATGCAAAGGAAATGGACTATAAAACTTTGAATGAGAAGCTGCGTTTTGCAGACGAGGATGTGACGATAGAAAATTGCTGTGGACAGCGTTTTATCGCATCTGCAATGTCGGGACATGCCGTCACAATTGAAGGGGTTCCGGGGAATGCCTTAGGCGCGTATTTAAATGGCGGAGAGATCACTGTTTACGGAAATGCCCAGGATGCAGTCGGAGATACTATGAATGAAGGGAAAATAGTCATACATGGAAATATCGGTGACGCGGCAGGATATGCAATGCGGGGCGGCAGGATTTTTGTAAAGAACAATGCCGGATATCGTGCCGGCATTCATATGAAGGCATACAAGGAGAAAGTTCCGGTTATGGTTATCGGAGGTACAGCGGGAAGTTTTCTCGGAGAATATCAGGCTGGCGGAGTGATCGTTGTCCTTGGTCTGGAAACAGAGCAAGAGAAGATTGTCGGATTTTTCCCATGCACAGGAATGCATGGGGGAAAAATGTTTTTGCGCTCGGACTGTAAAGATGTAACGTTCCCGGAGCAGGTGACGGCAAAGAGGGCAGAGGCGCAAGACATGGAGGAGTTACGGGCGTATGTGTCAGAATACTGCGACTTGTTCGGATATGATATCGAAACAGTTTTGGAGGCGCCGTTTACTGTCGTAACACCGGACAGCAAAAATCCGTATCGACAGATGTATGTAGCCAATTAAGAGTGTTTTTCTGTGATTTTTGTTAATGACTCTGTAATGATATTGTAATCTTATGTAATCTTATGGACGCTGAATTTAGTTGTAATATTAGGGAAAGTATAGTAAGATAAAAAAATAGAAACACTAATGGAAATAATAAGGAAAGAGGCGATTCGTAATGCAAACAATTTTCTGGCTTATTTTGTTCGTAGTGCTTGTAGTGATTGAGATTGCTACGCTTGGACTGACCACGATATGGTTTGCCGGAGGTTCCATTGTTGCCTTTATTTTGGCGATAGTAGGATTTAGCTTACCGGTACAGATTGTGGCATTCCTCGTATCTTCTATCTTACTGCTCGTCCTGACAAGACCAATCGCAATAAAATATTTTAATCAGGAACGAAAGCTTACGAACGCAGAGAGCCTGATCGGACAGAAGGCGGTTGTCATTGAGACAGTAGATACACTTCATAATGTCGGAAGAGTGGAAGTAAACGGACAGGAGTGGTCTGCAAAGACGGATGAACCGCACGAAGTGATTGAGAAGGACGCGGTTGTATCTATCGAAGGGATACAAGGAGTAAAACTGATTGTAAGACTAAAGGAGGCGTAAAATTATGGATGCAGGGAGTGTAGGAAGTATCATTACAAGTGTTGTGTTAGTGGCTATCATAGTCATTATAGTAGGTCTTTTGATATCATGTGTAAAGATTGTACCGCAGGCGCAGGCTCTTGTTGTGGAGAGACTGGGAGCATATCAGGCGACATGGGCAGTTGGCTTGCATTTTAAGATCCCGATTATCGAAAGAGTGGCAAGACGTGTGGATCTCAAAGAACAGGTTGTAGATTTTGCACCACAGCCGGTTATCACAAAAGATAACGTAACAATGCGGATTGACACGGTTGTATTTTATCAGATTACAGATCCAAAGATGTTCTGTTACGGAGTTGCCAATCCGATCATGGCGATTGAGAATCTGACAGCGACTACACTGCGTAATATTATCGGTGATTTGGAATTAGACCAGACATTGACATCCAGAGAGACAATCAACACAAAGATGAGAGCATCTCTTGATGTGGCCACAGATCCTTGGGGAATCAAGGTTAATCGTGTGGAATTGAAAAATATTATTCCGCCTGCAGCGATTCAGGATGCGATGGAGAAACAGATGAAAGCAGAACGTGAAAGACGTGAAGCGATTCTTCGTGCAGAAGGAGAAAAGAAATCTACAATTCTTGTAGCAGAAGGTAATAAAGAATCTGCAATCCTTGATGCAGAGGCAGAAAAACAGGCGGCAATTCTCCGTGCGGAAGCTGAAAAAGAAAAGATGATCAGAGAAGCTGAAGGTGAAGCTGAGGCAATCTTAAAAGTGCAGCAGGCGAATGCCGATGGTATCCGTTTCCTGAAAGAGGCTGGTGCCGATGAGGCGGTTCTTACGATGAAGAGTCTGGAAGCATTTGCAAAGGCGGCTGACGGCAAGGCGACGAAGATTATTATTCCATCTGAGATTCAGGGAGTTGCAGGACTTGTGAAATCATTGGTAGAGGTCGGAGCGGAAAAAGACGGTTAGATGTTGAGGGGTGTGCGAGAGCATGCCCCTTTTGTGGTATCAGGAGGGAAGAAAACGTGAAAGCGAAGATAGACTTGACGAAAGAGTATGGATTGATTTTAGATGGCGGAGGTGCAAGGGGAGCTTATCAGATTGGTGCGTGGAAGGCGCTTGTGGAGGCAGGTGTGAAAGTGAATGCGGTAGCCGGGACCTCGGTTGGCGCATTAAATGGAGCATTGATCTGCATGGGAGATGTAAAGCAGGCAGAAAAAATCTGGAGTGAGATGACATTTTCGCGTGTGATGGACGTAGATGACGCATGGATGGAACGGTTGTTCAACAAAGAAAATACACTCGGTGAAGTGATTTCAGAGATGAAAAAGAGACTGTCAGACGGTGGGATTGATATCACTCCGCTTAAGAAGCTGATCCATGAGATGGTGGATGAGAAGAAGATAAGGGAGTCTGGAATGGAATTTTGCCTGCTTACGTTTTCCATATCGGATATGAAGGAGCTGGATCTTAGTATTCATGATATTCCGGAAGGGCTTTTGGAGGATTTTCTGCTTGCAAGTGCATACCTGATTGGATTTAAGAATGAAAAACTGCATGGAAGAACGTATGTGGATGGCGGAGTCATCAACAATGTGCCGACAGGCTCACTTGCGAAAAGGGGATATAAGAACCTGATACAGATTCGTATCTATGGTCCGGGAAGAGAACCGCGGGTGAAGCTGTCAGAGGATACGACGATGTATGAGATTGCGCCGCGAGTGAAACTTGGAAGCATCATTGAATTTTACGGAAAACGCAGCAGACAGAATCTAAAAATCGGCTATTACGATGCGAAACGGATGATTTATGGACTTGCCGGAACGATTTACTATATTGAACAAACACGAAAAGAGTGGTATTATGAAAAAATATTAAGTGGTTTGAGTGAGATTGAGAAGGCAGAGATTGCGTTTGTGCTGAAATTGTCTCATGGATTCTCCGATGAAACACTCTATATGGCAATGCTTGAGGCGAGTGCAAAATTACTTCATGTGCCAAAGTATCAGATTTATACGGTACAGGCATTAGAAGAGGCAGTATATCGAAGATATGAGCGCCTCAGAGATCAGATTAATTTACCAAGATTTGTACATGTGTTCATGGAAATCAGAAAGGATAGTAAAATGAATTTAAAAGGACGTAATTTTTTGACACTGAAAGACTTTACTCCAGATGAGATTATGTATCTGGTTGATCTGGCAGCAGATCTGAAAGAAAAGAAAAAACAGGGAATTACCGGAAATTCTCTGAAAGGGAAGAACATTGCATTGATTTTTGAAAAACCGTCTACAAGAACTCGGTGTGCATTTACCGTGGGTGCGTGTGATGAGGGCGGTATTCCGACTTATTTATCAGAGCATGATATTCAGTTGGGACACAAGGAGAGCATTCAGGATACAGCTCGTGTTCTCGGGCGTATGTTTGACGGGATTGAATTCCGCGGCTTCAAACATGAGCATGTGGAAGCACTTGCAAAATACAGTGGAGTTCCGGTGTGGAATGGTTTGACAGATGAGTATCATCCAACACAGATTCTTGCAGACCTTTTGACGATGAAAGAACATTTTGGATATGTAAAAGGGCTGAAATTCGTATATCTTGGAGATGGGAGAAATAATATGGCGAACAGCCTTATGATCGGATGTTCGAAAGTAGGTGTTGATTTTGTTATCATTGCGCCAAAAAAACTGTGGCCGGGAGAAGAACTGGTTACTTTGTGTGAAGGGTACGCAAAAGAAGCCGGTTCCTCAGTCTGTGTGACAGATTCCATCGATGCAGTTGAGGGCGCGGATGTGTTGTATACGGATGTATGGTGCTCTATGGGTGAGGAAGATAAAGCGGCTGAGCGAATTGCGCTTTTAAGTCCTTATCAGATCAATCAGGAACTGATGGACAAGACCGGCAAAGAGGGAACAATCTTCATGCACTGTCTTCCGGCGGTGAAAGGCAAAGAGGTGACGGAAGATGTATTTGAAGGAAAGGCATCAGTAGTATTTGATGAAGCGGAGAACCGTCTTCATACAATCAAGGCGGTTATGGTCGCAACACTTGGAGAATAAGCAGAGAAAGAGGACGAGTTGTGAAAGCAGAGATTTTGAAAATGCTTCGGGAAAGTAAAGAATATGTGTCGGGTCAGCAGTTGTGTGAACGGCTTCAGGTATCGAGAACGGCAGTGTGGAAAGTAATCAAGCAGCTGGAGAATGAAGGGTATCAGATTGAGGCCGTAAGAAACAGAGGATATCGAATTGTGGAATGTCCGGACGTGCTTTCACAAGAGGAGATAGAAAGCCTGATGCAGACAGAGTGTATAGGAAGGCATGTCATTTATTATGAAGAGACAGACTCGACGAATACAAGGATCAAACATCTGGCGGAACAGGGAAAAGAACATGGCACATTAGCGGTCGCTGACCGTCAAAATTCCGGAAAAGGAAGGCGTGGAAGAGCTTGGGAATCTCCGCTGGGTGAAAATATCTATATGTCTCTGCTTTTAAGACCGACGATGGAGCCATCGAAAGCGCCCATGCTGACATTGGTGATGGCGTATAGTGCGGCGATGGCGATCCGAGAGCAGGAAGGACTTGAAGTCGGGATTAAATGGCCGAATGATCTTGTGATTGGAACGAAGAAAATATGTGGAATTCTAACGGAGATGAGTGCAGAGGTTGATTATATCAACTACGTTGTAATCGGAGTCGGAATCAATGTGAATATGCAGTCTTTTCCGGAAGAACTTTGTGAAAAGGCGACCTCATTGCGTGTGGAAAAGGAAAGCCCGATAAAACGTTCTGCATTGATTGCATGTATCATGAAAAAGTTTGAAGAAAACTATGAGCGGTTTGTAAAAGAACAGAATTTAAAATTTTTGCAGGAGGATTACAATCGTCTTCTGGTAAGCAAAGAAAAAGAAGTGAGAGTTCTGGAGCCTGGAGGCGAATATAACGCCTATGCATTGGGCATCAACGAGACAGGTGAACTGCTTGTGAGAAAAGAAGATGGCGAAGAGGAGACGGTTTTTGCGGGAGAAGTCTCTGTGCGCGGAATCTACGGGTATATTTAGGAGGAATGTATGTACGAAGAAAAAATTGTACTGTGTGGTGCGAATTCATATGATAGAAAGTTTTATCTGAATCCGGATTTTGAGGCACTTCCAGACAGCATCAAAGATGAACTGAAGATCATGTGTGTATTGTACACGGAGGACGTCGGAGGGATTCTGACATTGGTATTTGAAGAAGATGGAGAGCTTATGTTTGAGGTTACGACAGAGGACAATGATCTGCTTTTTGATGAAATCGGAAGTCATCTGAAGATTAAAGAACTTCAGAGAACAAAAAAAGAACTGCTGGAGTCTTTGCAGTTGTACTATAGAGTCTTCTTTTTAGGGGAGGAAGTATAATGCTGCTGGTAATTGATGTGGGAAATACAAATATCACTCTTGGGGTATTTGAAAAAGAAAAATTAGAGGCGACATTTCGCATGACGGCGAAACAACCAAGAACTTCGGATGAATATGGAATCAAGCTCTGTACATTACTGGAACACAGAGGATTTGATATCGAAGAGATTGATGCGGTGATCGTGTCGTCGGTTGTGCCGGACATTATGCACTCCCTTGGGAGCGCGATCATTAAGTATTTCCATATAAAGCCACTCATCGTATCGCCAAATTTGGAGACCGGACTTCAGATAAACACAGAAAACCCGAAGGATACGGGACCTGATCGAATTGTAGATGCGGTTGCTGCTTATGAAAAATATGGCGGTCCGGTCATAGTCATTGATTTTGGAACTGCGACGACCTATGACGTGGTAAGTGAAAAGGGAGTCTTTGAAGGTGGTGTGATTTCTCCGGGAATCCGTACATCGGCTAGAGCATTGTGGGGCGGAGCATCTATGCTGCCGGAGATTGAGATAAAGAAGCCGGAGTCTATTCTTGCAAAAGAGACTGTATCCAGTATGCAGGGGGGGCTTGTGTTCGGCTATATCGGACAGACAGAATATATTGTCAACAAAATCAAAAAAGCTGGATTTGCAGACGCAAAGGTTGTAGCCACAGGCGGACTGGGGAATATTATTGTATCTGAGACAGATGTTGTGGATATCTATGATCCGGAATTAACGCTGGAAGGGTTACGCATTATTTACGAAAAAAACAAAGGGTTAAATTAGAATGAAAACGTTAAAAATTGGAACGGTAGAATTAGAAAATCCATATATTTTAGCACCGATGGCAGGGGTGACAGACCTGCCTTTTCGTTTGCTGTGCAAAGAGCAGGGAGCGGGACTTTTGTGCATGGAGATGGTAAGCGCGAAGGCGATACAGTATAACAATAAGAATACAAAGGCATTGTTGGAGATTCATCCGGAAGAATTGCCGGTATCTCTCCAGTTATTTGGATCTGATCCGGATGTGATCAGTGAGATTGCAAAACGAATAGAGGAACTTCCATTTTCCATACTGGATATCAATATGGGGTGTCCGGTTCCGAAGATTGTAAAGAATGGAGAAGGTTCTGCATTGATGAAAAATCCGAAACTGGTGTATGAGATTGTCAGAAAGACGGCAAGGGCAATTCAAAAGCCGGTCACAGTGAAAATCCGAAAGGGATTTGATGATACTTGCATCAACGCGGTAGAGATTGCGAAAATTATTGAGGATGCCGGAGGAAAAGCGGTGGCGGTTCATGGAAGAACGAGAGAACAGTATTATTCCGGAAAAGCAGACTGGGATATTATCCGTCAGGTGAAAGAGGCGGTATCCATTCCGGTTATCGGAAATGGAGACGTTGTCTCAGGAGAAAGTGCAATTGCGATTCAAAAAGAGACAGGCTGTGATGGCGTGATGATCGGAAGGGGAGCACAGGGAAATCCGTGGATTTTTTCAGAACTTTTGGAATATGAGCGAACCGGAAAGATGCCGTTACGTCCGAGTGTGGAAGCGATTAAGAAGATGATGATTCGTCATGCACAACTTCAGATGCAATATAAGGGAGAATATCTCGGAATCCGCGAGATGAGAAAACATGTATCGTGGTATACAAGTGGACTTCCAAACTCAGCAAAACTGCGAGACGAGATTAATCGGGTAGAGAGTTATGAGGAATTGGAGCAATTATTGGAAGAAAGACTGAAAGAAGAGATTTGATCAGTGGAGTTGTATAAAATATCCTGTAGATGTGAAATAAAACATTTGTACAGGGTATTTTTTTGTTTCTTTTCTTGTAGACAAATATTAGTGTGATGATTATAATAGAAAATAAGTATGAAACAAGAAGATAATTGTTGATTTTATACAAACTTGTTTGCTCGTATTGTGCTTAAAGTAAATTTGGGAGGAAAGAATATGAAAAAGAGAAGAAGAGTTTTAGCGTTGTTGCTCGCTGCGACTTTGACATTCAGCAGTTTTTCGGGAATAGCCATGGCGAAATCAGAGACAAGACCTGCGAATGGAACAACAAAAGAGCAACCGTTTTGGAGTGGAACAGGGGGAAGTGATAAATTCCGTATTCCTTGTTTGGTATCTTTGAATGATGGAACGGTCGTAGCAGGATGTGATGCCAGATGGACAACTTACGCAGATGGAGGGGGATTGGATACAATTGTATCTTATTCCAAGGACAAAGGAGACAACTGGAATTACACATTTGCAAACTATTTAGGGGATAACGGCAATGTTTGGAACAATGCATCAACAGCGTTTATCGATCCGGCAATGGCAACAGACGGGGAAAATGTCTACATGATTGCGGATCTTTATCCAGCTGGATATGCATTAAATGGTGCAAAAGCATCTCCGGTTCCGGGAAAGAGTCATGATGCGAAAGGAAATATTCTTTTGGCAGATGCAAAGAACTGGAGCGATGTGTGGGGAACAGAGCGTACACAAGCTTCCAATTATACATATCACTTAGAAAAGAATAAAAAGAAAGATGCAGAATCTGCATATTTAATCAAAGATGCAGACGGAAATACTGTAGATGGATATACTGTAGATGCATATTTTAATGTGGAAGGGAATGGTGTAGATACCAATCTTTTTGAGGCAGAGTCACCGTTTCAGGTATGGCCGACTGATTATCTGTATCTGACATCTTCTGCAGATGGCGGAAAAACATGGTCTGAGCCTTCGATTTTGAATTTGAGAAAAGACTCTGAACAGTCACTTTTAGTGGGTCCGGGACGTGGAATGGTTACATCCACAGGAAGAATCGTATTTACTGCATATGAGTTTACAAAAGGTGACAAGAATAGTGCTGCTATTTATTCTGATGACAAAGGAAAGACATGGAAACGAGGTGCATCTGTGTCCGATTGGAGTTCAGAGGCAGTTGTGACAGAGGCTGATGATAAGTTGTACATGTTTACCCGTCATGGCGGATATTATGTATCTGACAATTTTGGAGAGACGTGGTCTCCTAAGAAAGAGATGGGTATTTCCTATAATCTGAACTGTCAGCTGACAGCGGTTACTTATCCAGAGAAAATCGACGGAAAGACAGCAATTTTATTTGCGGCACCATCTAATACAGGAAGTCGTTCAGCAGGAAAGATTTTTGTAGGGCTTGTGCAGGAAGACGGTTCTATCAAGTGGGAATATGACTACAGCATTAACGGATCTGCATACTACGCATATTCTTGCCTGACTGTATTGGCAGACGGAACAGTTGGACTTCTCTACGAAAATGCAGATACACAGCTGACATATAAGAATTTAGATATCAATGATATTGCGAAGGGGGCAGCAATCGGAAATATCTGGTGTACAGATGGAGAGGGACAAACAGTGGCAGATGTCACGATGAAATCCGGTGAGAGCAAAGAATTTACAGTAAACGGTATGAAAGACGGCGCAGAGGTAACTGTATCTTCAGATGACAAGGGAGTTGTCGAAGCTTTATATGCAGACGGAAAACTTACAGTAACTTCAAAAGAAGTGGAAGGTCTGAAGAGAGCAGTTGTGACATTGAAATCCGGCAATGCATCTACAAAAATCAGAGTGACGGTGACAGATTCTGAAAACTATGAGATAGTGGATCTCAGAATCGGAGATACAAAAACTTATGTAGATAAGACTGGAAACTACGCTGACAGCAGTTTAGAAGGATTGGATAAGACAATTGCAGAAGTGGAACTGAAAGGGGAAGATCCTCAGACAGTAGAAACACAGGTAAAAGCACAGAATGCAACTGCACAGGCAAAATTTGATGGTGAGAAAAAATCGCTAGACAGCTGTCTGTTTACATTTGATAAAGTTGAGAATAAAAATAATACATATAAGATTTCTGCACAGTCAGGAGATGCGAAAGTATATGTAAAAGTATATGTAAATCATAAAAAAGCACCTTCTAAATGTGTATGTACAACAACAGAAACAGAAATTTTGTTAGAACAAAAGGCAGATGGAACGGTTGCATTGAAAGATCTATCTTCCGGAGCGACTGGTTCATATTTGTATTTTTGGAAGGCAGATAATTCTAAATTGCATTTTGACAGAAATAGCAGTGCTGATGCAAACTGTCAATTAGAACTGTGGAAAAAATCACGAAAAGCAAGTGAAGAATCAGAACTTCCGGGATATGAGAAAGTGACAGAGATTGCTCAGATTACAAACGGTGGACAGTATTTGATTGCAGCGAAAGCGAACGACGGAAGCTATTATGTAGTGAATCCGGCTTCTGGCTCTAATAATTTTGACCATGTAGCGAAAGCAATCAAAGAGCAGGTAGAAGTAAAACCGGAGGCAGCAGTGCAACTCGGAAACGATGCACAGTTTAACGGAGAGAAAAAGAGAATCAGCGAATGTCTGTTTACATTTGACAAACAGGATGATGGAAAATTCATCGTTTCATCTACAACAGCGGACAATCAGACAGTATATTTGACACCGAAGATGGCAACTTCTGCTGCAACACCGCTTACAACAACTCGTGCGGCGATTGAGGTGGCGAAAGGAAGCCAAGGATTTACATTTACGCAGACAGAAGGAGGAACAAGGGGAGGAGTCCTGTTCTTCTGGAAAGACAATGAAGCAAAATTACACTTTGACAGAAATAGTACTGTAGATGCAAACGGCAGATGCGACTTTGAGATTTACAAACAATCAGAGAATGCATCTGACAGTGGAATCGCAGGATATGAAAAAGTAACGGAGCTGGCAGAAATTACAGATAACGGACAGTACCTGATTGTGGCAAAGGCTAATAATGGAAGTAATTACCTGTTAAATCCGGCACAGGGAAATGACAAATATAGCTATGTTGCTAAAGTGACAGGCGAGATGTACGAAGGTGAGACAACAACTGCGAATACAGAAATTGCGATTACCGGAAAAGCAGAAGGCCAGACAGCTGTTACAATCGGAGATGTGACTTACTACATTTTTGTGGAGAATGATGTAAAAGAAGTGACATTGAAAATAGGTGAGACATACAATGTTCCTGGAAAGATTGTAAAAGAAAGCGGAGATGTAAGTAGTATCACAAAAGAAGAGCGCAGTGATATGCCTCCTTACAAGGCAATTACAAAAGTGGAAGAAGGAACATATCTGTTCGGAAGCAATACACACATTATGCTAAATTCGGCAAGCACAGTGGCAGGAGATCCGAAAGGTCTTGGAATGTCATCTGCAAACTTTAACACAGGTGAATATAAAGATTCTATGTGGACGCTTAAGAAATCCGGAAATGGTTACACAATGCAGGATGCGAATGGAAAATATGTAAACATTTCAGGACAGAATGTAGAACTGACAGATACGCCGCAGGTGCTTACAATTGGAGACAGCAAACATGGTGGATTTGCAGTGTCAAATGGTTCTAACTATTTGAATAACTGGTCAGGATCAAACAATAAAGTGGCTGCATGGAGCGCAGATGACAATGCATGGTATTTCTACAAAGCATCAGAAGGAAATGTGATTACAGCAAATGCGGCTGGAGTAGTAACTTTAGTTACAGAAGGAACAACTTATAAGATTACAATTGCAGAATGTGAACATGTATTTGGCGAGTGGACAGTAGAAAAAGAGGCAACTGAGACAGAAACAGGATTGGAAGTTCGTACTTGTAAGCGAGAAGGCTGTGATGTGAAGGAGACAAGAGAAATTCCGAAACTTCCGGTTGCACCAGAACAGGTAGATAAATCAGCATTAGAGAAATATTACAATGAATGTTTGGCATATTACAAAGAGGCTGATTACACAGCTGACAGCTGGAAAGGATATCAGGCAGCAATGGCTAACGCAAAAGCTGTATTGGAAGATGAAGATGCTACAGAGCAGGATGTAAAAGATGCGATTGTAGAAATCAAAGATGCGGTGGATGGTTTGAAACGAGTTCCGGATGTCACAAAACCAAACAATGACAAAAATGACAGCAACAACAATGATAACAGTAAGCCGGCAAAAACAGGTGATACAGCTTCAGCAGTTCCATTTATGTTAGGAATGGCAGGATGCCTTGGCGCAGCGGTTGAAGTTATCCGCAGAAGATTTGGAAAATAAAATATAACAGATCATATTTAAGGTGAAAGGGATGTCGAAGACGACATCCCTTTTGCTGAAGTTGAGATAAAAATTGACAAAAGATGACAGTGTGATACAATAGATTAGAAATGACAAATTTCATATAGCAATTTGCTAGGGGAGCCATGAGCTGAGAATCACACAGATGTGTGTTGACCCTCATTACTTGAACCGGTTAGTACCGGCGGAAGGAAGCAGTACCAAAGTGGTTCCTCCTGTAAAAAATTATTTTAGGAGGTTTTTTTATGTCATTTTTTGTATCAACAACAGAGGGTGGGTATCAACTCACCACAGCGGGATATGTTGCAGCTGCAGTGATTTTAATTGCATTGATTGTGCTTGCGACAGTTCTGGCAAAGAAAGAGAAAAAGGAAAAGAAGAAAATGGGGACAAAGCAGCTTGTGTTCTGTGCGATGGCAGTGGCACTTGCGATGGTGACATCTATGTTAAAGGTTTATTCTTTCCCATTTGGCGGTTCTATTACATTGTTCAGCATGTTGTTCATCTGCTTTGTGGGTTATGTGTATGGTCCGGCAACAGGAATTTTGACAGGAGCTGCATATGGTGTACTACAATTTATTATTGAGCCGTATATTTATTTTCCACTGCAGGTATTGGTTGACTATCCGCTCGCATTCGGGGCACTTGGATTGTCCGGAGTATTTGCAGAGTCCAAGCATGGACTGGTAAAAGGCTATCTGCTCGGTGTGTTTGGAAGATATGTATTTGCAGTCATTTCCGGATGGATTTTCTTTGGAGAATATGCCTGGGATGGATGGGGAGCGCTCCCATATTCCTTGGTATATAATGGATGCTACATATTTGCTGAGGCGGTGATTACAGTTATTATAATCTCTATTCCGGCAGTGTCAAAGGCATTGAAAAAAGTAAAAATATCGGCAGTAAATGTATAGCTTTTCAAGCTGTCAAATATCTGCTATAATACATTTTGCGTTTATAAAATCAGAGCAGTGATCTGCTCTGGACTGGTTCGAAAACTTCCCAGAATAAAAAACTAAGGATTGAAAAGCAAAAAGGAAAAGAGTCCGGGCAGCCGGACTTTTTAGAGTGAGCCGTATCCTTGGAGATGCGGCTTTTTTTACGCGAAAGGAGATTGGAGAATGAATGCAAAAAGAAAAATTATCATTGATTGCGACACGGGCATTGATGATGCCTTGGCACTGATGCTGGCACTTGCATCACCGGAGTTGGAAGTCATCGGAATCACAGCAGTCTGTGGAAATGTGCCGGTGGATATCGGTGTGGAAAATATCCGAAAGGTATTAAATGTCATGAATCGACTTGACATCCCGGTATACCGAGGGGAGGAAAAACCGTTAAGGCGGGAATATATAAGCGCTCAGGATACACATGGAATGGATGGTCTTGGGGAAAGTGGATACGAGAATGTGCCGGGGAGCGCGCAAGAAAAAGATGCAGTGAGTTACATTACAGACACTTTAAGAGAGAAACAAGGTGTTTCAATTATCGCCATTGGTCCCCTGACAAATATTGCGAAAGCACTGCAGAAAGATCCGGAGGCATTTGAACAACTGGACGAATTTGTCTCGATGGGAGGCTCTTATAAAAGTCACGGAAATTGTTCGCCGGTGGCAGAGTACAATTACTGGTGTGATCCGGACGCTGCAAAATATGTGTATGAAAATCTGAGAACGAAGATTCATATGGTTGGATTAGATGTGACAAGAAAAATCGTATTGACACCGAATATTTTGGAATACATGCAAATTCTGGATACAGAGAAAGGTGAATTTGTCAAAAATATTACTCGGTTTTATTATGATTTTCACTGGGAATATGAGCGGGTGATCGGCTGTGTTATCAACGATCCGCTTGCGGTTGCGTATTTTCTTAATCGGGAATTGTGCAGTGGCTTTGAAGCCTATACAACTGTGGAGACAGAGGGAATCAGTATCGGGCAATCTGTGGTGGATGCAATGAATTTCTGGAAGAAAGAGGAAAACAGCATTGTGCTCACCGAGGTGGATGAGAAGGAATTTATGGTAATGTTTTTACATAGAGTTTTTGGGAAATCAGAGCAGGAGATCAGAACAATCCTGCGGCAGATTATGGCTTAGGAGGAGAAGGAAAATGAAAAAATTGGCAGTGGTACAGGTTTGTTTTATTGCATTGAGTGCGGTGATTAATATTATTGGAGGAAATCTTGCGCTTGTTCTGCGGCTTCCGATTTATTTGGACAGTATCGGGACATTTCTGGCATCGGCGTTGCTTGGTCCAGTTGGAGGAGTTCTTGCCGGGGTGGTCAGCGGTGTGATTTCTGGCATCACGACAGATATTTATTCGCTCTATTTTATCCCGGTGCAGATAGTGACCGGAGTGGCTGCTGGAATTCTTTTTCGAACAACATTGTTAAAAAAATGGAATATTTTTCTTGGGGCATTTTGTGTGTCAATTGCGGGAACAATTATCAGTGCGTGCATCACAGCGTATGTGTTTGGCGGAGTGACATCTTCCGGTTCATCGATTCTTGTGACACTTTTGCATAAACTGGGATTGAATATGGTTGCGAGTGCGTTTGTCGTACAGATTGTGACAGACTATGCAGACCGCTTGATCTCAATTGCAATTGTTGTGGCGGTTCTTGCAGTACTGTCAAATTCGATGAAACAGCAGATTCGAGAGGGAAAAACGAATGGACAGGTATAGCAAAATTACAAATAAAAATCAGAGGGAGATCGTGCTTTTAAAGGCATTTCCATGTATATGGGGGAAATGCAGATTTTGCGATTATATAGAGGATAATTCAAATCAAAAAGATGAGATGATTCGGTTAAACCACGAGATTTTGTCGCAGGTAACAGGAGAATTCGGTGTCTTGGAAGTCATCAATTCGGGGAGCTGCTTTGAACTGCCAAAAGAGACATTGGAGGAAATCCGAATCTTAATACAAACGAAAAAGATTAAGAAACTATTTTTTGAAAGCCACTGGATGTATCGTAAAAAATTGCAGGAAATGCGAGATTATATGGGGATTCCTATTGTGTTCAAAATAGGGGTGGAAACGTTTGACAATGAATTTCGCCAGCAGTATTTGAATAAAAACGCAGGATTTACAACACCGGAGGAGGTGGCGGAACTGTTCGATTCGCCGTGTCTGATGGTCGGAATCAAAGGACAGACAAAGGAAATGATCGATTATGACATTCGGATGCTGAAAGAGCATTTTAGACTGGGGACGGTCAATGTGTTTACAAACAATACGACGGATGTCGTTCGGGATGAAGAACTGGTGCGCTGGTTTTTGGAAAAATATGCGTATTTGGAAGAAGATCCGACAGTAGAAGTGCTCTATGAGAATACCGATTTTGGAGTAGGGGATTAGAAAGGTATAAGTTCAGCCATGTGGGCAGCGATAAAGAGTGAACAGTAACCATGTCGCATGTATGAAAACGAGTGGAAAACCAGCGGAATTCTTGACATTAGAGGACGTATCATGTATAATATTGAAATTGTGAAAATAAAATTATTTATCAGAATTTTTAAGGCAGAATTTTCAAAATAGATATGCTCCGAAAAGGGGCGTAAAGGGGTAAGAAAGGAAGTATAAAAATGGCAGAAAAGAAAACATTACTCACTTATGCAGGATTAAAAGCGCTGGAAGAAGAGTTGGAAAATTTAAAGGTGGTAAGACGTAAAGAAGTTGCTGTAAAGATCAAAGAAGCAAGAGAGCAGGGCGACTTATCAGAAAACGCAGAATACGATGCAGCAAAAGATGAACAGCGTGATATTGAAGCACGTATTGAAGAGATTGAGAAAATCTTGAAAAATGCAGAGGTTGTTGTAGAAGATGAAGTAGACTTTGACAAAATCAACGTAGGCTGCACTGTTTCATTATATGACGTAGAATTTGAAGAAGAAGTAGAATACAAAATCGTAGGTTCTACGGAGGCAAACAGCCTTGCAGGTAAGATTTCGAATGAGTCTCCGCTTGGAAAAGCACTGATTGGCAAAAAAGTGGGAGATAAAGTAGAGGTAGAAGCTCAGGCTGGTATTATCGAGTACGAAGTGCTGAAAATCGACAGAAGCGTATAAGAATAGGAGAGAAGAGACATGGCTGAACAAAAGAATGTACAAGAACAAGATATTAATCAATTGAGAAAAGTGCGCCGTGAGAAATTTGCAGATTTGCAGGCAAATGGAAAAGATCCATTCCAGATTACAAAATATGATGCAGATGCGCACAGCCAGGAGATCAAAGATAACTTTGAGACAATGGAAGGAAAGAAAGTGTCTATCGCAGGACGTATCATGTCTAAGCGTGTGATGGGAAAAGCTTCATTCTGTAATGTGCAGGATTTACAGGGAAATATTCAGTCTTATGTTGCAAGAGACTGTGTAGGTGAGGAAGCTTATAAAGACTTTAAGAAGATGGATATCGGTGATATCGTGGGAATCAAAGGTGAGGTATTCCGCACAAAAATGGGTGAGATTTCGATCCATGCAGAGGAAGTAACATTGCTTGCAAAGAGCTTGCAGATTCTTCCGGAGAAATTCCACGGATTGACAAACACGGATTTACGTTACCGTCAGAGATATGTGGATTTGATCATGAATCCGGATGTAAAAGATACATTTGTTAAACGTTCTAAAATTTTGGCTTCTATCAGAAGATATTTAGACGGACAGGGATTTATGGAAGTTGAGACACCGATGCTGGTAGCAAATGCTGGTGGTGCAGCGGCAAGACCGTTTGAGACACACTTCAATGCTTTAAATGAAGATCTCAAACTTCGTATTTCTTTGGAATTGTATTTGAAGAGATTGATTGTCGGCGGATTGGAACGCGTTTATGAAATTGGACGAGTATTCCGTAACGAAGGTTTGGATACAAGACATAATCCGGAATTTACATTGATGGAATTATATCAGGCATATACAGATTACAACGGAATGATGGATCTGACAGAGAACTTGTACCGTTATGTGGCACAGGAAGTGCTTGGAACAACAACAATCACTTACAATGGGGTAGAGATGGATCTTGGAAAACCATTTGAGAGAATCACAATGGTAGACGCTGTAAAGAAATATGCAGGTGTTGATTTTGATGAGATTCACACACTGGAAGAAGCAAGAGCAGCTGCAAAAGAACACCACGTAGAATTTGAAGAACGTCACAAAAAAGGTGATATTCTTGCGTTATTCTTCGAAGAATTTGCAGAGGAGCACTTGATTCAGCCAACATTTGTAATGGATCATCCAATCGAGATTTCTCCACTTACAAAGAAAAAACCAGAGAATCCAGAATACACAGAACGTTTCGAGTTCTTTATGAATGGATGGGAAATGGCAAATGCGTACTCAGAGCTGAATGACCCAATCGACCAGAGAGAACGTTTCAAAGCACAGGAAGAATTGCTTGCACAAGGTGATGAAGAAGCGAACACAACAGACGAAGATTTCTTGAACGCACTTGAAATCGGTATGCCGCCAACAGGAGGTATCGGATTCGGAATCGACAGAATGTGTATGCTGTTGACAGACAGCGCAGCAATCAGAGACGTGTTACTGTTCCCGACAATGAAGAGCATGGGAGCCGCAAAGAATGAAGCTAACAATGTTGCACAGTCTGCTCCGGCAAAATCTGTTGCAACATTTACCGCTACATCTGACATGGCAGAAAAGATTGATTTCTCTAATGTAGAAGTAGAACCATTATTCGAAGACATGGTTGATTTCGATA
>OFMJ01000350.1_pt1 | contig 52158 bp, 79 predicted proteins | sample 1541801 | NCBI WGS metagenome assembly OFMJ01 (sample SAMN04209234, study PRJEB22552) | human gut metagenome | biome: gut; material: feces | host: Homo sapiens | place: USA: Oklahoma
TGCGGCCCCCTCCCCCGATTTCTGGAGGATTCTATGGACTTGTATCATATCCCAGGTGATACAGGCGGGGACTGGAGAATGGGAAAGTTTGTTGAGTATCAACATGAAGTACCAAGCATCCACTACCGGGTTATGGGGAACTACATTGTTGATTGGGTACCAGACCGTGATGACGCAGTCATGATGTGTTGGTATATGTCGGCTACATACAATGAAATAACCTGTATGCTGTTACAGGAGCTGTTTGATTGGAGAAGCCTGACCCCGAAAACAGTGAAGGACTATTGCCAGCGATTCTGGCAGGAGGCCAAGCCCTTCCTTGATTTTGGCTCATCCAGAAAATATGCCAAGAACATGGATTGGTTTCCAACCTTGATGGAGGCTTTTATCAGAACCACACACCGTAGGCCCTACGATTGGCTGAGAGGCTTGATTGAGGGTGACCCTGTGGAAGATTACAGACGGGTGTTCAATGCGGTTTCTGCCATACCCTACACAGGCAGATTTGCGGCAGACCTGTTTATGGAGTCAATCCTGTACTTGGGTGAATACCTTGATGTGGAGCTGACTGAGCCCTCCCTGTTAAACTGGAAGAAGTGCAGCAACCTCACTTCCGGGTTGTTGAACATCTTTTACTACGATGAGGAAGCAAATGAATATGACAAGACCGGGAAACTGCCTGTGTCAGAAAAGCTCCTGACCAAGAAACTTGAGATTGTTCAGAGGGGGATTGAAAAGGTCTACCCTGAACAAGACAATGATATCAACTTGTTCATTGGAAAAATCTGCAGCTTCAGAAACCTGTTCAAATCAGCTCGTTATGGAGGATTTCACCACGATAGAGAGCTGGGTGTGTTAAGGGAGTATGAGCGTGTATTGCCTGACTTCCAGTATATCTGGGACAGGGCTTTTGACCTCAGAGAACAAATGTTTGATAAACGGTTTCTTGGGGAGTTCCATGACTGGGATGGAATACGCCCGGAACGAAAAAAGCTGTGGCTGAGAGAGGGGTTGACTGGGGTTGAGTAGAGTACTGGTCAATGTCCGGGGTTGTAATGGGGCTGGAAAGTCTACCATCCCCATGTCCATGATGGATGACCCCAAGATGTATGTACACGAGATTGTGGGGAGTGACGGGAAGAAAATCAGTGCCATCACCGTCTTTCCTTCCTATGGCTGGGTTGCCTTGGGAACATACTTCAACAAAACAGGTGGCCTGGATACCCTGAAGAACAATGCGGTCACCAAGTTGACCTTGTTTGCAGCCCTTGACGGGTTTCCTGAGTACGATGTACTCATGGAGGGTATTATGGCCAGCACTATCCGCTCAACCTACATTGACTTGTTCCATGAGGTTGAGGACTACTATGGGGAGAAGCGGCTGAAAGTCATCGTGGTGTCCCTTCTCCCACCCGTAGATGTGGCACTGAGCCGTGTTTATAAACGCAATGGGGGTAAACCCATCAACGAGGCTGCGGTGGCAGGAAAGTGGAATACTGTGGCAAGGAATGTGAGCGCATTTGCTGAGGCCGGGTTCACCTCTATTAAAGTGAACTCAGCCAAGGTGAAGAAGCGGAACATGTTGCCCGCTTTTCTCAAAACCGTAGACAAATACAGGAGGTAACAATGGAGATTCTGGTCAAAAGACACACAGATGTACAGCTGCCCGAAAAGGTTCCCATTGGTGATTGGGTAGACCTGCGTGTGGCTGAGGATACAGACCTGAAGGCGGGTGAATCCAAGCTCATCAGTTTGGGCATCTCTATGAAGCTGCCTGACGGTTATGGAGCTATTCTGGCACCCCGCTCCAGCACTTTCAAGCGCACTGGTCTGCTTCAGGCAAACAGCATTGGGGTGTTTGAAAACTCCTTCTGCGGAGATGAGGACATCTGGGGCTTTTTCGCCTATGCTACCAGGGATGTTCACCTGAACAAGAATAACCGCATCTGTCAGTTCATGATTTATCCGCTTCAGCCTGAGCTTACTTTCAAGGAGGTTGACCACCTTCCTGACAAGAACAGAGGCGGCTGGGGCTCAACGGGGGTGAACTGATATGGATAAAGTTCAGATTCACAAGGAGCTGTGTGACAGCACCCATTCCTTGTATGAGCGGAAAAATGCTGACTATGGGGATTCCTTTTCCCAGCTCAGAAAGAGATACCCCAATTTTGTCTGCATGAGACTGTTCGACAAGCTGAACCGTCTGGACACGATTATCCAACCCGGATATGAGTGCAAGGTGTCTGACGAAAAGATTGAGGACACCCTGATGGACATCGCCAATTATGCTCTTATGGAGCTGACTGAAAGAAGGGCCGAACAGCTCATGAGGCCCCAAGGGTTTGTGAAGGAGGGATAATCACAATGGTTACAGTATTCAACGGCAAGACAGTCAACGATGTTTGGCTGGAAGCGTTCAACGCTCTTCAGGCTCAGGCTGAGGAGGGCTACACTGCTGGCTCCAGAGACGGGGCTGTTGTGGGTGAGATTTGTGACGCAGTTTTCTGTGTTGAAGACCCCACCCGGAATATCGTGAACAACCCCATCCGCAAGATGCCTATGCGGTATGCTGTGGGTGAGCTGGCCTGGTACCTCTCTGGCTCCAACCGGGTTCAGGACATTTCCCGGTTTGCCAAGAAGTGGGCTGACATCTCTGATGACGGTGAGACAAACAACTCTGCATACGGCTGGAGAATCTTTGACAAGTTCGGGTTCAACCAGTGGGAGTATGTGAAGGAGCTGTTGAGAAAAGACCCCAGCAGCCGTCAGGCCGTTATCCACATCAAGGATGCCAGCAACAAGCCAACCAAGGATGTACCCTGCACGGTGTATCTCCAGTTTTTCATCCGGGATGGAAAGCTGAACATGTCCACCCATATGCGCTCCAACGACATCTGGATGGGAGTTCCCTATGACATGTTCAGTTTCTGCTTCCTCCAGATGCTCCTTGCTATGGAGCTGGGTGTTGAGGTTGGCCAGTACACGCACTATGCTGGTTCCCTGCACATCTATTCCAGGGACTATGAGGCAGCCAAGAAGAACATTGCAGAGCTGCCCCCCGTAAACTGAAGGCTGAGGTGGTATCATGCGGGATGGGCTTATCAAGTTCCTGATAAAAGTTCTTGATGAGAACAGGGACAAACTTGTTTGGGAACACCTTTGTTATGCTCCCAAAGAGTTGTATTTGAAGTTCGTTGACACCATGGGGATAGAGCGGTTTGAGATGGCAGATTTTGTGTCCAAATGGGCCAAAGAGGATTTCAATATTGACCTCCCCATGACAACCGCCAAGGACATTACCATTCTCAGGGAACTTATACTGGACAAATACAGCAGCGCATACCCTCATCTGCTGAGAAAGTCTGCTACAGACCACCAAGGCTGGGTCAGGGTTTGGGTATCAACACATATGGAAAGGGATTTGCAAAGACGATGAGCATGAATGAAGTACGCAACAGTGGGAGCAATCTGCCCCCCGTCCTTGCCGTTGATTTTGACGGCACTCTGGTCCAAGACCGATTCCCCCTGATTGGGGAAGTGAACAAGACTGTCTGGGATGCGGTTATTCAAGCGCAGAAGAACGGGTACAAGCTCATCTTATGGAGCTGCAGAAACGGCGATGCCCTTCACGATGCGGTTGAGTTCTGCTCCAAGAAAGGGCTTCACTTTGACGCTATCAATGAGAACATCGATGAGGTCAAGGTGCTGTATGGAGGCGATACCAGAAAAGTGTTTGCTGACATGTACATCGATGACCGCTGCGGTGTTCTCACCCGGTCTGGGGAGTTCCTCAGAATCCCGGTTGAACAGGAGGGTGTCTGATGTCTCTGAAACGCTTGTGTGATTGCTGTGGCAATGAGATTACCAAGGATGACTATATGGTTCTCAATCTCCTGCCCAAAGAGAGCACCTGTGGGTGTAGTTTTGATATGCCCCTTGCTACACCTACATCCAATCAGGAGCTGTGCGACAGCTGCGCTGCAAAGCTCTGTCAGTTCTATGAAGGGATGAAGAATCCCGTATACAGACCCGGCAGGGTGAGACGGGTTTGCACCAACTGCGGTCAAGAGAATGACCACGACATTGTTTGTCCGATTTGCGGCATGTCCGCATTCAAATTCACAGAGGGGGATACAAGTGGGGCTTGAATCTACATTTCAAAGCCGTGCACTTGATTACCTCAACCAGCTGCCCGGTTGTAAAGCAGAGAATGTCTCAGGAAATGCTTCACAATCGGGCAGACCTGATATCAACGGTTGTTTCCATGGCAGGATGTTCAAGCTGGAGCTGAAAACCCCTGACCATAAGTACAAGGCAAGTAAAAAGCAAAGACTTGAGCTGAGGAAATGGAAGAACGCCGGGTGTGTTGTTGGGGTTATTTACAGCATGGCTATGGTTTACAAGTTGTTCTCTTTTGACTGGGAAGAATACCATGGTTATGAAGAAAGGGTTGAGGACAACAACTGTTTGTCTTGGTTTGATATTCCTGATTGGAGGTGAGCCTATGGTTGTTCACGGATTTACAATGAAGACAAAACCCTGGGAACACCAGCTCAAGGCTTTGGAGTATCTGTATGACAGAGACGCAGCCGCCCTCTATACCAAACCAGGCAGCGGCAAAACCAAGGTGTTCATTGACCTGATTATCAACCGGGGGTTCAAACGGGTACTGGTTGTGGCTCCAAAAAAGCCTTGTGATGTTTGGCCCCCTCAGATTAAACTTCACTCAGGGCTGGGATATGACAATGTCATCCCGCTCCATAATCTGAGCTGGGAAGGGAAAAAGAATGAGCTTCAGTTGGCTATGAAACAGCCAAAGGACAAACCCTTGATATTCATATGCAACTATGAATCAGTCTGGAGGAAACCCCTGGACAAGATGCTGTTCTACAAAAAGCTGGGGATTGACTGCGTGATATGCGATGAAAGTCACAGAATAAAGTCCCCCAGCAGCAAGTGTTCAAGGTTTCTTGCCCGTTTAGGACGGGCCGTGCCACACCGATACCTTCTCACGGGCACTCCGTTGGCAGAAAACCCCATGGATGTTTATGCGCAGTACAGATTTCTTGACCCTGAGATTTTTGGAACCAACTATTATGCATTCTGTGAGGAATACCAGAATGTTGATACAGCTCTGAGCTCCAGGGTTGGTTTCCCGATACTGAATAAGAAACAGCCCTACAAGAACTTGGACAGACTGAGAGAGAAAATGTTCAGTTGCGCTTTTTACATGAAGTCAACTGTTAAACTCCCAAAAACAACCCGTATGGTTGTCAAAGTCCCTATGGACCAAAAGACTGAGGAAGTGTACAGGGAGCTGGCAAAAGAGGGTGCTGTTGAGCTTGGGGAAGGGTTTATGACAGTCAACAATGTGCTGTCCATGATTATCCGAAAGCAGCAGGTAACAAGCGGGTATCTTCCCATTGAGTATGACGATGGTACAAAAGAGCTGAAAAGAATCAGCACATACAGGCGAACATTCCTGTACAACTTTGTGAAGAATCTCCCTGATGAGGAGCCGCTGGTCATATTCGCCAAGTTCAGAAAAGACTTGTATGCCATCCGAAAAGTGGCTGAGAGGCTGGGCTGCGGATACTCTGAAGTGTCAGGCTCAGAGGACACACTGGAGGTTTGGAAAGCCGGGAAAACCCGGATATTGGGTGTTCAGTACACATCTGGCTCTGAAAGCATAGACTTGACCCGTGCTCATATCTGTATCTTTTACACTCTGGACCACTCTCTTGGCAAGTATGACCAAGCCCGGAAACGGGTACACCGCCCAGGTCAGGAAAGCCCCTGTTTGTATTACCACTTTGTAGCAACTATGTCTACGGGTAAAACCGTTGACCAGGATATACTACAGTGCTGGAAGGACAAAGAGGACTATGTCAAGGCTGTAATGAATGGGGCTGAGGCTCACTGAAAATTTTTCAGAAAACTTTTGAAAAACCTCTTGACTTTTGTTTGGATTGGTAGTACAATAATCTTGTAAGGTTGAGAAACACCCCAAACAAACTGAGGAGGATTTTGATATGAAGAAGCTGGAAACCCTGTTGAAGAGTGAAATCAAAAAGGCTGAGGCCGCTGCCAATAAGTTCTATGGCCGCACTGATTGCAAGGTGACTGCTTATGGTCACAGCGGCCCGGATGAGCTGGGATTCTATGAAGTGTCCTGCGAGATTTGCTTCAACTATGAAGAAGCGGCTGACCACAGTGTAACCCTTTTCGTGTTCATGCCTGACCGCCGCAGAAGTTTCGCAAAGGTCAGAAATTGGTAAAAGCAAGCCCCGCCAAACGGCGGGGTTTCTTTTTGAAAATTTTTCAAAATAGTGCTTGACTTTTGATTCAGTTGGTAGTATGATTGACCTGTAAATAAGGAACGACACCAAGGAGGAACAAACAATGTTGTATGAGATTTTTGAGGACAATATGCCCCGTCTGCAGAAGAAGCTGACCAACATCCAGAAGAAGTGCGCCGCATATGGCTGTGAGTTCTCTTATGAGGAACTGGGTGAGACCTTCAAGCAGGTCAAGGATGAGGAAACTGGTTTGGTTCACACCGCCAAGTTCATCACCGTCAATGTTTCTGGAACGGCCCGTGTGAGTGATTGGGAATTCATTGCTACCATTGAGCACTCTAAACCCATCAACATCATCCGTTCTTTCCGTCCTGAAGTTGAGATTCCTGAGAGCTATTACACCGCCGATACCCGCTGTGACCACTGCCAGACCAAGAGAAACCGCAAAGACACATACCTCATCCGCAATACCATCAGCGGTGAGTTCAAACAGGTTGGCAAGACCTGCCTGAAGGATTTCACCAGAGGTCTATCTGCTGAAGCCGTGACCGCTTATGTGGCTTGGTTTGATGAGCTCATTAAGGGAGAGCAGCCCACCCCCGGTTTCAAGCCCTATTACCCTGTGTCTGAAGTTCTTCAGTATGCGGTTGAGGCTGTTCGGCTGTATGGCTACACCAAGACCTATTCTGAGGGTGTCAGCACTCAAGACATCGTCCGTGAGCAGATGTTCCAGCAGACTGGTTGGGAAGACAGAGTCAAGGAAGATGGATTCAATGTTGACCACCGTGGCAACAAAGAGCGTGTTGAGCAGATTCTGACCTGGGTTCCCTCCCTGGCTGATGAGTTCGGATACAATACCAACCTGAAGGCTGTGTGCCATAAAGAGTTCTGTGAAAGCCGGGATTTTGGCCTGATTTGCTCTGCTGTTGCGGTTTACAATCGTGAGATGGAGCGCAAAGCCCGTCAGGAGTTCTCCCACAGAGCTGATGAGAAGTCTATCTGGGTTGGAGCTGAGGGTGACCGCATTGAGCTCCATGACCTCCGTGTTCGCCTGTTGACTGGCTGGGAAACCCAGTTTGGGTACACCTATCTGTACAAGCTCACTGCTCCTGATGGTAACATCTTCACCTGGAAAACCGGGAAGTGGCTTGGGGATTCCGATGAGATTTCTGACAGCACCAGAGTTTCCCTGAAGGGCACCATCAAGGGTCACAATGAATACAAAGGCATTATGCAGACTGAGCTCACCCGTTGCCGGGTGCTCTAATATAAGCCGATACCGGGCCGGGAAGTGGGAGAGATACCCGCACCCGGCCCGTATTCACTCCCTGCTGCCATTCCTTTCAGCCTATTTTCGCATGGAGCAGCCGGGGGTGTATAACTACCATCCCCGGACTAAAAACACCACTGCGGCCATACTACGATGAAGAAATGCCCCCGGCCTGAAAACCGGGGGCACCTCATTAGTGGGTCTGCTGAACCCTCTCTTTGAGAATAATGCGCTGAAGAGAATCATCCCATACATAGATGTCGTGGTCAGGCCAGGGCCGCTCCACGGGAACATACTTATTTGGTCCAATCTTCATAAACAGTTGGGGTTGTTTCAACAAATGCTGACCCCAATGTCTTTGAACTTTTCCTTGTATTTCTCGTGGTAGCTGTCCTGAAGTACAGCTATGTAGTCTGAGCTGTACTCAACAGACTTCAACTCAATGCACAGCCGTTCCAGATATTTGAGCTCCATGTCAACATCCTTTACCAGCTCATTGACCTTGTCAAAGTCTGCAATCTTCTGCCATGCCATCAGGTATGCGGCACACTTCTCATAGAGTTCCTTTGTGCCACATTCCCATTCTTTGTACTGCTCCATTGCCTTCTGAACAGCCTGTTTGCGAACAGCCGGGGTGACATCCATTCGATTGTACTGATACCAATCATCTGGGATGACATCCACGGGTTCAATCTCTTCATCAGGCAGAAGCATACCATGATGGTTAAGGTAATATCTCTTGAGCGTGCGATGTTCAGCAGATTCAGCCAAGTACTGGTATTCATGCATACGCTTGAACCCTCTCAGGCCAAGGAAGTCGAACAAATCTGCCATCTCATCATGGAACATGAGAGCGGTAATTTGTCTTGTATTGATGACACTGAAGACATCTTTACAGTTTTTGGGCTCGTACTCAGCAAACAGTGCCCTATTCTTTGCCAACTGTTGTCCCTCCTCCCAGTTTGTCAAGCCTCTCCAAAAGGCTCATACTCATTCGGATTGGTCATGCCAATTTGACAATACCCACACAGGTGTGGTTTACTGTACCCGCAACACCGCTGATGTCCAGAGTAATGAGAGGATGGTTCACGCAGCAGGTAGTCAAGCACAGGTCAGTTTCAATGTGGCTTGTATACACATCCCCAGCTGCTACGGTTTGCTGAGCAATGGCGCAGGGAAGGGCAACCCCGTCTTTGTACAGCTGAAGGATGACTACACCCGCAGCGGTGGGAGTATAGGTGACATCAGCGGAAAGATGGTACAGACCAGACTTGTTAACCCGGATGCTGGCCGTGTTCAGGGTCAGAGAGCACCCGCTGTTCACAACAGGGGTTCCTTCCAGATTCAGAGGAGTCAGAGAAGCCGTGAAAGCCTGAGCGGTGTTGTTGTATACCCGGATACAAGATTTTGCATACTGATTATTCATACAAAAGCTCCTTTCATAGATAGAAGGGGGGAGAGCAGTGTGCCCTCCCCTTCAAGTTGGGCATAAATATATGCCAGTATTCAGATGTTAGCAGCCGCAGCCGTTGCCGCAACCACAAACCCCATAGCCATTCGCTGCAGTATAGGGACTGCAAGTGATATAACTGGGAATGGGGAAGGGACGCACCGCATTGATGATGGTCTGCGTCTGAGAGATGTTGCCCAGCTGGAGCTGAGCCGCCTGCAGATTGTCACGCAGCTCCTGGATGGTGTTCTGAGTCATCAGAGCACGAGTGGCATCGCCGTCAGCCTTGATGGCATTAACAATGTCGCAGGTGTTGCGTGCGTTCTCATAGCGCACCGCATCAATGTTCCGGTTGGTTTCGCAGCAGCACTGCTGAGCGGCAAAACGGCTTTCAGCGATGTTGCTGTTCACGCCGTTGAAGCCCTGACACAGCTGGTTCTGAATGCCGTTCATGCCCTGCAGCATGGTGGTGTTCTGAGCGTAGAAGCCATCACACAGGCCACTCTGGATACCACGCACAGCGTTCTCCAGCTGGTTGTAGTTCAGGCCATCGTACAGCTCAGCACGGGTCAGAGCACCCTGAGCCGCTGCGTTGTTGCCAAAGCCAAAGCCACCGCCGCCCCAGGCAAGCAGGAAGAACAGGAAGAACACCCAAATCCAGGTGCCGTTTGCCCCTCCAAACATGCCATCGTTGTTTCTGTTCTGCAGCGCAAGAGCATCAGCCACAGACAGACCGCTACCAGATTCCATACCCATACAATTGTCCTCCTTGTAATAGATTTATTTCAACCCAGGGAATTGGGATTGAAACTGTGCCCAAGCATCATCAAAGCTGATGCCCCTCTGTCTACAGAGGTTTTCACAGGTCTGCTTCAGCTCTTCAGGGGATTTCCCCTCAGCCATCTGCTGAGCCTGTCTGAACATAGGGTTGCTGTTCAGCTGGTTCATGACAAGGGCCATAGGGTTCATGCCCTTCCCGCCGTTCATCAGCATACCCATCATCTGCATCGGATTGAAGTTCATCACTTGTTACCTCCTTTGCCGCTGCTTCCTCCGTTATTCACGGGCAATCTCTGCTCCAGCCCGTTGAATCTCTGGTGGATTTCTGCCAATTTCTGGTTCAGGTCATCCTTCTTCACATACTCGCTCATATCCTGGCCACTGACCACAGCAGAGGTGTCATTCTGGCCATTTCCGGGTTGTCCCCCGGATTCCAGGGAGTATTTAAGAAAGAGGATGTTGCCATCCAGACCCAGCTGCTTTGTATAGATTTTCCCATGAGCCTTGTCCGGGAATACGAACAGAGACCCATCAAAATCAATCATAGCAGCGTTTGCTTCCTCCTCATTAGAAACAGGCCGCCCTTTGAGAATAGGCGCAGCAGAGGCTGTTTGCTGAGGGTTGGCTGGGTAGTTACCCGGCTGAGGATAACCCATGCCAGGATTGGCAAACTGAGGGTACTGGGCTTCCATCATTTGGAGCCGCTGTTGAGCTGTTTGAATAGCGGGGTTTGGATAGTAGGTCGGTTGACCGTACATGTCATTGTACCTCCTGTAATTGAATTGTAAGGCCCATCCCCTTACAATTCAATTATATAACGAAAGGGCTGACAAAAGGTATACAAGAAGGATTCCGAAAGGATACAAAAAGGATAAAAGAAACCCCCTCACCGCCGTAGAAGTGAAGGGGTTTCTCAAAACAGTTTATTGAGTTTTACAAGAGCTTTTGCGTGTCGTTTCTTGATTGTGACCTCCGCATAACCCAAGGTGTCTCCAATGTATCTGAAGTCCTTGCCCTTGAGATAATGCAACCGCAAGATTTCCTTGTCCTCATCGGTCAGTGTAGACCGTTCCAACAGGTCATCAAATCGGGATACATCAGGGATGTCCTTGAGCTTCCTTCTGGTGTCAAGATGACTGCTCAAATCAAACACCCCTTACTTTGTCTTGTACCTCCCGCATGTGGGGCATCTGGATTGGTTTCCGCTGTGACCAGAACCAGAGCCTGAGCCAATGCTGGTTTTACCCGCCGGACTGGAGCGTGTCACTGTCGCTCCGCTGGAGGCCCGTGTCCTGGTCACCGTTCTGGTAGTTGTCACTGTTTGTTTCGCCATTTGGTGTTACCTCCTCAGAGTTTCCTTGGATGTAGCTGGCATTTTCGCCAGCTTGGTATACATTGTTGCCTGAGCCTTCCCCTGTGTCTTGAGTCACGGTTGTAGTTGTGGTTTCAGTGTATTGCCATTGACTCTCATACACAACAAAGATTCCCGCAATTACAATGTTAACCAGGAGGCTGATGATGAGAATAACTCTCAGCCAAAAGTCCTCCCGCCTTTTGGACTCAAGCATGGTCATAACGATTCTGTTCAGGGCCACGCTCTGGTCCAGCGCATCCTCCTCTTTGCGAAGGGCATCCAGTTCCTTGATTGGAGTATCTGGCTTCATTGTTATGCACCTCGGTTTTCTATATGTTTCAGGGTTTCCATAATTGTGATAAGGGCTTGTGTGTTTGCATCGGATGAATCATGCATCCTGAACAGGGTTTTTATCTGTTCCTCATGAGAGTTAACAAGGAGTGCAAGGGATTGTTCGCTTGTAGAAAGTTGCTTCACATCGGTCTTGAGCTCCTCAATACCCTCTATTGCTTGGTTGATTTTCTGGACCAGTACACCGTCCTCTTTTGACCGTCCATTCATACCAACCACAAATGTGAGAACGCCTATCAAGCATGCTACAATACTGCAGCAAAACAGTACAGTTTCCATAGGCGTTCACCCTCCGTCAGTCCAGTTTTCCCAGAGCATCCAGAACGGTGAACACCCGGCACATGTCCTCAGTCACATTGATGATGTTGTCATCAAGCCGCTTGGGGTCAGGGTCACTGTACCCGTTCAGGGCTTTTTTCTCCATCAGCTTCTGGATTGAGGGGCGATAGCTCTCAGGCACATCCTGGAGATGAACATAGGTTTTGGCCATTTCTTCTTCCTCCTTGGCAGAGATTTTGAGAACTTGTCCGGCATAAATGGTGTACGGGCTTTTGATGCCGTTCAGCTCAGCAATGACCTTCCAATCAATGTTGAGCTTTTTACCGATTGCGGACAGAGTATCGCCAGACTTGACCGTGTATGTCTCATACCCGGTTGCCGGCGTATCAGTCTGGTCACCCGTATTGCCGCTGTTGTTGTAGCTTCTGGCATCAATCACCCAGTAGTAGGCTGCTTCATTTCTGAAGGTATTGATGTCACCGTTTACCCGGCTGTCTTTGGTGCTCGCAGGGTCATTGATTCTCACCTTGTTATCCTCCCACCAGACTACAACAAAGTGGCCGCCAGAAGTCCAGTTGCCCTTTTTCATAAGCGCAATAAGGTAGTAACCCTGCTTGAGCAGCTCAAAAGCCTTGTCGTGGATATAAGATGTGGGATTGTGATACACATTGGTCCAGCTGAGCTGATAGCAGTTGATACCGTGAGCAGCAAACTGGGGGGCAAAATACGCATAGTATGTACCCTGGTTCACTGCTTTGTATCCGTGCTCCAGAGACCATTTACAGGCATCAACCGGGGTAAAGGTCTTGCCAGTCAAGGTCTCAATCAGCATAGCCGCAGCCGTGGGGCCGCAACCAGAAGCACCGATGGTGGTGGACTCACCCTTTGCTGAGTAATCCTTATTTTTCCATCGGGGGTCAGTCTGCAGATACGAAACAGGCTGTTTGTTCATGGTTTCCTCCCTTCACCCGTTATAATACTATGAAACGGGATAAAAGTCAAGCACAAATTTTTACAAGGTGGGGGAGAGCTGGAAAGCCCTCCCCCGGTTGGTCACTGCTCCAGGGTGCCGCCGTACTCGACAGGAACCAGCTCAGGCAGACCACTGTCAATCAAGACCTCAGCCACGCCCTGCTTCAGAGCCTTGGGAACCTGGTCAAACTCGGTCTTGCCCAGAATCACCCGCTGTGCGAAGAACATTGCCATCATTGTTTTTCCTCCTTTTGATAAAAAGATACTTATGAGAAGGGCCCAGAAAAGTTCCCTCATCATACGCCACCATAGACCTGAGTTGCCATCTCAGCAATACAGTCCTCAATGAAGTCAGACCTGTCAGACTGAGCCTGAAGTTGAGCTTTGAGCAGTTTATTCTCCTGTTGAAGCGTTTCAACAGTTACTGTAGGCACGGTTGGGGATACTTCCAAAGTGTTGAATACAGATTCAGAGACCTCAACATATCCCATGCTCAATAAGTTCTCAATTCCTTCTGAGTCATCAGGGCAACTGGCTTTGCTTAGTGTATTATCGGCCCTATACAGTACCCAAAACCTCATTAAGACATGCCCTCCTTTTTATAAACTCTGCCCGTGGATGTGGTTGTTCTGGAACCAACCTCACCAAAACTTATTGAATAAGAACCAGGGCTTGTTACACAAGTTTCTCGGAGTTTTATAATTGAAGAAGTAGGAAGTTTCCCAACAATAACTGCAATCTGTCTACTGGTAAGCTGGTTGTTGGCCCCTGATACAGTAGTCACCCCCAAGTCATAAGCTACATTATTGATATACAGAGTAAATTTGTCTGAGGGGTATCCATTTGAACCGCCAGTTGTGAGTTTGGTACTGTCAAGGTAAAACAGAAAAGTTGAATCGGCTGCATTTGGTATTTTTGCTGTAAACTGTGCATAATCACCTACAGCTTTGTTCGTTGCTACATCACCAGAAGAAACAACTACTCCTCCTGAAACAGCTGAAGTCAGTTTCCAAGTTATAGTAACTGATTCGCCTGCATATTCCGTTAAGCCCTTCAACAGGTCTAATACAGTAATCATATCAGACCGCCAATATGCTGCTCCGCTTGTTCCTTGTGCTAATACAGAACCAACTACAGAAGGAAAATTCAACTGTGAAAGGGCTGACCTTGAAGATGCATATAAAAGACGGTCTGCATACCAAGAGGGTTTTCCAGTGCCCCCCTTACTTACAGGAAGCAGCATAGTGGTGTACAAAGAATCCCACCATGCTTTCACCTTTGCAGGAGTCATCCACTTTGTGTCATCAGTACCTGCTTGAGCTTGAGCTGTGCTTGCCTTGTCTGATACATTGACTTTGTCAGATTTCAGGGAGGTAACCTGATTCTGAAGTGAGTCAGTAACAGAGGTGTCTGCTTTCCCATCTTTCAGGTTGTTAATCTGATTCTGAAGGTTGGTTGCTACATTGCCGCTCAACTGAGCTTGAATATCAGCAAACCAGGTCTGGAAAGCATCGTCATACTGCGCAAACAGGTCTGTGGTATCAATCTGGTCAATTGTTCCCTTCACGATACCGCAGCGGGAAGTGTTCTGCCGCATATCGGTAATGTTGGCCTGAGAGATACTTGCCACACCAGCGGCAACAGTAATCTGAGCAAGCTCCATCTCATACAGGTCATTATCTCTCTGGAGGGAAACCGCAGACGGGCTGGCTGATACTGCACCAGACTTGATGTACAACTGAATCTCTCTTTCCACATAGTTCAGACCCATGATGACAGAGTCAATACGGGACAGGGAAGGGTTGGCAGTAGGAACAGTCAACACTTCAGGACTGTCATCCGGCACCGTGATGTAATAGCCGTTAATCCAGCCACTGCCGGGCTGAACGCTTACATGCATGTCCGAGCTGCTGGAAGCCTTGACCTGCATGCCTGTAGAGGGGTCAGGGAAAACGCCATTTTTGACCAGCAAACTGAAGTAATGAGCAAACACGGCTGCGCTGTATTCACGGTCATAGTTCCCACCACCCAAGTCCACTGCATCAAAAAATCCGCTTGTGTAGGACATTGTCACATCCTCCTTCTCAATTTATTTGCGATTGTGGGCTGTTCATACCCAAAAGTGATGTCCATCCGCTCACCGTCCTCATCGTAGGTAGTGAGAACAGAGGTTACAACAGCATTAGTTCTGACCTTCAGTCTGCTGTCATACACGGTGACTTTATCACCAAGGAAAAAGTCAACCCCAAACACATACCCGGTAACACCAAATGTTCTCAGCGTTGCAGAGAACGATTCAATGTCCTTGTAGTCCTCAAGAGAGGTCTTGCCCCGTTCAACCAGCATAGAGTTGTACTCAGCTTCTGGTATGGTTGTTCCATCCTCTTTCTCACTCTGCAAGTCCCTTGCATCAACAAACAGCTCCCTGCGGGAAATTCCTGTTGCTGAACCAACTGTCTGAACCTTGCGGGCTGTTCCACTGTCCTCACCCGCTACATATGCGAAGTTTCTGAGCTCAGATTTGTTGTGTGAGTAGTTCGATTCAAGGATGTCATCAAGGTCAGACGAAAACAACACCGGGTTGACCGCAGATTGGTCTACTGTCCTGTCTGTACCCTGATACACGCGGAAGACAAACTTGTATAGCCGGGGGAAGAATTGGAGCCTGAACCCCAGCGCATTGGCTTCACACAGCTTTGAAACCTCAAGCAAGATGGTGTCGCCAGTCTTTTGATAGGAAACAGAATCACCATAGGCTACTTGGTCTGAGGCCAACTCAATGTTTGGGATTTTCCGGGCAGTGTCCGTAGGGCTTATCAAGTTGCTCTCCACCTGTTTGCGGAGTATGGCGCTGATTTTCCCCGTCATTGACACAGTAGGGTAGATTGTCCTGTAATCAAGGTAGCTCTCAGCCAAGCGTCCCTGTATATGGATTGTTTCTGTGCCTTCCTCATCGCTGGTCAGCTCCTTGAATTCAATAATGCCAGCGGATTCTCCACCAATCCACAACAGGTTATCCTCTTGTAACAGCTCTGCGTTTTGGTCATTCAGGGGGCACCAGAGTTCAAAATTGCCAGCGTCAGCAAATTTTTCCTCCCAGGTCAACCCTGTAACCACATCTATGACCCCCAGAGGGGTGATGGAGCTATCAAAGACATACAAATTCAACTCCATCACTGCACCTCCAGGTATTTGGGCAAGAAGGATATGAGCACCTCAAGCCCGTCCACATTGTCATCAGCGTCATACTTGAGAATGTTCTCCCCGGTATGGAGCTGAAGCCAAGTGGAATCAAAATCCATGTACTTGAAATAATTGGATTCCTCACCGCTGACGATACCTTTGATGTATTTCTCACCGCTTCCAGTAGAAACAATGATTTGTTCACCTGCGGACATTGTTTTGTTGATTTTGATAAACTCTCGTGTATCAACATTCAACAGGCTGGGATTGGTCACTGTACTGGTACAGGAGAAGGTGATGAGCAGACCTGTGTCAATATCACCCTCGTTGTTCAAAGTAGCCAGCAAGGAAGGTTCCCTGAGCCCCATGAGAATACCCTTGTTTTTGGGGATAATCAACGGGAAACGGAATTTGGGGATGATGGACGCAATCAAAGCGGTTTGCTTGTCCTTTGTGGTGAACATGGGGTCAGCGCAGGTGCCTTGAATAAGGAATTTGCACAAAACCTCGTTGTTCTCCTCATAGGAAACTGAATACTTGACAGAGAAGTCGGGCTTGAAATCCAGCTTGTACTTGTCCTGTACAGTAGCTTCAACCGTATGAAGTGGGTTGATGAGTTTGTTCAGCACCGCTTTGTTTTCCTTCAGCTCATCGTAGGTGTTTCCAATGACCCAACCACTGATTGCAACCACCCTTTGTTCCAGAGTGGTGCTATCAATGTATACACCCACTTGACTCACATACTTGTAGCTGTGGTGCGTCCCTTCCACAGTTCCAAGGTCTGCTTCATCAAGCACCAGTTCACTATTGTCTTTGTCTAACAACACGGACTGGAGAGTGATCGTGTTTGTAAGTACCAAGGAATCAATCATGGGCACCCTCCTTTACTTGATACTCATAGAGATTTGCTGAGCGGTCTGCTTCAACAACTTTGCTGCTGTAGTAGGTACAATTGCCTTGGGGCTGTTGAATACGAAGGTAGCCCCAGCAACTGCGGATGCTGCTACACCTGCTGCAACTGCTGCTTTTTGTGCAACGCTGTTATTGTTCTTTGCAGGTATGAACCCCTCTCTCATCTCAGCTTCTGTCCAACCAGAGCTTGATTTGGAGTAGTCAAAGTGATACCCAGACCCACCAGATGATTTTAGAGCAGACTCACCAGCAGAGATTGTACTGGCTGCAGAAACAGCAGCTTGCAGGGATTGAAGTTTCTGAAGGGCAGCAATCTGGCGTTCAATGCTTGCTGTAACTTTGTCATAAGCACTGACTTGTTCGTCAAGGGCCTTGATGACATCGTTGCTGGATTCCATCAGGGCCTTGTACATTTCTACCAGTTTTTCACACAAGTCAACCAGTGCTTGGTATGCCTGGTTGAGTAATGTCACAGTAACTGTCTGCTCTTGCTCCCTCAGAGTCAGGTCAGAAACTTGCTGAGCGTATACAGAGATGTTTTGCTGGTCCTCTTCATCTCCTATACCAAACGGCTGAATTGCGCTTCCAGCGAAGTTCATGAGCTGAGTGATTTGAGTGACCAACGCTTCCAGTTTAGAAGTGAGCATATTGGCCATCTCCATGACAGCTGTCATAGCCACACTGGCAGCATCAGAAACACCACCTGCCAAGCCGTACATGAGCATATTGCCCATTTCCTTGGTTTCTCTTGACGGGGAATGGATGTTGAAAGCATCCTTGAATCCGTTCAAGATACTGCCGGCAACGCTCTTGACCTTGTCTACAACAGCACCTACTGCGCTGGAAATACCCTCAGCCAGACCCAGTAACAAGTTCTTACCAATCTCAAGCATCTTCCCAGGCAACTCTTCAAAGAAACCTGTGATGGTACTAATGACATTGGGTATTGCTTCCTGAGCCCAAGCAATCAGGTCTGAACCCCACTGCTGAACTTTGGCTATTGCTTCAAGCAGAGCGTTCCAGATTCTGCCGGGGAGCTGAGTGAAAAAGTTCACAACCGTGTCAATGATTTGAGCTCCCACAGTCAGGGCCTTTTCTCTGGTTTGTACAATCCAGTTTGCGAAGTTGGTCATGGACTGAACAAGGAAGTCCCAGATTTTACCGGGCAACTGACTGAAGAAGTTCACGATTGCGTCAATGACCTTGGGGCCCACTTCTGCGGCCTTTTGAGCCAGTTCCACTACCCAATTGGCCAGCGTACCAATCGCAAAACCGATTGCATAACCAATCCGCTCAGGCAGCTCAGTGAACCACTGAACAAGCTCGTTGATTTTCTCAGGTATAACAACAGTGAAGAAGTTTGCGATGTTGTCAACCAAAGTTTGGAACCAAGCAATCACTGCGTCAATGGCTCCAGGGATAGTGACCGTGAAGAAGTTTACAATGGCATTTACAACCCCACTGATGACTTCTTTGATTTGAGCCCAGGCCGTATCCACAAACGCTCTGAATTCCTCATTCTTATTGTAGAGGGCTACCAGAGCCGCAACCAAGGCACCGATGGCCATAACAACCATCATCACCGGGTTTGCTGCCATAACGGCATTCAGAGCCGCAAAAGCGGGTTTCAACAAGTTCACAACCTTGATGATTGAAGTTACAGAGGTGATGAGCTTGCCAACAATGAGTAGGACTGGGCCAATGGCTGCTACAACCGTTGCGATTGTCACAACCAGCTCCTTCTGGCCATCGGTCAGACCGTTCAGCCAGTTCAGGAAGTTCTGAAGGGCATCAGCAACCTTCTTTACTGCAGGGAGAAGGATGTTGCCAAAGCTGATTGCGATACCCTCCAAGGTGGACTTGAGGATGGTCAATTGTCCGCCCAAGTTATCCATCATAACATCAGCGACATTCTGAGCCGCTCCGCTGGAGTTATTGATGGCCTCAGTCAACTTGTCGAAGTCAGACTGAGATGCGTTGACGATGGCCAACAGGCCTGACATACCCTCCTTGCCTGCGATACCCGCCGCATATTCAGCTTTTTCAGCTTCAGTCAAACCAGCAAAGCTGGCTCGCATCTCGTTGAGGAGCTGATTGAGCGGTTTCACATTCCCGGCCTGGTCGGTCATAGAGATGTTCAGTCTGTCCATGTACATCTGTACCTGGTCGGTGGGCTTGGCAAGGTTGGTCAGGACATTCTTCAGGGAAGTGCCAGCCTGTGAGCCTTTGATACCAGAGTTGGCCATAAGGCCAATGGCAACAGAGGCATCCTCAATGCTGTATCCCAGAGCACCGGCAACAGGGGCTACATACTTGAATGTTTCACCCATCAGGGCTACACTGGTGTTAGAGCGGTTTGCTGTCTGTGCCAGAACATCTGCGAAACGGGTGGACTGGTCTGCGGACAGACCGAAAGCCGTCATTGCGTCTGTAACAATATCAGAGGTGCTGGCCAAGTCCTCACCTGAAGCCGCAGCAAGCTGCATAACACCGTTGATACCATTCAGCATAGCCTCAGTGTCCCAACCCGCCATAGCCATGTATTTCAGGGCCGCAGCGGATTCGCTTGCGCTGAATTTGGTGGTCGCACCCATCTCTTGAGCCTTATCAGTCAGCCGCTGAAGGTCATCCCCGGATGCTCCAGAGATTGCCTGGACTTCTGACATTGCGCTCTCAAATTTGGCTGCTACACCCACAACTGCGGCTCCAGCGCCAGCGATGGGGACAGTGAGGTTTTTGGTCATGGATGACCCTACACTTTGAAATGCTGAGCCAAGTGCTCCAATCTTGGTTGTAGCAGTCGCAGAGTCATCATTGAATGCTCGTAGGTCTTGAAGTGCGGATTTGAAACCCCGCTGAAACCCGGATGTGTCCAAATCCAGATAACCAATTGCTTGACCTACACTAATGGACACTGGGCTCACCCCCTCTTGTAGCTGTCATACATCTCTGTGAAGCTCTTGAATTTGGTCTTGAATCGTGGACTTTCCCCAGCATCAAGTCTTGCTTGGATGTATGCACAGGCTTCATTCAGGCAATACCCTGTGTACTCATCTTCTATGCCAAGAAGTTCACTGGGCGTCCTGCTGTACAGGCTGCTCATTCTCAGCAGTTCCATCACCCTTGAGCTGGCTACGAAAGCTGCCCAGGGCGGTCACCCCCCGCTGAGTGTAGTTGAACACGAACATGAGCTGGTCATCAGTGAGTTCCACACCTGCCTCCTTCAGCTGAGCATAGGTGGGCTCAACGAAGCAAGCGTCACAAATTGCGTCCAGAACACCGAACAGGTTGCTCAGGGCGTTGTCGTCATCGGTGTCAAAACCACCCTTGGCAAACAGCTCACTGGCAGTTGCGATGAGAGCGTTGGGGATTTTACCAGCCCGAACAAGGGCCAGCATGGAAGGTCGCTTCAGACGGGCCACAAAGGGCTGACCCTCCGCAAACGGAGGCAGCTCAATGAGAGTGCCATGACTTGCTTTTACAAGGTCGTCAATAGAGGTGACAACCAACCCATTCTGATTATACATATTGCCTTTTCCTCCTTGTTGGTTTACGCCAGCTCAGGAAGGGCCTGCACATACTTGATGCTGTACGGTGCCTCATCCTTCTTGGGCGCAGAATTGATAGTGTACTCAGGGGCACGGAATGCGCCATCCTCAGAGCCGAAAGCCACGGGAACACCCTGGCAGTTGGGGTAGCTAATCTGCTCATACTGGACAATCTGGCCGCTGGCATCGTACTGAGCAGAGTACGCATCCAGGGTAAACACCTCACCCTTTTCTCCACTACCAACAGTAGGGGGAGTGTAGGAGCTGATACCAAACTCGGTGACTTCAGTGCCCTCGGCGGTTCTCTCCGCACTGGTCCAGTACTTGATGGTGCCGCCCTGAAGGAGCTTTACCAGCTCAGGGGCAAACACATTGTCGGTGAGGGTAATCTGGTTGCCGGTAATGGTGCTCACTGCGGGCTTCTGAGCCTTCAGCTTGCCCTTGACAACCAGCTTGACAGCTTCTTCCTCCTCAATCTGAGGCTCAACCTGAATCTGGGATGCAGTGTCCAGAGCATAGGCGGCAGAGGCCGTCCGAACCACTACCAGACATACATCAATGGTAGGGATTTCAGTGATTGCTTTGGGGTTAGTAGCCATTGTGGAATACCTCCTTGTTAGTTTTTACGGTTGTTTCTGTATTGAATGCTAATCATGTGCCCCTTGACCGTATCATCCAAAAAGGAAGCAGTCTGGAAGTACACCGGGATGATTGCCGGGAACAAGCCCTTCATTGCCTCCTTCACCTGTTCCACATAGGACTCAAGTGTGCTGAACTGGTTTTGGGGTACATAACACATGACATCGTACAGAGCTTGGGAGCTGGAAAAGCTGGAGAGGGGATTCAAGCCCGCATCCTTCAGGACAATATAGGGGCTTGTGCACTCACCCTGGTGCTGACCGGGGCTGTACACATCAAATCCGCTGTCCTTCAGGTGTTTATAGATTCTTTGCCACTGGCTCATACACTCCCCAACCTTTCCATAAGTCTTTCAAACCCAGGCATAATCTCAAACGCTCCCACATATTCGATTGCCTGGGGGATGATACTGTACCGCTTTTCATTGGCAAGCTCCAACCAAATACCATAGTCAACTCCGTGGGCCAAATAGATTCTGTACCCATTCTCAGATTTGCCTACATACCCGGTCAAACGCTGCCGGGCGTGCCCGGTGCGGTCTGTCCAACGGCGGTTTTCCTTTGCGAAGTTCTGAAGCTGGAGTGCCCCCTGTTCGGCGTACATACGGATGGCCAAATCAGCCTTGTCCTGAACCCCAATGAGGCCGTTGGCCAATTTGCTGATATCAAGTCGAAACCCGCTGGCCATTCGTCTGTACCTCCTCAAGAGAAATGTCACCGACAATGTTGGCTTCAGAGATGTTCTTGACCTCTCCCACTTTGTAGCTCTTTCCGTTGAAGGAAAGAGTGTCAGTGTGAAGAATCTTCTGCGCATCCTCCCACAGACAAAGAATCATGGGAGAGGGCTTTTGCCTGATTGTCGTTGCCTCAGTTGCGCTCTTGGACAGAAAGCTCGTTGTTTCGTGATAAACCCCTTTAATATCAACAGATTCGGTCTGTCCGTTGGGCTCACCAAACTCGTTTGCCTTCTCCCTTTTGAAACTGAAGGATTTTCCCTGGGTGTTGATGAGTCGGCGCACCTTGTTCAGCTGGAATGTCAGTGCGTCCAACTCAATAACCCCCCTTCAGCACCCCAGAGTTGTGGGGCCGATACTTTGCCGCAAGTCTGCGGAAATACTTGGAGCTGTCCCCGGCACTGAGGCCGGACACGGAGAGGGTGGTGTCCTCAGCTTTGATGAGCAGACACTGGTATGCCGTGGCATTGTAGTCCCCGCCATTCTCCTTGAGGTAGAATGTGAGCTGTTCATCGGTAAAGAACGGCACATCAGCCTCCCTGAGAACAATCTTGAGTTCTTCCATGCTGCTCATGATTTTGCCTCCCTTACTTCTTCAGGTGTTCCCGGATGAGGGCACGCAGCTCCTTCTTGGAGCGGATGCCATCGTGGTCCAGTTCCAGCTGGTCGGCGTAGTCATTGAGCTGGTCAAAGCTCATCTCACCCAGGGGGATTTCAGACAGGTCAACATCGTCCTCGGTGTCGTCCTCTTCATCCCCGTCCGCTTCATCCTCGGCATCCTCGGTGTCCTGCCCCATTTCCTGCTGAGAGGAATGGCCGGGGTGGCCAGTTTCGGGGGCGGGGTGGGTAGTTACCACCCCGGCCTCTCCGTGGCCATCCTCGCCATCTACGGTGTGGAAACCGTTATGCTCATAGAAGGACTTGAATGCGCCCTTTGTGACCGTGAGCGTCACAACGCCATTAGTGACCTGGAGCATATTCTTGTTCCTCCTTTACTCAGGCGATGACATCCAGGATGTACACGCTGTCCGCAGCCTCGAAAGAGGGCAGGCAAATCATGGTGACCTTGGTTTCGACATTGACGGGGTCTGCCTTCTCGATGGTGGTGACGGCCACGCCCACATCGGTGATGGAGACATTGGCCACCTTGCCGCCCATCAGGTCGGATTCCTCAGGAGTGGTGCCGAACCAGGTGGTGCCCAGGCTGCCAGAGGGGAACAGAACCACGGTGTCATCGGGAACAAACTGGGTGGCGGTGCCGGCATCGTTCTTGTAACGCTTACCGTACACAATCAGCTCCAGGCCCAGCTCATCCATCAGATACTGGCTCAGGCGGGCATCAGACAGGGCAGACACCTGACCGTTGGACAGGACAAAGATGGACTTGATGATTTTCTCATTCTTGCGCAGATAACCCCAGGTTTTGCGGGTGCAGACACCACGGGTGGGACGGATGCCGGTGTCATCCTCAATCTTGTCCATGGCGGTGCGCATATCCTCGATGGGGTCAGAAGTGGTGGTGCTCCAGGAGGTAGTCACGGTGGACTTGTGGTCAGCGGGCATGCCGTAGTCATAGTTGTAAGCCTGACCGTTGGCAGTGATGGCGATAGCACCAGTGGTCAGAGCCATCATGCGCATCTCCTCACGGCGGGCACGGGCACCTTCCAGCAGGTGGGTCTCATCGGCAAAGACACGGCGCACAACGGCGTCAATGTAGGCCTGGTTGCCGGTTTCCAGAACCATGTTCAGCTCCTGACGCAGCTCCTCATCCACATAGGTAGATTCCTTGAAGAAGGGCATCTGAGTGGACAGCTTGTCAAAGCCGATACGGGCACGGGGGACAGCGCCAGCGTCAAAGGCAGAGGGCTTCAGGACAACGGGCAGACCGTTGGCGCCCTTAATCCAGTCCAGCTTCAGGCCCAGCTTCTTGTCAGCGGGGAACAGCTCTTCACCCAGATAGGGGGGCATATCCTGAATGTGCTCTTCCCAGTAGGAAGTCAGCTCAGGGGCTTTGATGAGGTCAAAAATAGACACGTATTGTTTCCTCCTTTTCTATACTCGTGTGTGGGTTAGTCCTTCAGGAACCAAACCCGGCCAGCCAGCTCGGTCTTGCGGGTCTCAGTAATCAGGGCCGCAGTGGTAGAATCCACACGGGACAGATTCACAAAACCCCAAATGAGCAGGGTGGCGTTGGCGTCAGCATCGGTGACATCCACATCGTGGAGCAGGATGCCCACGGCGGGATTGCTGGTGTCCTTGGCAGCGACAAAAGCGGTGCCACGGGTGGTCAGGTCACCGTTCAGGGGGGTGCCTGCCTTTACAATTTTGCGGCCATTCTCGGTGACAGCACCTGCGAAGTTCTTGGCCAGCTTGATGCCCACAGACATCTGATTCTGCACATTGAACAGAATCTGAACAGGGGCAGCGCCAGTAGTTTTAGTGATACCAGACTGATTGAGCATGTTGTTTTCCTCCTTGTTTGATTAGTTCTTGAAATAGGAACTTTTGGTTGCGGGCTTGTTGACCTTTGCCAGTCTCTGTCCCAGGCCCTCAGTCCCAGCGGGGGGCTTGCGGGGCGGATTGTTGGAACGCCCAGTGCCAGAGCCGCCAGAGCTTTCCGTGAAAAAAGAGGGGTACTTGGTCTTGAATTCCTCCATGACCTTCTCCACAGGCATAGTTTCGGAAACCTTGGACTGAGCCAGAACGATGATGTCATCCAGATACTCAGGATTGGCACCAGCGGACAGAGCGGCCACCTTCATCTCCAGCTTTGCGGCCTTGGCCTCAGCCTCAGCCTTTGCTGTCTCAGCCGCAGCCTTGGCCTCAGCATCCAGCTGTGCCTGGGTTTTACCCGCATCAAGGGTGGCTTTGATGTTCTTCATAGTGTCCTTGAAGCTCTTGTCATCCGTGATGTCAAATCCCAGCTCCTTCAGGATTGCCTGACGGGCAGTGCGCTTTTCGTTGGCCATCATGGAGTTCAGCTGCTCCTGTGTGTAGGTTTTACCAGCAGGAGGTTCAGCCGGGGGCTCAGCGGGAGGTGCGGGAGGCTCTGCAGGCGGTTCTGCGGGGGGTTCAGCGGGAGGGTCAGCAAAAAACTGAAGCCCGATACCCTTCAGGGATTCTCTGATGTTCTCTTCCATTGTTCGTTCCTCCTTGTTTATATCCATGCTCACCGTGCATGGTAACGGTAATCCAGTTGAATTGTATCACCCTCAGACTGGTAAAGGGCGCCATTAAACTTCTCAGCCAGCTGTCGGCGTTTGAAGTCTAATTTCTTGTTGAGCTTGTTGTACTTCTCCTGGAGCTTCTGGGGGACGGGCTTCTGCTTGCCGTAGAATCTCATGCGGCGCATCATACACTCCTTGAGCTCACGTAGAATCGGCAGCGTGTCTGCGTCATCCATAATGACAGGGTATCTTTTACCACAGTTGGGGCAGTGAAGATAGGTCAACACAACATCATGTGACAGACCGTCTTTTTCAAGGGTGACATTCTCCTCCTTGAGCGTGTCCCGGCTGACCTGAAACTGAGTGTGACACAGGTCACAAACCGTCTTATTGTCAGGCAAGGGGAGCTTGGAAACACTCTTCTGAGGGGTCTGCTGCTTGTTGGCAAAGGGGATAATTTTCTTGTTCATGGGTCATCCTCCACTTCTCAAAGTGCGGGCAAATGTGTCCAACTCAGGGTCTGAACCTCCAAGTGCCCAGTCAGCAATTCTATCTGCTATGTCAGTCATGCTGTCCTCAATAACAGCTATGAATGTACACATACCGTTGGGATGGTCCAGGGGGAGGTCTGTTTTGGAGTATTCAACCCCATCACGGGCCGCACATATCTCACACATGCGGGCACCTCCTGAGGACACCCATTTGTATTTTGTGACAAAGGGATTTTTCTGTGTGGTTCTCACAAAGCTCTGTTGATAAGCGTGGGAAACCATTGTGCGGGCAAGTCTTTGGGCACTGTAGTCAACTTTTTTGGCCGTTCCCGGATAGACCTTTGACCAGTCCCAATCCTTCTTGGCTGAGGGGTCAACATACTTTTCCAAATCCTTGGCTATGTCATATGCGCTCTTGTTCTGGGCGATACCCTGAGCAATCACGCTCTGAACATCCTTCTGTGTTCTCCTGGTGTTTTTCCAGATTGCCCGGCTCAAGCTCCACTTGCCCTCATAGATTTGGCCTGTAGCCACAGCACGCACAACCTCGTCAGGCACATGAGAGAAAGCACCCTGTACAGGCATACCAACTTCTTTCAGGAAGTCAATATTGTCGCCCACAACAGCCTCAGCCGTTTTCTTCATATTGTCCTTGACCGTGGATTCAACCTCAGCCCGGATTTTATCAAGCTCTTCATTGAGCTGATTCTGAAGTTGGTTGAGATACTGTTTCCTGAGTGCGTCTGATGGCACCCTTGGGGCTTGCTCTGCTTGCTTGGCTACTTCCTTGGCTGCGTTCTCATACAGCCTCTGAATCTGTTTCTGTTGGGCAGCTGTGAGCCGTACACGCTCCTGTTCCGCAGTTCTGAGGTTCAGTTTCCCGGTGCTCCGGGTCATGTTCTGTTTTACAGTTTTGCTTGAAAAGTCAGCTGTAGACAAAACGGTTCACCTCATTCCTCAATAGGTTCAGGGTTTGGCTCAGGGTCATCGGGATTGGGAACAGGGGGCTCATTGCCAGGAATAGGCTCAACCGGGTTTGTATCCATAGGGGGCTCAGTGAAAGCATCCTCCAGAATCTGCCGTTCAAGAGCAATCTGTCTCAGCTCTTCATCGGCTTCATCATCGGTCAGATTGCGCCACTTCTTCATGTAGGCTTTTTTGGACATCGTTTGAGCTGTGACCTCAGCCAAGTCAATCTGCTTTTCCTCCTGCTCATCCTCAGGCAGAGGGTATTGGTTGTCAACCCGGATAGTGTACCCCACATCAGGCAGTGCCTCTTCAATGTAGAACTTGCCAGCCTTGGGATACAGCCGTACACCCTCAATGATACATTTACCAAGGAACTGAAGTGCGGGCCGCCATGCAAGCATCTTTTCCTCGCAGCGGACAATCAAATCCCAGTAAATGGCCTTCAGGGTCTTTCCAGAGGACACAACACCCTTCAGAGCTTCAGGAGACACATTGGGAACAGCGCACTGCTCATACATAGTGTTCTTGATTCTGTCCAGAGTAGTCCCCAGTGCGGTGGAATAGTTCATGGGAGAATCCAGAACACCAACCTGCGCTGTTCTATCCTGCGCCTGGTTCTGGTCAGTGGACAAGTCCCAGAAAGCTCCTGCTGAAATAGACAAGCCCTTGGTGGACTCAGGGGAAGCATCCACCGTATAGCGGATGGGGTTCATGCCCTTGCGCTCTGCATCCATATCGGCTGCGGCCAATCGGCTGTACCATGCTTCATAGTCCTCCAACTGCTCAATCTCAGACACACCAATCAGGTCACCCGTCAGGCCATCATTTACAATGACCCAGGCCGGGATGAAGGCGAACTTGGTCTTGGTGTCGGGCTGAATCTCTTCAACCAGCTGTCCCAAGCCATTGTACACATTCTCTGAGTAGTAGCAGAAGCCCTTGTCCATCCAGTACTTCTTCTTGTAGATGCGCTGGTCAACCTTGGCTTTGGCATCGTTCAACCCGTAGAATGCCACAATCTTGGTTAGAATGCTGGCGTTGTTGGGGTCTACATCGTACACAAATTCAAGGCTGGGGAGAAAGCTCACCTGAATGCCGCTGTCCTCGTTGATATTGAACATCAGGGCCACTCTCTTGCTGATGAAGCAATCCTTGGCGGCCTTGAGCAGAGCGTTCTTGAAGCCGTTTTCCTCCAGAACATTGTCAACCAAGGTCTGATAAACACTCGCTGCGTCCTTGGCTCTTTCACGCTCAGTCTTGTTCTCACCCAGGTCTACATCTACAAAGAAGTCAGGGGACTTGGAGAACAAAAATCGCACTTCCTTGTCCAACAGGGAGCGGGTTGTCTTGTACCGCAGGTCTGCCGGGGTGTAGTCCAAACTGCCTTCCTGTACATAAGAGGCACCGTGCTCATACACATCGTACAGTCGGATGACCTCATACATATCTCTCAGGACATTGGTACCATACAGGCCCTCCAGCTCTGCCTTAATAATACCCGCAGGGATGTTCAAAAGCCTTGTAACATCAACCTGTGCATCTTTTTTGTCAGCCATGTTCTCACCTCTTTCAAAATCGTTTTCTGTTGCGTTTTTCTGTTTTCATAAAGTTGCGGTGCATCCGCTTTTTAATTTGCTCTGAAGCATACTCATAAGAAGGGGTGTTTTTGCGTTCCTCAGCCTTCAGCCGCTCAAGCTCAGCTTTGAAAGCCTTGTACCCCTCACACTTGCCATGGCAGAGCTCAGAGCGAAACTCACACCCCTTACAAGGGGGCAGCGGCCTCATTCCTCTTTGTTGCTATTGGAGTTGTAGCTGGCGTCAACCAGGCCCTCTCCAATGATGTACGCAATCAAGGTGGCCCCGGCCATGATAATGCTGGTCACCTGTGCGACATCGTTCTCACCCATGCCAAAACCAATCAGCAGAGCAGTAACGAAGCCAACAACAGCAGCCCAGAATTTGCGGGAAGTCAGCTTGCGCTTCCAATCAATATTGTCCATCTGCCTCACCTCCCTTGCTTTTGCCAAACACGGCTCCCTCGTTGTGCTCAAATATATTTTCCAAGACCTTCAGAAAACCCACGCCCAGAATGGTGTGTATTGCCGGCTCTGAAAGCTCTGCCATGGTATAGACCTGACCCAGCTTGACAGTGGAGTATACTGCGATGCCATAGCTGGTAAATATCCAAATCAGGGCTGAGATTTGTGTTGTTACAAAGATGAACCGTGTAACTTGGAGCAGCCTTGTCTTTGTTAAAAGATGCTTGCCTTTGCTCACGCTGCGCCCCTCCTGCTATTTCTGGGAATTTCCTTCACATCGGCCACCTCATAGTTGTCCAAGGCGTACCAGATTGCGGAGAATGTGTGTGGGTCGATATTGAACTGGTCATAGATGGGCCTGTCCTGCTTGTCCTTGGCATAGATGAGTGTGGACAACTCTCTGATTGTGTTCGGACAATTGGGGGAACAGATAATCTTGTGGAATCGCTTAATTTTTCTGGTGTTCGCAAGGCGTGAGCCGGGGAACTTGTGGCAACCACGCATCCTGAACCCGTTCTGGCGATAGAAGGCAATTGCCTTGGGGTCTTCACAGTCAGCAACAATCTGCTCTTTGTCAAGGCCCTCAGCGGCCAGCTCCTTGGCTGTCTTGTCATCGGTCATACCGTTCTTGTAGTATTCCCAATAAATGTACAGATATTTCCTTGCATCATCAACAGCCAGCCTCAGAACAGCGTTGTAGGATTCCTCAAAGCCAAAGTCCATACCCACAAACCGATACTTGGCCGGGATAGACTGTACAGCCCTGAGCACCTCGTTGTGGCTCTTGGCCACCTCAAACTGGGGCAGCACTCTCTTACCATTCAGACCGAAACGGCCCAGGCGGGCAATCCTATACAGGTCAGGGTCATACTCCTTCATCTGGTCCAAGGTCTCAATGTAAGACTGAGGCAGGAACAGATTGTCATCAGCAACGCTGTGGTGGTAGTAGACACCCCGCTTGACTATGGTTTTGCGCTGATACAACAAGTTGTCGTCCAAGGTAACATGTTCATTTCCGTCCTCATCAACTCTCTTGAAGAAGTGCTGATACACCCAATTCTCTGTGCCTACAGGGTTGGTGGAGAGTATGAAGTGCAGAGAGAGGTCAGGATGACGCAAACGGCCAAGCAGCTCCTTGTAACCGGCATACTTGATTTCACTACACTCCTCAAGCCAGACGATTGAAACACCGTTGATTGACTTGAGCTTTGTGGGCTTGTCCATACCCTTGAAGATAATCTTGGAGCCATTGGGGAATTTGATGGTCATCGGGCTTGTGGTGCAGCGCACCTTGCGTTTACCCGTACCAACCAAGTCAAGCTCCTCAAGAATCTCCACCAGAAGGTCATAGCAGCTGTCCCGGATTGTGTCAAAGACTTCACGCACAACCAGCACCTTGCGCTTTTCCTCAAGGCACTTGAGAATGAGCTTCAGGGCAATGTGGTAGGATTTACTGGAGCCATACCCACCTACAAGCAAATATGTCTTGTAGTCCCAGTCAAAGAGGAAGGATTCAAACCGGGGGTTGACCTCTTTATCAACTACCATTGCTCAATCACCCGCCTCAGCAATCTGCTTGTTGATGTACTCTCCCTCAGAGATGTACTGCTGAACCATAGCAATTGTGTACTGGTAAATGGCAATTTTGCGCTTGATGTTGGCAACAGCCTTTTTGTCCCCACGCTTCTCAGCGTTGAGCAGATTGGTCTTGGCTCTTCCCAGCTGCGTCTTGTTGAACCGAACAACATCAGCAGGAGTTGCGACAAAAACAGTTTCTGTGGTCTTGTCATAGACCATATTCTCAGGCAGTTTCATCATTGTCCCTCCTTCCTCGCACAATGTTGATGGTCAAGTTGTCGTCCTCATTACCCTCATCAATCAGTCTGCGCTTGAGCTCAAACTCATCCCGGCGCAGCTGAGAATCGGCTTTGGACTTTTTGATGTCGGCCTGTTCCTTGTGTCCAACCCAGTTGTAACAGCAATCAAGAACAAATTGAGCACCTCTCTGACCGTCTTTATCATACAGTCTGGACTCAGCATAGGCTTCAATGGTCTGCTTGGCGTTCAAGATAACCCTGGCAAAAGTCAATCGGTCATCAGTTTCCGCACGCATCTCATCCAACAAGTCATCAACAAGTCCCTCTCTGTACTTTTTCAGTGTCTGTGTTGATACTCCCAAATACAGAGCCAAACCCGACACAGTGTATGGTTTCACTTGGACTTTTACAAGGTTTCCTTGTTTGTCGTACACAAGTTGGCCCCACTTGTCAATCAAAGGCCCGTTGCAGCTCTCAAAGTATTCTGCGACCATACATTGCAGGTGTTCAGGGCTCATGAATTTCTTTGTGCCACCCTTTGACGGGTTCAACCGTCCATTGAAAGGGTTATGTGGGTTTCTGATTCCTCTCAAGTCCAGCTCCAAGTGGCGCTCATCCTTGAGGATGTACCGCACGACAGGTTTCTTTGGTGCATCAATAATGATTTGCTTTTTGGCCATGTACACCCTCCCTTCATCATTATTACAACAGGTTTCCGTTCACCGCCTATACTACTATAAAACCCGGAAAAAGTAAAGCATTTACTCCCAAAATAAACAAATCTTGTGCGTTTTTCACGATTTTTCTTGAGTTTTACTCTCAAAATAAATAAATTTTCGATGCCCAGGGGGCACGCCCTATACCCGGCGCAGCCGATTTCACCGAAAAACATGTGAGTGTTCATGTATTCAGACTTGTTCAGTTTTTCACCATTACGGCGTTATAATCGTGTACAGGGAGCGATTATGGCGGCGTATCGAAACCACGAAAAATTCACTCAAACCCTCATAATTACACACAAATTGCGCCTTTTTTCGAGTTTTCCCTGTACGGTTGGGCAGTTTTCTTGACCTTTGAAAGCCTCCCGGCCTTGATATTACCTCACGGGGAAATTCACTCACCGTTAAAAATAGGCGAAACCACGAAAAATTCCTTGATATTACCTCACGGGGATATGCTAAAATAGGTAAAAAAGTCTCAAAATCGTTCTCAAAATTGCGAAAATGGTGGTGAAGGTTCATTGGTGAAAAAGTGAGAAAACGGAACTTTTGCCCAATGTTTGCACAGCGGCCTTGAAAATCCCGCCTATTTTTAACGCTATTTCTTTTATATATAATAAAATGTATATTATCTAATATTATTATAAGTTTTCTATTACCTCTAAAAATAAGGTGTAAAAATAGTCTCAGGAGCGTCTTTGAAAATCTTGAGACTATTTTACCTATTTTTGCATTACTCCATGAAGTAAAATTCTTGAACTTTCAGGAGCAATTTTTACACTTTCCGCCTATTTTTATACCTATTTTTCACAAAATTATACCTATTTTTATAAAACTCACCGCACTCTCTCCTTCCCCCTTCTCATTTTTCGTTACCTCCGGGGATAGTGTGTAAAAATAGTCTCATAATTTGGCTCAAGATTCTTGGGAAATTGCGCCTATTTTACTGTTACTCCATGGAGTAAAATGTTTGAACCTTCAAGCACAATTTTTCGTGTTTACGCCTATTTTTATACCTATTTTTGCAAAATTGATATATCAACAAATTCCTTGACCCATCTTGAGACTATTTTTACAAATTTTGATATATCAAAAACTCACCACACCGCAAAAATTCTTCTTGACTTTTCCAACTCTTGGTAGTATGATACTATTGAGCCCGGAAACTGTACCCAAGGAGGAACAAATATGAAGCTCAACACCACATACCCTCTCAACCAGCTCCTTGATGCTGTATCCAAGGCAAGTGAGAACATTTTCACGCTGGTTGAGGAGATGAAGAAAGAGCATACCACCAGCCGTGCTTTTATCTCTTTCAGTACTGAAGGCATGCTGACAACCTCTCCTTATGCCCGTGTCACTCTGACCCGTCAGACCTCTCCTGACCGTTGGGAAGGATTCATGGAGACAACTATTCATAAGAATGGCCCCCGCACTCCTTGTGCAGTTGTCCGTCACCACAATGTTCTTGTCACCAACAAGGACTACACCCAAGTGACACTTTGTGAGGATTTCAACAAGTCCAATCAATAAGCCCTGTGCCGACCACAGTTTCAAAAATTTTCACAAAAGTTTCAAAATCCCTCTTGACTTTTACTCCGTGGAGTAGTATGATATGAGTGTACCCGGAAAAGAACACTCAAGGAGGACACAACGATGACTTTCAAGAAGATTGTTGAAGCTATGGCCAAGGGAGCTTCTGTGGATGAGCTCTGTGGTATGATTGATTCCTCTTTCCAGTCTGGGAAAATCAACTGGAATGACCATGATACCCTGTATGCTCTGGTTAACCGTCTGGGATGAGGAGGGAACTTATGAATTGTGAACCCAAGTCCATCAAACTTTTGCATGAGGGCCACATACTCAAGGCCAACACCTTTGACACCGCAAAAGGTTGCTATACCATCCGTATAATCAACTATAAAGGTGACCTGTACTTCCACAAGATGCTCAACGGCAATGTGGTTGAACTCGTCAACCTGAATAAACTCAAGGAGGCAAGAGCATGATTAACTTCAAGGGATTCAAGACCAAGGAAGAAGCCAAGCAATTCATCAAGACCAACAAGCGTGGATTGCTCTGTGGGAAGGATGGCCCCCACAAACAGGATTGGAAAGACTGCGTGACCTTTGGAGGACTGGACAAAGAGCAATACCCGTTCGCAGTCCAGTGGCGTGAATCCCAATTCTGACCCACCTGACGATGGCCCAAGCTGGTAACTGGCCGAAACCACCCCGCAGCCAGCGGGGGAGGTAGTGGGAAACCACGAAACCTTGAAAACCACATAGGAGGGATTCAATATGAAATTTGAATCTGTGAACCCAGAAACTGTAAACAAGCTCTACAAGCCCACCAAGCTCCAGACCGTCCTTGATGAGTTCATGCGCAGTGATGCTCTGGAAGTCCGCTGCGTGATGGCTCCTGGTGAGTACGCCAACGCATATTCTGCTCAGAGCAGCTACCGCGCAGCAATCAAGCGTTTGCACTACCCCATAGCGGCCCGTGTGTTCAATGGGGACATGTACCTCATAAAAATCAACCCTACAAAGGAGGATAACCATGACAACAACTGAAATCATCAACGGATTGGCAAAGCAGCACCTCAACGCCGTAGCAGCAAAGAGCGACAAGCCCAGCCTGCTCCTGATTGGTTCTCACAGCAGCCCCTTCCTGCGGTCAGTCAATCGGCTGGCCCAGGGAGTTGGGATTGATTCCCACATCCTGAGCTATGTGCCACCGCTCCTTGGCAATACCAGAGTGGTGATTGACCATGAAACCTATCCCGGTGTGGTTACTCTCCCGGCTGAGGCTGATGTTGACAACTTGTACAACCCTGGGACATCCTGCGTATCTGAAGCCGCATTTGAGCTTCTGTTCAACACTGTGGCTCTGGAAGGCAAAACAGTCACTATTGTAGGCCGTGGTCATGCGGTAAAAGGTCTGGCTGAGAAGCTCCTGGGGCTGAACGCAACTGTGACTGTTGCTCATAGCTACACCAAGGACTTGTACAGAGCAATGAATGGTCAGGATGTTGTGGTATTGGCCACACCTGTTGTCCCAGCGTTTCCTTTGGCTAATGAGATGGTGTTGGACATTGGTGGCACCTTGCCCAAGGAAATGGTTGAGCAGTTGCCCCCCGGTTGTCAGTATGAGGGACGGATTGGAAAGTTGACCAACTCTATCCTCTTGGCCAGAGCTGCGGGGGTGTACCATGAAATTTGAGGTCAAAGACCGGGACGGCAGGACGGTCATGAGCACCAAGCATAAGTCTTGTGTGTACCCTGCCAGAATCCGAAACCAGATGCGGGCCGCTGGATACAAGCTCCTGCTCAATGGCAAACCCTTCAAGAAGGAGGATTTTGATAAATGCTGAACCAAATACAGTTTCAATGCCTGGAAAGTTCCTACAAGCTGGGCAACTCTATCACCAGAGAATCCTGGTTCATTACCAACGATGTGGGTGAGCCCATAAGACGGACTGTGTACAAGGCTGAGGATGGTTCTGTTGTGGCTATCCAGGACTGGGGAAAAGGTCTTGACCATGACCTGTATGTTGAGACTATGTTCTATGAGCTCAACAAGACTGAGGATGCCTGGCTGCAGATTCAGTGCGACAGCGGTGTGTATGGTTGTCATCACATCAAGTTCTTTGATATGAGGTGAAACAATGAATGCTATCAATATCGGCTTGGGCAACTTTGTGTCGGCAGACCGGGTTGTTGCCATAGTGAGTCCTGAATCTGCCCCCATAAAGCGTATGGTTCAGGATGCCAAGGACAAGGGGACTGCGATTGATTCCACCTATGGACGCAGGACAAGAGGGGTGTTGATTATGGACAGCGGGCAGCTTGTGCTGTCTTCTCTCCAGCCCTCCACTATCATTGCCAAGAGCACAACAAAGAGTGCCAAGGAAAAGGTGGTGGATGACGATGACTGATTGTGTACTGTTCTCCAAAGAGGACTGTGATAGCATTATGTCTCACCTCAAATCAGCCCAGATTGAATGTCAAAGCGCAACTGAGTCCAGTCTTTTCGGGAAAGTCAGCCTGTACCATGTAGGAGAGATTGACAGACAGCTGGTGGCTGTTGAAACCCTGTTGAAGAAGGAGGGATTGTGATGGGGAAGGATTCACTGAGACCCTGTGTTGTACAGAGATGTGTACACAATGAGGATGTTCAGATGAACGGTTGGTTTCACTGCTGGGAGCACTGTGCTCAGACTGTAGGAGAATCCCCGCTGAGGGGCGGACACGCCGCTGGACAGATTTCCTATGTGTTAGGTATTGTTGAGCTGGAGGATGGTACAGTGGTCAGGGCATACCCCTCTGAGATACAGTTCACAGACCGGGGGTGAGGCTGTGTTCCATAAAAGGTTGGAAAGGGAGCTGACTGAAGCTCAGTACAGAATCAAAGAGCTTGAGGAATGGCTGTGCCCTTGTGAGCAACATGATTGGGTGGAGATACATAAGAAGTTTGTAATCACCTGTCCTACAGTAGCTGATGGAGAATACTTGAGAACATACAAATGCAGGCGTTGTGGAAAGACAATCAAGAAGTATGATTGGGAATGAAAACACAGTCCCCGTGGAGGTTGAAAGCCTTTGCGGGGACTTTTTCAAAATTTCTTTGAGAAGTTACAATTTTGTGCTTGACTTCTTCTTGTATTGGTAGTATGATATGCTTGTAAGGAACAAGAACACAACTTCAAGGAGGTTCAATCATGAACTACATCTACACCAATACCCGCAACAATCGGCAGTATGTGCTTGACCCTCAGACCACTATGGGTGAGAAGGTCTGCCTGGTTGATATGGCTACCTGCGAAGACAAGTTTGTATCTGTCAAGACCCTGAAGCGGTGGTACAGCAAGACCGTCACCAATCAGCTGGTTGTTGAGCTCAGAGCGTTCACTGGTATGAAGATTGGCTTGTTCCGTGCTGACTTTGCCCCGAACACAAAAACGGTCTACCTGTGGACCAAGCAGAACAAGCTCCTGACCTTTGACCCGGATATGGGGAATCAGACCAACTCCAAGAATCCCAAGTTTGCCAACCGGATTCACAACACATATGATTTCCTTGAGAGTTCTCTCAACTGGGTGCTCTCCTGAGTTTGAAAATTTTTGAGAAAAGTTCAAATTTGTGCTTGACTTTCTCTCAAGTTGGTAGTATAATCATGATTGTAAGGAACAGTTGAGGATAAAACAGAATGTGGACAGCCCCTCCCGCCCCACGGGGTTCAAGAGGAAAGCGCAATGCGAAAGGCAACCTCAACAATCATTTCAAGGAGGACAAGAAAATGACTGAGATGGAAAAGATGCTGGAGAAAGTCCAGAAGCTGCTGGCCCTGGCGGGCAATAACCCCTCTGAGGAAGAAGCAAAGGCCGCTGCTATGAAGGCCCAGAGCCTGATTGCGAAGTACAACCTGGATATGTCTGCTCTGTCCTCTGAAGAGGTTATCAAGTACAAGCTGCTCAAGGCCGTTCACCCCAATAACAACGGGTACAGAGGTCAGCTGGCCGCAATCATCGCTCCCAATTTCCGCTGCAAGGCCATCTATCTGGGCACTGATGTCCACTTCTTTGGCCGTGAGGGTGATGTGGATACTTGCGTTGGTGTTTTCAACTACCTCTACAAGACTATGCGCACCAACGGTTGCCGTCAGGAGCGCATTGCCCGGAAAGAGGGCCGCAGTGCTCACGGTGTCGCCAACTGCTATTGGGCCGGGTTCATGAAGGGCCTGAAGGATGAGCTGGGCTCACAGAGCAAGGCCCTGGCCATTATCGTGCCTGAGGATGTCAAGGACAAGTTCACTGAGAAGTTCCCCCAGACTGGCGTGAACAACCGTATGGGCGTCAAGCACACCGGGTATGACAAGGGGGCTTTTGATTCCGGGTACATCGATGGGCGCAGCTCCATGAAGAAGGGTGCGCTGGAGGCTTGAGCCTCCGGCAATCCCTTGGAGATTCCAACACTTGAGAGGTTTCTCAAAATTTTTCAAGAATTTTGAAAATAATGCTTGACTTTTCCTTGAGACAAGAGTATAATCATGATTGTAAAGAGGAAAACACCTACAGACCGGGACACCCGGACATTTGAAAAGGAGATTAAATACAATGAAAAAGACCATCATCACCTACACCAGCCGCAAGAACGCTTCCAAGGTTTACACCCTGGTTTCCTCCGATGAGGCCAATAACACCGCTGTCCTGACTGATTCCAATGGCGTTGAGCATACCATGAAGCTGACCACCCTCCGCAAGACCTTCAAGAAGTCCGTTGAAGAGATTGAGGTTGATGAGCCCAAGGCTGAGACCAAGACCCTGACCAAGCACCAGCAGGGTGCCCTGAGAAATGTTGAGGGTGCTTACACCTATGTTCTGGGCGGTTATGAAAACTCCGTTCAGGATGGCCAGCTGGATGAGATGCCCTCTGTCGAGGATATGTTTGAGGAAGTGTATGATGAGGCTATGAACAGCGGTCACGAGATGCTGGGTGGTTTGCGTATGGATGGCGGCCCTGCTCCTATCTGCGTGAAGTTCGCTGGCAAGAAGTTCATCCGTGAGCAGATTGCCAAGCTGTTCCAGGCTGATGGTTATGAGGTGTCTGAGGAGCTGGTCAAAGTTCCTGAGCGCAAGCCCGGTCACAGCAACTTTGTTGACGGTGAGCGCATAAATCTCCGCAAGGATGAGGCTGAGAAGGTTGTCAAGGTCAGAGCCTTCACTGGTATGTTGATTGGAACCTTCAAGGTGGAGAAGGAAACCAAGACCACCATTACCGTCAAGACCGCCAAGGGCAAGCTGAAGTTCGACAAGGAAACCGGCATCCAGCTTTACTCTAACAACCAGAAGTTCGCCAACCGCATCGAGGTCTGATGCGGTGGCGGATTCCACGAAAAGGGAAGCAGGGGTGAGATAGGGGAAGGAAAAGCCTGTGAGCGCACGAGGAAATGATGTGATTTCCGGGCTTTTCTCCCCGTTTCCCGGCCTTTACTTTTCCGGGGGTGATACCTTATAATATAGTTGCGAGGCCGAATGGCCAAAAAAGGAGGTTATCACCATTGAAACATCAACTGTTGTCTGAGGAGGAACGCAAGAAGGACTTGCTGGAGCTGCTTGAACAGAACAATGTTCCGCTTGAGCTGTTCCCGTATGAGTGGTTGTGTACCACGGATTTCTTCAGAGCACCTGCCTCAAGAGGATTCCACGCAGCCTATCCGGGTGGACTGTATGACCACTGTGTCAATGTCACTTCCCAGCTCCTGGATATGAGAAACAAGGGAGTGACTCAGCCTTGGAGCAGGGTTGAAAGCCCGATTATTGTGGGTATGCTCCACGATGTCACCAAGATTGGGATGTATGCTATGAGACAGGATATGAACCCAATCAAACACGACATTGAGACATTCTACATCAAAAACCCGCAGTACAGCGGATTTGGTGGACACGGATATGACTCAGTGTGCAAAATCGAACAACACATGGGGCTGACAGAAGAGGAACGGCTGTGTATCAGATACCATATGGGTGCCTATGAAACATCCGATTGGGATGGGTATGACCAGGCAATCAGGAAGTTCCCCAATGTACTCTGGACACACACCGCTGATATGTTGGCCTCCAAACTTATGGAGGAATGAATCATGACTACAACTCCCAGGAATAGAGGGAAACACCTCAAAAGAAAGCGTTACAACCCATACACAGTATTCTTCTTCATCTGCTGTGTGCTTCTGTTGGCCTCAGTGCTCTTGAATGTACGGGCTGTTAAGTTGGTCAACTCAGCGTTGAATCAAACCAAGCAAGCCATCTCTGTGGCAGAGGATGCTCACCTGCTTGCCAACCAGGCTATTGACAAGCTCATGGCTAAGGAATGGGCTGAGGCTGAGATTGGATATGGATACCCCTATGAAGAGCATGAAGCCTATGTTGATTATGTTGCCGCAGAGTATCTGGCAAATGTAACCTGGGGTGAGGCCCGTGGGTGTTCCGTAACAGAACAGGCTGCTGTTATGTGGTGTGTACTTAATAGGGTGGACAGCCCTCTGTACCCGGATTCTGTAGTTGAAGTCATTACTCAGAAAAGCCAATTCAATGGGTATTCTGAGGACAACCCAATCACCAATGAGATGCTTCAGCTTGCCAATAGTGTTCTCACATATTGGTCTGAGGGGGATGACTCTGGACGGGTGCTTCCAAAAGAATACCTGTATTTCACCGGGGATGGTGAACACAACTATTTCTATACAGAGTGGGCAAGCGATGCGGTTGCTTGGGACTGGAGCTTGCCCAGTCCTTATGAGGAGGATACAACAAATTGAAGAACAAACCTGCTGATACACTCTATTGCGGTGTAAACAAAAAGCGTATCAAGAAAGCACAGCCTGTGTTGAATGAACGCAATCTTTTGTACCTGTACAACTTCATCAAGCGCAGGTATGTAATCCATCTGAGGAAGGATGTGTTGAAGAAAGACCCGCCCTGGACCACTGACCAGGTGCTCAGGGATTTCCGATTCACCAACATTCGCCGGGAACACGACAAGGAGAGCAAATGGGTGATTGAGCATATCACAAGCAACCCTGAGCTGTCCTATGAGGACAAACTGCTCAATGTCATCCTGTTTCGGCTGTACAACAAGCACGAAACGGCTGAGCTGATTTCTATGCCGTTCAAATTCAGCGAAACCCCTGACTGGAATCCTGAGTGGTACAGGAGCCTGTTTGAAGCCGCTCTGGTTGAAGACCCCAAACGGGTATTCTTCACCGCAGCGTTCCACACTGTGGGTATGAAGAACACCTTGAAGAAGGTGACTGGGGAGAGCTATGCCCCCATGAGAATCCTCAAGTTCATCAAAATCCTCATCAACGAGGGGTTGGTGGATGACATCAAGGCCTGTACCAACCAGCAGGAGGTCTATCAGACCCTGACTGATTACAATGGCATTGGCCGTTTCCTGGCATACCAGTTCTATGTGGACATGACCTACATTGCTGAGTTCCCGTTCTCTGAGAATGAGTTCACGGTGGCTGGCCCCGGTTGCGTTATGGGCCTCAACTATCTGTTTGAAGACCGGGATGGGATGAGCTATGAGGAGTGCCTGTTTTGGCTGAGGGACAACCTGGACAGGCTGTTCGTTGAGGAGCTTGGCAAGGACTGGGATGCCAAACGGGTGTTCTGGGACTTGCCTGAAGAGGATAGATGCTTCAATGTCATGTCCCTGGAAAACTGTTTCTGTGAGCTGTCCAAGTATATCCGTGCCAAGGATGGGACGGGCAGACCCAGAAAGAGGTACAAGGCATGAACCCAATCCTGCTCTGGTATGTAAGGTGTGGCCTGATATCAATGGCCATTGTCCTCTTGTGTGCTATGGTAACTGGGAGTGATGCAAAAGAGGGTATCAAGGTTGCTTTGATTACAGGTCTGCTCTGGCCGATTGTTTGGCCGCTATGTGTCTATATGATAATCAAAAGGAGGAACAAGAAATGATGTACATGAAAGGGTTGAGCTGGAAGGACTGCTTGGACTTTGCCCAGCTCTATGCTAACAAGGTCAGTGGCTGTAACAAAGTTGCCGTTGGCTCTGCTATTGTAAAGAATGGCAGAATCATTGCGCTTGGAGCTAACCGGGGTGTGCCTGACCTGTGTAAGACTCAGCGGGGGTGCCTCCGTGTGGAGAAGTATGGGGAGGATAGCAAGAGTCACAGAAACCCTGAAGACTGCCGTGCGATTCACAGCGAGATTGATGCCCTGTGCTCTGCGGCCTCTGCCGGTATCTCTGTTGATGGTGCCTCTATCTTTGTAACCCGATACCCCTGCGAGGGCTGCGCCAAGGCTATCATATCTGCGGGCATCAAACGGGTGTTCTATGGAGGCACGGCCCGTATCAGCCAGCAGACCGCAGACATGTTCGATGAGTATGAGGTGGAATGCACCTATATCCCGGACTGGAAAGAGGACATGAGCGACAGGTGACCATTTTCGGCTGAGTAGAATGGCCAGGGTGCCATTTTAAGTGTCCGGGGGTAGTAACTACCCACCCCACCTATAAGAAAGGAGGAAAGCATGTGGAAAATACTGCGGTATTAGCACTGCCCGCCCCGGCTGTAACCCCTATACTGACTGAGGGGACCTATACCAAGCTGTTGGAGGCTGTTCAAGCTCTTAGGGATGCTATTGTAAAAGCATTTGAGGCTGTGGCAGAGGCTGTGTCTGAGTTTGTAAACAACTCACTTCTTCCTGCAATACACAAGCTGATGAAGAAGCTGTACAAGATTGTAGCCCTTCCCAAGCTGTACCATTTGGCTTATCATTCCAAGAAGGGCCGAACAAGAAAGAAAAATCTGAAGCGCATCAAGCGTTACTGGGAGGAATTCATCAATGGATGTAACAAGATTCATTAACAAGAAGCAGCGGGAAGTTCTGGCAAAAGCCAGAGAAACCTATGGGGACACTGCTCAGATTCTGGTGTCCACTGAGGAGCTGTGTGAGCTGGCTGCGGTCTGCTCCAAATACCCCCGATACAAGACCAAGGAAAAGGCTCAGGATGAGCTTCATGACAAGGCTGTAGATGAGGTGGCCGATGTGCTCATTGTACTTGACCATGTTATCAACATCTTTGGGCTGACCCCGGTTGACATTGGGGAACGGATTGCCGGGAAGATTGCCCGGTTGGACAGATGGCTTCACACCTCTAACAGCATGGAGCAGACCACTGTTGATAGGGAAGTCCCCGGGCAGCTCAGCATCAAAGCCGGGTGCCAGGGGTGCGCCTATTCCAGCAATCCCAGAACGGTTGGGCCCTGCTATGGCTGTGGGCCTGAACACAGTAACTACAAGAAAGCGTTGCCCTGTGGCAGCTGTAGACATCGGGGCAATTTCAAGAATCTCAAGCCGGGAGAGCGTTGCGGAAAGTGCGTTGAGACCGATGGGAGCATGTTTGAACCCGCTGAGGAGGAATAACGCATGAAGCTGAGTGAGTTTGACTCCCTCATCGGTCAAGACAGCTATGTGCGTTGTATGGGAAAGAAAAGGCTTGACAACTCCATTGTGAACGAAAAGGCCGCAGATGCTCATCTGTTTTCTGGAGGGCAGATTGGCTGGTGGGTCAGGTCTGGCTACATAGTTGTAGACATAGATGAAGGAAAAGAAGAAGCCATGAAGGTGGTGAAGCGGCTTGGCCTCAAAACCCTTATGGCCCAGACCCCAAAAGGGCTTCATCTCTATTTCAAGTGTGACAAGGAATACCCTCAGCGGGTGGGAATGGTTCTCCCTTGCGGGTTGAAGTGCGATTTCCGCTGTGCCAATAAGGGCTATGTCATACTGCCTTTTGGCTCTGAGGGCAGACGATTCAACAAGTGTCGTAAAATCGCAGAGCTGCCCCCTGAATTCACCCCTATGGTAAACCGCAAGGAGAGCTTGCTGGGATTGAAAGACGGGGATGGAAGAAACGCAACCTTGTTCGCTCATCTTATGGCATACAAGAACAGAGGTGCCTCAGATGAACAGATTGAGGAAATGGCGGATGTAATCAACAGTATCATCTTTTCTGACCCTATGGATGAGAAGGAGCTGGAGAAGATTGTTGAGAACACCCGAAAGTATGAGGCATCGCAGCAGTTTGATAATCCATACCTGATTTACAGCGCAAAGGGTGTCCCCACCAATATCAATCACCGGGCAATCTGTGATTACTTTGTGAACAAGGGTGACATATTTGTACTGGGCGGGGAGTGCTACCAATACCGGGATGGTGTGTATGTTGAGGCCAGCAGTTATGTAAGAAACACGATAAAAGACATGATTGTTGTAGATACTCTCATTACACAAAACCGTATCATGGAGTGCTTCAGACTGATATGCGATGATGTTCGGCTTCAGAGGACTGCGGCTGAGCTGAACAGTGACAAAAACCTAATCAACTTCCAGAATGGTGTATGGGATATAGAGCGGGGAGAGCTGCTGCCCCATGACAGCAAGTACCTCCAAACACTCCAAATCCCTCACCCGGTTGGTGAGTATAAGCCATTCACTGAGACCCGGCTGTATGATTTCTTCAAGAAAACCAAGCTGCCCAAAGAGGACATCAAGATGTTTCTTAAATACATGGCGTATTGCCTCACCTTGGATTATGGCCTGAAGACATTCATGATTCTCTGCGGTCAGTCCAATACAGGTAAATCCGTGTTGATTCGATTCTTTGAGAATCTTGTTGGAAAACAAAATGTGTCCTCCCTGAGTATGCATGAGCTGAATATGCGGTTTTACCCGTCTCAGCTGTACAATCGGTTGCTCAACTCCTGCGCAGATAACTCATCCCTGCCTCTGTCTTCCATCGAAAACCTGAAGAAGATTACAGGCGGTGACCAGATTATGCATGAGAAGAAGGGCAAAGAACCATTTTTCTTTGTACCGTTCTGTAAGTTGATTTTCAGTTTCAACCAGTTACCTCTTCAGCTTGAGGAAAAGTCCAACGCCTTTTACAAGCGCATGAGAATCCTGTTCATGAACAATGAGCTGTTTCTGAACAATGACTATGTCAATGACTTGTGCAGTGAGGAAAGTGTGTCTGAGATTATTCCCTATTTGCTCCACCTTCTTCCCGTCAAGGACATCCCCCGTACATCTACCAGCGACAAGTATGTTGAAGCGTTGCGCCAGGATTCTGATAGCATCCACGCCTTCATCGCTAAACAGTGTGAGCTGGGCGCAGGGCTGTCCGTGGAAAAGAACGCACTGTATGAAGCATACTGCCGTTTCTGTGTGGATACGGGCCGGGAAAACAGCAAAAAGCACTCATTCATGAGAAATATTCGCTCACAAGGGTTCAAAGAATCCAGAGACGGGAAGTCAAGAGAGTATCTGTGGTTGGGAATTGGTCTGAAGAAGGGGTGATTGACTTGACTGTGAATCTATCTGATGGGAGTTGGACACCAATTCCCGGCTATGATGGGGTGTACTTCATCAATCAAAAAGGGTTGGTATGTAATCTTGACTGTCACATTATCAAGCCAGCCCCTTCCAAGGCTGGGCTCAGGGTTGAGCTGAGGAAGAACGGTCAGCGTGAAAAGATTTTGGTGCTTGACTTATTGAAAAAAGTCGGTTATAATACCTGTGGAGGTGATACCAATGAAGCAGGTTGATGTCTACAGGTTGGCTGTAAAGCTACTGAAGAAGATGGCCAAGGAAAACCCCGGAAAGAGCTTCACAAACTCTGCCGGGGAAAAGGCCACAATTGACGATGTAGCAAATGAGCTTGATAAGGTATCCAAGTGGTTGTATAAGGATTTCCACACTGAGGATATTGACAAGGTTGTTCGCTGCAAGAAGTGCAAGCACTACAAAAAGTACAAGAAGAAGGGTGCATTCAAAGCTCAGGTGTTCCAGGCCTGTAGCAAGGATATGAAGAAGCGTGACCCCATGTTCTTCTGTAAGGATGGTGAAGAGAGATTTGAAACTATACAAGGGTGACTTTGAATTAGGCATGTCAAAATTACCAAATTGCTCAGTTGATATGGTTTTAACAAGCCCACCATATGATTCTGCAAGAATCTATGAGGGCTCAATACATAGCTGGAGCTGGGAAAAGTTTATGCTCCTTGTATCAGAGCTGCACAGGGTATTAAAACCAGGAGGAGTTGTTATTTGGGTAGTCAACGACTCAACCATTGATGGGGATGAGACTGGTACAAGTTTCAAGCAAGCCCTTTATTTTAAGAACAGTGGGTTCAAACTGTATGATACTATGTTATATTGTAAGTCTGGATTGACTATGAATCATAGGCGATATGAGCAGGAATTTGAATATATGTTTGTGTTTTCCAAGGGGAAACCAAAGACATTCAACCCAATAAGAGTTCCTTGCTTGTATCCTGAAAAACCTGGGTGTAGGCAAGGTCAAACCTATTCAGAGTCAGCTGAAAAAGGAAGAAAAGCAGGAAGTTTACATAGACGCAATCCAGTGAAAGCAACTAAAATACATAGCAACATATGGAGGTATTCAGTTGGGAAAAACCATAGCACACTTGATGAGTACGCTTTTGAACACCCTGCGATTTTCCCTGAAAAGCTGTGTATTGACCAAATTGTATCCTGGTCAAATGAAGGTGACACAGTACTTGACCCAATGATGGGGAGTGGCACAGTTGGTAAGTGTTGTGCCCTATTAAAAAGAGAGTTTATCGGGATGGAAGTAAATACAAGATACTATGAAATTGCAAAACGGCGGGTGAAAGAGGGGTTACATGAAGCAAAAAATTGGGACGTTGAAGCCGATTGATGAGCCAGTAACAGACCTGGATGTGGCTTTTGTTGCAATCTACAATGTATTGTATGAAAAGATTGAGCAAGAGCCAAACAAAGGGATTGTGGTATCCAAAGGAAACCCCAACCAGAGAAAGGCAACCTGGAAAGAGGTCATGCTGATAGCTCATATGCTTGAGGATTTCTTCATCATGAGGAAGCAGCGCACGGGTTGTAAGACCTGTGAAGAGTGCGCTCACTGGAAGCCTGTGTCTGTAGCATCTCCTCATATGGGTAGGTGTGAAAAGTACAACAAAGACCTTATGCATAAATTCAATAGCTGTAAAAAGGGATTCAAGCCCAAGGAGAGATAACCATGAACCGAAAAGAACGCAGAAAGCTGGAGCGTCAAGGGAAACTTCCAAAGGCTGAGCCTGTGTACCTGATGAAACCTTCTGAGATAAAGAACGCAGCCCTGAAAGGGCCTGGTGAACAGGCTATGATGAATGAAATTCATCAGCAGTGTCTTGAAGCAGACAAGGCTTTTACACTGGATATGGACACCATGTATCTCTGGACACTCCATAAGAAATACGGCTGGGGGCTGAAACGCCTGAAGCAGTTCTATTTGGATGTATTTGCTGAACACTTGCGCATGCGAAAGTTCTATGAACTGGATGACCTTTACCCGGAACGATACAAGCTCAAAGAAAAGGGCATTGACATAGAGGCCTGGTACAATGAGCTGTTTGATGAGAACGGGAATTTCAAGGCATCCGTTGAGGAGGTCAATATATGAGTTATGGTTTTGCCACAATTGATATTGAGACCACTGGCCTGAACCGATACAATGACAGAATAACCTGGATTGGGGTTGGTCTTGCAAAAGACATTGACAGCCCGATTTCCAAAATGCTCATCTATGACGCATCCAACGAGGATGACCTGAGACGGTTCAGAAATGTAGTCAAGCATATCAAGAAAGAGAAAGCCCGGACAGTGCTTCAGAATGGTAAATTTGATACACTGTTCATAGAGCACCATTTGGGGCTGAGGATTCCCATTGACGAGGATGTCATGTTAATGGGAACAGCATATGACCTGGTTGCGGAACATGGCCTGAAGAAGATGGCCCAAGCGTATCTGGGTGTGCCAGATTGGGACATCAAGAAGAAGGACAAACTGGGTGGTGTACGGGAAACCATTGTACCATACCTGAAGTGCGATGTTCGGTACACCTGGGAGCTGTATCAGTACTTCTACAAGAACATGAGTGAGCGGTCTATGAAGATTTACAGAGAGCTTTTGAGACCTGCTTACAGAGCATACAGGGACATTGAGCGCAATGGGCTGTACCTTGACTTGGAAGCCCTGGAGAGTGTCAAGAAAAAGTACAACAAAGAAGAAAAGCGGCTGCTCAAAGAGTTGAAGTCACACTATGACATCAACTGGAACAGCTCAGCTCAGGTGGCCCATGCCTTCTTTGATTTGGAGGGTATGCCGGTGATTTATAAGACCGGGAAGGGCGCACCCTCCACCGCAGCGGATGTGCTGAAAGAGCTGGCAATGAAAGGCTATGAACTGCCAAGCCTCCTTTTGCAGTATAAGGACGCAGCAACCCGAAACAAGATGTTTTTGAACCGTTGGGCAGATGACTGCTATGAGAGCAGGATTCACCCCAACTTCAACCTGACCAATGTGGTATCAGGCCGAACATCCTGTAACAGTCCCAACCTCCAGCAAGTCCCCCGGACAAAAGACATCAGAGGCCTGTTCAGCGGTGCCCCAGGTATGATTCTGTTTGAAGCTGACTATTCACAGCTGGAGCTGAGGATTGCGGCCCACTATGCTAATGACAAAACAATGCTGAATATCTACCTCCATGATGGCGATATTCATACAGAGACTGCCAAGTTGTTCACTAATGGGCGGGAACCAACCAAAGAAGAACGAGGCAAGGCAAAGGCCGTCAATTTTGGGTTCCTGTATGGTATGCAGGCAAAGAAGTTCGTCAAGTACGCTCTGGACAGTTACGGTCAGGTGTTTACTCTGGCTGAGGCAAAACACATCCGTGACCTGTACTTTGCCAAATACGCAAGGTTGTTACCTTGGCACAAAGAACAAGAGGATTTGTGCGAGATGCAGGGCGGTGTATCCAATATGTTTGGACGGTTTCGCCGCCTCCCCCTCATCTATTCCCCGAACAAATGGGAGAGGGCCAGCGCAGCCCGTAGAGCCATCAACACCCCGGTTCAGGGTTCAGGTTCAGACCTCCTTATTTCAGCAGTAACCCAAATCAATAAGGAGCTGAAAGGGGTTGCTTGGGTTGGAGCAACCGTCCATGACTCTATTATCGGTGAGTGTAGGGTTGAGGACAAGGACTATGTGGATGAAACAATCAGGCGCATCATGAAGCACCCGAAAGTGCTGGACGATTTTGGGGTTGAGCTCCGTGTACCCCTGGATGTAGACATCGGTTGGGGGCCGTGGGGAACGCATTAAAATTCATGAAAATACACGATATAGTGAGCAATCGTGAGTAAAGATGAGAAACTGGGGAATATTTGACTGTGCTCTTGTAAAAATTTCTCAAAATTCCCTCTTTACTTTTGATTCAGAATAGGTTATGATACCAGTGTAAGCAGGAGGGAACGCCAGAAACCCTCCCACAATAAAAATTTTAAGGAGTGTATTACAATGCTGGAAATGAAGAAGGGCGAAAAGGTCATCCTGAAGGGTTTCACGGGCATCAAGCTGGGTGTGTTCCCCGTGGAGAGCACCACCAAGAAAACCATCACCGTGCTGAAGAAGAATGGTGATGAGATGGTGTTCGACCGCAAGACCGGCAAGCAGGTCAATGTCGAGGAAGGCAAGGAAAAGTACGCCAACAGCATCATCCCTGATGACGGCAGCTTTGTGGCTCCCTCCACTGCCGGCGCCAAGCGCAAGTCCGCCAAGAAGGCAACCAAGGCCAAGACCAAGGTTGAGGATGAGGCTGACGAGGAAGATGAGGAGGATGAGGACGAGGCCCCTGCCAAGAAGTCCAAGAAGGCCCCCAAGAAGCCCGCAAAGAAGTCTGCCCCCGTTGAGGATGACGAGGACGAGGACGATGACGAGGACGAGGAAGATGAGGACGAGGATGAGGATGAGGACGAGGACGATGAGCCCGCCCCCGCCAAGAAGCCCGCAAAGAAGTCTGCGAAGAAGCCTGCCAAGAAGTCCAAGAAGGCAGCGGCAGACGATGATGATGACGATGAGTTTGAGGAAGTCGATGACTGATTGATTCCTCTATTCTGAATCAATATGGGTTGGGGCAGTCTGCCCCTCCCTTAATGCGGCTGACTGAGGTGCCCGGCTGAGGTCAACGGTGACAAGCCCGTGTAAACTGCAGAGTCAAGGGAAAGCCCTGTGGGAGCGTAGTTTGAAACGGTGTATGCCAAAGTAGATTGCGCTGTGGAACGGTGAAACAATCCGGGACAAACCCACAGTTAACTCCCCAGGGTGTCCCGATTTATGGAGCGTTACCCAAGCGGTGAAGGGGCTTGTTTGCTAAACAAGTAGACCAGCAATGGTGCGTTGGTTCAAATCCAACACGCTCCGCCAGGGGTACAATTCCCCCCTGCATCATCACCAGCGGGTACAGGTTGCTAAAATAGCAGCAAGCACTATGTGTACACTTGTTAAGGGTCAGGGTGAAAGTCCCCTCTGCCTGTACCCCAAATAAAAACAACAGATAGGAGGTGAGTGTGATACACATTAGTTACTCCAGGGAAAGCTCCTATTTGCGTTGCCCGTATCAGCATTGGCTGCGGTATGTGAGGCGATTGGAGAAAAAGAAGCCTGAACGCTCTCTGTACTTTGGGACAGACTTCCATAAGCTCCTTGAGCTCCGTAATGAGCCTGAAGCCTTGCGAGATGCGAAGGAACAAATCAGGGACACCTATTATGCGATGCCTGCTTCCTGGCAGGGAGAACTGGGTGAGAACTACATAGAGGATTTGTTCAACATCTTCAAAGACTACAGACGGGTGTACAAGGGAGTGAGGCAACCCCAAGTAACAGAGCATGAGTTTGAGCTTGATGTTGGTACCTGCAAGGGTGAGCCCATTGTATTTGTAGGAAAGATTGATGAGCTGTATTTGCTGAAGCACAGTGGTGTGAAGTCCATAACGGTTGGTGAACACAAGACTTTCTCCAACAAGCCCAATATGGACATACTTGTTATGAACACACAGAAGTGCTTGTATGCGAAAGCAGTCCAATTTTTAAGGGGCATTTTACCCGACAAGGTAAAATGGGATTACATCCGTTCAACACCTGCGGCTGAGCCGATTTGGCTTGAGAAGTCCAAGAGGTTCAGTGAGGCGGCATCAACCAAGATTACACCCATGAGCTGGAAAAGGGCCTGCAAGGCACACGGTATTCTTGACCCGGAGATTATTCAAAAGGGCGAGAAGTACAAGTCAAACATTCCTGAGTTCTTTTTCCAAGTTGAGTTGGACATTGACCCGGCTATGGTAGAGGTGATTTGGGACGGTTTCTTGTACACGGCAAAGCAGATTATCAGGTTTGGAGAAAAGAACAAAACCCGCAATGTTACACGGGACTGTGCTTGGTGTCCGTACCATGATATTTGCTACACAGAAATGACTGGAGGAGATGTTCAGTATGTCATAGGCAGAGACTTCAAAGAAAGAGAGAGCTGAGGAGAAAGCCCCGCTGCCTCTCAAGGTCACGATTGAAGACCCCAACACGGGAGATACAGTGACGATTCAGCCCCACTTTTTTGTTGGGTTGTATACCCGCAGGGACGAAAACGCACCTGAAGGTGCAGTGGGTGTCGGTCAGATTCTGAAAGGAGCGGCCAATGTCCTGGAGCAGATTGCCATTGTAAAGGCTATGCAGGAAAAAGCTGTGCCCATGATTCTGGACCAGATTGATTCCCATCTGGAGAAGGAAGAAAAGGAGGCGGCTGATGACTACACCAATCGCTTGGGTGTTCTTCTCTCCACTCTCCTGTTGGGTTCTCTGTTTTCGGACGATTAAACAAGGAGGATTCCAATGGCCCTGTTAGATTCAGCAGTTGACATCCAGGAATTGGGTCAACGAAACCTTTGGGTGCTGTATGGAAAGTCGAACAGCGGAAAGACCTATGTTGCTTCCACTTTCCCCAAGCCCCTTCTGTACCTTCAGATTGGTGATGATGGCTCCAATACCATCGCCCATGTAGAGGGTATCAGCGCAATATCCATTTCCACGGTCAAAGAGCTCAAGGACATCGCAAAAGAGCTGCTCAAGGACAAGAAGTACAAGACAGTTGTTGTTGACACTTTCTCTCTTCTGGTCAATGAGTGGACAGACCAAAATGTCATCAGCAAGAACAAGAAGATGACACAACAGCTCTGGGGTGAACTCAAGACTGAGACTGAGGAAGTCATCAAGGCCATGCACAAGATTGCGAAACGACACATTGTTGTCCTGACCTGCCACGAGAGCACAGACGCAATTGAAGGTATGGAAGATGAGATTGCCCCGGACATCAGACCCTCTGTGTCCAAGGGTGCACGCACCTATTTGGAGGGTATGTCCAACTATGGTATTCACACCACAAAGATTACCAAGGAGGTCACCAAGGGGAACAGCACAAAAGAGGTGGTAAAGTATGCCGCCGATATTGGCCCCAACCCCTATTACTGGACCAAGCTCCAGATTGACCCGTCAATCAAAGTCCCTTCCCGCATCATCAATCCCACCTATGACAAGTTCATGGAGATTATTGGTGCGGTTGAAGAATAATTTAACAATTACAGGAGGAACCAAACAATGAGCAGAAAAGTCAAAGTAAACATGGAAGGTGTTGAGAGCTTCACCCGCTGCCCTGAAGGAGAGTGGCTGGCCCAGCTGAAGAAAGCTGAGATGGGTGAGGTGCAGGGCAGCGGCGATGACTGCATCAAGGCCCAGTTTGAGGTCATCAAGGGCAGCGCCAAGGGCAACACCGTCTTTGAGACCTTCTCCCTGACCGAAAAGGCCCTGTGGAAGCTGAAGAGTTTCCTGGATGCGGTTGGCATTAAGTCTACCGGCAAGCTGACCCTGGACCTGGACAAGATGGAGGGCAAGGTGTGTATCATCGATGTCATCCACGATGAATACAACGGCCAGAAGCGGGCCAAGATTTCCTCCTACATCAAGCCCGGTGAGGATGACGATGATGAGGACATCGATGACGATGAGGACATCGAGGATGACGAGGACGATGAGGAGGAAGAAGCCCCCAAGAAGAAGGGCAAGAAAGCTCCTGCCAAGTCTACCTCCACCAAGAAGTCCAAGAAGCGTCCTGAGCCTGAAGAGGATGAGGACGATGATGAAGACGATGACGAGGACGATGATCGCGACGATGACCCAGATAGCCTCCATGGGCACGGTGATTCCGAACAGAGTCATGACTGTTTACCCCTTTTTTTCGTTCAAGCGCGCGAATGCGCACGGTCGTTTCGAGTACTGCTGCCCATAGTAACGCGATCTCAGTTTTCGCGCAAGCGCGCTTCCAGGGCGTCGTTGATAATTTTGAGCGCCTTGACGCGCGCGTAGCGCTTGTCGTCGCTCTCGAGGATTATCCAGGGGGCGAACGGCGTGCTGGTCAAGCGGAAGATATCCTCGACCGCGGCTTTGTACTGGGGATACTTGTCGCGGTTGCGCCAATCCTCATCGGTGATCTTCCACTGTTTCGCAGGATCTTGCTCGCGGTCGCGAAAGCGTCGCAACTGCTCTTCGGGACTCACGTCAACCCAGAACTTCAGCAGGATGGCGCCCCACCGCACCAGATCGCGCTCGAATTCGTTGATCTCGTCGTACGCCCGCGTCCATTCCGACACCGAAGCGAAACCTTCGACGCGCTCCACGAGCACGCGACCGTACCAGCTGCGGTCGTAGATGCCCACGTGGCCCGCC